>WBZM01000270.1_pt1 | contig 81071 bp, 61 predicted proteins | sample 5204271 | NCBI WGS metagenome assembly WBZM01 (sample SAMN12344346, study PRJNA552823) | activated sludge metagenome | biome: Activated sludge suspended growth; feature: Nitrification reactor; material: Wastewater; isolation source: activated sludge from nitrification reactor of wastewater... | reverse complement strand
GCTGGCGCAGAAGTATCGTCCGGCCGAGTGCCGTTGATGAGCGGGTCGGCCTGAGGGCCGACCGCCAACCGAAGGCCGGTGCCCCCGCACCGGCCTTTTCCTTTTTGCGCGGCGTCGCCTCGCCGGGACCGGCTGGCAGGCCGTTGCGCCCGTTCGTACTCGAGGATCGACCGCTCGTCGCACTGGCACGAACCCTGCACGTTTTCGGGTGAATTCACCTTTCGTGTCGGAGTCCATCATGTCCCTGAAGCGTCTTGTGCGTCATCCGAGCCCTCGCCACCGGGGCTTCACGCTGATCGAGTTGATGATCGTCGTGGCGATCGTGGGCATCCTCGCGGCGGTGGCGATTCCCGCCTACCAGGACTACACGATCCGTGCCCGTGTCACCGAGGCGCTGAACCTCGCCGGGGCGGCCAAGAACCTGGTGGCCGACAACGCCGCGCATGGCATGGCCGACCTGAGCCTGGGCTTTGCCGCGCCGCCGCCCAGCGTGAACGTCCAGGCGGTGTCGATCGCGCCGGCCAATGGCGTGATCTCGGTCGACTTCGGGGCGAAGGTGGAAGCCGGCAAGCGGCTGACGCTGGTGCCGCGCGTCAACGGTGTCGCGCTTGCCGCGGGCTCGCCGGCGGCCGCGACGATCACCTGGCACTGCAACACCGCGTCGACCACGTTGAGCCTCGCGTATCGCCCGTCGGAATGCCGCTGACACTCGGAACAGCCTCCTTCGATCGGTACCGGCTTGCTCTCGCCGGAGCACGGCGGTTCCATCGTCGGTGATCTCGTCTTCCTCGACGCACGACCATGGAGAACGCACTCTCACTGCCCGAACCGGGGCGCACCGCGCCCTCCCGTTTCGCCGTCCGCGCGCGTGCCGCCGCGATCCACCTGACGATCAGCGCGCTGGTCACGCTGTCGGTGCTCGCGGCGATGATCTCGCTCTGGTACCCGTGGCCGATCTTCCTGGCCGCCGGTGCGCCCGAGCTGCTGCTGCTGGTGTCCCTGTGCGACATCGTGCTCGGCCCGACGCTGACCTTCGTCGTGTACCAGCCCGGCAAGAAGGGGATGAAGTTCGACCTCGTCGTGATCGCGCTGCTGCAGTTGGGGGCGCTCGGCTACGGCGTGCACACGGTGCATGTCGCCCGACCGGTGTTCAACGTGTTCGCGGTCGACCGGTTCGAACTGGTCAGCGAGGCCGACATCGAGCCGGAACAGCTCGCGAAGGCGCCGGCGGGCTGGCGCGAACTCAGTCAGACCGGGCCGCGGCTGGTCGCCGCCGAACTGCCGGCCGATGCCGACGCCCGCAGCACGCTGCTGATGGCGGCGGCCACGCAGGGGATCGACCTGCGCCACCTGCCGCAGCACTACGTGTCCCACGAGCAGGTCCGCGTGAAGGCGCTGGCCAAGGCGCTGCCGATCCCGCGCCTGAACGAACACAACCCGGCCGACCAGGTCGAGCGGGCGATCGCCGCCACGGGCCGCTCGGCCGAATCGCTGCGCTATTTCCCGCTGCGTGGCGTCAAGCGCGACCTGACGGTGCTCGTCGACGCGCGTGGCGGGGAGATCGTCGACATCGTCAACCTGGCGCCGTGGCCGCGATGAGCCGGGTCGTCGCGGCGCCGATGCCGTCCGGCGGTCGCTCATCGCAGTCGTCGCGCCATCGGTCGGTGGTGGGGGAAATCGGTCGATCCGCCAGGGGTACCATCGGGCTGGCAGTACTCCAATAAAACCCTTGATAGCCAGCCAAACGACATGAGTGAGACCTATCGCACCTGGATGTGCCTGATCTGCGGATGGATCTACGACGAGAAGGCGGGACTGCCCGATGAGGGCATCGCACCGGGAACCCGGTGGGAGGACATCCCGATGAACTGGACCTGCCCCGAGTGCGGGGCACGCAAGGAAGACTTCGAGATGGTCGAGGTCTGACGACCACGGGGCGCGCCCGGCGCGCCCCGGTCTTCAACAAGGGTAGGAGTTTCGATGAGCCAGCCAGCCGAACTGACCGGACTGAAGGTCATGGTGATCGACGACAGCAACACGATCCGACGCAGCGCCGAAATCTTCCTCGGTCAGGCCGGGTGCCGTGTCCTGCTCGCCGAGGACGGTTTCGACGCGCTGGCCAAGATCGCCGACAACGATCCTGACCTGATCTTCTGCGACATCCTGATGCCGCGCCTGGACGGATACCAGACCTGCGCGCTGATCAAGAAGAGCCCCCGATTCCACGACATCCCGGTGATCATGCTGTCGTCCAAGGACGGCTTGTTCGACCGGGCCCGCGGCCGCATGGTCGGCTCCGAGCAGTACCTCACCAAGCCCTTCACCAAGGACAGCCTGATCAAGGCCGTCGCCCAGCACGCACGCCGTGCCGAGGCGACCGGCGGCTTGTCGCTGGCCAACTCCTGAGCCCGGCGCCAACCTGGGGAGCCCATCGATGTCCCAAAAGATCCTCGTCGTGGACGATTCGCCGACCGAGCGCTTCTTCCTGGCAGACCTGCTCGCCAAACGGGGTTACACCGTGATCACGGCCGAGAACGGCAACGAGGCCTACGAGAAGACGAAGGCCGAACGTCCGGACCTGGTGCTGATGGATGTGGTGATGCCTGGCGCCAGCGGCTTTCAGGTCACCCGAGCACTGGCCCGGGATCCGATCACGCAATCGATTCCAGTGGTCATCTGCACCAGCAAGTCCAATGAGACGGATCGGATCTGGGGGCTGCGCCAAGGGGCGCGCGACTACCTGATCAAGCCGATCCGTCCCGACGAGCTGCTCACGAAGATCGCCGATCTGATGGCACCCGAGGTTCGAGGCTGACGTGATCCAGGAAGAAACCAAGACCCACCTGCGCGAGTTCCAGGAGCGGCTCTCCGAGCGGCTGAAGAACGCCGGCGGCGCGTCTCGCTCGGCCCAGCTCGGGCTGGCGATCGGCGATCAGCGCTGGCTGGTCGATCTGGCCGAGGCCGGCGAGATCGTCCCGATCCCCTCCCAGATCACGCCGGTGCCGCTGACCCGTGACTGGTTCCGTGGCCTGGTCAATCTGCGCGGCTCGCTGTTCGGGGTCGCCGACCTGATGCGCTTCTCGGGCGACGTGTTCACGCCGGTCTCCAAGGAGTCGCGCCTTCTCGCGCTCGCCGGCAGCCTGAACCTGAATGCCGCGATCCTCGTCAGCCGGATGCTCGGTCTGCACGACGCGAGCGGCTGGCGCCCGGACCCCACGCGCGCGCACTGGGCGGCCTGGGCGGGTCGTTGCCTGATCGATGGCGACGGTCGTGACTGGTACGAACTGAGCCTGTCGCGCCTGGCCGGCGACGAGCAGTTCCTGACGGTCGGGCGCTGAGTGATGAATCCCGGCGCCGGGTCGCCCGCATCGAACGCATTCGCGAGGATCTCCCCATGAAGTTGGCTGGCTTGCTTTTCTCCGGGCCTGGCGGCCGGACGGTGTCCGATCCCGACACCGCGATCATCGATGACGAGCCGAACGCGCAGGCCGAGACGCTCGCGCCCAGCACGATCGCCGATGTCACGCTGATGGCGCCTGCCGTCGCACCCGAACCCGCGGCGAGCGCCGCTCGCCCGCTGCCGGTGACGCCGGCGCGGGCCGCCAAGCAGAACTGGGCCACGCAGCTGCCCTGGATCGGCGATCTGCCGTTTCGCAAGCAGCTGCAGATCCTCGTGCCGACGCTGGCGATCTCCTGGCTGCTCGCGTTCATGTTCCTGTGGATCGATTCCCGCCAGGCGACGAACAACGGCCTGCTCGCGCAGATCGTCGGCGACGCGCTGACCCATTCGCAACGGATGGCCAAGGCGGCACCCGGCGCGAGCATCGGCAACGACGACGCGTTCCGGCAACTTCGCGAGAGCCGCGAGGCGATGGCGCAGTCGATCCAGATGCTCAATGGCGAACCCAGCCCCGAGTCCGGCCGCAGCGCGTCGGCCCCGTCCTCGGTGATACCGGAGGTGCAGAAGCTGCAGCAGGTCTGGAAGGAATCGGACGCCGCGGCCGGCAAGATGATCGAACACGAGAAGCTGCTGCGCTCGCTGGGCGCGATGCGCAAGGCGGTCAACGAATCGAATCGCGAACTGCTCGAATCGGCGCAGGTGATCGCCGCCCACAAGCTGCAGTCGAACGCCAGCGCCCGTGAGGTCTCGGCCGCGGGCGATCTGGTGATGCTGACGCAGAAGATCGCCAAGGACGTCAACCAGCTGCTGGTCGGCGAGACGGTGAATACGGAGGTGGCCGCATCGCTCGGCTCGGACGCGGTGTTCTTCCGCGACATGGTCGAGGCGCTGCTCAACGGCAACGAGCGCCTGCGGATCTCGGCGGTGTCCGATGCCGAGAGCCGGCGCGCGCTGCAGCAGATCAAGCGGCAGTACGCGCAGTTCGAGCAATCGCTGACGACGATCGTGCGGGACCTGCCGAAGATCCAGGTCGCCAAGCGTTCCGAGGCGACGATCTATCGCGACAGCGAGAACACGCGCAACCTGCTGCAGAGCATCGGTCGGCAGCTTCGCGAGGCCGAAGCGGGTCGTGGCTGGATCATGTGGGTGGTGATGATCCTGGCCGGCGTCGGCCTGCTCAGTGCGCTCGGTGTCGTCCAGGCCTATCTCGGCAACAGCCGGCACCGCGCGGAGGAGGCCGAGGCGCAGCGCCAGGAGGCCGAACGTCTCGAGCAGGAAGCCAAGCGCACGAACGACCAGAACCAGTCGGCGATTCTGCGGCTGATGAACGAACTGCAGGAGGTGGCCGATGGCGACCTGACCGTGCAGGCGACGGTGTCCGAGGACATCACCGGCGCGATCGCCGACTCGGTGAACTACACGGTGGAGGAGCTGCGCAACCTGGTGGCGCGGATCAATGCGACGGCCGAGCTCGTCAACGAGGCCTCCTCGAAGGCGCAGATGATCGCCTCCAGCCTGCAGGCCGCCTCCGAGCAGCAAAGCCGCGAGATCCGCGAGACCGGCGAATCGGTGCTGCGGATGGCCCAGCAGATCAACGAGGTGTCGGCGCGGGCGTCGGAGTCGGCCAACGTCGCGCGGCAGTCGCTCGCCGCCTCGGAGGACGGCGCGCGCGCGGTGCAGAACGCGATCACCGGCATGAACGGGATCCGCGACCACATCCAGGAGACCGCCAAGCGCATCAAGCGCCTGGGCGAGTCGTCCCAGGAGATCGGCGAGATCGTCGAGCTGATCTCCGACATCACGGAGCAGACCAACGTGCTGGCCTTGAACGCGGCGATCCAGGCGGCGTCGGCCGGTGAAGCCGGGCGCGGCTTCACGGTGGTGGCCGAGGAAGTGCAACGGCTGGCCGAGCGCAGCGCCGAGGCGACCAAGCAGATCGCGGCGCTGATCAAGACGATCCAGACCGACACGCAGGACGCGGTCGCGGCGATGGAGCGCAGCACGCAGGGCGTGGTCGAAGGCACCCGACTCTCGGACGACGCCGGACGGGCGCTCGGCGAGATCGGCAGCGTGTCGACGCACCTGGCCGAGCTGATCGAGGACTTCTCGAACACCACCTCGCGGCAGGCGGCCTCCGCCGGCACGGTGGCCCAATCGATCCAGCGGATTCTGCTGGTGACCGAACAGACCAGTGAAGGCACGCTGCAGACCGCGGGCTCCATCCGTCAGCTCTCCGAGCTGGCGCAGGAGCTCAAGAGCTCGGTGGCGCGCTTCAAGGTCGCTTGAGGAAGCGAAAGGACCCATCGATGGCTTCCGATCTGGTGACCTTGTCGTGGTGTCTGGGGGAGATCCGCCAGGCACTGTCGCAGGCAGAACAGCAGCTCGAACGACAGCTGCAGACCGAACCCGGTGACCTGGGGGCGTTGCGCTCGGCGCGCGCGGCGCTGCACCAGGCGCACGGCGCGCTTCAGGTGGTCGACGTCGAGGGCGTCGCGCTGCTGACGCAGGAATCCGAGGCGCTGCTCGATGCGATCGAGCGCGGCGACGTGACCCTGGGGGCCGACGTGATCTCCCGCCTGGGGCTGGCGTTCCACGCGGTGGTCGATTACCTGGACGAGCTGACGCAGGGCGCGTCCGCGCAGCCGCTGTACCTGTATCCGTACTACCGTGCCTTGCTCGAGGCCCGACAGGCCGAGCGGGTGAACGCGGCCGACCTCTTCTTCCCGGATGTGTCCGTCACGCCGGCGCCCGCCGGGGCGGTGGTGACCCGGGCGGACGCGGCGGCGCTGGCGGGTGCCCGCGGCGCGTTCGAGCGCGGCCTGCTGTTGTCGATCCGGGATCCGAATCCGGCCGGTGGCCTGCAGCTGATGCATGGCGCGGTCACCGCGGTTCGCGAATCCGCCCACGGCGCGTCGCACCGGGCGTTCTGGTGGGTGGCACAGGTCTTCTTCGACGCGTTGCGCCGTGGTGTGCTGCCGATGGACGTGGCCGTCAAGCGGCTGCTCGCACGCTTCAACCTGCAGCTGCGCAAGACGCTCGAGGAGCGTGCCCCGGTCGCCGACCGCCTGCTCAAGGACATGCTGTTCTGTCTGGCCTCGGTGAACTCGGGCGACGCCGCCGTCGACGAGGTTCGCAACGCCTACTCGCTGCAGCACGCGATTCCGGACGACTACGAGACGCCCCGTTTCGGCCGTGTCGACGCGAAGGCGATGCGTGCCGCTCGCGAATCCCTGGCCAAGGCCCGCGGCGCCTTCGACAAGGTGACCCGCGGCAGTGCCGCGGACGTCTCCGCCTTCCTGCAAGGCGTGGACGGCTTCCGTGACGCGGTCGACCGGCTGCCGGCGAAAGGCCTGCAGGCGATCGGTCGGGTGCTCGGCGAGGTCCGGCGCACGATCAGTTCCGACAGCGCCTACCTGCCCGAGGCGGTCGCGCTCGAGCTCGCGACGGCGATCCTGTTCGCCGAGCAGGCGCTCGAGCACGGCGCGCGTCCCGATCCCGAACACGAACGGCACGCCGCGGAGATGGCCGGACGGGTCAAGACCGTGCTCGATGGCCGTGACATCGATGGCGAACCGCCGGCGTGGCTTCGCGCGCTCAGCCAGGCCGCCCAGGAGCGCCTGACGATGGCCACCTTCATCGCGGAGGCGCTGTCCAGCCTGCGCCACGTGGAGAAGGTGCTCGACGGCTACTTCCGCGATCCCACCCAGGCCGCGGCGCTGCCCGAGTGCGTGCGTGCGATGCATCAGGTCGCGGGCGCGTTGCGTCTGCTCGGTCACGACCAGGCCTCCCGCGGGGCCGAGATCGTCGGCGCGCAGGTGGCGGCGTTCGCCGACGCCGGCGAGGCGGGGGCGCAATCCGATTTCGAGAAGGTCGCCGCGAGCGTCGGCGCCCTGGGATTCTTCGTCGAGGCCCTGCAACATCCGGAGCGGGGGTCGGCGGTCTACGAGTTGGACGAAGAGGCCGGCGAGTTCCGCGCCCGCTTCGGCGTGGTCGCCCGGCCGCCGGCCGCCGCGCCGGCGGCGGCGAGAACGACGGCGTTCGCGTCGCCGGCCGAGCCCGATGCGCCGGCGGCGGTGGTGTCCGCCGCTGTTGCGACCGACACGGTCGCGCCGCTGCTCGGCGAAGCGCCGGACCTGGCGATGTCGCCGCCGGCGGCGCCGGAGCCGGTGGTGGTGCCCGCGGTGTCGGCGGAGGCCACGCTGGGCGCACTGAGCCAGCAGGCGGTGGAACAGTACGCGACCTGGCAGGCCGATCGCGGTCAGGCCGAGGCGCTGATCGGCACGCTGCAGCGCATGCGCGAGGCGGCCACCCTGATCGATGACGCGAGCCGCAAGTCGGCCTGCGCCCAGGCCATCAGCGCGCTTCAGGCCGCCACGCCGGACGGCGCCGCGGTGCGCGCGTCGCTGCTGGCCGCGGGCGTGCCGCTGCCGGCCGTTGCCGCGCCGGCGCCGGTGCTGCCGGCCAATGAACTCGAGATCGACAGCGAACTGCTCGAGATCTTCCTGGCCGAGGCCGACGAGGTGCTGGGCGCGATCGCCGAGCACCTGGCGCTGTCGCAGGCGAGCCCGGGCGACCAGGACCACCTGACGACGATGCGTCGGGGCTTCCACACGCTGAAGGGCTCCAGCCGGATGGTGGGGCTCAACGATGTCGGCGAAGCCGGTTGGGCGATGGAGCAGGTGCTCAACCAGTGGCTCGGCGAGGCGCGTTCCGGCGAGCCGGATCTCTACGCGCTGATCGCGCGCGCTCACCGCGAGATGGGTGGCTGGGTGGCCGCGCTTCGCGCCGGCGACGTGCGTCGGATCGATCCGCAGCCGATCGTCGAAGCCGCGAAGGCGGTGCGCGATGGCAAGCCGATCCCCGACGAGACCGCTGCCGTGGTCGAGGCCGTGGCGCCCGAAGTGGCGGTCGCGACGGCCGAACCGGTCGCGACGACGCCGGTCGAGGCGCTCGAGTCCATCGAGGCGCTCGAGTCCATCGAGTCCGTCGCGGCGATGCCGGTGGTCGTCGACGAGTCGATCGTGGTCGAAGAATCCATTGCCGACGAGCCGGGCGAGGTCGTGGAGGCGATCGACTTCGAGGATGCGGTCCGCTTCGACGAACTGGCCGGGTTCGATGTCGTGCACGACGCGTCGGCGCCCGCCGAAGTCCAGGACGGCGCGGACGATGCCGTGATCCTCGATGCCCCGGACCTCGTGTCGATCGACGCCACGCTGGCCGAGCCGGTGGGCGATGTCGAGACCGCGGTCAGCTTCGAGGATGCGATCACCTTCGACGAGCCGAGCGCCGTCGTCGGGCATGAATCCGACTGGGTCGATGCCGGCGATGACCTGGTGATCGGAGAGTCTTCGGAGACCCCGTCGGCCCCCGAGCTCACGGCGGGCACGGTCGATGGCGCGGCGCCCGCCGCGTCCGACTCGGTGCGGATCGGGGATCGCCAGATCAGCCGGCCGCTGTACCTGATCTTCCTGTCCGAAGCCGACGAGCTGATCCAGACCCTGGCCACCGACACCGCGCAATGGCGCGACGAACCGCAGCGCGACGCCAGCGAGGCGGCGATGCGCGCGGTGCATTCGCTGTCGGGCAGCGCGGCCGTGGTTCAACTCGAACCGGTGCACGAACTCGCCGAAGCGCTCGAGCGGGTGTACACCGCGCAGCGACTGGGCGCGCGTCGCCCGTCACCCGACGAGATCGCGACGCTGAGTGCGGCGGTCGAGCGGATCCACGCGATGCTGCACCAGTTCGCCGCGGGGACCTGGCCACAGCCGGAGCCCGCGGTCGCGACCGCGTTGCGCGCGCTCGAGGCGCACTGGTTGCCGGTGGTGGCGCCGTCGTCGGTCCTGCCGGGCGCCAAGCTGGCGCAGGCGCCGATCGAGGCGGATGCCGAGCCGGCGGCGCACGTCGCCGAAGGACCGGTCGACGAGTTGGATCCGGACCTGCTCGCGGTGTTCATCGAGGAAGCCGACGACGATCTTCCGCGGGTGGGTGAGAACCTGCGGGCCTGGGTGGAGAATCCGGGCGACGCCCGACTGCCGCAGACGCTGATGCGCCTGTTGCACACCGTCAAGGGCAGCGCCCGGATGGCGGGCGCGATGCGCCTGGGCCAGAAGCTGCACGACACCGAGACCCGCGTCGAGACGCTGGCCGCGATGCCGTCGACGCCCTCGGCGCTGATCGAGGAACTCGTCGCCGAGGTCGACCAGGCGGTCGCGATGTTCGAGGCGATCAAGCATCCGGCGGCGCCCCGCGCGGCCGAACCGGTCGCTGCGGCGGCGGTGTCCGAGTTGCCCGCGCCGGAGATGCTGGTCGCACCGCAGGCGCCCGTGGTGGCGCCGGTGGAGAGCGTGGCACCAGCGGCGGTTGCGCCGGTCGAGACATCCGGCGTGCCGCGGGCAGCGGAGGCGCCGGTGGCCCCCGCGCATCCGCTGGTCCGGGTGCGCGCGGACCTTCTCGACAAGCTGGTCAACGAGGCCGGCGAGGTCTCGATCGCACGCTCGCGCCTGGACAACGAGCTGACCACGCTGCGGCAGTCGCTCGCCGACCTCACCGAGAACGTGAACCGGCTGCGTTCGCAGCTGCGCGAGATCGAGATCCAGGCCGACACGCAGATCCAGGCCCGGATCGCCAAGCAGAAGGAGCACGACCGGAACTTCGATCCGCTCGAGTTCGACCGCTACACCCGCTTCCAGGAACTCACCCGGATGATGGCCGAGTCGGTCAACGACGTGGCCACGATCCAGGGCAATGCGATGAAGAGCCTGGACGAGGCCGGCCAGGACCTGCACCGGCAGGGTGGCGTGCTGCGCGACCTGCAGCAGAACCTGATGCGGGTGCGGATGGTCCAGTTCGGTTCGATCGCCGATCGCCTGTACCGGGTGGTGCGGCAGTCCGCCAAGGAGACCGACAAGCGCGTTCACCTCGACATCCGCGGCACCACGGTCGAGGTCGATCGTGGCGTGCTCGAGCGCATGGCGGGACCGATCGAGCACCTGCTGCGCAACGCGGTCGCGCACGGCATCGAGTCCGCGTCCACCCGCCACGCCCACGGCAAACCCGACACCGGCGAACTGCAGGTCGAGATCCGTCAGGAGGGGCGCGAGATCGTGCTGTCCTTCTCCGACGACGGCGGCGGCCTGGACCTGCAGCGCATCCGCCTGCGGGCGATCGCCCAGGGGCTGATCAACGAAGACTCCACGCCCACCGACCGCGAGCTCGCCGACCTGATCTTCGTGCCGGGTTTCTCGACCGCCTCCAGCGTGACGGAGCTGTCGGGGCGCGGCGTCGGAATGGACGTGGTGCGCGCCGAGGTCGCGTCGCTCGGTGGCCGCATCGAGACCGAGACCCAGGCCGGTCGCGGCACGCGCTTCACGGTTCATCTGCCGCTGACGCTGGCCGTCTCGCAGGTGGTGCTCGTGGCGGCCGGCCGTTCACGCTTCGCGGTGCCCTCGTCCAGCGTCGAGCAGGTGCTGCAGCTCAAGCCCCAGGCGCTGGCCGCGGCGTATGCCGAGCGTTCGGTGGATTGGCAGGGTCAGCCGGTGCCGCTCTTCTTCCTGGGCAGCCTGGTCGAATCCCCCGACGTGACGCCGGTGGCGCAGCACTATTCGCCGGTGGTGATCATCCGTTCGGGGCACCAGCGCATCGCGCTGCACGCCGACGAGGTCACGCGCAACCAGGAGGTCGTCGTCAAGAACGTCGGGCCCCAGGTGGCGCGGGTTCGCGGCGTGACCGGCGCGACGGTGCTGGGCAACGGCGAGATCGTGCTGATCGTCAACCCGGTGGCGCTGGCGCAGGCCGCCGCGGGCGAGGTGTTCGATCGCGCGGTGCCCGCGCCGACGATCACCGCGGTGATGCCCGAGGCGTTGCCGCCGGTGGTGATGGTGGTCGACGATTCACTGACGGTGCGCAAGGTGACGCAGCGGTTGCTCAGCCGCGAGGGTTACCAGGTGCTGCTCGCGAAGGACGGCGTCGACGCGTTGCGGCAGCTGCAGGACGTGGTGCCCGACGCGATGCTGCTCGACATCGAGATGCCGCGGATGGACGGCTTCGACCTGACGCGCAATCTGCGGGCCGACGAGCGTTTCGCGAAGATGCCGATCATCATGATCACCTCGCGCACCGCCGACAAGCACCGCAACCACGCGATGGCGCTCGGGGTGGACGTCTACCTCGGCAAGCCCTACCAGGAGGACGAGCTGCTCGCGCACCTCGCCCACTTCACCGAGCGTCGTCACCGTCAGGTGGCGAGCCTGGCCGTCTGACCACACCGAAGCGCGCCAGCGTGCGCTGGCGCGCTTCGTCGTGATCGACGATCGGTCGGGGAGTGTCCTGGCCGAGCACCACGCCCGCCTTGGCGAGCGTCGCCGCATCGGCCAGCCAGGGCGCGTGGATCGCGCCATCGGGCAGCGACGCGAGCGCGGGCCGGTAGCGGCGGATGAACTGGCCGCGCGGGTCGAACTTCTTCGATTGCGTCACCGGATTGAAGATCCGGAACCAGGGCTGCGCGTCGCACCCGGTGGAGGCCGCCCACTGCCAGCCGCCATTGTTCGCGGCGAGATCGAAATCGATCAGGTGCCGCGCGAACCAGCGCTCGCCCCAGCGCCAGTCGATGCCGAGGTCCTTCACCAGGAACGACGCGACCACCATCCGCAGGCGGTTGTGCATGTACCCGCTGTGCAGGATCTGGGCGATCGCCGCGTCCACCAGCGGGTAGCCGGTGCGCCCCTCGCACCAGGCGGCGAACAGCGCCTCGGCGCGCGCACCGGACTCCCAGACGATCCGATCGAACTCCGGCCGGAACGCGCGTTCGACCACGTGCGGGTGGTGGTGCAGCACCTGGAAGTAGAAGTCGCGCCAGATCAATTCTCCCAGCCAGACGCGGGCGCCCGCCGCCTGCCCGGGTGATCGCGCGATCGCCGCCAGGGCGGTGCGCACGAGTTCGCGCACCGAGACCGTGCCGAAGCGCAGGTGCACCGACAGGTACGAGGGCCCGCGAATCGCCGGGTAGTCCCGCGCCTCGCCGTAGGCGCCCAGCCGGGACCGGAACTCGTCGAGTCGCTGGCGGGCCCCGCGTTCACCGGTGACGACACCGATCGCCGCCAGGTCGACCGGTTCGAATCCGATCGCCGCCAGCGAGGGCACGACCGCCATGGGGGCGGGGGGGGCCAGCCGTCCGCGCGGGTCGACGCGGCGCTCCGCGCTGTCGGCAGGCTGCAGGCGCTTCTCCCAGGCCCGCCGGTACGGCGTGAACACGCCATAGGGTGTGCCCTGGCCGGTGAGGATCTCGTCGCGCTCGAAGATCACCTGGTCCTTGAAGGCGACGAAGCGTCGGCCGTCGGCGCGAAGTGCCGATTCGACCCGTGCGTCGCGCGCCACCGCGAGCGGCTCGTAGTCGCGGTTGGCGTACACCGTCGAGACGCCCAGCTCGGCCGCCATCCGCGGAATCAGCGCGACCGGGTCCCCGTGCACCACCTGGAGGTACCCGCCCGCCTCGCGCAGTCGTTCGTCGAGCTCGATCACGCTGGCGTGGATGAAGGCCACCCGACGGTCGTGTCGATCGGCCAGCGCGTCGAGCAACGCCGTGTCGAACACGAACACGCACCAGACGCGGGCGTGGGCGTCCAGCGCGGCCGACAGCGCGGCGTGGTCTTGGCAGCGCAGATCGCGTCGGAACCACACCAGGGCACTGTCGGAGGAGGGCGTGGGCATCGTCAGCGGAGGCTTTGGCGGCAGGAGCGGGGGCGGCGGCGGATTGTGCCAACCCCCCGCGCTCTTTACAATTTCACCAGCGCGGCCGATGGGGCGATGGCCGTGCGCCCTCCTGCCTTCCCCCGCCGCCCGCCGTCTCCATGTCCGCCGCCGCCCTCGATCGTCCCGTCTTCACCCACCAGTTCCTGCTGGCCATGCCGGGCATGGTCGACCCGAACTTCTCGGGGGCGCTCGTCTACGTGGCGGAGCATTCCGAGAAGGGCGCGCTGGGACTGGTCATCAATCGCACGCTCGAACTCGATCTGCGCACGCTGTTCGAGCGGATCGACCTCTCCCTGGAGCCCGCGGCGCTGCGTGGCGAACCGGTGTACTTCGGCGGTCCGGTGCAGACCGATCGCGGCTTCGTGCTGCACCAGCCGCTGGGTCACTGGAACTCCACGGTCGCGGTCACCGACGACATCGGGCTGACGTCCTCGAAGGACATCCTCGAGGCGGTCGCGCGCGGCGAAGGGCCCGCCCGCCTGCTGGTCGCGCTGGGCTACGCCGGCTGGGGCCCCGGACAACTCGAGGACGAGATCGGGCGCAACGCTTGGCTCACCTTGCCCGCCGATCCCGAGGTGATCTTCCAGGTGCCGATCGACGCCCGGCTCGGCCGCGCCTTCGGCCTGCTCGGCATCGATCCCGTGTTCCTGTCCTCGGCAGCCGGCCACGCCTGATCGCCCCGTGCCGGCGGTCCGCACCCTGCTCGGATTCGACTTCGGCACCGTTCGCATCGGGGTGGCGATCGGCAACACCCTGACCGGCTCGGCGCAGCCGCTCACGGTGCTCGACAGCGTCCCCACCGACCGACGTTTCGCGGCGATCGCCCGGCTGATCTCGGAATGGTCGCCCGACGCCCTGGTGGTGGGGCGCCCCAGCCATCCGGACGGCACGGCGCACGAGATGACGGCCCGCTGCGAGCGCTTCGCGCGCCAGCTCGGCGGGCGCTTCGGCCTGCCCGTGCATCTCGTCGACGAGCGCTACAGCTCGGCGCAGGCGCAGGACGAGGGCGCACCCGCCGATCGCCTGGACGCGGAGGCGGCGGCGATAATCCTGCGACAATACCTCCTCGACGCCCCGTGATCCGGGCGCCCGGTCCGATGAACCGACGCGAATCCCACCCGACCCTCCACGGATTGCCCTCGCCATGAGCGACTTGCCCGCCGTTCCCGACGTCGAAGCCGCCTACGCGGCCCTGCGAGACGCGCTGCGTTCGCGTCTCACCGGCACCACCGAGCCCGCCGCCCACCTGATCGGCATCCACAGCGGTGGCGCGTGGGTCGCGCAGCGCCTGCACCGCGAGCTCGGGGTGCGCACGTCGCTGGGGCTTCTCTCGCCGGCCTTTCACCGCGACGACTACGGCAAGCGTGTCGGTCGCGGGCTGCCGGCGGACCTCAAGCCCAGCGAACTGCCGCTGGAGATCGCCGGTGCCCACCTCGTGCTGGTCGACGACATCCTGTACACCGGGCGCACGGTGCGCGCGGCGCTCAACGAGCTGTTCGACTACGGCCGGCCCGCCAGTGTCGCGCTCGCGGTGCTGATCGATCGCGGCGGGCGCGAACTGCCGATCGAGGCGGCGTACTGCGGGGTCCGCGCGCCGCTGGCCCCGCCACGCAACTACGTGCTGTCGCAGCACCCCGACGGCCGCTTCGGACTGCGGATCGAGTGACCCCCTGAGAGAACGGGCCTGTCGATGAAACATCCCCAATTGAACGACAACGGCGAGCTGCGGCACCTGCTCACGATCGAAGGGCTGTCGCGCGAGCTGCTGCACCGGATTCTCGACACCGCCTCCAGCTTCGTCGGCGTGTCCGACCGCGAAGTCAAGAAGGTGCCGCTGCTGCGCGGCAAGTCGGTGTTCAATCTGTTCTTCGAGAACTCCACCCGCACCCGCACCACGTTCGAGATCGCCGCCAAGCGCCTGTCGGCCGACGTCCTGAACCTGAACATCAACACCTCGTCCACCGCGAAGGGCGAGTCGCTGCTGGACACCATCGACAACCTGTCGGCGATGCACGCCGACATGTTCGTCGTGCGTCACGCGACCAGCGGCGCACCGTTCCTGATCGCGCAGCACCTGGACCGCCTGCGCGGCCCCCACGTGCACGTGATCAACGCCGGCGACGGGCGCCACGCGCACCCGACGCAGGGCCTGCTCGACATGTACACGATCCGCCACTTCAAGAAGGACTTCACCCAGCTTCGGGTGGCGGTGGTCGGCGACATCCTGCACTCCCGCGTCGCCCGTTCGGACATCCACGCGCTCACCACGCTGGGCGTGCCCGAGGTGCGCGCGATCGGCCCGTACACGCTGATGCCCGCGGGCCTGGAGCAGATGGGCGTGCGCCTGTTCACCGACATGCGCGAGGGCCTGAAGGACGTCGACGTGATCATCATGCTGCGGCTGCAGAACGAGCGCATGCGTGGCGCGCTGCTGCCGTCGGCGCAGGAGTACTTCAAACACTACGGGCTCACCGTCGACAAGCTCGCGCTGGCCAAGCCGGACGCGATCGTGATGCACCCGGGGCCGATGAACCGCGGTGTCGAGATCGAATCCGCGGTGGCCGACGGGCCGCAGTCGGTGATCCTCGACCAGGTCACGTTCGGCATCGCGGTGCGCATGGCGGTGATGAGCCTGTTGGCCGCGAACTGAGAAGCCTTCCGAGACCCGACATGAGACTGTCCATCGTCAACGGCCGCGTGATCGATCCGGCGCGCGCGCTCGACCAGCAGGCCCCGGTCCACGTCGCCGACGGCCGCGTGGTGGCCATCGGCCAGGCACCGGCCGGCTTCGTCGCGCAGCAGACGCTCGACGCCCGCGGCCTGGTGGTGGCACCGGGCCTGGTCGACCTCGCCGCCCGGCTGCGCGAGCCGGGCTTCGAGTACCGCGCGACGCTCGAGTCCGAGATGCAGGCGGCGCTGGCCGGCGGGGTCACCAGCCTGTCGTGCCCGCCGGACACCGACCCGCCGCTGGACGAACCCGGCCTGGTCGAGATGCTCAAGCACCGCGCCCGCCAGCTCGAGAGCGCCAGCCTGTATCCGCTGGGCGCGCTCACCGTCGGCCTGAAGGGCGAGGTGATCACCGAGATGGCCGAGCTCTCCGAGGCCGGGTGTGTCGGCTTCGCGCAGCCGGGTCAGCTGTTCGCCGACACCGCCTCGCTGATGCGGGCGATGCAGTACGCCTGCACCTACGGCTACACGGTGTGGCTGCAACCCTGGGACCACTGGCTCGGGCGCGGCGGCGTGGCCGCCAGCGGCCCGGTGTCCGGCCGCCTCGGCCTGCCCGGCGTGCCGGTGGCCGCCGAGACCGTCGCGCTGCACACCATCTTCGAGCTGGTGCGCGCCACCGGCTGCCGGGTGCACCTGTGCCGGGTGTCGTCCGCGGCCGGCATCGAGCTGGTGCGCCGCGCCAAGCACGAAGGGCTGCCGGTCACCTGCGACGTGGCGGTGCACCACCTGCACCTCACCGACGTCGACATCGGCTACTTCGACAGCCACTACCGGGTCGATCCGCCGTTCCGCGCGCAGCGCGACCGCGACGCGATCCGCGCCGGCGTGGCGCAAGGGGTGATCGACGCGATCTGCTCGGACCACACGCCGGTCGATGACGACGCCAAGCAACTGCCCTTCGGCGAGGCCGAGCCCGGCGTCACCGGGCTGGAGATGCTGCTGCCGCTCACGCTGAAGTGGGCCGCGGAGGCCGGCGTGCCGCTGTCGGCGGCGCTGGGTCGCATCACCAGCGCGGCGGCCGGCATCCTGCGGGTCGATGCCGGCCACCTCGCCCCCGGGGCGCCGGCCGACCTGTGCTTGTTCGACCCCAACGAACGCTGGGTGGTGGAGCCGGGCGCGCTGCGCTCGCAGGGCCGCCACACGCCCTACCTCGGCTGCGAGCTCGCCGGGCGCGCCCGGGTCACGCTGGTGGGCGGGCGCATCGTCTACTCGCGCACCGCGTGAGCCACCTGCGCGTCGCGCTGCGGCTGCCGCTGCTGGTGGGCCTGCTCTTCGGCGGGCTGGCCACGGTGCTGCTGCTGTTCCCGCTGGGCGGTGCCCGATTCCGGCGCGCCGCGATCCGGATCTGGTCGGGCTGGCTGGTGGCCGCCTGCGGCATCCGGGTCGAGTCGCGCGTGCACCCGGCGGCCACCGCGCTGTCCCAGTGCCCGCCGGGCACCTTCTTCGTGGCCAATCACCTCTCGTGGCTGGACATCTTCGTGATCGACGCGCAATGCCCGGCGTCGTTCGTCGCGAAGGCCGAGATCGCCGACTGGCCCCTGGTGGGCACGCTGGTGGCCCGCACCGGCAACCTCTTCATCGAGCGCGGCAAGCGGCACGCGGTGCATCGGATGATCGAGCGGATCGTGCAGGGATTGGGCGAGGGCGCCCGCGTGGCGGTGTTCCCCGAAGGCACCACCTCCGACGGCCGGCGCCTGCTGCCGTTCCACGCCAACCTGATCGAGGCCGCGGTGCGCGCGCGCGCGCCGGTGGTGCCCTTGGCCATCGGCTATCGGGGCGCCGACGGCCAGCCGTCGCGGGCGATCGAGTTCATCGGCGACACCACGTTTGTGCAATCCCTCATCGCGGTGCTGCGTGAACCGGGCATACGCTGCGAGCTGAACGTGCTGGCGCCGATCGTCGATCCGGGCGCCCGGCGGCACGACATCGCCGCCCGGGCTCGCGAGACGATCGCGTCCTGCCTGCGCCTGCCGCTGGACGACACGCTGCCCGAGAACCTTCGAGAGCTGCGCGGCGGCTGAGCGTGTCGCGCCGACCCATTGAGAGAAGCCACATGAACGCACTGGACCGCAGCATCTTCAAGGCCTACGACATCCGCGGGATCGTCGATCGCAACCTGGGGCCCGACGTGGTGCGCGCGGTCGGGCTGGTGGTGGGTGCCCGGGTGAAGGCCGCGGGCGGTCGCGAGGCGGTGATCGGCCGCGACGGACGGCTGTCCGGGCCGGCGCTGTCGGCGGCCTTGGCCGAGGGGCTGCGCGATGCGGGCGTGGACGTGATCGACATCGGCCAGGTCACCACGCCGATCGTCTATTGGGGCACCTACGAGCTGGGCACCGGCTCGGGCGTGGCGGTCACCGGCAGCCACAACCCGCCGGACTACAACGGCCTGAAGATGATGGTGGCCGGGGAGGCGATCTACGGCGCGGCGATCACCGACATCGGCGAGGCGATCGCCGCCGTCCGCCACCAGCCGGTGGCGGCCGGCGCGCGCGGTTCGCTGCGCCAGGTGTCGCTGCTGGAGCGCTACCTGAAGCGGGTGGCGGGCGACATCCATCTGGCCCGGCCGATGAAGGTGGCGATCGACTGCGGCAACGGCGTGGCCGGCGCGGTGGCCCCGGCGCTGTTTCGCGCGATCGGCTGCGAAGTCACCGAGCTCTTCTGCGAGGTGGACGGCACGTTCCCGAACCACCATCCGGACCCGGCGCACCCCGAGAACCTGCAGGACCTGATCCGCTGCCTGCGCGAGACCGACTGCGAGATCGGGCTGGCCTTCGACGGCGACGGCGACCGGCTGGGCGTGGTCACCAAGCAGGGCCACATCATCTTCCCGGACCGCCAGCTGATGCTGCTGGCCGAGGAGGTGCTCTCCCGGCACCCCGGCGCCACGATCATCTACGACGTCAAGTGCACCCGCAACCTGGCGCCCTTCGTGCGCGCCCGCGGCGGCGTGCCGATGATGTGGCGCACCGGCCACTCGCTGGTGAAGGCGCGCCTGAAGGAGACGGGTGCGCCGCTGGCCGGCGAGATGAGCGGGCACATCTTCTACAAGGACCGCTGGTACGGATTCGACGACGGTCTGTACGCCGGCGCGCGCCTGCTGGAGATCCTGTCGCGTCACGCCGACCCGAGCCGTGTTCTCGACGCGCTGCCCGATTCCCCGACCACGCCCGAGCTGCAGCTGCGCTGCGCCGAAGGCGAGCACTTCACGCTGGTCGAGGCGGTGAAGCGGACCGGGCGTTTCGAAGGCGCCGCCGAACGGATCGACATCGACGGCCTGCGCGTGGAGTATCCGGATGGGTTCGGCCTGGCGCGGCCCTCCAACACCACCCCGGTGGTGGTGCTGCGCTTCGAGGCCGACAACGACGCGGCGCTCGCGCGCATCCAGGGCCAGTTCCGCCAGGCCATCCTGGCGGCCAAGCCCGACGCGGTGCTGCCTTTCTGATGAACGCGTCCGGCCGCGAGGCGGGCGGGCGCGGGTAGGGCGGAGCGAGGAGGCAAACACGATGCAGGACCACCTGTACGACGGCTGCACCATGGGCGACCTGATCCAGCGCGCGATCGAGCGTGGCGGGGATCGGGTCGCCTTCATCCTGGACGAGCAGCGGATCACCTACCGCGAGTTCGGCGCGCTGCTGTCGCGGTTCACCCAGGCGCTCGCGGCGCGCGGCGTGAAGAAGGGCGACGCGATCGCGGCCTTGTCGTCGAACCGCCCCGAGGCCTTCATGGCGAGCGCGGCCGCGTTCGTGATGGGGCTGCGCATCACCTGGATGCACCCGCTGGGCTCGGAGGACGACCACGCCTACCTGCTCGAGGACTCCGGCGTCACCACGCTGCTGGTCGATCCGCCGATGTTCGGCGAGCGCGCGAAGTCGCTGCGCACCCGGGTGCCCGGCCTGAGGAACGTCTGGGGCTTCGGCCCGAACGACTTCGGCGAGGACATCCTCGCGGCCTGCGAGGCCTACACCCCGGGGCCACTGGTGCAGCAGGCGCACGCCGACGACATCTGCGTGCTGATCTACACCGGCGGCACCACCGGCAAGCCCAAAGGCGTGATCCACACGCACCGGGTGCAGGTGACGATGGTGATGACCGAACTCGCCGAATGGGACTGGCCCCGCGAGGTGCGCCTGCTGGCGATGACGCCGATCACGCACGCGGCCGGCGCGATGATCGTCGCGGTGATGATGCGCTCGGGCACCTTCGTGATGGCCAAGGGATTCGACGCGCAGCGATTCTTCGAGCTGGTCGAGCGCCACCGCATCACCGCCACCTTCCTGGTGCCGACGATGATCTACGTGCTGCTCGATTCGCCGGCGATCCGCGAGGCCGACTTCTCCAGCCTGGGGATGATCATCTACGGTGCCTCGCCGATGTCGCCGGCACGGCTGACCGAGGGCATGAAGGTCTTCGGACCGGTGTTCATGCAGCTCTACGGGCAGTCCGAGGCGCCCAACACCGTCACCATCCTGCGCCAGCAGGACCACGACCCCGAGCGCTTTGCGCACCGGCTCGCCTCCTGCGGTCGGCCGGTGGGCAACAGCCAGGTGAAGCTGCTCGACGACAACGGCCAGGAGGTTCCGCTGGGCGAGGTCGGCGAGATCTGCGTGCGCGGCCCGCTGGTGATGCAGGGTTACTGGAACAAGCCGGAGGAGTCCGCGCGGGCGTTGCGCCATGGCTGGCTCTACACCGGTGACCTCGCGCGGCGCGATGCCGACGGTTTCCTGTACATCGTCGATCGCAGCAAGGACATGATCATCAGCGGCGGCTTCAACGTGTTCCCGCGGGAGGTCGAGGACGTGCTCACCGCCGACCCCGCGGTGGCCAGCGCCGCGGTGATCGGCGTGCCCGACCCGAAGTGGGGCGAGGCTGTGAAGGCGCTGGTGGTGCTCAAGCCGGGCGCCCAGGTGAGCGCCGAGGCGCTGATCGCCCGCGTGCGCGAGGCCAAGGGCGCGGTTCAGGCGCCCAAGAGCATTGAGTTCGTCGACGCCTTGCCGGTCACCGGCCTGGGCAAGCTCGACAAGAAGGCGATTCGCGCCCGCTACTGGACAGGCCAGCAGCGGGCGGTGCACTGAACCCCTCCCCACGGAGCCCTTCCATGATCCACGTCCTCGCCATCATCACCACCAAACCCGGCCTGCGCGACACCGTGCTGCAGGCCTTTCGGGCCAACATGCCGGCGGTGCACGCCGAAGCGGGTTGCGTCGAGTATCAGCCGGTCGTCGACGCGAGCGGGGTCGGTCCGTTCCAGACGCCGCTGGGCCCGGACACCTTCGTCGTGATCGAGAAGTGGCAGACCCTCGACCATCTGAAGGCGCACTCGGCGGCGCCGCACATGGCGGCCTACGCCGCAAAGACGAAGGAGCACATCGCCAACCGGGTGATCCACGTGCTGAACTCGGCGGCGTGAGCCGCCGGCAGGACGGGTGGGCGCTCGGCCCCAGCGACGCTGCCTCAGCCGCAATCCACCTGCCACACCCGCCGATCGACGGGGTCGGTCGCGAGCTGCACCGCGGTGAGCTGTCGCCCCCACACGCAGCCGGTGTCGAGCGCCAGCAGTCCCGGGCGCTGCATCAGGCCGAGTTGCGACCAGTGCCCGAACACCACCGTGAGCCCCCGGGTGCGCCGGTCCGGCACGTCGAACCACGGCAGATGGCCGGGCGGGGCGGCGTCGGCCGCGTCCTTCGTGGCGAACTCCATCACCCCCTCGGGCGTGCAGAAGCGCAGGCGCGTGAGCGCATTGACCACCACCCGATGCCGGTCGGCGCCCCGCAGCCGCTCGTCCCAGGCGGCGGGCTCGTTGCCGTACATCGTCTGCAAAAAGCTCAGGGGATCGGCACCGCCGAGCGCGGTGCTCACCTCGCCTGCCAGCGCCACCGTCTGCGCCGCGTCCCAGGCGGGCAGCACGCCGGCGTGCACCATCAGGTGATCGCCATCGAGATGCGCCAGCGGCCGGGTGCGCAGCCAGTCGAGCAGCGCCGCGCGATCGGGCGCGGCGAGGATCTCGTCGAGCGTGTCGCTGCGGTGCGCCTTGCGGATGCCCCAGGCCACCGCGAGCAGGTGCAGGTCGTGATTGCCCAGCACCGTCACCGCGCGCGCGCCCAGGTCGCGCACGAAACGCAGTGTCTCCAGCGAGGCCGGCCCCCGGTTGACGACGTCGCCGCAGAACCACCAGGGCGCGCCGGGTGCGTCGCGCTCCACCTGGCGGATCAAGCGCTCCAGGCAGGGCAGGCAGCCCTGCAGATCGCCGAACACCACCGGTGCGCTCATGGCTTCCACAGCACCATCCAGCGCGGCACCTTCAGGCGCACGATCCGGAAGTAGAGCCAGACGTAGGAGATCACGAACACCGCGAACAGCGGCGCCAGCACCTGGGTCTGGTCGTACCAGAGCGCGGCCGGCGCGACCGCGAAGGACGACAGCACCCACAGGTAGGGCGCGGTCAGCGCGTTGCGCACGGTGCGCGATTCGGGGTCGGTGCGACCCACCGCCCAGCGCACCACCCGCCGGAAGATCAGCTGGTGCAGGTGCGCGGCGTCCGGCAGGTGGGGATGGGTGTCGCGCAGCACCTTGCGTCGATACACCGTGAACGCGATCTCCACCAGCGGATAGGCCAGCAGCAGCACCGGGAACCAGGCCGAGACGCCGGCGTTGCGCGCGACGATGAGGATCGACAGCGCGCCCAGGATGAAGCCGATGAAGTACGCCCCGCCGTCGCCCAGCATGATGTGGCCACGCGGATAGTTCCAGACCAGGAAGCCGATGATCGATCCCGCCAGCACCAGGCTGGCCGACAAGACCAGCGAGTCGCCCACCTTCAGCCCGACGTAGGCGAGCGCCAGGAACATGATCGAGCAGACCACGCCGGCCAGGCCGTTGAAGCCGTCGATGATGTTCACCGCGTTCGTGACGGTCATCAGCGCGATCAGCGTGATCACCATCGCCACCGGCCGGATCGCGACGATCGGGTCCAGCCACGGGATGTCCACCCGCGGGATGACCAGGTCGGCCAGCCAGAACGCCAGGACGCAGGACACCGCCATGCAGGCCATCCGGCCCCAGGGCGAGATCCGTCGGGTGGTGTCCTCGGCCAGTCCGCCCGCGAAAGCGGGGACCGCGCACAGGCACAGCATGCCGATGCGCATCGCATTGGGCGGGTCGCGCAGCGCCACGAAGAGGGTGCCCAGCAGCGCGGCGACGAACACCGCCAGGCCGCCGATCCGCGGCGCGGGGCGGGCGTGGATCTTCTGGATTCCTTCCAGGTCGTGGTCCATGCCCAGGCCGAACCAGCCACCCCGGGTGGCCCAGCGCAGGATCAGCACCGACACGACCAGCGAGATCAGCAGGGAACCGGAGAAGGAGAACATCGAGGGGTCAGCCCGCCGGGTGCGCACAGGCGCGGTCGCCCGAGCCGCTGCGCGCCTCGTCGCGCAGCAGGCGCCGGTAGGCGTGGTAGGCCGGCGATCGCCAGACCTTCCACAGGCTGGCCAGGTGCCAGGCCAGCGGTTGCCAGGCCCGGTGGCTGCTGCGCCGCGCCGGATGGATGACCCGGGCGGCGTCCACGCGGTGCAGTGCGAAGCCGGCCAGGCGCAGCCGCGCGCAGAGGTCGAAATCCTCGCAGTACATCCGGAAACGTTCGTCGAACCCGCCCACCGCGCGCCAGGCGGCCACCGGCAGCACCAGGCACATGCCCGCGTACCAGGCTGGTCGTTGACTCGGGCGGCGCCGGCGCAACACGGTGCGCGCCAGGATGGAGGCCGGGCTGATCAGGTCGCGGGCCGCGTCGGCGGGGCGGTCCGGGGCTTCGAACACCCAGGGCACCACCAGGCCCACCCCGGGCTCCGCGGCCGCCTCGGCCAACGCCGCGAGCGGATCGCCCTCGAGCTGCAGATCGGGGTTCAGGATGGCGACGAGCCCTTCGGTCACGCCGGCCAGCGCGCGGTTGTGGTTGGCCGCGAAGCCCTGCGGCGTCGGGTTCTCCCGGATCTCGATCGGCCAGGGGCCGGGCTGGCGCCAGGCGGCCGGGACGGGTTCGGGAATGTTCACGGTGATCACCACGCGCCCGATCAGGCCGGGTCGGGTGGATCCGGCCAGCTGACGCACCAGGGCGTCGACCAGCGAGGCCTGCCCGTGGCTGACGATCGACACCGTCAGCGGGCCCGTTGCGCAAGGCATCGCCGGACCGGGCGGCGAAGCGCGGTCCGCGGGGCCTGCGGAGGGGGAAGGGGATTGCACCGTACAATTCCGGGGTTTCCTCGCATTTTCCCTCATTCCTGCTCCGAGCAAGGCGCACCATGCTGGCCGGACATCGCCACCTGCTGATGCAGTTGGTCGTGCGCGATGTCGCCGGCCGCTACAAGGGGTCCTTCGGGGGCCTCGCCTGGACCGTGATCCAGCCCGTGCTGATGCTCGCGGTGTACCTGTTCGTCTTCGGGCTGATCTTCAATCCGCGCCGGGGCGCCGGGGGCCCGCCCGCCGACCTCACCGCCTTCGGCCTGAGCCTGTTCTGCGGCATGCTGGTGCACGGCCTGTTCGCCGAGTGCCTGATCCGCTCGCCCGGCACGATCGTCAGTCAGCCCGCCTACGTGAAGAAGATCGTCTTCCCGCTGCAACTGCTGCCGCTGGTGGTGCTGGGCGGCGCGCTCTTTCACTTCGCGGTGGGGCTCGGGGTGCTGCTGGCCGGCGCCACGGTGTTCGGTCATCCGCCCGGCTGGGCCCTGCTCGCGCTGCCACTGGTGGTGCTGCCGCTGGTGCTGCTGTGCGCGGGCGTGGGCTGGTTGTTCGCCTCGCTCGGGGTGTTCCTGCGCGACATCGGACAACTCACCGGACTGGCCGCCACGATGCTGTTGTTCCTCTCGCCGGTGTTCTACCCGGTCGATGCGCTGCCGGCCCAGTACCGCTGGCTGGTCCAGATCAACCCGCTCACCGTGCCGATCGAGGCCCTGCGCGACGTGGTGCTGCGCGACCAGTGGCCCCCGCTGGACGCCCTGGCGCTGCACGGGCTGTTCTGCCTCGCGGTGGCCTGGCTCGGCCACGCCTGGTTCGGGCGCACCCGCCGCGGCTTCGCCGACGTGCTCTGAGGCGCCGATGAATCAGATCATGGTGCGGGCGCAGGGTCTCTCGAAGGTCTACCCGATCTACGACCGTCCCGTCGACCGCCTGCTGCAGATGCTCTGGCGCGGGCGGCGGCGCTTCCATCGCGACTTCCACGCGCTGGAGGACGTCTCCTTCGAGGTGGCCCGCGGACGCACGCTGGGCATCATCGGGCGCAATGGCGCGGGCAAGTCCACGCTGCTGCAGATCGTCTGCGGCACGCTCTCGCCGTCCGCGGGCGAACTCGCGGTCAACGGGCGCATCGCCGCGCTGCTCGAGCTCGGCGCGGGCTTCAACCCCGAGTTCAGCGGCCGCGACAACGTGCGCATCAACGCGGCCATCCTGGGCCTGTCGCCGGCGCAGATCGACGAGCGCTTCGAGGACATGCTGGCCTTCGCGGACATCGGCGAGTTCATCGATCAGCCGGTCAAGACCTACTCCAGCGGCATGTACGTGCGCCTGGCCTTCTCGGTGGCGATCCACGTCTCCCCCGACATCCTGGTGGTCGACGAGGCGCTGGCGGTGGGCGACGCGTTCTTCCAGGCGCGCTGCATGGCGCGCATGAAGCGCATGCTCGACGAGGGCATCACGATGCTCTTCATCAGCCACGACATCGCGGCGGTGAAGGCGCTGTGCACCGACGTGCTCTGGCTCGAGCGCGGCCGGGTCCGCGCCTTCGGTCCGACCGATTCGGTGGCCACGCAGTACACCCAGGACTGGGTGATGCAGGCGAACCGGCAGGCGGCCGAGGTCGCCGCGGCGGCCGTCCGCGGCGATGCGGCGGTCCCCGGGACTCCGGGATCGCCGGCGCCCGCGCCCGACAGCATCGATCCCGGCTGCCCGCCGGTGCCGGCCGACCACTCGCCGCGCAGCGGGGACGGCCGCGCGCGCATCGTCGCCGCCGGCTGGCACACGCCGCAGGGCCCGGCGCAGCACGTGCCGGTGGCCTGGGGCGAGCGGCTGACGATCGCCGCCGAGATCGAGATCCTCGCGCCCTGCGAGCGGCTGGTGGTGTCCTACCACATCAAGGACCGGCACCAGCAGCACCTGCTGGGCGGTCACACGGCCGACGCCGCCCGCGTCTACCCGCGCCAATGGCAGCCGGGCGAGCGGCTGCGGCTGCGCTTCGAACTCCCGGTGCGGCTGCACGAGGGGGCCTATTCGTTGACGCTGCTGGTGGCCTCCATCGGTGATCTCTCCCGATACACCGATGCGGTGTTCCTCGACTGGGTCGACGACCTGATGGTGATGCGGGTGTCCGCCCGGGACCACTTTCCGCTCAGCGACCTGGTGGAGATCGGGCACGACCTCGCCGTCGAGGTGGTGCCCGCCTCGCGACCCGCCAGCCTGGTGGGCGAACCGTGAACGGGTGGGTGCTCGATGACTTCTTCCCGAACCTGCTCACCGGTTTTCGGGTGGCCGAGTACAACGCGCTGCTGCGCCACTTTCCGGGCTTGCGGATCGCGAGCACCTACGGCGATTTCGCCGCCGCGCACGCGGCCTACGCGCATCACTACCCCGACCTCGCCCCTCGCGTGCGGGTCTTCGAGCCAGGCTTGCTCGAGGGCTGCCGGCTCGCGTACCTCAATTTCCTCAACAACGCCGACGCCTTCCTGCCGGCGCTGGCGGCGCACCGGGTGCCGTTCGTGATGACGCTCTACCCCGGTGGCGGTTTCGGCCTGTACGAGGCCGCCAGCGACGCGAAGCTCGCGCGGGTGTTGGGCTCGCCGTGGCTGCGCGAGGTCATCGTCACCCAGTCGGTCAGCCGCGACTATCTCCGGGCGCGTGGCGCCGGCGCGCTGCCGGTCACCGAGATCTTCGGCGTCGTGGCCCACCCGCTGTACTTCGAGGGCCCGCCCGCGGGGCCGCGGCGCCGCTTCGGGCGCGACAAGTCGGCGTTCGACGTCGCCTTCGTGGCCGAGAAGTACATGCCGCGTGGGCTGAACAAGGGCTTTCCCGCGTTCGTGGCGGGCGTTCGGGCCGCGATCGCGGCGGCGCCGGCGCTCGATTGGCGGGTGCACGTGGTGGGCGGGTTCTCCGAGGACGACTGGCACACCGAGTGGCCGGACGCGCGCGCCGAACTCGGCGATCGCCTGCAGCTTCACGGGCGCCTGGAGACCTCGCGGCTGCGCGAGTGGCTGTCCGGCATCGATCTCGTCGTCTCACCGAACCTGCCGGGGGCGCTGCACCGGGGGAACTTCGATGGTTTTCCCACCGGCTGCTGCGTCGAGGCGGCCCTGTGCGGCACCGCGTTCGCGGCCACCGACCCGCTGGGCCTCTCGGAGGGACGGCTGCGCGATCGCGAACACTACTGGCACCTCGAGCCAGGCGCCGAACCGGTGAGCGCGGCCTTGCTCGCGCTCGCCGCCGAACCGAGGCGGCTCGCCGCGCTCGGTGAGGCCGGCCAGACCCGTGTGCGAGAACACTTCGCGCCGGCCGTCCAGATCGGCGGACGCATCGCGGTGCTCGAGCGCCAGTGGCGTGCCGTCGGTGGGGGATCACGATGAGCCGCGAACTGCTCGTCTTCGGTGTCGGCGGACACGGCCGCGAAGTGGCCGCGCTGGCGCTATCGGTGCACGAGGCCCTCGTCGCCGCGGGGCGTGCGCCGACCTGGCGCCTGGCGGCGTACCTGATCGACCCGGGGTTCGAGGCCCCGGCCGCAGTGCGCGGTGTGCCGGTGCGCGTGGGCCTGCCGCCCAAGGGCGCCGGTGTCCGGCCGGCGGCGACGGTGGCGCTTGGCGATCCGCAGCGCCGGCTCGCGGTGGTGGCCCGGCTGCAGGCCGACAGCGGCCTGATCGCCCCGGACGATTTCCCCTGCCTCGTGCATCCGCGCGCCTGGGTCAGCGAGCACGCGCGACTCGGCGCGGGTTGTCAGATCATGGCCGGTGCGCTGGTGAACGCCGACGCCCGCCTGGGCGACCACGTGGTCCTGAACCTGGGCGCCTCGGTCAGCCACGACTGCGTGCTCGAGGACGGCGCCACGCTGGGCCCGGGCGCCCGCGTCGCCGGCGGTGTGCGGCTGGGGCGTGCGGTGACGCTCGGCATGGGCGCGCTGGTGCTGCCCGGCGTCAGCGTGGGCGAGGGGGCGGTGGTGGGCGCGGGCGCGGTCGTCACGCGGCCGGTGCCGCCCGGCACCACCGTGATCGGCGTGCCGGCGCGCGCCAGGGGCGGCGATGCGTAGCGAACAGACGGGCTACCTGGAGCGGCTCGACCACCTGCGGCTGCTCGCCGCGCTGCTCGTGGTGGGCTTTCACGCGTTCCACCGCCTGGTGGGCGACCTGCGTCCGGACAACCCGCTGCTCAGCCTGCTCGACGAAGGCCACACCGGCATCGGCCTGTTCATGGTGATCAGCGGCTTCATCTTCACCGTGATCGCCGATGGCCATCGGATCGACTACCTCGGCTTCCTGCGCAACCGGCTGGTGCGCATCTACCCGCTGTACGTGGTGGCGGTGTTCTTCACGCTGTCGATCGGCACCTGGAACCAGCACCTGAACCACGGCTCGCTCACCTACCTCGAATGGCTGTTGCCGTTCCGGGCGGCCAGCGTCTCGCAGAACCCGCACTTCGTGCAGCTCTGGACGATCTGGGTCGAGTGCCAGTTCTATCTGATGTTCCCTTTCCTGAAGGCCTTCGCCGACCGGCACGGCGCACGCTACCTGTGGGGCTGGATCGGGCTGCTGGTGGCGCTGCGCGCCGGCGTGTTCGTGATCGAGGGCAGCGTGCGCTTCATCGCCTACGAGTCGATCTTCGGGCGGCTCGACCAGTTCCTGCTGGGCATGCTCGCGGCGCGCGCGTATCTCTCACGCCCCCGCCTGGCGGCCGCGTGGTGGTCCCTGCCGGTCGCGACCCTGGCGGTGCTCACCGCGCTGCATTGGTTCAACCGTCAGGGGGGCCACACCCGGATGGACGCGGCCTGGTGGATCGGCTGGACGACGCTCGAAGGGCTGGTGTGGGCCGGTTTCGCGATCGCGTGGCTGCGCTGCCCCTGGCGGCCGCCTGGCGCGCTCGAGCGGGCGCTGGCCGCGATGGGGGCGATGAGCTTCTCGATCTACGTGATGCACAATTTCGTGCTGTCGGTGCTGCACAAGGCCGGGGGCGTGCTGCCGCTGGCGGTCGACCCGATCCGCAACGCCGCGCTGAACGCGCTGCTGATCGCCTGTCCGCTGGCGATCCTCGCGGCCTGGCCGACCTGGCGGCTGATCGAACGACCTTTCCTGAGCCTGCGCGGGCGCTACCTGCTCCCCGCGCCGGACAGCCCTGTTCCTGGACATCGATGACTTCCCCCGATCCGAGCCCGGTGCTGGTCAGCGTGGTGCTGCCGGCCTACAACCACGAGGCCTACATCGCGCAGGCGATCGACAGCGTGTTGGCGCAGTCGGTCGACTTCGAGCTGATCGTGATCGACGACGGCTCGCGCGATCGCACGCCCGAGATCATCGCGGGCTACCGCGACCCGCGGATCCGCTTCCTGCGGCAGGCCAACGCCGGATCGCACGCGACGATCAACCGCGGCATCGCGATGGCCCGCGGTCGCTACCTGACGATCCTGAATTCCGACGACCGCTTTCACCCGGACCGGCTCGCGCGGCTGGTCACGCTCGCCCAATCGCGCGCACCGATCCCCACCTTCGCGGTGACCGGGGTTCGTCTGATCGACGATCGCGGCGAGCTCGTCACCGATCCACAGCACCCGTGGCTGCGGATGAATGCGCAGATCCGCGACGCGTGGCGACGCGAGCCGCTGCCGCAGGCGGCGCTGCTGTGGGGCAACTTCACGATCTCCACCTCGAACCTGTTCGCCGACCGCGCGGTGTTCGAGACGCTCGGGCGTTTCCGACCCTACCGCTACGTGCTCGACTGGGAGTACGCGCTGCGGGCGGCGATCCGCTTGCCCGAGAGCTTCGTCTACCTGCCCGACGAGCCCTTGCTCGACTACCGTCTGCATGGCGCGAACACGATCCTCACCGGCGAGATCCGCAACCACCTCGAGGCGGGCCACATGTTGCGCCGCGCGCTGGTGGAGCGGCATGGCAGCTGGCTGTCGCGCCCTCTCGCGCGGCTGCACCTGATCGAGCGCTACCTGAGGCGCAAGGAGAGCGCCAATCGTGAACACGCGCTGAAGCTGCTGCAGCAGGGGCACGACCACACGGTGGCCGAGCTGCGCCAGCAGAACCGCTGGTACGAGCAGCAGTTGCGCGAACACGTCGCGTTGCTGCAGACCGAGCGGCAGGCGATCGTCCGACTCCAGCAGGCACACGACGAGGCCTGGGTCGAGATCGGTGCCCTGCGCGCCCGCCGCGACGACGTGGAGGCGCAACTTCGCCAGGCCCAGGCCGACCAGGCCGAGCTCGCGCGGGTCGCCCCGTTCGAGGCCAGGGCGCACCAGCTCCAGGGGCGTGTCGACGAGCTCGCGCTCGCGCTGGCCGACGCGCAGCACACGGTGCGCGCGATGCAGGCCTCCACCTCCTGGCGCCTCACCGCGCCGTTGCGCCGCGCGATGACCGCCAGCCGCCGGGTGCCGGTGCTGCACCGATCCTTGCGCGCCGCGCGCGGCACCGCGGGCAAGGCCTGGCGCGGCCTGCGCGGGCACACGGCGTCGCCGCCGGCCCCGCTGCCCGCGCCGCCGGCCCCGGGTGAGGGCAACACCCTGTCGGCGCGGTGCACGCCGGCCTACTTCCAGTGGATGCAGGCCGAGGGCGCCGACCTCGCCGGCCGCGGGGCCGAGGCCGCCGCCGTGCTCGCGACGCCGAACGCGCCCCGGTTCTCGGTGGTGGTGCCCTTGTTCGACACCGACCCGGACATGCTGGTGGCGATGCTCGACTCGGTCTTCGACCAGGCCTACCCGCAGTGGGAGCTGTGCCTGTGCGACGACGCATCGACCCGTCAGGACACCTCGCGCGCGCTCGCCACGCGGGTCAGTTCGCGGCTGGTCGAGGGCGGCGCCTTCGAACCGGGCGGTGTGCGACTCGTGCGCCACGCGGACAACCGCCGCATCGTCGCGACCAGCAACGACGCGCTGGCGCTGGCCACCGGCGACTGGGTGGTGCTGCTCGATCACGACGACCTGCTCGCGCCGCACGCCCTGCTGCGGCTGGCGCAGGCGCTGGCGCGCTCGCCCGAGGCGCAGGTGCTCTACAGCGACGAGGACAAGCTCGACGAATCGGGCCTGCGCTGCCTGCCCTTCTTCAAGCCCGACTTCTCCCCCGCGCTGCTGGCCACGCAGAACTACATCGGTCATCTGCTGGCGATGCGCACCACGCTGATCCGCTCGCTGGGTGGGTTTCGCGAGGGCACCGACGGCAGCCAGGATTACGACCTCGTGCTGCGCGCCAGCGAGCAGACGAGCCAGATCGTGCACGTGCCCGCGGTGCTGTACCACTGGCGGCTGCACGCGGGCTCCACCGCGATCAACACCGAGGCCAAGCCCTACGCGCACGAGGCCGGCCGCCGGGCGCTCGCCGCGCACCTCGCCCGGCGCTATCCGGATCACTTCGACCGGGTCGACGACGGCGAGCACCTGTTCACCTACCAACCACGTTTCCGGCTGCTGCCGGACTGCCTCGCGTCGATCATCATCCCCACCAAGGACAAGCCGGACCTGCTCGAGGCCTGCGTGCGCAGCATCCTGACGCGCTCGAGCTGGTCGAACTTCGAAGTGCTGATCCTCGACAACAACTCGTCCGAGCCCGAGACCTTCGCCTGGTTCGAGCGGATCCAGCGCGAGGACCCGCGGGTGCGCGTGCTGCCGGCGGCGATCCCCTTCAACTGGTCTCGGCTGAACAACCTCGGCGTGGTCGCCGCGCGGGGCGATGTGTTCGTGTTCCTGAACAACGACACCGAGGTGATCACGCCGGACTGGCTCGAGCAGCTGATGCAGTGGGCCCGGTTGCCCGATGTGGCCACGGTGGGCGCGCAGTTGCGCTATGGCGATGGCACCCTGCAGCACGCCGGGGTCGTGGTCGGCATGGGGGGCTGGGCCGATCACGTCTTCAAGGCCGAGCCGCCCGAGCACCGTCCCGGCCCGTTCGTGTCGAACGTGCTGACGCGCAATGTGCTCGCCAGCACCGGCGCCTGCGTGGCGGTCGATCGCGCCCGCTTCGATGCGCTGGGCGGCTGGGACGAGGCATTCGAGATCTGCGGGTCCGACGTCGAGCTGGGCATCCGCGCCCACAAGCGCGGCCTGCAGAACGTCTACCTCGCCACGGTGCGCCTGTTCCACCATGAGTCCAAGACCCGCTCGTCGTTCGTGCCGGAGGTCGACTTCATCCAGAGCGACCTGAAGTACGCCCCGTACCGGCTCGGCCACGATCCCTTCTTCAACCCGAACCTGTCGCGCGAGCACCCGTCGCCCACGCCGCGCTACCCGGAGGCGCGTCCGTGAGCGCCGCCTGGCGAACCGGTCTGCGGGCGGCCTGGCGCGCGTTGCCGGTGGGTGTGCGCACGCGGCTGCGCACCCATCCCCGGCTGGCGCCGTTGGCGCGTCGCGTGGCCGGGGCCGCATCGCCCGCGGGTGCGCCGGTCACGTCCGAGGGGGCGACGGCCGCGAACCTGCCCTCGCCGACGATCGAGATCTTCGAGGCGACGCTGATCCAGGGCCGGCGCAGCGCGCAGACCCGAGCCCGGCTGAACCTGTTGCTGCCCACGCTCAAGCCCGAGCACGTCTTCGGCGGCATCCTGACCGCGCTGCAGTTCTTCCTCGAGCTGGCGGGCGACGACGCCGATGTGCGCATCGTGCTCACCGACCAGGCCGATCCGCCGGACCCGCTGCCCGGGTTGCTGAAGGACTGGCGCATCGTCGACGCCGACGACGACGAACCCGCCGAGGGAGGCGGCCGTGTGATCGTGCCCTTCGCCGAGCGCGGCCATCGCACGCTGCCGGTGCGCGGGCACGACGTGTTCGTCGCGACCGCGTGGTGGACGGCCTATGTCGCCCAGCGATTGCTGCCGTGGCAGGCGCAGGCCTTCGGCCAGGCGCGTCGCCCTTTCGTGTACCTGGTGCAGGACCACGAACCCGGTTTCTATCCCTGGTCCTCCCGCTACACCCTGGCCCAGAGCACCTACGAGTACGAGGGCCCGATGCTCGGCGTCTTCAACACCGGGTTGCTGCGTGACTACTTCGATGCGCAAGGCTATCGGTTCACGCGCGGCTGGGCCTTCGAGCCGCGCCTGAACGCCACGCTCGCGGCCTGGCACGCGCGCCAAACCGCCTTCCAGAAGCGCCGTCGGCTGATCCTCTACGGGCGCCCCGGCGTGCCGCGCAATGCCTTCGAGCTCGTCTGCCAGGGCGTGCGGCACTGGACCGCGATCGACCCCTCGTCCGCCGGATGGGAGGTCAGCTCGCTCGGCGAGGCCCACGGCCCGGTCGGGTTGCACCACGGCAACCAGATCCGCTCCTGCGGCAAGCTCACGCTCGATCAGTACGCACAGACCTTGTCGGAGTCCGCGCTCGGCGTCTCGCTGATGTTCTCGCCGCACCCGAGCTATCCGCCGCTGGAGATGGCCGAGTTCGCGGTGCGCACGGTCACCAACACCTTCGCGAACAAGGATCTCTCCCGTCGCAGCGACTCGATCGTCGCGCTGCGCAGCGCCACGCCCGAGGCGATCGGCGAGGCGCTCGCGCGCCTGTCCGAGCCGTGGCGCGCGCAGCCGGTCGTCACGGTGCCGCGACCGACCGGGTCGCTGTTCTCCGGCGCGGCGCACACCTACCCCTTTGCCGACGAGGTGCGGGCCGCGCTCGGCCTCGCCGCGAGGGGCCCGGCGCGCCATGCCTGACCGGCGAGGGGCCGCGCCGACACGCAGGGGCGTCGCGTGACCCGCGGCGATTGGTCGATGCGCCTGGCGCGCGCGGCGTTGCATCGGGTTCCCCCCTTGCGCCGGCTCGCCCGCCACCTGCACGAGCGCTTCACCGCCGAGCGCGCCTTCGAGGTCGATCCGCCCGAGCTCACCCCGATCGCCGCCCGGGCCGACCAGGCCGGACCGGTGCGCCTGAACCTGCTGCTGCCCGGCGCCTCGGCCCGACACGTGTTCGGCGGCGCGGCCACCGCGCTGGCGCTGTTCGACGCCCTGCACCGGGGGGAACCCCGGCGTCTGCTGGTCACCGACGAGCGGGAACTCGAGGCGATCGATCCGGTGCGATTCGCCGGTTGGGAGGTGGCGCGCCTGGAAGGCCCGCACCCGACCGATCGACCGCTGCTGGTGCCGATGGCCGATCGCGCCGGTCGGTCCCTGCCGGTTCATGCGAATGATCGCTTCATCGCCACCGCCTGGTGGACGGCGCATCACGCCCGCGCGCTCGCGCACTGGCAGGGGCGCACCTTCGGCATCGAGCCGCCGGCGTTCATCTACCTGATCCAGGACTACGAGCCCGGCTTCTACCCCTGGTCCACGCGGTTCGCGCTGGCCGACCAGACCTACGCCTTCACCCGCGAGGCGATCGGCGTCTACAACACCGCGGGCTTGCGCGCCTATGTTCGAGCCCGCCACGCCGCCCTGTCGCGCGAGTTCGTCTTCGAGCCCTCGTTGAACCCGGCGCTGGCCGACGAGCTGTCGGCAGGCCAGGGAGTCGTCCGGCAGCGGCGCATCCTGATCTACGGCCGCCCCAGCGTGCCGCGCAATGCCTTCGGCCTGATCGTCCAGGGGCTGAGGGCATGGGCCACCCAGGATCCGGCCGCGGCCAGCTGGGCGGTGGTGTCGCTCGGTGAAGCGCACCCCCCGCTCGAACTCGGCCGACCGCCCGGGGCCGCGGCGCCCCTGGTATTGCACAGCGAAGGCAAGGTCGGGTTGACCCGCTACGCGCAGCTGATGCGCGAGTCCGCGATCGGCATCGGCCTGATGCTTTCGCCCCACCCCAGCTACCCGCCGCTGGAGATGGCCGCGTTCGGCATGCGGGTGCTCACCAACCGGTTCGAGGCCAAGCGCCTGTCGGCCGATCACCCGAACATCGAGGATCTGCCCGAGGTCTCTCCCTCGGCCATCGCCCAGGGGCTGACGCGTTGGGTGGCCCGCTTCGATCCCGATCGTCCCCGGGAGTGGTCGGCGCCCCCCGGCGGGTTCGCCCGGTCGCGGCCGGGTTTCCCCTTCGCCGACGAGCTGCGCGCGGCGTGGCTCGGCGCCCGCGACTGAGCGCGGATGCGCGTCTGCGCCCTCGTCGTCACCTACCGTCCCCAGCCCGAGCTGCTGGCGGGGGTGCTGGCGGCGCTGGCCCCCCAGGTGGCCCAGGTGTTGGTGCTGGACAATGCCAGCCCGGGCCCCGCCGACGCCATCGGTGATCCTCCCCGTCTCGAGGGCGCCAGCCCGGGCGCCCCGAACATCCGTTTCCACCGCTGCCGGCACAACCGTGGCTTGGCCTGGACGCAGAATCTGGGTGCGCGCTGGGCCTGGCGGCGGGGATTCGACGCGGTGCTCACGATGGACCAGGACAGCGTGGCCGAACCGGGCATGGTCGCCGCCCTGGTGGCGGTCGCCACCGGTCCGGCGGCTAATCGACTGGCGGCGGTGGCGCCCCGCCCGGTCGACGCCCGGACCGGGCGGCCCTTTCCGCTGATCGAGGCCGACACCGCCGAGTCCGGGGCCGGCTGGGTGTCCTGCCGATTCATGATCGCCTCGGGCATGCTCATCCGGCATTCCACATGGCGGGAAGTCGGGCCGATGCGTTCGGCACTCTTCATCGACCATGTCGACACCGAATGGTGTCTTCGGGCGCGCGCGGCCGGCTGGCTGCTCGGGGTGGTGCCCGTCGCCCGCCTGGCGCATCGCCTGGGCGACGGCGGGCGTCGGGTCTGGCTCGGTCGGTGGCGCTGGTTTCCCTTTCATACGCCGCTGCGTCATTACTATATGGTGCGCAACTCGCTGTGGCTCGGACGCCAGCCCTTCGTCAGCCGGACCTGGTGGCGCCGAACCCTGTGGCGGTCGGCTGGCGTGGTCATCCTCTCGTTGATCTTCCTGCCCGCGCGTCGCGAACGGGCGCACCGGGTCTGGCAGGCCTGGGTCGATGCCCGACGGGGGCGGATGGGTCCCTGGACACCCCGCTGAGTGGGGGTTGTTGCGCAAGGGGCACACCGGCCAGCCGAGGGGCGGCGCGCTGGGCGGACAAGGGGTAGGGCGGGTCGATGGCAGGGGAGGGATTAATCCTTTTGATCTGCCTGAAAAAACTCTTGTAAATACTTGTACTTACAGAGATTTCTAGGTTCTGCCGCGGGCCTCGTGCCTGGCCGGCGCTCGCCAAACGGCCGTTCCTGGGGGCGCGGCGCGGCGCTGGGTCTACACCCAATGCGCCTAGCACTTGAAAAACGTTTCGCGTACATTCGCACCTGCAAAAAGGCAGAAGTGCGCACTTCGGGCAGGGACTATTTCTCCCGGAGCGCGTGAGGCCATCGGCCCCATGGGGGGTGGTGGCAACGACCAGCTTGCATAACAGTTCGACACCCAAAGAGGAACCAGATGTCACTTACCTACAATCAGGTCAAAGCTGAACTGGCCGCAGCGTCCGCCCTCACCGGCGGCAAATTCGTCCCGTTTGACGCCCGCTGGTACGTCGAGACGTACCAAAACGACCCCATCATCTTCGAGATCGACAGCACCGATCACGACTTCGGTCTGGCCAACTGGGAAGGTGATCCGCTCGATCACTACGTCCAGTGGGGTGCCGCTGCCGGCTTCCGTCCCACCCAGTGGTTCGACGCCGCGTTCTATCGCGCGCAGTACGCCGATGTCCGCAACATGGCCGACGCCGACGTCCTCGTCCATTACGCCAAATTCGGCGTGAACGAAGGTCGCGCGCCGAACCAGTCGATGAAGTTCTTCGACGGCGTTCGCTACCTCGCCGACAACCCCGACGTGGTCCCCTACGTCAATGCCAACCTGGCCCAGTTCGGCGGCAGCTCCTCCAACGGCGCCATCGCCCACTACGTGAAATTCGGCGCTGGCGAGCAGCGCATGGGCTACAGCCTGTCCGGCCAGCCGCTGCAGCTCGCCCCGTTCCCCGACACCGCCGCGCTGTCGCCGGTCGATGCGGGCAACGGCATCGTCAAGCTCTCGGCCAACACCAACAACGGCAGCACCACCCTCACCGGCAGCAAGGTCTCGGTCGACGGCACCTCGTCGCCCACCCTGCGCCTGATCGGTGACGCCGACATCCGCATCGACTTCACCAACAAGGCCGACCAGATTGAAGGTCTGGACCTGAACGGTGACGGCGTCATCTCCCGCAACGGCGTCGAGAACAACCTGCGTGGCGCCAACATCCTCACCGCGAAGAACTTCACCGCGATCGATGCCTACCCGCGCAATCCGCTGAACATCGGCGATCGCGCCAACAACTACACTGGCAGCATTTCGTACGACGGCACCGGCTACAACGGTGACGGCGTCAGCACCAACGGCAACATTTTCCTCGGTGGCCTTGGCAGAGACACCGCGCTGGGCGGTATCGGTAACGACTTCCTGGCCGGCGGGGGCTCCATTGGCGGCGGAAACGACGCTCTGTCGGGTGGTCGTAACGCCGACTTCTTCTTCTTGGAGGCCTCCCTGCTGGATCCCACGGACGAGCCTGGGATCAATGGTGGCAACACTGCGGACGACTCTGCCGTCGGTGGGGTCGCCTTCGGATCGGACACCGTCAGCACGCAAGATACCGACTGGGTGTTGGTGGAGGCCTCTGATGACGAGGATGGCTTTAACGCCAGCGTCACAGCTTGGGGCGACATCGAGAACGTCGACGCCTCGGGCGATCTGTATGCATTCCTGAACAAGACGGGTGCCACCGTCGGCTCTCGGAATGACGAGGTCAACGACGGTCGTCTCCCCGCCCATGTGTTCGGCGCCGAGAACTACAGTGTCGGTTCAACCTCGCAGCTGGTGATGAACGGCAGCGGCGAGCGTAACAAGCTGATCGGCGGTTACGACAACGACCGAATCCGGGGTCTTGAAGACAGCGACGTCATCATGGGCGGCAAGCTGTCGTATCTGCTGAACAACCGCAACAACCCCAATCTGCTCACTGCTGACTTCAAGGGCCTGGACCTCAACGTGAACAGCGTGGGCACCGTCGTCGACGGTCGCGATGAGCTGTATGGCGGAGCTGGCTCGGACGGCATCGTCTTCGAGATGGACGGCGGTATCGTCGACGGAGACAACCTCATCGGAGTTACCGGGGCGGGCTTCGCGACCCAGGTCGACGGCCAAAGCGACACCCTCTACCTCACCAACTTCTCGATGGGGCGGACCAAGGGGTGGACCACCGAGAATGAAGCAGCCAGTGGTTCCAAAGGTGAGAGTGACGCCTTGGCGGCACTGACCACCGACAGTGTCATTCGTCTCGACCTGGGTGTGGGCGCGGGAGATCGGTTCCGTGCCTACGGCGGTGCAGATGTTCAGAACAACTTTGTCGCCGGCGAAACCTTCACGGCGGATCAGACGAAGTACAAGGCAGGCGTCGATCGCACCATTGTTCAGGACATCGAGAACGTCATCGCCACGGGTCTCGGCTGGGCCGGCGATCCGGGTTCGGTGCTGGACTTCCTCGCGGCCGGCGGAAATTCGGCTGCCGATCAGGTCGCCAAAGGTTTCCGCAATCAGCAGAACTTCTTCGGCACCACCACCGCTGTCTACGATCTGCGTGGCGTGGACGGGGACGACAACGACGGTCGCACGTACAACAATCTGTACACCGACCCGAATTTCGGGTTCGACCCGTCTGGCAACTCCACTGCCAACGACTTCGCCGGCAGCGACAACACGCTGTACTCGGGTGGCAAGAACGATAACCTCGAAGGGCGCGGCGGTGACGACAAGTTGATGGGCGGGTTGGGTGATGACACGTTTTTCGTGTCCCTCACCCGAGGCGACGATTTCGACGTCATCCATCGCCAGGTCGACGCCAACAACGACAATCTGTGGGACCGCACGTTCAGCCAGGACTTCCGGGTCAAAGGGCAGAACATCGCGGGCACGCCCACGGTCATTACCTTCAACATCGAGAACCCGGACGCGGTCCAAGGGATCTCGGTCACGTACGCTGGCGTCTCCATGACCGCTGGCGGTGTCGACGTGATCAACGCGACCACTCTGGCGGGCCTCGCCACCGCGATCAACGCTGCCTTCCAGGCGATCGACAAGAACGTCACCGCCGCTGTTGTCGGAACCAAGCTGGTCGTCACCGACGCTCAGGGCCGCAACGCCAGTTCGGCCGCGGTTGCGGGCGATCCGGCGTTCAAGAACGGTCTCGAGTCCGTCGTCCAGGGCACCGGTCTGTCGACCACCGACGAGTTCGATCGTCTGGTCTTCAAGGCCTACCAGGACGCCGCGGCCAATCTGGGTGTCGATGACACCAAGAACGGCCTGGGTGGCAATGCCTACGCAAAAGACTTGGTCGTCGATTTCTCCGGCGGCACCACCACGCTGGCAGAGCGTCAGGAATGGCGACTGCAGTTCCAGAACCTGAACCAAGGCGATCTGGTCACGGTCTCGATCAACGGCAAGTCTTTCTCCGCCACGGTCGGCACCAATTACGACGGTTCGTTGATTGTCAATGAAACCACGGACGACTTTGTCGCTCGCTTCACGCAGCAGTTCAATGCGCGTCAGCTCGACATCGGCTCGCGGGCCGGCGACGTCACCGCAAGCTGGGCTGCCCTCACAGACGCATTCCAGTTCTTGCCGCTTGCCGACCTCGCACGCGAAGCCGTCCTGATCCTGGAAGAGAACGAAACTTCGCATCCGGATAGTCGCGAGCACGTGTTCATGTCCACCCCGGTGGTTACGATCACCAACGCCGGTGGTTCGGCCAGTGGAACCGTCCGCATCGCCAACACCTCCGACACCTCGGTCGAGTTGTATCAGTTCGACGGTCGCAATGGCCAACTGAACGCCAATGACGTCCTGTTCGTGGGTCAGACCGGTGCGAGCAAGAACTACGATGCCGATGGCAACAGCCGCACCGAAGACAGTGGCGTGAATTCCTGGGCCGTCCTGCAGACCGCGGCGACTGCCGGCGGGACGCTGAACGGCAAGGACGCCTCGGTGGCCACGATCAGCACCCTGGTCACCGAGATGCATGGTCACGACCTGCTCATCGGTGGTGACGGCAACGACGTCATCAATGGTCTGGGTGGGGACGACACCATCGTCGGTTCGAAAGGCACTGACACGGTCGACGGCGGTCAGGACGCGGCTACCACCACCAAGCAGCGTTTCATCGCAGGTCAAGGGGCCATTACCACGGACGCCAATGCCAACAGCCGGGTCGACTACAACGACACCCTGCTGTATCGCGAAGCCGACTTCGGTGATGGCAGCAACTTCACGGTCGCCGTCGATGGCGCTCTGACCTCCCGTGGCAAGGGCACCGTCACCGCGGTCGATTCCAAGGGCGCCACCCTGGGCGTCACCTCGTACAACGAGATCGAACTGGTCCGCACGCTGAATAACACCCGTGCCGACACGCTCGACTTCGTCGCGCTGTCCAACACCGTGGCCACCACCACCGGTGCCAGCGCCGAGGCGAACGAAGGTGTCGTGATCAACCTGGTCACGGGCAACTTCGATGTCCGCTACAACGTCGACCTGAACAACGACAACGCGGTCGCGGGCACCACCGAAGCCAACGTCCTGGTGGGTCGTGTCTCCGGCGTCGAAAATCTGCTCGGCGGCAATGCCAACGATCAGGTCACGATGGACGAGACTCAGCTCGACGCCAAGAACTTGGTGAACCTGGGTTCGCAGCTCGACGACACCACCCCGGCCGGGACCTTCGCCGAGGGCGCCGACACGGTCACCTATGTCAACACCGCTCTGGTGCTGGCGGACCTCTCCACCGTCACGATCAAACCCGAGTCGGCGTCGAACACCGACACGGTCACGTTCAGTGGCGGTGTGCTGACGTCGGACGCTCCCGACACGCTCATTGGTGTCGAGGTCCTGAACGTCAACGCTGTGGCGGTCAACAACAAGGCGGCTGACAAGCTCGATCTGTCCGGTATCAGCGGTGCCACGGTGAACTTCTCGACCGTGAACCAGAACGTTGCGGAGTCGCTGCTGGGTGACCAGGCTCCGCCATCGGTCGCGGCGAACGAAGCCAACGTGTTGGAAGCGGGCGGCGTGAGCCGCACCGGCTCCGGCCTGGGCAACGAACTGCTCGAGATCGTCGGCATCGGCCAGATTGAGGTGGTCCAGGGGTCTACCGGAACCGACCGCGTGCTGCTGGGCGATGCCAACGCCCTGGCGAACGTGAACGCCGATCCCAACGTCGGCGCTCTGAACGGACCGGCGCCCATCCCCGACTTCCAGAACGTGGCGCTGGGCTTCAACTTCCATTCGCGCTACAACGTCGCCACGCGGACGTACAGCACCACTGCCAACGTCGACAACAAGGGTCTTTATACCTTTGACCTCGGCGATGGCGACGACACGCTGGACTATCGCCTCACGAACAACAACGACATCGGCGTCGCCGTGGACTTCACGTCCACGAACACCGACTGGGTTGTCGTGGATTCGGTGGTGGGCGCGGGCTTCGGGGCCGGTAACATCGACGGCCCGTCGCGTGTCGACAAGGCGGTCAACGTCGAGCGCTTCTTCGGTAACGTGAACCAGGCCGGTCAGAGCAACGCGATCGACCTCTCGCGTGCCACGGAAGCCGTCACGGTGACCTTCGGTGCCGAGCAGGCGGCGGCCTCGAACGAGCAGACGGACCCGAACGGTCGCAACACGACCGCGGCGGGGATCAACACCGGTGCGGCCACCCCGGCCAATCAGGTGACGGGCATCGCGGTGGCCACCTCGGCCAACCTGAGCGCTCCGGTGGCTCGCTTCATGAACGCCAGTGCCAGCGCCGGCGGCAACGGTCAGGCCCTGTGGAACTTCGTCGAAGGCTCCAACCAGGCCGAGACGGTGATCATGTCCGCCACCCAGGACCGGATCAACAACGAGACGATGAACCTGCGTGGCGGTGCGAACACGGTCGACTACACCAATGGTGTGCAGGCTGGCAAGAACGACACCTACCTCGCGGCCATCGGCGACGCCACCGTCACGGCTTCGACCACGGTGCCGCACACGAACGCCACGGTGACCCATGGCGACTCCGACGGCAACGGCGGTGTCGACACGATCACCGTCGATCGTCAGTACAGCGCCACCAAGGCCAACACCGACGGTGGTCTGACCCTGATCGGCTCGGTGAACACCGATGACGAGATCTCGATCGCTGCCCTGCTGGCGCCGCAAAGCACCGGCAACATCAAGGGCCTGGTTTCCACGAAGGGCATCGCCACCGCGACGGAAGCCGCGGCGGTGACGGACATCATGGGCACGGCGGGCGGCGGCCACAACCTGGTCGATCTCGGCTCGGGTGCGGGCGTCACCAGCGGCTCGGTGATCCAGGACGTCAAGCTGAACGTGAATGGCCAGACCAACATCAACGATGGCGTGGTCACCAGCATTCGCGGCTGGGAGCACCTGACCGGTTCCAACTTCAACGATCGTCTGTTCGGCAACGACAACGCGAACACGATCAATGGCGGGACCGGCGCAGACCTGCTCCAGGGCCGTGGTGGCGGTGACACCCTCACTGGTGATCTGGGCAACGATCGCTTCGTCTATGCGGGTGCCTCGGAAACGGGTCACGTGCTGGGCAAGCTCTTCGTGGCTGACACGGCTGTCGACTTCGTGACCGACTTCGACGACGCCGGCGTGGACACCTTGGTGATCGATATCTCGGCGGGTCAGCTGAACGCGCTGGCGAACACGAAAGTGTTCTTCCAGCCCGCGCTGGCCAATCTGGACCTCGGCGCCAACGGAGCCATCGTGTTGATGGGGGCCCTTGATCCGGTTCCGACGTCTACCGACCTGACCGACATGCCGACCGTCGTTGGTAGCATCGGCGCCTCGGCCACCTTGGCCGTGGCAGTCAACAAGGGTACGCAGGCGATCCTCGCCGTGGACGGAACGGACCGAGTCGGCATCTACCTGTGGACCGCGGGCACCGTTGCTGACACGTCGATCAGCCCCAACGAACTGCAGCTGCTGACGGTGCTGGACGACGACGACATCGATGCAGTCGACGGGATCGACGTCTTGTCCGCCGATGACCTGACCATCCGAGTCGGTGCCACCACCGGCAAGCAGACGCTGAACATGAACGCCGGCGCTCGTGACGAAGTTGTCTACAGCGCGCTCAACCAGTCGCAGTACGGGGCGATCGACTCGCTCGGTACCCAGGCGGTGGCGGCCACCATGTTCGTGTCCGGTCAGGACAAGATCGACCTATCCGCCCTGAACCTGGGCGCCACCAACGGTCTGTTGATCAACAACATCATCACGATCGACCGCACCGGTGTGGGCAACCAGATCACCGACGCCGACGCGACCGACTTCTTCTTCGCTGTCACCGGCGACCCGACCACGCAACAGCGTGCGGTGGTTGTCGAATTCGACGGCGACGACATCGACGCGGGTACCGCCGGTATCCAGTCGCGTGGTCGGATCTTCGTCGACATCAACGGCGACGGTCAGCTGAGCACCAACAACGACATGTTCATCGACTTCGTGTCCGACTTGGGCGTGCTGGCGGCGAACGCCGAAGTGCCGGTCTTCACCGACTTCATCTTCGTGATCTAAGGTTCAGCCACTGGATCGGGCCTCGTGCCCGGTCCGGGCGGACGAATCGAACAGCGGGGGGCCTTCGGGTCCCCCGTTCTTTTTGCGGCAACGTCCGCGAATCGGGGGCGAACTCCCGCTACACTCCCATCCGTCCCTCTCCTTCCCTCCCAGGCGGCACACCATGACCCAATGGTCCGGCGGCTATGTCAGCGACATTCCGTACACGCACGGCTTCTACCGTGAGCTGTGCCCGTCGATGATCCGCTTCAACGCCTTGCTCGCCGGCTTCGATCCGCCACCGGCGAACGACTTCAACTGGTGCGAGTTGGGCTACGGGCAAGGCGCCACCGCGTGCACGTTGGCGGCCGCCACACCGCATGGCCGGTTTCATGGCACCGACTTCAACCCCGACCACCTGATCACCATCAACCGGCAGACCCAGGCCGCTGGCCTGACCAACACCGCCTGGTTCGATGACGCCTTCGACGAATTCACCCAACGAGACCTGCCGCCGTTCGACTACGTGGTGATGCACGGCATCTATTCGTGGGTGAACGACGCGACGCGCGCCCAGATCCGCGAATTCCTTCGACGACACCTCAAGCCCAACGGTTTCGTCTATGTGAGCTATAACGCGCTGCCGGGATGGGCAGCGGGGCAAGCCCTGCGGCAGCTGCTGTACGACCATGTCCGCCGGCAGCAGGCGCACCACCTGCCGCTGACCGAACGCTTCGACAAAGCGCTGGCCTATGCCTTGAGCCTGAAGGACGCCGGCTCCCATTACTTCGACGCGAGCAAGGAAGCGAGCGGTCGACTGCTGGGTCTCGCCAACCAGGACCGCACCTACCTCGTCCACGAGTACATGAACGAGAACTGGGTGCCGTTGTACTTCCGGACGGTGGCCGATCAACTCGCCGAGGCGAAGCTGCGCTACATCGGGCCGGCGAGCGTCCACGATCACTTCGATGCCCTGTCCCTGCAAGGCAAGGCCCTGCAGCTCTATCAGGCCTGCACCGACCCGATCGAACGGCAGACCCTGCGCGACTATCTGTTGAACACACCGTTCCGCCGTGACCTGTTCAGCCGCGGGCGACGCGCCTTGAGCCTGGTCGAACGAACCCAACGCCTGAGCGACACCCGCTTCGCGCTTAGCACGGCGCCGGACCGCGTTAGCCAGACGATCGACGCGCCGGTGGGGAAAGTGACCTTGAAGCAGGAGTACGTTGCCGCGATTGTGGAGACGCTGTGTGAACGGCCGCGCACACTCGGCGATCTGCAACAATTGACCGTGCTGAAGGGACAAGGCCTGCCTGGTGTTCTGCAATTGGTCTCAGCGCTGGTCGGATCGGGCGCGATCACCCCCTGTGTCGAGGGCGAGCCGGATGCCAGTGCCGCCCGGCGCTTCAACCGATCGCTGGCGGAGCAGGCCGTGGCGGGCGGGGAGTGGAACGTCTTCGCCTCACCGCTCACCGGGGCGGGGCTCGCGCTCACCCGTATTCAGCAATTGCTGGTGCTGGGACGTGAACGCGCTGGCCCGCAACCCGCGGACTGGGCGCGCTTCGCCGCCGACGTGCTGCTCGGCCAAGGCCAGCGTCTCACCGTCGATGGCAAGCCCTTGGCGAACCCCGAAGAGAATCTCGCCGAGCTCACCCGGCAGGCCAAGGTCTTCGAGGCCAACGGACTGCGGCTGCTGCGCACGCACCTCGCGATTTGACGAAAGAACCCATGACTGCCTGGACCCACGGCTACGTTGCCGAGATCGACTACACCTTCGGTTACTACCGCGAACTCGCGCCTTCGCTGATGAACTACGCGTTGCTGGTGCGTGGCCTGGAGCCGCCTGCGCTCGACGGCGGCTTTCGCTACTGCGAACTCGGCTTCGGTCAGGGGGTGAGCGCGAACCTCCTCGCGGCCACCCACCCACAGGGCGAATTCGAAGGCATCGACTTCAATCCGCGCCATGCGCAGGGTGCGCTCGCGCTCTCGCAGCAGGCGGGCCTGAAGAACACCCGGTGGTACGACGACAGTTTCGAGGAATTCCTCGATCGCGACACCCGGCCCTTCGACTACATCGCGCTGCACGGCATCTGGAGCTGGGTCAGTCCCGAGAACCGCCACCTGATCGTCGAGATCCTGCGCAAGAAACTGCGCCCGGGCGGAGTGGTCTACGTCAGCTACAACTGCATGCCAGGGTGGAACCCGATGATCCCGTTGCGGGATCTGATGATGCGTCACACGCAGTCGCAGTCGGCCGAGGGCACCCCGATCGGCCAGAAGATCGACGCGGCGCTCGACTTCGCCGAAGCGCTGCGAAAGCTCGGGGCGCGCTTCTTCACGATGAACCCCGGTGCCGTGGAGCGGCTGGAGAAGATGCGCGAGGGCAACCGAAGCTATCTCGCGCACGAGTACTTCAATCGCGACTGGCACCCGATGCCGTTCGCCGATGTCGCCGGCGCGCTGTCGGCGGCCAAACTCGAGTACGCCACGTCGGCGCACATGAACGACCACATCGACGTGCTGAACTTCCCGGGGGAGGTCTCGAACTTCCTGTCCGGATTGAAGGACACCACGTTTCGCGAGACGGTCCGTGACTTCTGGCTCGGCAACCAGTTCCGCCGGGACCTCTACACCCGCGGGGCGCGCCACCTGAGCAGCACCGACCGGATCGAGCGGCTGCTCGACATCCCGATCGCCCAGCACGTGCATCGGGCGAACATCAAGCTGGAGGCCAACGGTGGCATGGGGCAGATCACGCTGCGCGCCGATGTCCACGAGCCGATCCTCGAGGCCCTCGCCGCGGGACCGGTCACGATGCGCCAGATGCTGCAGCGACCCGACATCGCCAAGATCGGCCTGGTCCGCACGATCCAGGCCACCTCGATCATGATCGGCCAGGGGTATCTGTTCCCGATCTCGATGCCACCGATCGCACAAGGCCAGGTCGCGGCCGCGGTGCGCCTGCGCGAGGATGCCTGCCGTCGCTTCAACCGGGCGGTGATCGAAGCCTCGCGCTACAACGCCCAGTGGAACAACCTGGCCAGCCCCCTGAGCGGCGCGGGCCTGTCGGCCCACCGGTTCCAGCTGATGTTCCTGGAGGCCGCATCGCGCGGACGCACCTCGCCGGCCGATTGGGCCGCCTTCGCGCACCAGCAACTCCAGGCGCAAGGCGTGGCGATCGTCAAGGAGGGCAAGCGCATCGACGGCGCCGATGCCAACCTGGCCGAACTCGTCCGCCAGGCGCAGGAATTCTCCGAACGCGAATACCTGATCTTCAAGGCGCACGGCATCGCCTGATCGACCTCACTTCACCGCGCACCCGAGCCGATCGAGTCCCCACCGGCCGGGCGTCGCGGCCACCGACTCCTCACTTCCATCCCTGCGAGCCTTCCATGTTCAAGCAAGCCGAGACCCTCAATCTGCAGGTCCACAAGGACCTGAGCTTCTCCCCCCGCAACGATTTCAGCTTCGCGCGCCACGCGGTGATCGCGCCGTTGGCGGCCGAGGAGATCGGCGAGGCGTCGAAGTACTATCCGGTGGTGTTCGCGCATGACGCCCCGGTGCGTCCGATCGCGCTGCTGGGCATCCACGGCAACTCCACCTTCGTGGAGGCCGATGGCCGCTGGCGTCCGAACACCTACATCCCGGCCTTCTACCGCGCGTACCCGTTCGCGGTCGGTTCGGTGGCGGGTCAGACCACCCAGTTCGCGGTGGTGATCGATCGCGCCGCGCCTCAGTTCAACCAGCCCGATGGCCAGCCCTTGTTCACCGCGGACGGCAAGCCCGCCGCGGCGCTGGAGCAGGCGCAGAAGTTCCTCGCGGCCATGCAGCAGGCGGCCGACCGGGGTCAGGGCGTGCTCAAGGAACTCGACGACGCGGGCGTGCTGGTGCCGATGAGCGTGCGGGGCCCCAACAAGGAGTCGGCGGGACTGCCCCAGTTCCGTGTCGTCGATGTCGCCAAGCTCGCGGCGCTGCCGGACGAGACGCTGTTGAAGTGGGCCAAGTCGGGATTGCTGTCACTGATCACCCTGCACCGGAACTCCCTGACCAACCTGGGCTTCCAGGGGCCGGCCGCGTCGGCGGGGGCGACACCGGTCGCCTGAACGCGGCGGGTCGCCGCGGACGGCCGCGGGGACCGGCAGGACCGGCAGGACGGTTTGCGCGACGTTATAACATCCGTTATAATGTCGCCATGACCCTTCCGGCCACCCTGAAGCTCACCACCGTCGGCAACTCCGTCGGGGTCGTCCTGCCGCGAGAACTCCTCGCCCGCCTGCGGGTGGAGCGGGGCGACTCCCTCTACGTGCTCGAGACCCCCAACGGCATCGAGCTCACGCCGTACCGTCCGGATTTCGTCGCCCAGGTGGAGCAGGCCGAGCGCCTGCTGCGCGACGAGCGCGACGTGCTGCGCCAGTTGCGGGACTGACATGACCTCCCAGCCTGACGACCACGTTCCTTCCCCGGGGGGACCGGTTCCCCACGGCCGTTCGGTCGATGCCTCCGAACACCTCGCCGATGACCTGGCCGGGCGCGACCCCGCGGCCCGAACGGAACCGTCGCCCGAACCCGATCCCATCGATCTGCTGCCGGCCGGCGAGACGACGACCCCCTGGATCTTCCCGTTGCCCCAGACGGTGGTCGCGGTGCACCGGCGTCTGCAAAGCGAATTCACCGGTGCGGGACGCGAACAGCGCCTGGACCCCTTCAAGGTCTCCGCGATGCTGTTCGAGCTGACCAGCATCGCGCACATCGCGGGGCCCCGGGCCGACGCGGCGGCGCTGGCGGCTTGCCTGATGGCGGCCTGTCTGCGGCTTCGACCCAGCCCCGTGGGCAACCGCCGCCTCGGCTTCGCGCTGGCCATGCTGTTCCTGCGACTGAACGGCGCCCCGGTGCAGGCGAGCCCGATGGAGAAGTTCACCTTCGCCAGCCGCTTCGGCTATCCGGGATTCGAATCCAACGTCTTCGCCGACTGGATCCGGCTGCGCCGCCTCGCGCAGCGCTCGGCGGCCGGCACGGTCGTGCGCGTGCGCACCCGCGACGGCCGGATCGAGGGCGTGTCCGTGCTTCGGCCGGCGTCCACCCGCCAGCCGCGGCGGCGCCTGCCTCGCGACTCGCACGAGCCCTGACCCGTCCGGCACCCGCTGCCCCCGAATCCGACCCGCCCGCCCACGAACCTCGGCCGAACGTCGCGCCCCACACCGTCACACCGCCCGCCCAGCGGGCCCCAGGAGAATCCGTGTCCAGCCAGCCCAAGAAGAAAACCGGCGAACTCGCCGACGCGCTGCGAGCGTTCAAGACCTCGCTGATCACCGTCGGAGTCTTCAGCGGGTTCGTGAACCTGCTGATGCTGGTGCCCTCGATCTACATGATGCAGGTCTACGACCGGGTGCTGGTCAGCCACAACATCACCACGTTGGCGATGATCACCGTGCTGTTGGTCGCGCTGTTCGTGCTGATGGGGCTGCTCGAGACCGTGCGCAGCTATGTGCTGGTGCGGATCGGCGCCCGGCTGGACTTGAAGTTGAATCCGCGCGTGTTCACCGCCGCCTTCGAGCGCAACCTGATCGCGCCGGGCAGCAACACCGCGCAGTCGCTGCACGATCTCTCCACGCTGCGCAGCGTCTTCGGCGGCAACGCGCTGGTGGCGCTGTTCGACACCCCCTGGCTGCCGGTGTACCTGGCGGTGATCTACGCGTTCTCTCCCGAACTGGGCCACTTCACGCTGGCCGGCGCGATCGTGCTGGCGATCCTCGCGTTCGTCAACGAACGCGTCTCCAAGCCGCTGCTCGACAACGCGCAGCGGGTGGGCAGCTTCTCGAACAACACCGCGACGAACAACCTGCGCAACGCCGAGGTGATCGAGGCGATGGGCATGCTGCCGCAGATCCGCCGCCGCTGGACCGAGCTGCACTTGAAGTACCTGCAGCAGCAGACGCAGGCCAGCGACCGGGCCGCGATCTTCGCCGGCATCACGAAGGTGGTGCGCATGGCGATGCAGTCGCTGGTGCTCGGTTATGGCGCGCTGCTGACGATCGAAGGCAAGATGACCGCGGGCATGATGATCGCCGCTTCGATCCTCACCGGTCGCGCGCTGGCCCCGATGGAGCTGCTGATCGGCAACTGGAAGCAGCTCGTGTCCGGCCGTTCGGCGTACCAGCGTCTCACCGAGCTGCTCTCGACCTACCCGCCGCGGCGCACCGGCATGCAGCTGCCGGTGCCCAAGGGGCAGATCAGCTTCGAGGGGGTGACCGCCACCGCGCCCGGATCGCGGATCGCGATCCTCTCCGGCGTGTCCTTCGATGTGAAGCCCGGCGAGATGGTCGCGGTGATCGGTCCGAGCGCCTCCGGCAAGTCGACGCTGGCTCGCCTGATCGTCGGCGTCTGGCCGGCGGTGCAGGGCAGTGTTCGCCTGGACGGCGCCGACGTGTACGCATGGAACAAGGACGAGCTCGGTCCGCACCTCGGATACCTGCCGCAGGACATCGAACTGTTCGATGGCACGGTCGCCGAGAACATCGCGCGCTTCGGCGAGATCGACCCCGAGAAGGTGGTGACCGCCGCGAAGATGGCCGGCATGCACGAGCTGATCCTGCAACTGCCCAAGGCCTACGACACGCCGCTGGGCGCGGGGGGCAGCGCGCTCTCCGGCGGACAACGCCAGCGCATCGGCCTGGCCCGAGCCTTGTACGGCAACCCCGTGGTGGTCGTGCTCGACGAGCCCAACTCGAACCTGGACGAGGCCGGTGAGGTCGCGCTGACCGAGACGCTGCGTGCGGTGAAGGCGCAGGGCAAGACGATCATCCTGGTCACGCACCGGATGAGCACGTTGTCGGTCTGCGACAAGATCCTGTTGCTGGTCGAAGGCCAGGTGAAGGCCTTCGGCCCGCGCGACCAGGTGCTGGCCGCGCTCTCCCAGCGACGCCCGGCGCCGCCCGTGGCGCCGCAGGCGCCCGCATCGTCGGTCACCAGCATCGTGTCCGGCGGCATCGCGCCGGCCGGCCCTGCCGCGGGCAAGGCCTGATCGCCCCGCCATCGTCCCGCCGCGACACCCACGAATCACGGACCTCCAATGAACACTCCGATGCAACGCCCACCCGGGGCCGACGCTTCCGTCACCGACGCGGTGATCGTCGACCCCTCGTCGGGCAAGTCACGCCTGCCCGCCGCCTCGAATGACCCCCGGACCGAACCCTTCGACATCAATGAAGCGCGTCCCCGGCGCTGGGGCTGGCTGCTGCTGATCGTCGGCTTCGGCGGCTTCATGGCCTGGGCCACGCTCGCCCCGCTGGACGCGGGCGTCACCGCGCCGGGCACGGTCGTGGTCACCGGCAACCGGAAGGCGGTGCAATCCGCCTCGTCCGGTCTGGTGCGCGAGCTCAACGTGAAGGAAGGCGATGCGGTGAAGACCGGCCAGGTGCTGATGCGCCTGGACAGCACGCCCGCGCGCACGCAGCTCGAGATGGCGCTCGGCCAGCTCTACTCGCTGCAGGCCTTCGAATCGCGCCTGATCGCCGAGCAGACGAATGCCGCGGCGATCGCGTATCCGTCGAGCCTGACGGCGGTGCGCGCCGACCCGCGCGCGGCGGCCGCGATCGCCCTGCAGGACCGGCTGTTCGCGTCCCGGCGCCAGACCCTGAACAGCGAGATCACGGTGATTCGCGATGGCATCGCGGGCATCGAGGCGCAGATCGCCGGGCTCGTCGAGGCGCGCACCTCGAAGGAGGAGCAGATCCGCCTGCTGCGCGACGAGCTCGCCGGCCAGCGCGAGCTCGCGCGTGACGGCTACCTGCCGCGCAACCGCCTGCTCGAGCAGGAACGGCTGCTCGCCGCATTGAACGCGCAGACCTCCGAGGACATCGGCAACATCGCGCGCGCGCGCCAGGCCGTCGCCGAATCGAAGTCGCGCATCCTGAACCGTCAGCAGGAGTTCCAGCGCGATGTCCAGGCGCAGCTCGCCGACGTGCAACGTGAAACGCAGAGCATGCAGTCGCGCATCGAGGGCCTGAAGTTCGACCTCGGCAACACCGAGATCCGCGCGACCGCCGAGGGCATCGTCGTCGGGCTGGCGATGCACACCGTCGGCGGCGTGGTGCAGGCGGGCACGCTGCTGATGGAGATCGTGCCGCGCGACGAGCCCTTGCGCATCGAGGCGCAGGTCGCGCCGCACCTGATCGACAAGGTGAAGGTGGGGCTGCCGGTGCACATCCTGTTCTCGGCGTTCAACCAGGCGATCACGCCGAACGTGCCGGGCACGGTGCTGAACGTGTCCGCCGACGTGATCGTCGACCCGGTGCAGAAGGTGCCCTTCTTCAAGGCGCAGGTCGTCGTGACCCCCGAGGGCATGAAGAAGCTGCGCGATCACAAGATCAAGGCCGGCATGCCGGCCGAGGTGTTCATCCAGACCGGAGAGCGCACCGCCTACAACTACCTGATGAAGCCGTTGCGCGACCGCCTGCGCGCGGCGATGACGGAGCCATGATGTCGCGCCCCCTGATGCCCCGCCTGATCGCGCTGGCGATCGCCGCGATCGCCGGGCCGGCGGCCGCGCACGGACTGCTCGAAGGCTGGCAGGCCGCGGTCAGCGCCGACCCGCAGTTCCAGGCCGCTCGCCACGAACGCGATGCCGGACGTCTCGCGCTCCCGCTGGCGCGCGCGGCGCTGCTGCCGAACGTGTCGTTCGCGACCTCCGACGCGAAGTACAAGGGTGACCGCAGCTCGCTCGTTCCAGGCCTCACCGACCTGACCAAGTCGCCGCTGGCTTACACGTCGCAGTCGCGTGCGCTGAGTCTGCGGATGCCGCTGTACAACAAGGAGGCGATGGAGCGCTATCGCCAGGGCAGGGCGCAGGCCAGCGGGGCCGACGTGTTGTTCGATGTGCGCGTCAAGGAACTCGCGGTCCGCCTCGGGCAGGCGTATTTCGAACTGATGCTCGCGATCGAGTCGGTCGATCTCGCCCAGGCGCAGGTCCAGACCTACCGGGAGCAGATCGCGTTCGCCAAGCGGCGCTTCGACGGTGGCGAGGGTACGCGCACCGAGATCTTCGAGGCCACCGCCCGGCTCGACCTGGCCGAGGCGCAGCTGATCGAGAGCCGCGAGCAGGTCGACGTGGCCCGGCGCACGTTGTCGAACATCACCGGGCGCGACCCGGTCTCGGTCGGGCCCCTGCGGATGTCCGGGCCGGCGCCGGCCCTGATGCCGGCCGATCTCGCGGCCTGGCAGGAAGCGGCACGCCGCGACAACCCCGAGGTGAGGGTGCGGCGGGCCACGATCGAAACCGCCCGCTTCGATCTGGAGCGCAGTCGCGCCGGGCACCACCCGCGGGTCGATCTGGTGGCCTCGGTCTCCCAGACACGCAACGACACGATCAACACGCTGAACTCCGAATTCAACCTGCGCTCGATCGGGGTGCAGGTGTCGGTGCCGGTGTACAGCGGTGGCGCGGTGGAGGCCGGGATCGACCAGTCGCTGGCGAATCTGCGGCGCGCCGAGGCTGAGCTCGAGAGCGAGACCAACACGCAGCTGGTCGAGATCCGCCGCCACTACCTCGCCGTCACGAACGGGCAGGCCAAGGTGGCCGCCTACGAAAAGGCGGTCGGCTCGAGCGAAGTGGCCCTGGAAGGCACCCGTCAGGGCTTGCGCGCGGGCATCCGCACGAATCTGGACGTGCTCGATGCGCAGCGCCAGGTGTTCCAGGCGCGCCGCGATCTGGCCCAGGCGCGCCTGGTCTATCTGCTCGCGCTGCTGCGGCTCAAGACGGTCGCCGGGCAGGCGCCCGACGAGGCCGTGGCCGACATCGATCGTTTGTTAGTCAGTGCAAACTCTCGTTGAAACCTGCTGAAATCAACGATTGATCCCTTCGGCGTAACCCTTCTGTGCCAGTGCACGCGGTGACCGCCGCTGGTATCGTAGCAATATGGCCAGCAAAGCCTTCGCCAATGTCGACCCCGCTCGCTGGAGCGGTCTCGAGCCTATTGCGCTGGCGTTGTACGCCGACGGCGATCCCGCCACGCCCGATCTCTCCCTGAAGGGCGCGCTCGGGGGAAGCCAGGGCTATGCCTATCGCCTGACCCTCGAACCGAAGATCGGTTATGCGTTCCGCTCGCAGCCGCTCGATGACTTCGCCGAGCAGGCCATTCTCGTCGACCCGGTCACCGGCGGCGTGCTGTGGGCCAATGCGGCGGCCGCGGCTTCCCTGAGCCTGCCGGCCCAGGCGCCCGATGCCGTGGTCACTCGCGATGCCCGCGGCGATGTCTTGCTGGTGGTGAACGGCGTCGGCGGCATCGACGGCCAGGCCGACGCTTTCCTGCTCGAAACCTTCGTCGATGTCCCCGTCCCGGCGCCGCCCCCGCCGCCGGAGCCGCCGGTGGCGCCCGCGGTCAGCGCCAACGCCATCCACCGCTTCGTGAAGGTCACGAACGGGATGTACTTCTACACCGCCAGCGAAGCCGAGCGCGCGTCCATCGCGCAGTCCTTCCAGGAGTTGCGCTACGAGGGGCCGGTGTTCATCGGCGACGATGTCGCCCGTGAGGGCTTCGTGCCGGTCTATCGGTTCGCCAACGTCGCCAACGGCGGCTATTTCTACACGGCCAGTGAAGCGGAGCGCGAATCGCTGCTGCAGGCGAAGTCCTGGCGTGCCGAGGGCATCAGTTTCTGGGTGCCGGGCAGTTCGGGCAGCGACACCACCCCGGTCTACCGGTTGATGAACGTCGAGACCAACGGTTATCTGTTCACCACGAACCCGGCCGAGAAGCTCTTCGCGCTGCTGCAGGGCGGCTGGCGTGACGAAGGCGTCGCGTTCCAGTCCCTGAAGTCGATCGATCCCGCCCCGGTGGCGGCGATCGCCGCCGCGCCAGACGTGTCGGCGCCCGAGGCGGTGGAGTGGTCGGCGGTCGCGGCTTCGCCCGTCACCGACCTCTTCGGTCTCGCCTGACGCCCCCTCGGGCTCGGCCCCGTCGCGATCGCGCCGACATCATCCGGCGGGCGGGCGTTTGAGCGCTTCGCGGCGCTGCTGCATCAGGTGACGCAGCAGCGCCCGCAGCTGCGCCGGCCGCACCGGCTTGTGCAAGACCGGATCCCCGCCGGCACCCGCCATCGACACACGCTCCGGATCGGTGTCGCCCGTGATCACCACGGCCAGCACCGGTTTGCCCACCGCCTGACGAATCGCCGCGAGCAGGGCGACGCCGTCCAGGCCGTCGGCCAGCCGCATGTCGCACAGGATCACGTCGGGCAGCGGCCGTCCCACCAGACGCTGCGGCAGTTGCGCATCGCCGGGTTCCTCGCTCACCTGGGCGCCCCAGCTGGCGAGCAGTTGCACCAGCCCGGCGCGGACCATCGCGTCGTCGTCGATCACCAGGAAGCGGGCGGTGCGCAACGGCGTGGGCACCGCCGGCGTCGCATCGACGCCCTCGGACGCCGGGGGGGCCGCCGCGTTCGGGCCGGACACCGGTGTCGTCGGCATTGATGGAGGCGTCGCTGCGGGCAGGGAGGACGGCGCCTGTGCGCGAGGCGGGGCGGGCACCGAGGTCGGGGTCGACGCGAGCATCGCCAGCGGCAGGATCACCGAGAATGTCGAACCGCGGCCCGGTGCCGAGCGCAGGATCAGGCGATGATCCAGCAGCACCACCAGCCGTCGCACGATCGACAGTCCCAGCCCGAGCCCCTTGCTGCGGTCGCGCTCCGGATTGGCGAGTTGCACGAACTCCTGGAAGATCGCCTCCTGCGCGGCCGGATCGATGCCCGAGCCGCTGTCGCGCACGTCGATGCGCAGGTGTTCGCGATCGGCCCCGCACACCCGCGCCGCCACCAGCACCGTGCCGTGATCGGTGTAGCGGATCGCGTTGGACACCAGGTTGATCAGGATGCGTTCGAGCAGGATCCGGTCGCTCAGCACCCAACGACCCGAACGTCGCACCACCAGCGTGAGCCCCTTGGCCTGCGCGGGGCCGGTGAACTCGTTGCGCACCCGCTCGAACACGCCCGCCAGCGACAGCGGGGCCACCCGCTTCTCGATGACGCCGGCATCCAGCCGCGAGATATCGAGCAGCGAGTCGAGCAGGTCGCCCATCGCGGCGGCGGCGCGATCGATCTGCCCGAGCAGTTCGCGCTGCATCGGGTTGGCCGGCTGCTGTGACAGGGCCTCGACGAACATGCCCAGCGCGTGCATCGGCTGGCGCAGGTCGTGGCTGGCGGCCGCGAGGAATCGCGACTTCGCGCGGTTCGCGCGTTCGGCCTCCTCCTTCTTCTCGATCAATTGCGCGGTGGCTTCGTGAACGCGCGACTCGAGGGTCTGGATCGACGCCTCGAGCTGCCCGGCCATCTCGTTGACGCCTCGGCCGAGCAGATCGAGCACGCCGATCGTGCTCGGTTGCACGCGCACGCCGCTCTCGCCGCGCCCGATCCGCTCGACCGCGAGCGCGGCATCGACCACCGGACGCGACACGCGTCGGCTCATGCGCCGCGCGACGAAGCCGGTGACGATCAGCACCGAGATCAGGATGCCCACCACCGCCAGCGCGAACCGGCGCTTCTCGGCCTCGATCTGCGCGCGGCTCAGGTGCACCTCGGCCGAGCCGGCGATCACTTCGGTGATCAGGGGCGGTCCGGCGGTCTCGAGCGTTGGGGTGGACGGGCGAGGGGCGTTGTTGCGGTCGGCCTCGCGGGGTGCGCCGGCGCCGGTCTGCCCCGGCACGGCGGGCGATGCCTGGTCGAGGTCGTCGATCGCGATCCGCGGGCTGCGGATCGGTTCGCGGAACCGCAAGGGCGCCTGCGGCGTGGTGTCGATCGACGAAGGCGTCGCGGTCTGCGCCAGCACCTGCCCCTCCCGGTCGAGGATCCGCACACCGACCACCGACTGCTCGCGCGCCACGGAATCGGCCAGGGCCTGCAGTGCCACACGGTTGCCGGAGAACACCCCATAGTCGGCCGCCGACGCGAGCTGCCGGGCCAGCAGCAGGCCCCGCTGCGCGAGGCTGGATTCGAGGTCGTCCTGGCGCAGCGAGATCGCCAGCCCGCCGAGCAGCATCGCCAGGACCAGCGCGGGCAGCATCGCGATCGCGGTGATCCGGGCCGGCAGGCTCGCGCTGCGTTGACGCAGCGACGCGAGCAGCCGGGAGGTCCACTGGGCGCTCATCGCGGTGGTCCGTCGGCTATTCCGCCCGGCCGATCCGCTCGCGGATCAGGTTGTCGTCGTCGGGATCGAGCCCGAGCGAGCGGGCCACCTGCCGATTGATCGAGACCAGGAAGACGCGCGGGTACTGAGGGGCCGGCAGCGTGGGGCTGCGCAGGAAGCTGCGGGCGATCTCGCCCGCCTGCGCGGCCATCTGTGCCGGCGTGCTGAACACCGCGGCGAATGCGCCGGCGCGCACGTAGGCGGCCGAGTAGCCGATCACCGGCGTGCGCAGCCGGTACGAGGTGAGCAGCAGGTTCTGCGCGGTGTCCGGATTGACGACGCGCGAATCGGGCAGTGCGAGGAAGACATCCGAATCGCCCATCACCCGCGACAAGGCGGGGAACAGTTCGCTGTCCCGCGAGACGCGTTCACTGACCAGCTTCAGGCCGCGTCCTTCGAGCGCGGCCTGCAGGCGGTCGAGTTCGCGTGCGGAATCCGGGCCGACCACGCTACCCACCCTGCCCAGCCCCGGCAAGGCTTGTCGGATCAGCTCGACCTGTCGCGACAGCGGCTGGTCGAGGTACACCGCCGACACGCGTCGCGCGTCCGTCCCGCGCAGTCCCGACACCAGCGTCTCGTAGCTGGAGCGCGGCACCAGCAGGCACAGCACCGGCACCCGAAGATCGCCGGCCCGCAGCAACTGCTGCGCGGCCCGGGTGCCCACCGCGACGAGCAACTGCGCGCCGGAGAACTCCTCGGGCAGCGCCGGCGCGGGTGACGCGCCGATCACGGTGCTGACGACGCGGGCGCCGGGCAGGCGTCGGATCTCGGCGCTCAGCGCGTCGATCGCTTCGCCGTAGCTGCCGCCGCTGCCCGAGAGCACGACCCCCACCATGTTGGCTCGCGCCAGCCCGCAGGCGAGCCACAGCACCACGCCCAGCAGCGTGGCGGCCAGGACCCGGGTGAGCGGCAGGGACGGGCGCGCGGTGGACATCGGCGCTCAGTACTCCAGCGACATCGTGAGCCACCCGCTTCGCGGCAGGCTCTGCCCGGTGCGGAACTCGGTCTGCCCGCCGAGCAGGTTCTGCCCGACCAGCGCCACCGAGCCGCGCGAATCGCCGGCCCGAAAGCCCTGTTCGAACCGAAGGTCGAGGCGGCGCTGACGCGGCACGGCGGTGGACTCGCCGATCCAGCGCAACGGTGAGGTGGCCGCGAACAACAGCGAGGCGCTGCGCTGCCCGCCCAGTCGCACCGTGCCCAGCAGATGCACGCTCCAGGTGGGGATCGATTCGACCAGATACGGCTCCGATGCGGTGCGCCGCGCCATGTAGTGGCCGAGCACCCAGGTGAAGTCGGAACCGGGGCGCCAGCGCACCTGGTACTCGAGGCCGGTGATGCGCGCGGTGCCCGCGTTGCGCAGGTCGAAGGCTCCGGAGCTCGGGTCGAACTCCTGTCCGGGCGGCAACGCATAGCGTTGCTGGGTGATCAGCGCGGACACCCGCTCGTGGAAGGCCCGGGCATCGATCGACACGCCCGCCGAGCGGAAGTCGGCGAGATACGACACCTCCGCGACGCGGATCCGCTCCGGTCGCAGGCCGCCGAGCGACAGGTAGCGGATGTCGATCGTCTGGCCCTGGTACACGAAGCGCCAGTCGGAGCGCTGCTCGAACAGCGACGGCGTGCGAAACGCGTCGGAAAGGCCGAAGCGCAGCGTCTGGGCGCCGTCGAACTTCCAGTTGGCCACCAGGCGGGGCGACAAGTGGGTGCCGCTCAGCGAATCGCGCTCGACCAGGCCCCCGATGTTGAATGTCCAGGCGGGACTGGGCGTCCACTCGGTGTTCAGGTAGGCCCGCGTCGCATGGGTCTGCTGCTGGCCGGTCGCGTTGAACAGTTGCGGCGCCACCAGCGCGTCGCGGCGCCACTCCGCGCCCCAGGAGGCGCGCAGCCGCGGACCGAGCGCGAGATAGTGCTGGTACTCGAGGTGCTGCCGCATGGCCTTTCGGCCGTAGTCGATCTGCAGCGCGTCGGTGCTGGTGACGGGGATCGAGAACCGGTCGTCCCCGCGGTCCAGCGTGTGCGAGGCCTTCAGCGAGATCTCGTGATCGGCGGAGAACGCGCGTCGCCAGCGGGCCATCGTGTAGGAACTGCGGGTGTTCTCGAAGCGCTCCGGATCGCCCGCGGCGTTCGGCCGGCCCAGGCCGGTGCGGTTCTGGTTGATGCCCGCCGACCACTGCAGTTCGTCAGTGCTGTTGATCTGCCACTCGGCCCGAACGCTCGCGTGGTCGTTGCGCCGATCGTCGAAGCTCGATCGCAGGCCCCGGTCGCTGCGCGTGCCGGCCGAGAAGCGCCAGTCGATGCCCGAGCCGCCCGCGCCGAGGCGCACCGCGGCGTCACGGATGCCATTGGTGCCCAGCCCGGCCGACCCGAACGCGCCGCGCGACTGCGCCGCGGCGCGCGTGATGATGTTGACCATGCCGAGGAAGGCGTTCGCGCCGTAGCTGGCCGAATTGGATCCGCGCAGCACCTCGATGCGTTCGATGTCGTCGAGATTGACCGGCAGCGTGTTCCAGTCGATGCCACCGAACAGGTACGGGGCGTACAGCGAGCGACCGTCCAGCAGCACCTGCATGCGTTGCGAATACTGGCCCGACAGGCCGTGGTAGGCCACCACCGGACGCCCGGCGTTGGCATAGCCGACGATGAATCCGGGCACCAGACGGAACAACTCGGCGAACTCGCGCGCCCCCGACGCGCGGATCATGTCGCGATCGATCACGGTGACCGCACCGGGCGAATCGTTGGCCGCCTGCGGCAGTCGCGAAGCCGAGAACACCCGCGGGATCTCGGCGAGGAAATCGCGTTCGGTCAGCAGGTCGGGCTCGGCGGCGTTCGCGCAGGCGCCGGCGACAGCCAGTGCGAGCGCGAGCCGCCGCGGGGGGCCCCATCGTGGTCGCGTGTTGCTCATGCGGGTCCTGGCGGGAGTCGAAGCCCGAACGGATCGAGTCGTCCGGTGAGGGCGATGAAGCGGGCGTAGTCGGGACCGTCGCCGTCGGGGGGCAGGTCCCGGAAGATCGCCTCGAGTGCGAAGGCGGCGTGGAACGGCGTGCCGAGCGCGGCGGCGTGCTCGGCGAGCCAATGCGACACGGGCCGCGGGTCGTCGGCGTACTCCGGAAAGGCCTCGTGCAGCAGCGCGCGCGGCATCGCCAGGTAGTGGAACAGGATCCGGCTGCGCTCCCAGGCGTCGCGGCGGATGACCTCGGGGCGGGCCGCACTCGCGTTGCGTTGGCCGTCGCGGATCCGGAAGCGCACCATCGGTTCGGCCAGCACGTGGATCTCGCTGCGGGCGACCAGCCGGATCCATTGGTCGAGGTCGGGCACCTGTGCGAGGCGCGCGTCGTACAGGCCGACGAGGTCGTAGCACTCGCGCCGGATCATCAGCGTGGGGTGGCACAGGCAGTTGCCGCGGTCGAAGAAGTGGCGAAGCCACCCGGCACGTGGCCGGTTGCCCACGTCGAAGACGGCGAAGTCCTTGTGCGTGACGTCGGCGAAGCGCGCGCCGCGCTCGTCGATCATTTCGGGGTGCCCGAACACCGCGCCCACCGCGGGGTGGTCGCGCAGGAAGTCCACCTGGCGCTGAAGGCGGCCGGGCACGAACAGGTCATCGGAGTTCAGGATGGCGATCAGGCGGCCGCGGGCGCGCCGCAGGCCGCGATTCAAGGCGACGCAGGCGCCGCGGTTGGCGGGCAGCACCTCGAGGCGGATGCGGGGATCGGAGACGCCGCGGATCGCCTCGACCGTGTCGTCGCCGGAGCCGTCGTCGGTGATGACGATCTCGAAGTCCTGGTACGACTGCGACAGCACGCTGCGCAGGCAGTCCTGCACGTAGGCGGCGTGGCGATAACTGGCGATCACCACGCTGACTTCGGGCGCGCGGCTCATGGACCGGGCGGCCCGCAGTCGACCGCCCAGTCGATCGCATCGGCGATCCGGTGCACGTCGTCATCGCTCAAGCCGCCGTGGAACGGCAGGCACAACACCTCGCCCGCGACCCGCGTGGCCACCGGCAGTTGTGCCGGTTGCGCCGAGGCCAGGTGTCGGTAGCAACTGTACTGGCTGCACAGCGGATAGAAGTACTTGCGCGTGACGATGTTCAGTTCGCGCAGGCGGGCGTGCAGGCCGTCGCGGTCGATGCCGGTGCGGGAGGCGTCGATGCGCACCACGAAGTACTGCAGGCTGTCGCGCACGCCGGCCGGCGGGCGCAGCGGCACGATGCCCTCGTGACGGGCCAGGCGCTCGAGGTAGGCGCGCGCGACGCGCTCGCGCCGCGTGCGCTCGGCGGGCACCTGCTCGAGCACCGACAGGCCCAGCGCCGCCGACAGTTCGCTCATCTTGCCGTTGATGCCGGGCATCACCACTTCATGCTCGTTCTTGATGCCGAAGTTCTTCAGCAGGTCGATGCGGCGTTTGGTGTCGGCGTCGCGCACAGCGAGCGCACCGCCCTCGGCCGTGTGGAACAGCTTGGTGGCGTGAAAGCTGAACATCGTGACGTCGCCGAACTGCGCGATCGGGCGTCCGTCGATCTGCGCGCCGAATGCGTGCGCACCGTCGTAGATGACCTTCAGCCCGTAGGTGCGCGCGATTTCGTCGATCTCGTGCACCCGGCACGGCGTGCCGTAGACATGCACGCCCAGGATGCCGGTGGTGCGTCCGGTGATCAGCGATTCGATGCGGGCAGGATCGATGTTCATCGTGCCGGGCTCGACATCGGCGAACACCGGCGTGACCGCGTTCCACGACAGCACGTGCGGGGTGGCGGGAAACGAGAACGGGGTGGTGATCACCTCGCCGGACAGGCGGAGCGCCTGGCAGGCGACGATCAGGCCGATCGTGCCGTTGTTGAAGAGGGAGAGGTGCGGGCTTTGCAGGTGCTCGGCCAGCGCGGCCTCCAGGCGCTGGTGCTGATCGCCGCCGTTGGCGAGCCAACCGGAATCCCAGACCGCCTGCAGGCGCTCGACGTAGTCGGACAACGGGGGCAGCAGCGGCCGTGTGACGTAGACGGGTTGCTCGAAGGGACGGGGACGGGGCGGCATGGACAGGGCCTTCAGCCGGTGCGAGGGCCCGTGGGCGGCCGGTCGGCGGGCGGTTTCAGGAGATCAGAGGGGATCGGGAACGCGCCGGACCGAGGGCGTGAGCCCCAGGCGAGACGCGGCCACGACGGCCTCGGTGCGCGAACTGGCGTCGAGCGCCCGAAGGATGGAGCGCACGTGGACCTTGACAGTGGCCTCGGCGAGGTCGAGCTCGCGGCTGATCTGCTTGTTCGACTTGCCCTCCATCAGCAGCGCCAGAACGTCTGACTGGCGATCGGTGAGGCCGAGATCGAGCGCGGTCGGGGCGGGCGCAGCCGGTGCCGATGACTCCCCACTGGGGGATTCGTTCGGGAGCGGCACGCCACCGGGTCCGTGAGGGCCGCCGCCCTCGCCCGCGATGGCGCGTGCGGCTCCGGCGCGATCGCGGCGCAGGACCTCCGGGGGCACGTAGATGCCCCCGGCCATGATCAGCTTGAGCGCCGACACCAGCACGGTGGTGACGGAGGTCTTGGGGATGAATCCGGCGGCGCCACGATCGATCGCGAGCGTGACGGTGTCGGCGTCGAACTCGGCCGAGAGCATCACGATCGGCAGGGTGGGGTGCTGGGCCACCAGGCGCTCGAGGAGATCCATGCCGTCGCAGTCGGGCAGGCGGCGGTCGAGCAGCAGCAGTTCGATCTCCGGATGCTGCGCGAGCGTGCGCTCGACGCTGGCGCCATCGTAGGCGTCGAAGCACACCAGCGCCTGGTCGAAGTCGCGCAGCACCATCCGCAGGCCTTCGCGGATGAGGGCGTGATCGTCGGCGACCAGGATGTTCACGGGATCGATGGGTAAGGAGGGTCCCGCATTATCTCAGAGCCGTCGGCGCCGGCGCATCCTCCAAAGGGAGGGGGGCCGATCGACGGTCGGCATCCAAAGGGTGCAGAGGGTGCGGAGGGCGCCGGCGGGGAGGCGGGCGCCGGGCCAGGGACGGCGCGGCCTCGCCTCGCGGGCCGGCGCCACCCGGAGCGCGGGGGCGGCAGCGGCTACACTGGCGGCCGTGCGAATTGCCTTGGTCAAGTCCAGTTCGATGGGCGACGTGGTCCATGCGATGCCGGTGGTGAGCGACATCCGCGTCGCGCATCCGCAGGCACGGATCGACTGGATCGTCGAAGAGGCCTTCGCCGACCTGCCGGGCCTGCATCCCGGGGTGACCGAGGTCATTCCGGTGGCCGTGCGCCGGTGGCGACGCTCGCCGCTGGCGGGCGCGGTGCGTCGTGAGATCGGCGACCTGCGCCGGCGGCTGCGGGCCAACCGGTACACGCTCGCGCTCGACCTGCAGGGACTCTACAAGAGTGCGTGGCTGGCACGCCTGACCGGCGCGCCGGTCGCGGGCTTCGATCGGTCCAGCGCCCGCGAACCCCTGGCGAGCCTCGCCTATCGGTACCGGTATCCGGTGCCCCGCGACCTGCATGCCATCGAGCGGCTCCGATGCCTCACCGCGCAGGCCCTCGGCCATCGGCCGCAGGGGCTGCCGCGCTTCGGACTGGCCGCCCCGACACCGCCGCCCGAATGGGCCCCCGCGATGCCCTACGTGGTGGCCCTGCATGCCACCTCCCGTGACGAGAAGCGCTGGCCGATGGCGCATTGGGTGAACCTGGGTGGCCAGTGTCTGCGCCACGGTCTGGCGTTGGTCCTGCCCTGGGGCAGTGCGCTCGAGCGCGAGGCCGCCGAGGCGATCGCCCGGGCGGTGCGCGACCTGTCGCCCGTTCGAGACGCCGGGGCGGGGGCGCAGCGCGTCCAGGTCGCCCCGCGGATGAGTCTTCGCGATGCCGCAGGCCTGCTCGCGGGAGCGCATGCGGTGTGCGGTGTGGACACCGGGCTCACTCACCTGGCCGCGGCCCTGGGCGCGCCCACCGTGGCGCTGTTCGCGGCCACCGAGGCCTGGCGCTATGGTCCGATCGGATCGCCTCGGGCGCTGGCGCTCGGGGCGGACGGACACTGGCCCACCGCCGATGAGGTCTGGCCTCGACTGATGGCGCTGGCCGGCGCTCCCGGCGAGCCCGGCGAGCCCGGCGACCCATGACGCTCTCGCAGAGGCTGGCTCCAGGAGTGACGGGGCCGCGCGAGCGGGTTGCGCTGGGGCTCTATCGGCTGGCCTGGTGGCTTGCCACGCCGGTGGCGATGGCCTACCTCGGGTGGCGGGCGCGCCGCCAGCCGGCCTACCGCCATCACTGGGGCGAGCGATGGTGCCTGCCGGGTGGGCCGGTGCCGCGCGTTAACGACTCGGCGCCGGTGTGGGTGCACGCGGTGTCGGTGGGCGAGACCCGCGCGGCCGTGCCGCTGATCGAGGCCTTGCTGACCGAGGACCCCGCGCGGTGGGTGCTGCTGACCCACATGACGCCCACCGGTCGCGAGACCGGGCAGACCCTGATCGCCGAGCGTTGGCCCGAACGCGTTCGGCAGGCGTATCTGCCCTACGACCTGGGCGTGTCGATGGCCCGGTTCCTGCGGTGCTGGAGGCCCCGACTCGGCATCCTGATGGAGACCGAGCTGTGGCCGTCGCTGTGCCACGAGGCGCGTCGGGCTGGGGTGCCGCTCGCGCTCGTCAACGCGCGCCTGTCGGCGCGCTCGCAGCGCAAGGGGGAGCGCTGGCGGTCGCTGATCGAACCGGCGCTGCGCTCGCTGGCCCTGGTCCAGGCGCAGACCCCGGCCGACGCGGCGCGGCTGCGGGCGCTGGGCGGCGCGTCGGTCGGCGTGATGGGCAATCTGAAGTTCGATCAGACGCCCGCGGCCGAAGGGGTCGAGCGGGGGCGCGCCTGGCGGGCGGCGATCGGTTCGCGGCCGGTGGTGCTGATGGCGAGTTCCCGAGAGGGCGAAGAGGCGCTGGTGCTGGGGGCCTGGCGGGAGCTCGTCACCGACGCGCCGCCGGGCCCGCGGCTGCTCGTCGTGCCGCGCCATCCGCAGCGATTCGATGAGGTGGCGAGGCTGCTCGCCGCCGCCGGCGGGCCGGTTGCGCGGCGCAGTGCCGACTGGCCGGCGCCGGCGGCCCCGCTCGCGCTGGGCGATTCGATGGGCGAGATGAGCGCGTACTACGCGATGGCGGATGTCGCGATCATCGGAGGCTCGCTGCTGCCCTTCGGTGCGCAGAACCTGATCGAGGCGTGCGCGCTGGGGGTGCCGGTGATCGTCGGTCCCCACAGCCACAACTTCGCCCAGGTGGCCGAGGAGGCCATCGCGGCCGGCGCGGCGATCCGGGTGGCCGATGCGCGCGAGGCGGTGGCGGTGGCGGTGTCGCTGCTGGCCGATCCGGCCCGGCGCGCCACGATGGGGAAGGCCGGAATCGCCTTCGCCCAGGCGCACCGCGGCGCGACACGGCGCTGCCTGCAGGCCTTGCGGCCCTGGCTGGACGACGGCCCCGTCGGATAGCCGATGCAACATGCCGGCACGCCCGCTCGGGCACGCCGACGGACGTCACGGGCGCTGCGACGCGGCCCGCGATTCAGCCGCCGCGGCGGGAGCCCGTTGCCGGGGTGCGTGGCGCGTTCGGGGCCGGGTTGCTGCTCGCCGGTGCGGGCGGCGGCTCGGTCGGGTCGCCACTGGGCGCCTCGAGCAGGCCCGAGAGATTCTGGATGTCGGTCTCGCCGATCGACGCGGTGTTCAGTTTCAGGCGAAGGCCGTTGACCAGCACGTCGTAACGGGCCTTCGCGAGGTCGCGCTGGGTGGTGAAGAGCTGCTGCTGCGCGTTCAGCACATCGATGTTGATGCGCACCCCGACCTGGTAGCCCAGCAGGTTGCTGTCCAGCGCGAGCTGGCTGGACTTCTCGGCCGCCTCCAGGGCGCGAACCTGCGCCAGGCCGCTATTGACGCCAAGGAACGACTGCCGCGCCGACTGCTCGACCTGACGGCGCACGTTTTCGAGGTCGGACTCTGCCTTCGTGCGCAGCGCCGTGGCTTCGCGCACTCGCGAATCGATCGCGCCGCCCGCGTACAGCGGGATCGCGAGTTGGACGCCGAGCGAAGCCGAGGTGCTGTTGACGCCGACGAAGTTCACGGCGGCATTGCGCGAATGGCCCAGTGTCGAGACCAGGTCGATCGTCGGACGGTGCCCGTAGCGCTGCTTGTCGATCTCGCGCTTGGCGATCTCCAGGTTCACCTTGGACTGCTGGACCAGCAGGCTGCTCTCGCGCGCGCTGCCCGTCCATTCGGCTTCCACCGTCGGGGCCGGGGCCGACAGCGTGACGCCCTTGCGCAGCACCTGCACGGCATCGATCGGCCGCCCGACGAGCTGGGCCAGCGCCGCCCGTTTCACCGCCAGGTCGTTGATCGCGACGAATTCCTGCGCCACGGTGAGATCGAAGCGCGACTGCGCCTCCTGCTGGTCGGTGATCGTCGCGGTGCCCACCTCGAAGTTGCGCTTGGCCGACGCGAGTTGTTCGGTGATCGCGCGCTTCTGCGCGCGGATCGTCGCCAGGCTGTCCTGGGAGGCGAGCACGTCGAAATAGGCCTGTGCCAGCCGCACCGCCAGATCCTGCTGCGCCTGGGCGTACTGGGCCTCGGCCACCGCGACCTGCAGCTTGCTCTGCTCGAAGGTTTCGATGTTCTGCAGCCGGTACAGCGGATACGAGAGGCTCACTGAGTAGTTCTGCGCGGTGAACTCGCGGCTCGGCGCGAGGTTGGTGTCGACGATCTGCCGGTTGACCGTGGCGCTGCCGTTCACGGTGGGCAGCAGTCCGGCGCGCGCCTGCGGCACCTTCTCGCGCGTGGCCTCGAGCTGCGCCCGCGCGCTGGCCACCGCGGTGTCGTTGCCCAGGGCCAACCGGTAGGCCTGCAGCAGATCGAGCGACTGGGCGTGGGCCCAGCCCCCGGTCAGGGACAGGGCGGCGCACAGCGCGGTGAGTGTCGGTGCCTTCATGGCGTCCTCAGTACGTGGGAACGGTCGGGTCGACGTCGCGCGACCACGCGTCGATGCCCCCGGCCAGATTATGGACCGCGGCGAGACCCTGCCGCTCGAGGAACATCGCGACCTGCAGGCTGCGCATGCCGTGATGACACAGGCAGACGATCGGGCGATCCGCCGGCAGCTCGGCGTGGCGGGCCGGAATCTCGTGCATCGGGATGTGGACGGCGCCGGTCAGGCTCGCGGTGGCGAGTTCCCAGGGCTCGCGCACGTCGAGCACCACCGGGGGCTGCGGGTCGGTCAGCCATCGCGCGAGTTCGCGGGGGGAGATCTGTTTCATTCGGGTCGGTCGCCGGGTCGGGTTCAGAACGCGAACCGCTCCTTCTCGGGAAACCCTGACAGGCGCTTGAGCACGATCTCGAACAGGGTCTCGGCGCTGAAGGTGGCGGGTCCGGTGCGCGTGATGATCTGCGCGCTCATCGCCGGCGCGTCGCCGACAACCGCGGCCATCCGGCCGCCGACGTTCAGGCGCTCCAGCAGATCGGCCGGCACGAACGACACCGACCCCGCGAGCACGATCACGTCGAAGCGGTCGTTGCCCGGCGGACGCGCGCCGTTGGTGGTCTCGACCGCCACGTTGCGGATGCCGGCGCGGCGCAGGTTGTCGCTGCCGAACGCGGCCAGGCCCGGATGGATCTCGCAGCTGAGCACCCGGCGCGCGCGGTGGGCGAGCAGCGCGGCGAAGTAGCCCGACCCGGTGCCGATCTCCAGCGCGTGCTCGTGGCGGCGAACCGCCAGATGCTGCATCAGACGGGCCTCCAGGCGGGGCGTGAACATCGACTCGCCGGTGGGCTTGCCGTCGAGCACCAGCGGCACTTCCATGTCGGTGAACGCCATCGCGCGCCAGGCGGCGGGCACGAACTCCTCGCGCTTGACCACCGTCAGCAGATCCAGCACGTCCTGGTCGAGCACGTCCCAGGGACGGATCTGCTGTTCGATCATGTTGAAGCGGGCGCGTTCGATATCCATGGTATTCATCCGGGCGGTGTGTCGGTAGAGGGGCGACGGGCTGACGCGGCAGGCGGGCTGACCCTCGATTTTAGCAAGCGCTCAGCCCTGGGCCGCGTCGGTGCCGTCACGGCCGGCGGGGGGCGTCGGCGTCGCGCGTCGGCCCGGCAATGCCCAGGCGGCGAGGTCGTCGAGCATCGTATAGAGCACCGGTACGACGATCAGCGTGAGCAGCGTCGAGGCGATGACGCCGCCGATCACCGCGTGCCCCATCGGGGCGCGCTGCTCGGCGCCTTCGCCGGTGCCCACCGCGAGCGGCAACATGCCGAAGACCATCGCCAGCGTGGTCATCAGGATCGGCCGCAGCCGGATCTCCGCCGCCGACAGCAGCGCCTGGGCACGCTCGACGCCCCGGGCGCGGGCCTGGTTCGCGAAATCGATCAGCAGGATCGCGTTCTTCGTGACCAGGCCCATCAGCATGATGAAGCCGATCATCGAGAACATGTTCAGCGTGCTGCGCCAGGCCAGGAGCGCGACGACCACGCCGATCAGCGCCAGCGGCAGCGAGGCCATGATCGCGACCGGCTGCAGGAAGCTGCCGAACTGCGAGGCGAGGATCATGTAGATGAACACCACCGCGAGCAGCAGGGCCTGCGCGGCGTACCCGAAGCTCTCGGTCATGTCGCGGGTCGCCCCGCCGGTCACCACCCGATAGCCCGGCGGCAGGCTCAGTTCGCCGAGCCGGCGGGTGACCTCCTGGCCCACCGAGCCGGACGCGGCCCCCTGGACGTTGGCCGACAGGGTGATCTCCCGGGTCAGGTCCTTGCGATTGATCTGCGACGGGCCGGTCCCGGCGATGAAGTCGGCCACCTGCCGGATCGCAACGACCCGGGGCGCACCGTCGCTGTCGAGCTGGGAGGACAGCAGCGTGAGCCGCTCGAGGTCGGCCAGCGAATGGCGCTCGGACGGCGCCAGGCGAACCTTGACGTCGTAGTTCTCGTCGTCGGGCCCGCGCCAGGTCGTCGCCGATTCGCCGGCCAGCAGCGGGCGCAGCGCCGCGCTCACCTGCGCGACGCCCACGCCGAGGTCCGACGCCAGCGCCCGGTTGACCTCCACCGAGACGGTGGGTTTGGACGGCTTCGAACTGGAGTCGATGTCGACGATGCCGGGAATCGCGGTCATCACGGCCTGGGCCTTGACCGCGAGCCGCTCGAGTTCGGCCATCTCCGGGCCCTGGATGCTGATCTGCACCGGTTTGCCCGACCCCACTGAACTGAACGTGCCGACGTCGGTGAGCGTGATGCCGGGGATCCGCGCGAGCCGCTCGCGCACCGGCTGGCGCATCTGCTGCACCGACATCGGGCGCTGGCTGCGCTCGACCAGCTTGGCGAACAGTGTCGCGTAGTTTCGACCCTGCACCGCACCGGTGTTGATCGTCGCGTAGGTGAACTGCACGCCGTCGAATTCGCGCAACGCGGCCTGGGCCTGGATCACTTTCTCCTGGGTCAGCGCGAGCGACGAACCCACCGGCGTGTACAGCCGGACGTAGATCTCGTTGTTGTCGGCTTGCGGCACGAACTCGCGGCCGATCTTGCCCATCAGCGGAAAGGCCGCGAGAAAGCTCGCCAGCGCGATCAGCGCCGCCTTCCAGCGGTTGCCCAGGCTCCAGCGCAGCAGCGAGACGTAGCCGCGCTCGAGCCCCTCCATCAGTGCCTGGAACCGGCGCAGCAGCCAGGCGATCGGGCCGCGCCCTCGCGCGCCGTGCGCGTCCGGGTCGTGCCACACCGACGACAGCATCGGGTCCAACGTGAACGACACCAGCATCGACAGCAGTACCGCGAAGGCCACCGTGACGCCGAACTGCTTGAAGAAGCGCCCGATGATCCCGCCCATGAAACCGATCGGCAGGAACACCGCGACGATCGTGAACGTGGTGGCCGCCACCGCTAGGCCGATCTCCTGGGTGCCGTCGAACGATGCCGCCTTGTGGTCCTTGCCCATGGCCTGGTGGCGCACGATGTTCTCGCGAACCACGATCGCGTCGTCGATCAGCAGGCCCACGCAGATCGACAACGCGAGCAGCGTGACCATGTTGATCGAGAAGCCCATCGCGAACATCGCGACGAAGGTCCCGATCAGCGAGATCGGCAGCGTCAGGCCGGTGATCACCGTCGAGCGCCACGACGACAGGAACAGGAAGACGATGGCCACCGTGAGCACCGCGCCCTCGATGATGTTGCGCTTGACGCCGGCCACCGAATTGCGGATCGGGGTGGACGCGTCGCGCACGACCACCGGCTTGACGTCCGGCGGCAGTTGCCGGGCGAGCTCGTCGAGCGTGCGCCGGACGCCTTCGACCACCGCGATCGTGTTTTCGTTGGTCGCCTTCACGATGTCCAGCGCGATCGCGCGCCCGCCATCGACGTAGGCGGCGTTCTCCTGCTCCTCCTCGCCGTCGACCACCCGCGCCACCTGGGACAGGTACACCGGCTGGCCGCCGCGGCGCGCGACGACGATTCGCTCGAAATCGGCCGGTGTCCGAAGCCGGGCGCGGATCTGCACTACCTGTTCGCGGTCCCGGTTGATCAGCGTGCCGGCCGGCAGCTCCTGGTTGTCGGCGCGCAACGCCGCGAGCACCTGGTCGACGCCCACGCGCAGCGCTTCCATGTCGGCGGGCTTGAGCACGACCTGGATCTCGCGCCGCACGCCGCCCACCAGCGTGACCCGGCCGACGCCGCGCACGTTCTCCAGCCGCCGCTTGATCACCTGTTCGGTCAGCGTCGTGAGTTCGCGGGCGCTTCGGGTGGACGAACGGATCGCCACGGACAGGATCGGATCGTCGTCGGGGTTCACCCGCGTGACCAGCGATTCCTTGACCTCCTTCTTGAAGGCCGGCCGCACCAGCGCGATCTTCTCGCGCACATCCTGCGCGGCGTTGATCGGATCGACCGAGAGGTCGAAGCGCACGATCACCAGCGAGACGCCCTCATACGAGCGTGAGGACAGCTCGTAGACGCCGCTGATCGTGTTGACCTGCTCCTCGATGCGCCGCGTGATGTCGGATTCGACGACCTCCGGCGACGCTCCGGGGTATTCCGTCTGCACCACGACCACCGGGAACGTGACGTCGGGGAATTGTTCGACCGGCAGGCGCTGGTAGCCGAACAGACCGACGACCACGAACGCGACCATCATCATGGTCGCGAACACCGGGTGGTTGATCGAAACGCGCGTGAACCACATGGCGGGCGAAGCGGTGCCCGGCGCTTATCGCGCCGCCGCCGGTGCGGTGCGCTGACGCGCGGGCGCGCCGACCCGCAGCGGGCCGAGGTTGACCGCGACGATCCGGTCACCGGCCTTCAGCCCCTCGCGGATCTCGATCACGCCGGCGCTGCCGTTGGCGGCCGTGGCGGTGTCGTCGCGCAGGCCGGTGACCACCGGCTTCTCGACCAGCCGATCGGACTCGATCGCGTAGACGAAGGTGCGGCCGGCGGCTTCTCGCAGCGCGGCGGCGGGCACCGTGAGCGCGTCGGCGCGGGTTTCCAGCGCGAGGCTGCCCTGCGCGAAGAGGCCGGCCCGCAGCCGCGCGTCGGGGTTGGCCAGGCCGATGTAGATCGCGATCGAGCGCGTGCCGGCGGTGGTGCCCGGGTTGATCCGGACGATGCGTCCGGCCTGCGGCGCCTCCACGCCCTCGACCCCGAGCGTGACCTTCTGTCCGACGGCGACGTGCCCGATCTCGCTGGCCGGAACCGCGGCTTCGATCTCCATCTGGGAGAGGTCGACGATCGACAGGATCCGGGTGTCGGGCGAGACCTTTTCGCCCGGTTGCGCGAATCGCTCGGCGACCGTGCCCGACAAGGGGGCGGTGACCGCGGTGTCGGCCAGCGACTTGCGCGCCATCGCGAGTTGCGCCATCGCGGCGTCCCGGTTGCCCACCGCGACGTCGGCCCCCGACTGCGCGGCATCCAGCGCGCTCTGCGAGATGAAACCCTTCTCGAACAGCTGCCGGTTGTTGGCCAGCGTGCGTTGTGCGTTCTCGACCTGGGCTTGCGCCGCGCGCAGTTGGGCCTCGCGGTCCTTGACGCGCCACTCGAACTCGGTCACGTCGATGCGGGCGATGACCTGCCCCTCGCGAACCGTCATGCCCTCGCGCACCGGCAGTTCACGCAGGTCGCCGGCCACCTTGGCGCGCACCAGCGTCTGGCGGGCGGGCCGCAGGCTGCCGGTGATCGGGATCGAGCGCGAGACCGCGCCGGGCCGGACCTCGAGCAGGTCGGTGGCCGCGAACTCCAGCGGGGTGGGGGATGGGGTCTCCGGGGCGCCCGAGCGCGGACCGGCGGGGCCGGGGGCCTTGTCGCGGTTCTGGGTGAACCACCAGCCGCCGGCAGCCACGGCGAGCGCGAGCAGGGCAAGGACCAGGGAACGGCGCACGGTCATCGGATCAGGGCCCGCATCGGGCCGGGGAGCGGTTTCACGGGCTTCAGGCGGGCGGACGCAGCGAGGCGAGAACGAAGGTGACGTGCTCGGCGAGGAACTGCTCGGTGGAGAGCTGTTCGTCCACCGGGCACAGCACGTCGAAGGAGCGCGACCAGATCGCCTTCAGCACGAGCGGCGCCATCCACAGATGGCAGGCCGCCTGCACGTTCACCGACCGGAATTCGCCCGCGTCGATACCCGCCTGGACGATGCCGCGCAGCAGTTCGTCGTTGCGCGCGATGACTTCCTGGTGGAAGAACCGCGCCAGCTCCGGGAAGTTGCCGGCTTCGGCGAGCACCAGCTTGGCGATGCCGGCCAGGCGCGTCGCGCCGAAGCGCTCCCACCAGACGCGAAAGAACAGGGCCAGCCGCTCGGCATTGGAGGTGTCGGCGGCCGCGAGGCTGCGTTCGAAATCGGCCAGCAGCGGCACCAGCGTCTCGGTGACCACCGCCTTGAACAAGTCTTCCTTGCTCTGGAAGTACAGGTAGAGGGTGCCCTTGCTGACCCCTGCCCGGGCCGCGACTTCGTCGAGCCGGGTCGCGGCGAAGCCGCGCTCGACGAACAGGTCGATCGCGGCGGCGAGCAATTCGGCGTGGCGGCTCTCCTTGCGACGCTCCCAGCGGGGGGTGCGTGGCGCGGGCGCGCTCAGAGGCGTCTGGGGATCGATCATCGTCCCTCACTGACTGAACGGTCAGTTATTTTATCAGCCCCGTCCGGGGGGTCAATGCCGCCGAGCCCCCGGACGGGCGCGTGTGTCGCTCGATGGTCCGGGAAGCTCAACCCGGCGCGGCCGCGACCGACAACCCACGCAGGCACAGGGTGGCGCAGGGAGGGGGGATGAGCGAGGGTCGGGAGCGAAGCAGGGACGCGCAGGCGCAGGCCGCGGCACCCGATCGCCAGGCGCTGGCCTGTGCCCGGCTCAACTCCGGCCGCGATCGGGCCACGCTCGAGCGCGAATTGCTGGGGGTGATCCGGGAATTGTTCGATCTGGAGGCGGTGCGTCTGTTCAAGGCGCATCCCGACCCCGCCGAGGCCGCCGGGGCCGAGTCGGGTCTACCGGCGCCGACTTCGGTGTCGGAGCGCGCCTGGCTGCGCGGGCACTGCCGGGCGGCGGGTGAGCCCGACCTGTTCGAGGACCCGGAGTCGGTGCCCGGCGTGCTGGCTGACGAGCCTGGCGGCGACCGGGTTCCGATCGGCGATCCTCGTGACCGCCTGGGCTGGTTGGGCTTGTCTCGGGCCACGGCGCTGGAGCCCCGAGAGCGCCGACTGCTCGAGGCGATGCTGAGGGTCTACGCGAACCACCTCAGCCTGCTCGACTACAGCGAGCACGACACGCTGACCGGTCTGAAGAACCGCAAGACCTTCGACGACCGCTTCCTCGCGCTGACCCTGGAGGTGCCGGCGTTCGCGCCGACGCCGGACGCGACGCTGGAGTCGGTCGATCGCCGGCGTCGGGCGGCCGCGGCCGGCCCGCGCTGGCTGGCGGTCGTCGACATCGACCACTTCAAGCGGATCAACGACACGCTCGGTCATCTCTATGGCGACGAGGTGCTGGTGCTGGTCGCGGGACTGCTGCGCGGGTCGTTCCGCCAGGCCGACGAACTGTACCGCTTCGGCGGCGAGGAATTCGCGATCGTCCTCCAGCCGACGGCCGCGGTCCACGTCGACACGGTGCTCGATCGGTGCCGGCAGCGGATCGCGGCTCACCGGTTCCCGCAGATCGATCGGGTCACCGTGAGCATCGGGCACACCCGAATCGAGCCGGGCGACACCCCTTCGACCGCCTTCGCCCGGGCCGACGCGGCGCTCTACCACGCCAAGCACACCGGGCGCGATCGGGTCTGCGGCTGGGATTCGTTGAGTTCCTGTGGTCTCGTCGACGTGCCCAAACCGGGCAAGGACATCGAGCTCTTTTGAGGGCATGAACCCGGGCGCGTAAGCTTCGGCCCCGTGACGTCCACCGATCCGATGCCCGTCGTGTCCGTCGGCCGGTCCGACCCGGCGGACTGCCGCCCCGGCTGTGGGGCCTGCTGCATCGCCCCGTCGATCTCCAGCCCGATCCCCGGCATGCCGCTGGGCAAGCCGGCGGGCGTGGCCTGCGTGCAACTCGATGACGCGATGCGCTGCCGGCTGTACGGCCAACCCGATCGCCCGGCGGTCTGCCGCTCGTTGCGACCCGAGCCGACGATGTGCGGCGCCGGGCGCGACGAGGCGATGCGGTATCTTTCGCGTCTCGAATCCCGGACCCGCTCGTGATCGAACTGCTGCACAGCCTTCCTTTGCTGGTCAAGGCCGCCATCCTCGGCATCGTCGAGGGCCTGACCGAGTTCCTGCCGATCTCGAGCACCGGACACTTGATCCTGGCCGGCAGCCTGCTGGGCTTTTCGGACGACAAGGCCAAGCTGTTCGACGTCGCGATCCAGACCGGCGCGATGCTGGCGGTGATCTGGTACTACCGCGAGCGCATCGGCGGCACGCTGGCCGGCCTGGGCGGCGACCCTCGGGCCCGACGATTCGCGCTGAACGTGATCATCGCGTTCCTGCCCGCCGCGGTGCTGGGCCTGACCTTCGGCAAGGCGATCAAGACGCACCTGTTCAAGCCGGTGCCGGTGGCGCTGGCCTTCATCGTCGGCGGGCTGATCATCCTGTGGGTCGAGCGCACCCAGGCTCGACGTGCGGTGCGCATCGACGACATCGACCAGATCCGCACGGCCGACGCGATCAAGCTCGGCCTGGCGCAGGCCTTCGCGCTCGTGCCGGGCACCAGCCGCTCCGGGGCGACCATCATGGGCGGGATGCTCTTCGGCCTGTCGCGGCGGGCCGCCACGGAGTTCTCGTTCTTCCTCGCGATCCCCACGCTGATCGGCGCCGGTGCCTACGACACCTGGAAATACCGCGCGCTGCTCACCAGCGCGGACATCCCGCTGTTCGGAGTCGGACTGGCCCTGTCCTTCGTGAGTGCGCTGGTCTGTGTGCACTGGTTGATCCGTTTCGTCGCCTCGCACACCTTCGTGCCGTTCGCCTGGTATCGGATCGTCTTCGGCGCGATCGTGCTGGTGACCGCGCACCAGGGCTGGGTCAACTGGGCGGGTTGAGCGCCGGCAAGGCCGCCTCCGTCGGCGCGCCCACGCGGCGGAACAGCAGATCCCAGACACCGTGGCCGAGCGCCACGCCGCGCCGTTCGAACTTCGTCACCGGTCGCCACGCCGGGCGCGGCGCGAAGCCCTCGGCGGTGTTGCGCAGCGTCGGCTCACCCGAGAGCACCTCGAGCATCTGGCGCGCGTAGGCCTCCCAATCGGTGGCCGCGTGCAGGTACCCGCCGGGGGCCAGCCGGCTCGCCAGCAAGGCGACCAGCAGCGGCTGGATCAGCCGGCGCTTGTGATGACGCAGCTTGGGCCAGGGATCCGGGAAATACACGTGCGCACCCGCCAGGCTGTCGGGGGTCAGCATGTCGCGCAGCACCTCGACCGCGTCGTGCGGCACGACACGCACGTTGCCGATCGATCGATCCTCGAGACGTCGCAGCAACGCGCCCACGCCCGCCGGGTACACCTCCACCCCGAGGAAGTCGGTCTGAGGGTTGGCCAAGGCGATCGCGGCGGTGGTCTCGCCCATGCCGAAACCGATCTCCAGCACCCGGGGCGCCTGACGCCCGAAGACCGTGTCCAGATCGATCGGCGTGGGCTGGTAGGGCAGGCCCCAGCGCGGCAGCAGCCGATCGTGGGCGGCGCGCTGGCCGGGCGTGAAGTGGGAGCGACGGTTGACGAAGCTGCGGATGTGCGAGGGGACGGGCGGCGTGGACATCGGGGCGGGCGCGGGAGAGCGAGCCGGGAAGCGCGCGGGTCGGATAGAATACCCGCCGGCAACGCGGGTGTAGTTCAATGGTAGAACGGCAGCTTCCCAAGCTGCATACGAGGGTTCGATTCCCTTCACCCGCTCCAACCCTTTGCCCGCTCCCGCCCGTCACCCGCGTCGAGTGCCCGCCCGGCGATGCCGGCTGGCGACGCCTTGGTCGTTCCACTGACGGCCGGTGGCCGTCCTCGGCGCCCGATCACCAGGCCTGCGCGCTTTGCACCACGCCGCGCCACAGGGCCGCGCGCTCGGCCGCCATGGTCGTCTGCGACGCATTGGCGGTGGTGTTGACCGCGAGGTGCACCATCACCAGCCGCTGGGCCGGATCGACGAAGATCGCCTGCCCATGCACGCCGAGCAGCGCGAACTGCCGTGACGGGGTCGGAAGGATCCAGAAGAGGTTGTGGTATCCGACACCCAGTCCGGTGCCGCCCGGGCGAAAGGGCGGGTCCAGGCCGCGGACATCGGTGCTCGCGAGCAGGTAGTCCCGCGGGATCACGACGGCGCCGGTGTCGGGCCGGCGCCCGTCGTGGGCGAGCACGATGCCCAGGCGAAGGTAGTCGCGCGGGCGGGCGCGCAAGCAGCACTGCGTCAGCTCCAGCCCGGTGGGGTCGCGCTCCCAACGTGCGGGGGCCTCGGCCCCCATCGCCTGCCAGAGCCGAGGACTGAGATAGTCGGCGATCGATTCCCCGGTCGCGCCGCGCACCACGGCCGCCAGCACCGCGACGTCGGGGCCGGCATAGTTGAATCGCGTGCCGGGCGCGGCCTGGCGTTCGCCGAACTCGCGCAGGGCCGCGAGCACACCGACCCGCTGGAAACCCTGACGGAACCGCGACGAGTCGTCGCCCGGCTGGTAGGTCTCGACGAATCGCGCGCCCGATCCCATCCGCAGCAGGTCGCGCAGCGCGGTGTCGCCGTAGAGCGAGCCCGTCAGTTCGGGCACGTAGCGCGACGCCGGAACACCGAGGTCGGGGATCTTGCGCTCATGCAGCGCGTACCCCACCGCCAGACTGGCCACGGATTTCGCGATCGAGTTCGACAGGAAGGGCTGTTCGGGCATCAGGCCGAACCGATACGACTCGTGGACGACCCGTCCGTTCTTCGCGATCAGCAGCGCGGCCACGGGTTGTCGCTCGAGGTACGCCGCCAGGGTCCGTGGGCGCCCCTGCCATTGCCAGACGACGGGGGCGGATGGGGCAGCGACGGGCAGCGGCATCGGATCGGCAGCCGCTCGCAACGTCCCCTGACGTGCGCCGGGGCCGGAATCCGGCCGGCTGTGCCAGGCCAGCAACCGACGCTGATTCGCATCGAGGCCGGCGAGGTCCCCGGGCGAGAGGCCGGCGCAACCGGCGAGCGCCATCGTCGCGACCAGGCCAGCGAGGCCCAGGCGGACGACGGTGCGCATCCGCTCGCCGGTGGCGGTGCGCGCCGACGCGCGCATTCGGCGCGAATGCGCGAACGCGCCCTGGGACGGCCGAGGGGACAGGGACATGGGGTGCATCTTAGGCCCTGTGCGCGACGCGCGAGGAATGCACCGAGTTGGCGCGAATCGCCACGGACCTCGGCCGAGCCGTTTCGCGATCCACGTTTCCGGCCCGTGGGCATCCTCTGGCGACGTCATCGGCGTCGATGGGGACAGCGGGGACCTGCATCGATTGATTAACATGGCGCCGGGTGGCGACGACGGTCCCGCGCGAAAGGATTCGCGTCGCGCTCGGTGTCGAGACACGGCGGTTCGGTGTGCCGTGTGTCGCTGCCTGCCGGACCCACAACGGCGCTTCCAACCAACTCGTCGGGAAAGAACCAACCGTGCCGATCCAGAACCAGCGTCTCCTCCGCCGTCAACCGTCCTTGTCCTTGGCCGCGAGCATTGCTTGCGCCCTGGTGCTCTCCGCCTGCGGCAGCGATTCGGGTAGCGACAACGCCAATGCCGGGGCGCCCGCTCCGGCGCCCGCGCCCGCCCCGGCACCTGCTCCGGCACCTGCTCCGGCACCCGCTCCGGCACCCGCGCCGGCACCCGCTCCGGCACCCGCGCCGGCACCTGCTCCGGCACCCGCCCCGGCACCCGCCCCGGCACCCGCTCCGGCACCCGCTCCGGCGCCCGCACCCGCACCCGCACCCGCGCCCGCACCTGCGCCCGCACCCGCACCCGCACCCGCACCTGCGCCCGCACCCGCACCCGCGCCCGCACCCGCACCCGCACCCGCACCCGCACCCGCACCGAGCACGGGCACCGCGTCCGCCTGTCTGGACCTGTCGCTCTACAACACGAGCACGCGCTGGGAGATCGTGACGCGCGCGACCGGCGGCGGCACCACCTCCGAGACCCGCACCGAGTACCAGGTCGAGGCGCCGACCAGCTTCGCGGGGGTCGCATCGACCACGCCGTTGCGATACACCAGCACCGTCCTGTCGGGGCCGGGGTCGGGCACGGTGGCCAATGGCCGCAGCTACAGCACCATCACCGGCACCGATGTCGTCACCTACGGCAATGTCGTGACCAGCACCACGTTCGGCATCACGATCACCACGACGATCACGCTGAACCCGGCGATGATCCGGCGGTATTCGCTGGCGGTCGGCGAGTCGTTCACCCAGACCTACACCTCCACCACCACCGGCACGCCGTTCCCGATCCCGGCGACGACGACCACGTTCACCGACACCTTCCTCGGCTTCGAGGACGTGACGGTGCCGGCGGGCACCTTCGCCGGGGCCTGCAAGTGGCAGACGGTGCAGGACGGGGTCACGACGACGGCCTGGTTCAGCCGCTTCGGCGTGCCGCTGAAGTCGGTGAGCTCCGGCAGCGAGATGGTGCTGGTCAGCGCCACCATCAACGGCGGCCCCGCCCGCTGACGCGGTCGTCGGTCGCGAGCCGCGGCGTCGTGCACGCCGCGGCGGGTCGCGAATCCGCGGGTGCTCGGCCCGCGGGTTCGCATCGCGAGGCGCGTTGACAAGCCTCAGTCTCGCCGGGGCCCCGACCCGATAGAATGGTCGACGGATCCCCCGGGAGCACGACATGAAGGCGGCGTACCTCACCCATCCCAGCTTCACCCGACACGAGATGGGGGCGCAGCATCCCGAGTGCCCCGAACGCGTTTCGGTCATCGGTGACCGACTGCTGGCGCGGGGCGTGCTCGACTTCATGGACAGCGTCGACGTGCCGGCGGCCACCGACGAGCAGATCATGCGCGCGCACGACGGCCGCTATCTCGCCGAGCTCAAGGCGAACGCGCCCACCCAGGGCTACCTCGCCGTCGATCCGGACACCGCGATGAATCCGCACACGCTCACCGCCGCGTTGCACGCGGCGGGCGCGGCGGTGAAGGCCTGTGAACTCGTCGTCAGCGGGGGATATCGGCGCGCCTTCTGCAACGTGCGCCCGCCCGGGCACCACGCGGAACGCGGCCAGGCGATGGGTTTCTGCTTCTTCAACAACGTGGCGATCGGCGTGCGCCATGCGCTCGACGTGCTCGGCCTGCAGCGGGTCGCACTGGTGGATTTCGACGTGCACCATGGCAACGGCAGCGAAGACATCTTCGCCGGCGACGATCGGGTGTTGATGGTGTCCACCTTCCAGCGGCGCCTGTATCCGTTCAACGGTGAGGCGCCGCGGGGCGCCAACATGTGCAATGTCGCGCTCGACCCCTACTCCGATGGGGCCGCGATGCAGGCGGCGGTCCGCGAGGCATGGCTGCCGAGGCTGCGCGCGTTCGCTCCGCAGATGCTATTCATCTCCGCCGGGTTCGACGCGCATCGCGACGACGACATGAGTCAACTCGGCTGGCGTGATGCCGACTACGCCTGGGTCACGCGCGAGTTGGTGGCGCTGGCCGACGAACTCTGCGAGGGACGCGTCGTGTCGATGCTCGAGGGGGGCTACGACCTGCCGGCGCTCGCCCGCAGCGTGGAGCTGCACGTCCGTGCGCTGATCGGGCTGGACTGAACCCGCGTCGGCGACTGGCGCTGCCGGACGCGCCGCGCGCGATACCGCGCATCGGCGAAAGGGCCGTCATCATGGATCACCGACACTATCTCTGCGGGTTGTTCGAACCGGCGTCGGTCGCGCTGGTGCTGGGCGCCGATCCCCCCGTCTGGACCGGAGAACTGGCCCGGCGGCTGCGCAAGGGCAGCCTGCCCTCACGGGTGTTGTCGCTCGCCCGCGCCGACGCCGAACTGCGTCGGCGACCGGGTCGTGCCGAACTGGTGCTGATCGCCACGCCGTCGGCCGAGGTGCCCGCGGCGATCGGGTTGGCCACCCGGCTGCGCGCGCGCGCGGTCTGCGTGATGAGCGAGGCGGGTGGACCCGACGACGCGCGCAACTGGGGTGAGCTCGCGCGCGCCCAGGGGCTGCGACTTCTCGGTCCCGCGTCGATGGGCTTCGTCAGACCCGCCTCGGGCCTGAACGCGTCACGCTTCGGTCCGATGCCGGCGACCGGGCACGTCGCCCTGGTCTCGCAGTCGGGCGTGCTGAACGCCGCGGTCCTCGACTGGGTGGCCGATTATTCGGTGGGCTTCTCGCTCGCGGTGTCGCTCGGCGCCGAGGCGGACACCGAGCTGGCCCAGGTGCTCGACTATCTCGCCAGCGACGTGCAGACCCGATCGGTGATCGTGTATCTCGAGGCCGTGCGCGATTCGCGCAGCTTCATCAGCGCGCTGCGGGCGCTGGCGCTGGTCAAGCCGGTGGTCGTGCTCAAGGGGCACCGTGACGACGCGCCGGCGCGGCGCGGGCAGACGCATTCGGGCGCGATCTGCGGGTCGGACGCCATCTATCGCGCCGCCTTGCGACGCGCGGGCGCCCTGCAGCTGCGCCTGTTCACGCAGATGTTCACGGCGGCGCGTTTGTTGGCGGCGTCCACGGCGGCGGTGGGCAATCGGCTCGCGGTGCTCGGCAACGGCAACGGGCCCTGCGTGCTGGCCGCCGACCAGGCCTGGTTCCAGCGCCTGCGCCTGCCGATGCCATCGCCCGCGACGCAGGACGCGCTGCGCGGGGCGTTGCCGGGGCGCGTGCTCGCGAATCCGCTGAACCTCGGCGTGAACGCCACGGCCGCCGACTACCTCGCCGCGCTTCGGGCGATGGCGGCCGATCCGGCGATC
>WBZM01000269.1_pt1 | contig 81624 bp, 62 predicted proteins | sample 5204271 | NCBI WGS metagenome assembly WBZM01 (sample SAMN12344346, study PRJNA552823) | activated sludge metagenome | biome: Activated sludge suspended growth; feature: Nitrification reactor; material: Wastewater; isolation source: activated sludge from nitrification reactor of wastewater... | reverse complement strand
ATCGCCACCGGCAGGACATGGCCGGCAGCAGCCCGTCGTTGCCTGATGGATCCAACCCCTCCGCTGCTATAGTGCAGTCGGCTTCTGACGTTCAGTGCAGCCGTCTTCTGAAAACGACAGTCGTGGTTGTTGTTCTCCCATACGAAATCTCAGAATCACTCTCTGTTGCTATCTCTGTAGTATGACAGGTGGCAGCACCACCCTTCGACCGGCGTCGTTTCCCCTGATCGACTGGTGGCTTGGCTGCTTCTCGATCGGTGGCATTGCCACCAATCGACGCGTCGACCTTGGCAGGAGGGCCTACCAGCGAAAAAAGGACTTTGTAGTCGATGGAATAGTAGTTCGTGCGATCCCAATCGACTGCCTTCAGCTGCCGGACCAGAAGGATTCCCATCTGACGTAGCCGCTTGATGATGCGCTTGTGAGGGTCATTGGATTTACCGATGGGAATTTCACGAAGCAGTTGGTCATATGTCCAGTAAACCCAATCCCTGCCGTCCACACGATACCTCTCGTAGGTAACGGGATCCGCCTTTTTCAGACTCAGCCGAAAATGCAGCTGCTGCAGGAAGACGGCCTCCTGAACTCCGAGTATTCGGCACAGTGTCGGAGAAACTGCTATTGGAGGCTCGTCATATAGCAATACAGCGGACATCGATAGCGATCAGTCCGCTGCCGGAACGAGAGATATCTTGCGCTCTTTGCAGATGTCACTGATATCTTCCGCATGGTTGATCAGCAGCCAGACGCGGTTCTCAAATTCGATCATCGGTCGCACGTCGGGTTCGGCACCTCCAATATGCAGATCAAATGTGCGACTGTCGTATTTCAGGTACGGCCTGCCTGATTTGGTCTTGTAGCAGCATACGCGGACCAACACATGATTCTTTCCCATCCTGTCGCGGTAATACCAACGAATGCGAATCCGGTGCTGATATCGTGAAACTCGAAGACTCAATCGTTGCGCAGGGAGTTGTATCTCTGGTGGAAGACCCTTTCGGATATCGATGAATTTCTCTTGGAGCTGCTTTGCGTCGGCATAAGCCGTGGTCGCATATATCAGCATCTCTTTGTCATAGTCGATCGGCTCTGGTTGGCAAACGGGATTCGACATAAACATTTCCTTTCTACATGAAACTCCGACATTCGGAGTGCGCGTAGCGTAGTCATGTCGATTGCGTCATGATTTTTGAAATGCGGCCCGAAAGGGCGCATTTCAAAATCCGGGCCCCCTCGGCGTCGCGTTCAATGCCGTACTATGCAACGGACGACACAGATCAGCGGAATTTCTGGCGACGAATGCCCTTCCCGCGCCATCAGTGCCGGGGGCTCGCTTGCAGTTTCGGCACTCTGCGTTATGCTGGATCCTGACAGATGGCACGCCTGCCACTGACGATTCGCAGTATCAATTCACCGGATCCGGCCGTTGTCGCCGAAGCGGCCGTTGCACTGATTCTCGACTACCATGCCAAGACAAGCAGCCCTCTATTGCCGATCATCGAAGGACCGCAGCGCGATCTCGATCCAAGCACAGCGTCACGATCTCCTGGATCTCGCGAAAAGCCGGAATCTCATCGTCACGGCTGAATTTACCGATGCCGTCGAATCCGGCAAGGACACGGACCGTCCCGGATTTCAGCAGATGCTGCGTGAACTCAAGGCACGGGAGCGAACCTGGTCGGCGATACTGATCTACGACACCAGCCGCATTGGACGCCGCCGCTATATCGCCGAGGCATTTCGCCACGAGTGCAAGAAACTCGGCGTCGAGATCATCTTCGCCAAGGTTCCCGAGGTTGATCCGATCTCCCAGGTAATTCTGGACAGCGTGTTGCAGGCGATGGATGAAGTCCACAGCCTAATGAGCCGGGAGAAGGGGCTCGCCGGCATGGCCGAGAATGTTCGCCAGGGATTTCGCGCCGGAGGGCGTGCGCCCTATGGTTATCGCCTGATTTCCATCGACACGGGCCAGATTCGCGACGGCCAAGCAGTGACCAAGAGTCGTCTCGACCTGGATTCTGTTGCCGGCCCGAAGATTGCCAAATGGCTGCAGGGCCGCGCACTGAACAAGAATGGCAGCCGACTGGCCGATGAACTCGGGATCGAGCTGGCCAAGAGCACCTTGTCGCATCTCGAATGGTCAGCGCTGACCTACGCCGGCCACACGGTATGGAACATGCACAGGGGCAAGGAGGAAGTCGGTGCTGGCCGCAGGCGTCCCCGATCCGAGTGGATCATGCAACGCGATACGCATCCAGCGCTGATTACCGAGGACACGGCTCTGGCCATTCTGGCCCGGCTGGAGACGGCACGCGAATCACGCGCTCCCCGGGCCCGCATCTCGGATTACCTGCTGGCAGGCAAGGTGCTCACCCCGGACGGGCAGGCATGGCACGGCAATTCAGGGAACTATCGAATCGGCAAAGCCAATATCCGATCCTCCATTCTCGAGGAGGCGGTATTGCAGCAGGTTGCCATCGATATCCGCAGCGACCTGATGGTAGCGACCATGACCGAAAAGGCACGGGCGGCTCAGCAGCCCAGCGACGGCCAGGAAATTCGTGGGCTACAGAATGAGCTGCGCGATACCGACATCCGCATGAAGAAGTTGACGAACCTGGTTGAGGAGACCAGTGCTCCAGGCCCGTTACTGCGGCGACTGGAAGAGCTGGAGGTGACTCGTGCCGATATCCAGCAGCGCTTGGCCCAGCTGATAGAGGAAGCTGGTCGCGCCAAAGCCTTGGCAGCAATTCAGGAAAACGACGTCCGCAAGATGCTGGATGCGCTGGCCGACGACATGGCCACATTGGATCGTGACCATCTGAAAGATTTCATCGGAACCCTAATCGAGGGAATCTACCTCGATCCAGCCACTCGCGCTGGGGAGATCCGTTATCGGATCTCCCAGCGAAGTGGGGTTAAGCTGGCGTCCCCACGGGGATTCGAACCCCGGTACCTACCGTGAAAGGGTAGTGTCCTAGGCCTCTAGACGATGGGGACCCGGAACAATTGACTTCGTTTTGACTTCTTTTTGTGGAGGTACGCGGGATCGAACCGCGGACCTCTTGCATGCCATGCAAGCGCTCTCCCAGCTGAGCTATACCCCCGGAAAAGAAGGCACGAATTATAGGGGCCTGCTCGATGCTTGTAAAGCGCCGCGCGCGTGTGTCCGGATCGCCGCTCTGCCAGCACCTTCAAGTCTTCGGGCGGCGTTCCAGGATGGCCTTCTCGTCCACCCATTCGCTCTCGTCGGCCGTCTTCAGCAGGCGCTGCAGGTTGCGTATGCGCTGATGCCTGCGCAAGGGGCGCCGGCTCATCCGGGCATCGGCAATGTCGATCAGGCCAAGTCGCCCGTCCGGTGTGCAGACGACATTGCCCAGATGCAGGGATCGGAAGTACACCCCTTTCTCGTGCAGTTCGACCAGGAGGTGGGTGAACGCGTCCTTCAAACGCGCCTCGCGTGATGGTTCGAGCCCTTCGCGCCGCAGCTGGCGCAGCGTCCGTCCAGGCAGTGGATGGTAGTGAACGGCGTCGCGGCCAATCGACGGTATCCGGAAAACGTCGATCACTTCGGGTACCGGAATCCCGCGTTGACGCAAAGCGCTGGCGTTGTCGGCAAAGCGCTCGGCGTAGGGATACCAGGCCGCCGACGAGAGCAGGCGCTTGCGCCGGAAGAGCTTGAGCATGCTGCCATCGACGAGCAGCAGCACTTTTTCGCCGAAGCTGTCGGCTTCGATGACGGTCGCTCCCGCGCGCAGGGCGAGGTAAGCGTCTGGCGGCATGATCTTCAACCGGGGAGTCCCTTGAGCGGCCAAGAGTGGCCAATAGCGGCCAGTTTACTTCCGTTTCGCCCGTCGGTCGCAAGCCTTGATCGCTGCTCGGTCGACGGCGGGCCGGCGCAGCGCTGCGACGAGTGACCGTGCCAAAGTCGGTGGTGAGCCCCTACAATCGATGCTTTCGATCACCCGGATCAGAGCAATGAACTTCATGCACGCCCTGAGCGCTGCCTGGCGCGAGCGCAACAGCCTCCTTTGCGTCGGCCTCGACCCCGACCCGGCGCGCTTTCCCGCGCACTTGCGCGGCCAAACCGACGCCATCTTCGAGTTCTGCCGGGCGATCGTCGACGCGACGGCCGACCTGGTCTGTTGCTTCAAGCCGCAGATCGCCTATTTCGCAGCACACCGCGCCGAAGATCAACTGGCCGCGCTGATTCGGCATATCCATACGCAGCATCCGACGACGCCGGTCATCCTCGACGCGAAGCGCGGCGACATCGGCAGCACCGCCGAACAGTACGCGATCGAGGCTTTCGAGCGCTTTCAGGCCGACGCGGTCACGCTCAATCCCTACCTTGGGCGCGATTCGATCGAACCTTTCCTGAGCTTCCGTGAGAAGGGCGTCATTCTTCTCTGCCGCACTTCGAATCCGGGCGGCAGCGATCTGCAGTTCCTCGACATTGGTGGCGAAAAGCTGTACGAGCGCGTTGCTCGCCTGGTCAGCGAAGCGTGGAACAGTAGCGGTCAATGCGCGCTGGTGGTTGGCGCGACCTTCCCGGCCGAGATCGCCCGCGTGCGCGCAATCACCGGTGACATGCCGCTTCTGGTTCCCGGCATCGGCGCTCAGGGCGGCGACATCGAGGCGACGGTGCGCGCCGGTCGCACGCGCAGCGGCGACGGGCTGATGATCAATTCCTCGCGCGCCATCCTCTACGCCGGTGCCGGCGAAGACTTCGCCGCTGCCGCGCGCGCGGCGGCCGAGGAAACGCGCGCGGCGATCAATCTCTACCGCACGATCGATCGCTGAGCCTGTCGGGCCACGCCCGGCGACCGCTCTCCGACGCCGGGCCGCTGTTTGCGCTGCCCGCTGGTCCGCGCATCGGTTGTGGACACCTGCCGCGGCACGCGCACCGAAGCGGGGCAAGCGCGCGGCAGAATTTCCGCTTTCCTGATGCAAGGGGTTGATTCGATGATGTGGCACGCCGATTGCTAGACAGCAAGGGCGAGGAACATCATGAAGAGCGAAGTCAGGTCTACCTGTTGCTACTGCGGCGTCGGCTGCGGCGTGCTGATCGGAACTGAAGAGGGGCAGATCAGCTCCGTGCGCGGCGATCCCGAACACCCGGCGAATCGTGGTCGCCTGTGCACCAAAGGAGCGACACTTCATCTCGCTGCCGGGACAGGCGGGCGCCTGCTCTATCCGGAAAGGCGGCCGCAGCGCGCTCGTCCGTGCGCGCGGGTGACGTGGGACGAGGCGCTCGACGAAGCCGCCGAACGCTTTGCCGAAACGATTCGCGCGCATGGCCCGGATGCCGTGGCCTTCTACGTCTCCGGGCAGTTGATGACCGAGGACTACTACGTCTTCAACAAGCTGGCCAAGGGACTGATCGGTACCAACAACATCGATACGAATTCCCGGCTGTGCATGTCGTCGGCGGTTGCCGCTTACAAGCAGACGCTGGGCGCCGATGCGCCGCCGTGCGCGTATGCCGACATCGACGAGGCGGGCGTGATCCTGATCGCTGGAGCGAACCCGGCGCTTGCCCACCCGATCGTCTTTCGCCGTATCGAGGATGCCAAAGCGGCCAATCCGGACCTGAGAATCGTCGTGGTCGACCCGCGCCGCTCGGAAACCGCCGAAATCGCCGACCTCCACTTGGCGATCAAGCCGGGTAGCGACATCGCGCTCTTCAACGGCATGCTCAACGTGCTGCTCGCCGAGGAAATGATTGACCGTGCGTATGTCGACGCCCACACGACGGGTTTTGCCGCGCTTGCGCAAGTGGTGACGCGCTATCCGCCGGCGGTCGCGGCCGAGCTCTGTGCGGTTCCGGTGGATGATATCGTGCAGGCCGCGCGTTGGTTTGGCAGCAACGGTCCAGCGCTGTCGCTCTATTGCCAGGGCCTCAACCAATCGGCGCATGGCACGCACAACAACGCCGGGATCATCCATCTGCATCTGGCGACCGGGCAGATCGGCCGGCCTGGCGCCGGCCCGTTTTCGCTGACCGGACAACCCAACGCGATGGGCGGACGCGAGGTCGGCGGCCTGGCCAATCTGCTGCCGGCGCACCGCGATCTGGCCAACCCGGCACACCGCGCCGAGGTCGCGCGCTTCTGGGGCGTTCCGTATGTCTCGGGTGCGCCCGGAAAACCGGCCATCGAACTCTTCCGCAGCCTGAAAACGGGGCAGATCAAGGCCATCTGGATTGCTTGCACCAATCCTGCGCAGTCGCTGCCCAACCAGGCTGCGGTGCGCGACGCCTTGCGCGCAGCCGATTACGTCGTCCTGCAGGAAGCCTGGGCGAATACCGACACCGCCGAATTCGCCGACCTGTTGCTGCCGGCCAGCGCCTGGGGCGAGAAACACGGGACGGTGACCAACTCCGAACGCTGCATCAGCCGCGTGCGGCCCGCGCTCGTCCCGCCGGGTGAAGCACGTCACGACTGGCAGATCGTCGTCGACTTCGCGCGCCGGCTGGGCCGCCGGCTCGAGCACACGGCAGCCGACCGGCTTTTTCCCTACGACGACGCCGAGGCGATCTTCAACGAACACCGGGCGACGACGCGCGGCCGTGACCTCGACATCAGCGGCCTGAGCTATGCGCTGCTCGAACGCGACGGTCCGCAGCAGTGGCCGTACCCGGCTGGCGCCGCGGCGGGCAAAGCGCGACTCTACGATGACGGACGCTTTCCGACCGCCGACGGCCGCGCGCACTTCCTGACCATCGAGCATCAGCCGACGGCCGATCAGCGCACGCCGGAAGCGCCGATCAGCCTGCTCTCCGGACGTCTGCGCGACCACTGGCACGGCATGAGCCGTACCGGAACCGTTGCGCGCCTGTTCAATCTGGAGGACGAACCCCTGCTCGGCATGCACGCCTGCGACATGCGTCAGCGCCAGCTTGTCGCGGGCGATATCGCACGAGTGAGCAACGGTCGCGGCGAAATCTCCGTGCGCGTCGCCGAACGCCCGGGGCTGCAGCGCGGCCGGGCGTGGCTGCCGATGCACTGGGGCAACCGGTTCATGAACTCGCCCGGCGCCAACGCGCTGGCCAGCGACGCCACCGACCCCTATTCGATGCAGCCGGAACTCAAGCACGCAGCGGTGCAGGTCAGCAAGCTGGAGCTGCCCTACCCATTGGCGATCGTCCGCCGTTGTGGGAGTCGCGACGAGGCTCTGGCACTGATCCAGACCGGCAGGTCGGCGTTAAGCGAGTTTCCCCATGCCAGCATTGCGCTTTACGGTCGTGCCAGTCCGCTGGTCGTCTTCCGCGCGGCGTGTCGACATGTCGTCGACGCCACTCGGCTCGCCGCGCTCGATCGGCTGTTCGCTCTGGCGGGCGACGAGGGAGCGATCGTTTATCAGGATGCCCGGCGAGGCATCGCCAAGAAGGCCATCGCCATCGACGGACGCTTGTTCGGCGTGCGTCTGGCCGGTGAAACGTCGGCACTCGGCTGGCTGAAGCAGGCAATGGCGGAAGACGAACTCGACGCTCGCCTGATTCACCTGGCGCTTGCCCCGGGGCGCGAGCGCACCGGTCGTCGTCGCCGCGCGCAGGATCGTCTGCAAATGCGCCGATGTCAGCGATGCACAGATTCTCCAGGCACTCGCCGGCGGCGCCAGTCTGGGTGAACTGCAGGAAACGCTGAAGTGTGGCACCTACTGCGGTGCCTGCCTGCCGGAACTGAAAAGAACGGTGGCCGAACAGCGCGCGGTGGCCGCCGAACAGCCCGTCGCTTCAATGGCTGCCGAACGCTAGCCGACGCGCGCAGCGCTGATCTGCGCTGCGCGGCAGCGCTTGCGGCCTTCGGTGAGCCGCTTGCTTTCCGGCCATCCGAGCCAATCGATGCTGCACCGCAACAGGGCATCGCGCTCGACACCGGTGCGTCCAGTTCTCCTGTCTGAGCCAAAAACCAACAATAAAGCAGCAATATCGGTCCTTGGCACGGTTCTCGCTCATCAGCGTAAGCCAGAGCGCTTCGACGTGCACAGAAGGCCGCCGCCGGGCGCCAGCAATCTCGGGCGCCGTCGCGCGTGCGGCGCGCCCGACATGGACACGACTTTGGAGCTGGAAATGAGCAAACCCCGCCTCGTCGTCATCGGCAATGGTATGGCCGGTGTCCGCACGATCGAAGAACTGCTGAAAATCAGGCCGGACCATTACCGCATTACGATCTTCGGTGCGGAACCGCATCCGAATTACAACCGCATTCTCTTGTCCCCGGTTCTCGCCGGCGAGATGAGTACGCAGGAGATCGTGCTCAACGAGCTGGATTGGTACCGCGACAACGGCATCGAACTGCACACTGGCCGACAGATCGTCACGATCGACCGGGTCGCGCGCAAGGTCATTGCCGACGACGGCTTCGCGGCCGAGTACGATCGACTGCTCATCGCCACCGGCTCGACGCCCTTCATGCTGCCGGTTCCCGGCAACGACCTGCCGGGCGTCGTCGGCTACCGCGATCTCAAGGATACCGACGAGATGATCGACGCCGCGCGCCGTTACTCGCACGCGGTGGTCATCGGTGGCGGGCTGCTCGGCCTGGAAGCCGCCAATGGCTTGAAGCTGCGCGGCATGGACGTGACCGTCGTCCACCTCGGCGCGTGGCTGCTCGAACGCCAACTCGACGAGCGTGCCGGACGGATGCTGCAGAAATCGCTGGAAGAGCGCGGGCTGAAATTCCTCCTCGAAAAGCAGACCGAGGCACTGATCAAGGGCGAGAGCGGCCGCGTTGCGGCGATCCGCCTGCAGGACGGTGTGCAGCTCGCCGCCGATCTGGTCGTGATGGCAGCCGGAATTCGTCCGAACTACGCCTTGGCGGAGGCCGCCGGCATCTACTGCAAGCGCGGCATCGTGGTCAACGACACGATGCAGACGTATGACCCGAAGGTCTATGCGGTTGGTGAGTGCGTCAGCCACCGCGGCATTGCCTACGGTCTGGTCGCGCCGCTCTTCGAACAGGCCAAGGTGGCCGCCAACCATTTGGCCGACTACGGAATTGCCCGCTACACCGGCTCGGTCACCTCGACCAAGCTCAAGGTCACCGGCATCGACCTCTTCTCGGCCGGCGAGTATATGGGTGGCCAGGACGCCGAGGAAATCGTTCTCAACGATCCGGCGGGCGGCGTCTACAAGAAGCTGGTCATTCGTGACGACAAGTTGATCGGCAGCGTGCTCTACGGCGACACGGCCGATGGCCCGTGGTACTTCCAGTTGCTCAAGGACAGGCGCGACATCCACGACATTCGCGACTCGCTGATCTTTGGTCAGTCGCTGGTCGGCGATGTCGGTCACGCGGGCAACAGCCGGGCTGCCGGCCTCGCCGAGAGCGCCGAGGTGTGCGGCTGCAACGGTGTATCCAAGGGCACGATCATCAAGGGAATCAAGGAAAAGGGCCTGTTTACGCTGGATGAGGTGAAGCGGCACACGAAAGCGGCATCGTCCTGCGGCTCGTGTGCCGGCCTGGTCGAGCAGATCCTGGCGTCGACCATCGGCGGCGCCTACACGCCAGCAAGCTCCGACACGAAGCCCGTCTGCGCCTGTACCGAGCTGTCGCACAAGCTGGTGCGCGAGACCATCCGCGATCAGCACCTGACCAGCAAGGAAGCCGTTTTCGCCTTCATGGAGTGGAAGACGCCGGACGGGTGCGAGAAATGCCGCCCGGCAGTCAACTACTATCTGATCTCGACCTGGCCCGACGAGGCCAAGGACGATCCGCAATCGCGTTTCATCAACGAACGTGCGCACGCCAACATCCAGAAAGACGGCACCTTCTCGGTCGTCCCGCGCATGTGGGGCGGCCTGACGACGCCCGCCGAACTGCGCGCGATTGCCGACGCAGCCGAGAAGTACAAGGTTCCGACCGTCAAGCTCACCGGCGGTCAGCGCATCGATCTCTTGGGCATCCGGAAGGAGGATCTGCCGCGTATCTGGGCCGACCTCAACGCTGCCGGAATGGTCTCGGGACACGCCTACGGCAAATCGATCCGCACCGTGAAGACCTGCGTTGGTGCCGAGCACTGTCGCTTCGGAACGCAGATGGCGATGGACATGGGGATCAAGCTGGAGCGGATGCTGTTCGACATGTATGCACCGCACAAGGTCAAGCTGGCCGTTTCCGGCTGCCCGCGCAACTGCGCTGAAGCGGGTATCAAGGATGTCGGCGTGATCGGCGTCGATTCGGGCTACGAGCTCTATGTCGGTGGCAACGGAGGAATCAAGACCGAGGTCGCCCAGTTTCTGTGCAAAGTGAAGCACGACGAGGAGGTGATGGCGTACTCGGGTGCTTTCCTGCAGCTCTATCGGGAAGAAGGCTGGTACCTCGAACGCACCTGCCACTTTCTCACACGCGTCGGCCTCGACTACGTCAAGCGCCGGGTCGTCGCCGACGACCCGGGTCGGCAAGCGCTGCACGCGCGCTTGCTCGACTCGCTGAAAAACGCCCGTGACCCCTGGCAGACGAACCGCACCGGCGATGCCGTCAGACAGTTCGTCCCGCTCCGCGTCGAGGCCTGAGTTCACGGCAACGAGGAGATGAAGAAATGAGCAACTGGAAACGGATCTGCCAACTGGACGAAATTCCCCGCCTGGGGTCGCGCGTCGTGCAAGGGACCAAGGGCGGCGACATTGCCCTGTTCCGTACCGCGGCAGATCAGGTCTTTGCCCTGCACGACAAGTGTCCGCACAAGAGCGGTCCGCTCTCGCAGGGAATCGTGCACGGCGAGCGGGTGAGCTGCCCGCTGCACGGCTGGAACATCCGCCTCGACGACGGCCAGGCCGTCGCACCGGATGTCGGGTCGTGCCGCAGCTTTGCGGTAAGCGTCAGGGACGGCGAGGTCTTTCTCGCCGTCTGAGGAGAGGAGCGGCGGTGCCCCAGTCGGACAGCCGCCGTACAGCGACCGTCATCGCGGTCATCAACGAAGGAACACAAGCAGTGGACAAGAAATCATTCCTGCACGCCGGCCACTTGCCAACCCTGCTGGCGGCTTTCCTCTACTTCGACCTCGCCTTCATGGTCTGGGTCCTGCTCGGTCCGCTTGGCGTCGGCATCGCCCGCGATCTCGGCCTGTCGCACGCCGAGAAGGGGCTGATGGTAGCCACGCCGGTGCTTGCCGGCGCGCTCCTGCGCATCGTCATGGGCATTCTGGTCGACCGCCTGTCGCCGAAAAAAGCGGCGATCATCGGCCAGCTTGTCGTCATCGTCGCGATGGCCTACGCTTGGCAGATTGGCATTCACTCCTACCGGGAAGTCCTGCTTCTCGGTCTTTTCCTGGGGGTGGCTGGCGCCTCGTTTGCCGCCGCGCTGCCACTCGCCTCGCGCTGGTATCCGGCCGAGCATCAGGGAACGGCGATGGGCATCGCCGGAGCAGGCAACTCGGGCACAGCGCTGGCCGCGCTCTTTGCTCCCGGTCTGGCAGCCGCTTTCGGCTGGGTCAATGTCTTCGGGATCGTGCTCGTGCCGCTCGTCCTCGTCCTCGTCGCCTTCTTCTTCATGGCCAAGGATGCGCCCGACGCGCCGCCGCCGAAGACGCTGGCCGAATACCTGAAAGTCCTCAAGGACAAGGACGCCTGGTGGTTCATGTTCTTCTATTCGGTGACTTTCGGCGGCTTCGTCGGTCTCGCTTCGTCGCTGGTCATCTACTTCAATACGCAGTACGGCCTCGATCCGAAGACGGCCGGCTTCTTTACCGCCGGTTGTGTCTTCGCCGGTTCGCTCGTGCGGCCGATCGGCGGTTACGTCGCCGATCGCGTTGGCGGCGTAAAGTCGCTCAGCGTGATGTACATCCTCGCCGCAATCTTTCTCGCCGTGGTCAGCGTCGGTCTGCCCGCCGCCTGGATGGCGCTGGTCGTCTTCGTCTGCGCAATGCTGGCGCTCGGCATGGGCAACGGCGCCGTCTTCCAGTTGGTGCCGCAGCGCTTCAAGAAGGAAATCGGCGTCATGACCGGGCTGGTCGGCATGGCCGGCGGCGTCGGCGGCTTCTATCTGGCGTCCAGCCTGGGCTATTCGAAGCAACTCACCGGCAGCTATCAACTCGGTTTCATGATCTTCGCCGCGCTCGCCATCCTGGCGCTTTTCGGGCTGACCAGCGTCAAGACGCGCTGGCGGACAACCTGGGGGGCGAGCTATCTGACGACAGCGAAGATCTGACGTAGAGTGCGGGCAAACCAGCATTGGGCGGCGCAGCCGAGCGGCTGCCCTGCCCGTTTCATCAGGGAACGCCATGCCAATGCAAGTTGCTGTCGGCCATTCGTCGCTCACCGGACGGCGCGCGCGCAATGAGGATTTCTGTGGCGTGGCGACGCCGACCGGCGCCGAGCTGGCAAACAAGGGGGTGATCGCCGCGGTCGCCGACGGCATCGGCGGTCACCGCGGCGGCCGTGAAGCCGCCGAATACACGGTGCGCGGCCTGCTCTCCGACTACTTCGCGACACCCGATACGTGGAGCGTCGCGCGCGCCATCGAGACGGTGAGCAGCGCGCTCAACCGCTGGGTCATCGCCGAGGCCAACCGCAACGCCGAGCTCAGCGGAATGGCGACGACGCTTTCGGCGCTGGTCCTGCGCGGCCGGCGCTTCCACCTGGCGCATATCGGCGACAGCCGCATCTACCGCCTGCAGGCCGGCCGTTTGCACGCCTTGACCACCGACCACGTCTGGGAGCATCCCGAGCTTGCGCATGTGCTGTCGCGCGCGATCGGTCTCGATGCGCGCGTCCTGATCGATTTTGCCGACGGCGAACTGGCGCTCAACGACCGTTTTCTGCTCGCCACCGACGGCGTCTGGGGCGTTCTTCCCGATGCGCTGATCACCGAGGTGTTGCTTGCTCACCCCGAGCCGCAAGCCGCTGCTGCCGCCCTGAGCAGCCTGGCGCTGGCCCAGGGCGGGCACGACAACGCGACGGCATTGGTCATCGATATCCTGGCACTGCCGTCGGCAACGCTACGCGACAGCCTGGAGAGCGACGGGGGTTTGCCGCTGCCGCACCGGATGAAGGTCGGCCACGAAATCGACGGTCTGCGCGTCGAAGAAATCCTCCACGACTCGCGCCAGACGCTGCTCTATCGCGTGCGTGCGGCCGACAGCGGCCAGCAGTGCGTCCTCAAGACGCTGCAGCCGGGAATGAGCGGCGACGCCGAGGCGTCTGCCGCACTGCTCATGGAGGAGTGGCGCGCCCGGCGCGTTGTTTCGCCTTTCTTTCCGCAGGTGATTCCCGCCGAGCAGCGCAGTGCCCTTTACTATTTGACGACCTGGCATCCGGGAGCAACGCTGGCCGCCCGGCTCGCCTGCGGGCAGCATTTCCCGGCCACCGAGGTTGTCCGTCTCGGTATCTCGCTCCTCAAGGGAATCGGCCTGCTGCACCGGCTCGACATCGTCCATCGCGACATCAAGCCCGACAATCTCCATCTCGGTGACGACGGTGCGCTGCGCATTCTCGACCTCGGCGTCGCTATCAGCCTCGCCGAAAACGAAGGCGGGCAAACCATCGGCCGCGCCGGCACGCCCTCGTACATGGCGCCCGAGCTGTTCGCCGGCGCCGCGCCTGCAGCGGGTTTCGACCTTTACGCCGCCGGCGTCAGCCTTTACCAACTGCTGACGCGCAAGTGTCCGTATGGAGAGATCGAAGCCTTCCAGACGCCGCGCTTCACCGCGGCCGTGCGCCCGACGCGCTGGCGTCCGGACACCCCGGGCTGGCTGGAGAACGTTCTGCTCAAGGCGGTGGCGCGGGACGCCGCCGACCGTTTCGCGACCGCTGAGGAGTTTCGTCTGGCACTCGAACGCGGTGCAACGCGGCCAATCGCTCCTCCTGCCCGACTGGCGCTGGCGCAGCGCAATCCGCTGCTCACCTGGAAAGTGCTTGCCGCAGCGTCGCTCTTGCTCAACCTCGTCCTGCTCGTCATCGTCTCGCGTTAGCTGCACCGGCGCTGTTCAGTGGCAAGGCAGGCGCCGAGTTTTTTTTCTGGGGTTTGTAAGCAATTGATCGGCGAGTGCGTCTAAGCAGTGTCGGAGGTCTCGCCGCTCGCTGCGGACTTCGGCGTCTTCCACCCCACACTACGAGGAGAAACTCATGTCGAACAAAATGTCTGGTGTTGCCATCGCGACCGCTGCCGCCGCCCTTTTTGCCGCCGGAACGCTGGTCGTACCGAGCGTTAGCGCAGCCGAGAGCGCGGCCGTTCACTGTGCCGGGATCAACGCCTGCAAGGGCCAGTCGGAATGCAAGACGGCTAAGAGCGAGTGCAAGGGAATGAATGCGTGTAAGGGCCAGGGCTGGGTCAACAAGGGCAGCGCCAAGGAATGTACTGACGCCGGTGGCAAGGTCGTCAAGTAAGTCGTCAAGCAAGATCAGCAGGTCAAGCTAGTGTGAGTCGGCACGCCATGGTCGCCCGGCGAGAACTTCGGGCGGCCATCGTGTGCGCACGGAATTTGGCGAGGAGTTTGTCTTGAGCGAAGCGATTGCCGGGTTCGGTCTCGGCCTGCGCACCGATCATTATGGCGATTTCATCGCCGCCAGGCAGCCGGTCGACTGGCTGGAGATCATCTCCGAGAACTATATGGTGGCGGGCGGCAAGCCGCTCCATTTCGTCGAGCAGATTCGGCGCGATTATCCGATGGTGATGCATGGTGTCTCGCTGTCGATCGGCAGCCTCGACGCGCTCGATCCGGCCTATCTGGGACAGCTCAAGGCGCTGGTCGAGCGGCTGGAACCGGCCTGGGTATCCGATCACTTGTGCTGGACCGGGGTTGCCGGGGTGAACCTGCACGACCTGCTGCCCCTGCCGTACACGGCGGAGGCGCTGCGGCACCTGACGGCACGCGTCGATCAGGTGCAGGAATTTCTTCGCCGCCGGCTCGCCCTGGAAAATGTTTCGAGCTACGTTTCGTTCACTGCCGACGAGATGAGCGAATGGGAGTTCATCGGCCAACTGGTCGCGCGCACGGGTTGCCAACTACTGCTCGACATCAACAATGTCTATGTGAGCAGCATCAATCACGGTTTCGACGCACGCACGTTCATCGATGCGATACCGCCGGCAGCCGTACGTCAGATCCACCTGGCCGGGCACGAAACGCACCCCGACATCCTGATCGATACACACGATCAGCCGGTATGCCAGGCGGTCTGGGATCTCTACGCCTACGCGCTCAGGCGGATCGGAGCGGTGCCGACGATGATCGAGCGTGACGACAACATTCCGCCGCTCGCGCTGCTGATCGGTGAGCTGGCGTGTGCGCGCGAGCTTGCCGAGCGCAGCCTGGGGCAAACGGAGCTGGCGCGATGAATTCGCTCGCGACGATCGAAAACGGCTTGCAGGCGGCCATTCTGGTCGACGCTTCGGCGTCTGACCTGCTCGCTGGTGCGGCGCAACGATCCGCGCGCGGCCTGGATGTCTATCGTGCGGCCTACCGCGCCCGTCTGACGGCCGCTTTGCGCGACAACTTTCCGGTTCTGTTGCGTGCGCTTGGCGACGATGCCTTTGCCGCGCTGGCGAGCGCCTACATCGACGCGCATCCTTCGCGCCAGCGCTCTATCCGCTGGTTTGGCGATTCGCTCGTCGACGACCTGAGCCGCACCAGCGAGCCATTGCCGCATCCGGCTCTGGTCGACCTGGCGCGCATGGACTGGGCGATGCGGGCGGCTTTCGACGCCGCCGATGCGCCGTGCCTGACGCGTCACGAACTCATCGCACTGGCACCGGAGGAGTGGCCCAACCGGCGCTACCGGTTGGTGCCGTCGCTGCAGATGGTCGATCTCGAATGGCGCGTCGAACCCGTCTGGCATGCGCTCAACAACGATCCGGGGGTGGCCACCGAGGCGCCGCAGCGCTTGGCGCACACGCTGCTCGTCTGGCGCCGCAAGCTCGACTGTTTATGGCGATCGGCGGATAATCGGGAAGGCGCTGCCTTGCGTGCCTTGGCCGATGGTGCCACGTTTGCCGAATGCTGTTCGCTGCTCGCCGAGGACGGCGATGCGGCGGCTGTGCACAGCGTCGTCGCTGTTCTCGGGCAGTGGCTGGACGAGGGTCTGCTGGCGCGCGATTGAACGCAAAGGAAAGGAATCGGGTCGTGTCGGAAGAAGTACTGCGCAGCATCTGTAGCGCCTGCGGCGCAAGCTTCCTGTGTGGCGCTGCCGCTGGTCTGGCGTCGTGCTGGTGCATGCAGCGACCGCCATTGGCGCTTGCCCCGCTGCCCGGCGGCAGTTGTTACTGCCCGGACTGCCTGACCGAGAAGTCTAGTCGGGAGAACGACGACGCCGCTCGTTCAGCATGAGGATGGCGTCACGGTTGCTCCACGAAAAACACTTGTCTGCAGCCTCGCGCTGCGCCAGCCAGCGGTAAGCGCGGTGCTCGGCGAGCGCCAGCCGGATGGGCTGGACGGCCGGCAACTCGAGCGAGAACACGTGTTCGATGTTGTGCGTCACGCCCGGCGCATAGCGCTGTCGCCACTCGGCGAAGATTTCGTAGGTGTTGGTGAACTGCCAATCGAGCAGAGCCGCCGGATCGGCATCGATGCCGGTTTCCTCGGCGATTTCACGCTGTGCCGTCTGGAGCAAGGTTTCGCCGGCTTCCTGGCTGCCGGTGACCGATTGCCAATATCCGGCGTGTGCCGCGCGCTCGAGCAGCAGCACCTGCAGGTCTGGCGTGTGAATCACGACGAGTACCGAAACTGGCCGTTTGTACGTCGTCACGTCAGCGTCGGAAGCGTCGCCAGCCCGTTCGTGCGCAGATCGTAAAAGATCCACATCGGGAAGTCATGCTCGCGCCATTCTTCGATTGCCGCGGTGAACACCTGGTTCAGGGTGTGGAATCGATCAGGGTTCTCGCGTTGCAGCGCTTCCGCGTGCGCAATGATCAGCACATAGCCCGCTGCTTCGCACCACGAGAAGTCGGTCAGGCAGTCCTTCAAGGCGTCGGAGTTCTTGCCATACCATTCCGGAAAATCAAGGTCGCGCCCGAGCCCGCTGAGGATAGCATCGATTTGCGTCAAGTCGGCGAAACTGACTTCGAAGCAGACCATGCCGGCGGCTTCGGCGGCTTGGCGTACCGCTGTGCGGCCACTTTCGGGAAGGTGGAAGATGCCGGTTTGTGTGGCGTCTTCGAGCAGTTCTTGCAGCCTGGTGTGTGTCATGGGCGTTCGCGAATGCGGCGGAAGCTGCGGTAGTGGTCATCGGTGTAGTAGTACTCGCCGCGTGCGATCTGGCCGGCAACGATCCGGCGCGCGCCACGATCGCGTCGGCCCGGCGTAGTCACCGTGTACTCGCGGTAATAGCCCCGCGCCTGTAGTGGCAGGCGTCGCTCGAAGTTCCCGAAAACGCTGCCATCCTTGCGCGGGTAAGGAAACGGGCCACCCTGTTCGATCAGGCGCAAGGTGGCCTGTGCCTCGGGCGGCAGGTCGGTGTAGAGAACGCTTGGCAGCGCGTCCGCGCCGCGTGCGTACGCCGGCGAAGCGAGGGCGAACAGGCCGAGAAAAGCGGCGAGCACGATCGAGCGACAGAAGGCGGCGACTTCCAGCATGGCGATTCAGCTCCGGCCGACGTCGACTTGCGTTTCGATCTTCTGGCGCAGGCGAATATGCAGCTCGCGTAACTGCTTCTCGTCTACCGCGCTCGGCGCATCGGTCAACAGGCACTGCGCGCGTTGCGTCTTCGGGAAGGCGATCACGTCGCGGATCGACTCGGCGCCGGCCATCATCGTGACGATCCGGTCAAGCCCGAAGGCCAGGCCACCGTGTGGCGGAGCGCCGTACTTGAGGGCGTCGAGCAGGAATCCGAATTTGCTGCGCGCCTCTTCGTCGCCGATGCCGAGTGCCTTGAAAACGCTCTCCTGGACGCTTGAACGATGGATGCGGACGGAGCCGCCGCCCAGTTCGCTGCCGTTCAAGGCGAGGTCGTAGGCCTTGGCCAGGCACTTGCCAGGATCGCTGTCGAGCAACTCCAGGTGTTCGTCCTTCGGACTGGTGAAAGGGTGGTGGCAGGCATTCCAGCGCTTCTCGTCTTCGTCGTATTCGAACATCGGGAAATCGACGATCCATACCGGTTCCCAGGCCTGCCCATTGAGGAAAGCTTTCTCGTGACCGATCTTGACGCGCAGAGCGCCGAGGGCGTCGTTGACCACCTTACGTTTGTCCGCACCGAAAAAGATCAGGTCACCCGATTGCGCGCCGGTGCGCTCGAGTATCGCCCGCAGTGCTGCCGCATGCAGATTCTTGACGATCGGCGACTGCAGGCCCTGCTCGTTCACTTGTCCGACATCGTTGACCTTGATGTAGGCCAGGCCGCGCGCACCGTAGATGCCGACGAATTGCGTATAGGCGTCGATCTCGCTGCGTGTCAGGCTGGCTCCGCCCGGAACCCGCAGCGCGGCGACCCGCCCGCCCGCGCTGTTGGCCACGTTGGCGAATACCTTGAACGCGACATCGCGCAAAACATCGGTCACCTCAACCAGTTCGAGCGTCACGCGCAGGTCGGGCTTGTCCGAACCGTAACGCGCCATTGCCTCGTCATAGCTCAGGCGCGGGAACGGATTCGGCAACTGGACATCGATCACCTCGGCGAAGACCGAGCGGATCAGTTCCTCCATCAGCCCGATGATCTCGCTTTCGTGCATGAACGAGGTCTCGATGTCCACCTGAGTAAACTCGGGCTGCCGGTCGGCGCGCAGGTCTTCGTCGCGAAAACACTTGGTAATCTGATAGTAGCGGTCAAAGCCGGCGATCATCAGTAACTGCTTGAAGAGCTGCGGCGACTGCGGCAGGGCAAAGAAATACCCGGGATGCACCCGCGACGGAACCAGGTAGTCGCGCGCACCTTCCGGCGTGCTCTTCGTCAACATCGGCGTTTCGATGTCGATGAAGCCGGCCTCGTCGAGAAAGCGGCGGAAAGCGCGTGCCGTGCGGTAGCGCAACTGCAGATTGCGCTGCATCTGCAGTCGGCGCAGGTCGAGCACCCGGTGCAGCAGGCGCGTGTTTTCCGCCAGATTGTCCTCGTCGAGCTGGAAAGGCGGGGTCAGCGAGGGATTGAGCACCTCGATCTCGTGGCAGAGAATTTCCACCTCGCCGCTCGCGATGTTGCGGTTCACCGTGCCGTCCGGGCGGGCGCGCACCTGGCCGACGACCTTCAGGCAGAACTCGCTGCGCACGACTTCGGCTGTCCTGAACATCTGCGGCCGGTCTGGGTCGCAGACGATTTGAGCCAGACCTTCCCGGTCGCGCAAGTCAATGAAGATGACACCACCGTGGTCGCGCCGCCGGTGAGCCCAGCCGCAAAGCGTGATCTGTTGGCCGATCAGACGGCCGTTCACTTGTCCGCAATAATGAGTGCGCATACCTGTGTCCGCGGTAATAGGGTCAGGCGACGGAACTCCGTCGGCCGGGGCGATCGCTGGCCGGTGCCGGCGGAGGGGCGACGACGCCCATCGAAATGACGTACTTGAGCGCCGTATCGACGCTCATGTCGAGTTCAATCACGTCCGCCTTGGCGATCATCAGGAAGAAACCCGACGTCGGGTTGGGGGTCGTCGGCACGTAGACGCTGACGAAGTCGCCGTCGAGGTGTTGCAGGACATCGCGGCCTGGCTTGCCGGTGAGAAAGGCGATCGTCCACGCGCCGCGCCGCGGATACTCGATTAGCAGCGCCTTGCGAAACGCGTTGCCGGACGACGAGAAGAGCGTATCCGAAACCTGCTTGACGCTGGTGTAGATCGAATTGACGACGGGGATTCTGGCGAGCAGCCGCTCCCACCAGATGACCAGGCGCTGCCCGATGAAATTCGTCGCGAGCAGACCGGTAAGCACGATGATCAGCAGGGTGAGCACAGCACCGACCCCCGGCAGGTCGAAGCCGAGCAGATTGCGCGGGTGGATGGCTGCCGGCAGCAGGTGCAGCGACTGGTCCATCGTGCCGACGATCAGCACGAGCACCCAGGCGGTGATCGCCAGGGGAACCCAGATCAGCAGCCCGGTAAGAAAGTAGCGCTTGATCAACTGGCCGTGCACGTACCGCTTTCGGCTGCGCCGGCGCTTTCAGCGGCGGGTGTGTCGACCTTTTCCGGTTTTTCGGTGACGGCCGCCGGTGGTTTGTTGCCACCCTTGAAATCGGTGACGTACCAGCCGCTGCCCTTCAACTGGAAGCCGGCCGCAGTCACCTGCTTGTTGTAGGTGGCCTGAACGCAGTGCGGGCAGATGCGCAATTCCGGGTCGTTGAGCTTTTGCAGGTGATCCTTCTCGAAGCCGCAGGCAGAGCAGCGGTATGCATAAATCGGCATGGGCAACCCTCAGACATCACGGAGAATGGGCGAATTATACGTCAAGCGCGCGTCGGTCAGGCGCGGCGGTCCCCAGCGACCCGCGTCGACGGCTGCTAGAGCAAGCCGATGTAGGCGCGCGTCAGCGGCTTGCCCCAGAACAGGGCGACGATCCCGGCGGCAGCCAGATAAGGGCCGAACGGAATCGGCACGTTCCGTCCGCGTTTGGCCAGCGCGATCAAGGTTACGCCGACCACTGCGCCAAGCAGCGACGACAGGAGGATAGTCAGGGGCAGAACCTGCCAGCCGAGCCACGCGCCGAGCGCCGCCAGCAGCTTGAAGTCGCCGTAGCCCATCCCTTCCTTGCCGGTTGTCAGTTTGAAGGCCCAATACACCAGCCAGAGCGAGAGATAACCGGTGATGGCCCCGATCACCGCCGACTGCAGGTCGGTGAAGCTGGCAAAGATGTTGAAGATCAGCCCGGCCCAGAGCAGCGGCAGGGTGATCAGATCGGGCAGCACCTGTTTGTCGAGGTCGATGCAGGTCAGCGCGAGCAGGCACCAGATGAGCAGCATGGCGCCGGCTGTCGTCCAGGCGAAGCCAAAGTGCAGCGCCGTGTAGGCGCAAGCGAGTCCGCTGCCCGCTTCGACCAGAGGATAGCGGGCCGATATCGGTGCGGCGCAGGCCGCGCAGCGGCCGCGCAAGACCAGCCAGCTGAGCAAGGGAACATTTTCCAGGATGCCGATCGCGTGCCCGCAGGCCGGGCAGCGCGAACGTGGTCTGGCGAGCGAGATCGCTTCTCCCGGCGGTGGTGCCTCGCCCCGCAGTTCGGCGCAATGCAATTGCCACTCACGTTCCATCATGCGTGGCAGGCGGTAGATTACGACGTTGAGAAAACTTCCGACGACAATCCCGAAAAAGCCGCAGAAGAGAATGAACAGCCCCGGGTAGGCGTCGATGGTCGCAAGCGCCTCCATTATCCGCCGACGACCGCCCCCAGCTTGAAGATCGGCAGGTACATGGCGATCACCATGCCGCCGATGAGAACACCGAGGACGACCATGATCATCGGTTCCATCAGGCTGGAGAGCGCTGCCACCGCATCGTCCACCTCGGCCTCGAAGAAATCAGCCACTTTCCCGAGCATCGAATCGAGCGCGCCGGATTCCTCGCCGATGGCGACCATCTGTGTCACCATGTTAGGGAAGAGGGCGGTATTCTGCATCGACGAGGTCAGGCTGGTTCCGGTATTGACCTCGCTCTGAATCTGCTTGCTGGCGGCCTTATAGACGTAGTTTCCGGCCGCCCCGCCGACCGACTCGAGCGACTCGACGAGCGGTACGCCGGCGGCGAACATGGTCGCCAATGTCCGTGTCCAGCGGGCGATCACGGCTTTTCGGATGATGTCGCCAAATACCGGCAAGCGCAGGAACAGGCGGTCGAAGGCGATCTGCATTGCCTCCGACCTTTTCCAGGTATAGATGAAGCCATAGATCGTTCCGACGATACCGATGGCCAGGACCCACCCATACTCAACGACGAAATCCGACATGCCAATCACAACCATCGTCGGGGTCGGCAAGTCGGCGCCGAAGCTCTTGAAAACCTCCTTGAAGGCGGGGATGACCAAAGTCATGATCACCGCGGTGATGATGAAGGCGACGACAATGATCGACACCGGATAAAACAGCGCTCCCTTGATCTTGGCCTTGATCGCGAGCATCTTTTCCTTGTAGGTGGCGAGCCGGTCGAGCAGCGTCTCGAGGATGCCGGCCTGTTCGCCAGCGGCGACCAGGTTGCAGTACAAGGGGTCGAAATGCAGGGGGTACTTGCGGAACGCCTGGGAGAGCGAACTACCCGTCTCCACATCCGCCTTGATGTCGAGCAACAGCTTGCCGACCGCTGGGTTCTCGTGGCCGCGGCCGACGATTTCGAAGGTCTGCAGCAAAGGGACACCGGCCTTCATCATCGTCGCCAACTGTCGCGTAAACAGCGTGATGTCCTTCTCGGAGATTTTGTTTCCACCGCGGAAGCGCTGCTTCGAGATCTTGTTGACCAGGATGCCCTGACGTCTTAGCGTCGCCTGCACGACGGTTTCGCTGGTGGCCCGTTGTTCGCCGCGCACGATCTTGCCGGCCTTGTTCTTCCCTTCCCAAAGAAAAACAAACTGCTTGACCTCGGGCGGGTTCTTGCTGGTGGGTTTTGCTGCGGTCGCCATTGTTCCCTCTTCTTCAAGCGTTGGTGCTGCCGAGGACCTCGTCGAGCGAGGTGAGCCCCTGCATGACCTTGAGCAGTCCGGAGCGACGCAGGTCGTTGACGCCTTCCTTCCTCGCCTGGATGGCGATGTCCAGTTCGGTTCCGTTGGCCATGATAATCCGCTGGATGGCCTCAGTCACCGGCATCACCTCGTAGAGCCCGACACGTCCCTTGTAGCCGCTACCCTTGCAGCGCTCGCACTCGCCCGGGCCATAGAGGACCCAGCTTCCGTCGAGATCAGCCTCGGTAAAACCGGCATTGAGCAGCGTCTGTACCGGGGCTTCGATCGGCTTGCGGCAGGTGCACAGACGACGAACCAGCCTTTGTGCCGTGATCAGGAGGATGCTCGAGGCGAGGTTGAACGTCGGTATCCCCATGTTCATCAGGCGGGTGAGGGTCGCTGGTGCATCGTTCGTGTGCAGCGTTGACAGAACCAGGTGGCCGGTCTGTGCCGCCTTGATCGCTATTTCGGCCGTTTCGATGTCGCGAATCTCGCCGACCATGATGATGTCCGGGTCCTGGCGAAGAAACGCCTTGAGCGCGATCGGAAAGGTCAGGCCAGCCCGGTCGTCGACGTTCACCTGGTTGATTCCCGGCAGCGGAATTTCGGCTGGGTCTTCCGCCGTGGCAATGTTCACTCCCGGTTGGTTGAGTATGTTCAGGCAAGTATAGAGCGAGACGGTCTTTCCCGATCCGGTGGGTCCGGTCACCAGGATCATTCCGTAGGGCCGGTGGATGGCGTCGAGCAACGTCGCCTTCTGGGCGGGTTCGTAGCCCAGCGCGTCGATGCCCAGGGTCGCGCTGCCCGGGTCGAGAATCCGCAGGACGATCTTCTCGCCGTACATCGTCGGCAAGGTACTGACGCGAAAGTCGATCGACCTGCTCTTAGAAAGCACCAGGCGCATCCGGCCATCCTGTGGAACCCGCTTCTCGGCGATGTTCAGGCGCGAGATGACCTTGATGCGCGAGGCAATCTTGTCCTTGATGACGAGCGGTGGCGAGGCGACCTCACGCAGGATTCCGTCGCTGCGGAAACGGATCCGGTAGCTCTTCTCGTAAGGTTCGAAGTGGATGTCGGACGCACCCTCGTTAATCGCATCGAGTAGCATCTTCTGGATGAAGCGAACCACTGGCGCGTCGTCAACCTCCATGCTGGAGGCTTCGTCGGTCTTGTCCTGGCTCTGTTCGTCGGTGAACTCGAGATTGATGTCGTCGTTGCTCAGGCTCTTGAGCGTTTCCTCGACCGACTCCGAGAGCTTGGCGACGAGCGGCGACAGCTTGTTGTCTTCGACGACGACCGGATCGACCGCCAGTCCGGTCTGAAAGCGAACCTCATCGAGCGCGCGCAGGTTGGTCGGATCGGCGATCGCGATTGCCAGACGGTTGCCGCGCTTGTGCAGCGGTACGACGCGGTGCGAAGCGATCAGCTTGCGGTCGATGGCGTTGCGCTGGATCAGGGCGTCGTCGAAGGCGGCCAGATCGAGTAGCGGATAGCCGAACTTGTCGGCGGCAAAGCGGGCGACCTCGAGGAAGGTGGCCTTCTTGGCGAGGACGATCTGTTCGATCAGCGATGTTCTTGTCGCGGCTGCCTGCGCAAGCATGGCCTCGGCCTCGGCTTCCTTGAGCCGTTCCGCCTGAACGAGCGCGCGAGCGAGGCCGCTGAGCGGCACTGATTGTGGGTTGGCTGCCATTTCTCGAAAAAGGGGACCGCGCAAGACGCTGAAAACGATCGGTTCCCGGCTGCGCTGAACTTGCCGGGCCGATGATGCATGGCTTGCGCGGGTTTGTAAAGCAGCGTCGTTGGCGGAACGACGCTGGCAGCCGTCTGGCGCCTCCTACTGAAGCCCGCCAGCCGCAGCGGCTTACTTGAGCGCAGCGTCCACGACGACCAATGCGGTCATATCAACCACTCGACGAACGCTGGAGGTCGGCGCCAGGACATGCACCGGGCGGGCGGCGCCGAGCAGGATCGGGCCGACCGACATGCCGTCGCCGCCGGTCATCTTGAGCAGATTGTACGAGATGTTGGCCGCATCCAGATTGGGCATCACCAGGACGTTCGCCTCGCCAGTGAGCGGCGACTCGGGATCGGACTGTTGGCGAATGGTTTCGCTGAGCGCGCTTTCGCCGTGCATTTCGCCGTCGACTTCGAGATCCGGTGCTTGTGCGCGAATGATCGCGACCGCCTCGGCGACGCGGCGGGCTGTCGCGCTTTGCGACGAGCCAAAGTTCGAATGCGAGAGCATCGCCAGCTTCGGCCTGATCTTGAAACGGCGCACCGCAGCGGCCGCCATGATGGCAATTTCGGCCAACTGCGCGGCATCCGGTTCTTCATTGACGTGCGTGTCGCAGAGGAAGAGCGCGCGGCCGGGCAGGAGGACGTGCGTCATCGCCGCCATGATGCTGCGCCCGGGCGCTTTGCCGATGATTTCGTCGACTTGCCGCAAGTGATGGGCAAAGCGCCCATTCAGACCACAGATCATGCCGTCTGCGTAGCCCAGGCGGAGCAGTACGGCGCCGATGATCGTATTGTCATTGCGCAGGCGCATCTTTGCGATGTCGATCGTCACCCCTTGTCGCTTGCGCAACTGGTGATACGCGGTCCAGCATTCCTTGTAGCGCGCATCGCTGTTTGGATCGACCACTTCGAGGTGCGAACCGACACGCAGCTTCGATCCGATCCGTTGCAGGCGCGCTGCAATGACATCCGGCCGGCCGATCAGGATCGGGCGGGTCAAGCCCTCGTCGAGAATCGTCTGCGCGGCGCGCAGCGTCCGCTCGTCTTCGCCGTCAGGGTAAACGATGCGCGTCTTGCGGCCGCGCTTGGCGGCCGAAAAGACGGCGCGCATGCCGACTCCGGTGCGGTAGACGAAATCGCGCAGCTTGTCGCGGTAGGCGGCCAGGTTGGTGATCGGTCGCGTGGCCACGCCCGAGGCCATCGCTGCCTGCGCCACGGCCGGCGCAATCGTCGTGATCAGGCGCGGATCGAAGGGCTTCGGGATCAGGTATTCGGGCCCGAACGACAGCTCCTGCCCGGGATAGGCCATGGCCACTTCGTCGCTGACTTCTTCCTTCGCCATTGCAGCCAGCGCCAGGACGCAGGCCATCTTCATCTGCTCATTGATGCTCGTCGCGCCGACGTCGAGCGCACCGCGGAAGATGAACGGAAAGCAGAGCACATTGTTGACCTGGTTGGCGTAGTCCGAACGACCGGTAGCCATGATCACGTCAGGGCGCACCTCGCGCGCCTGTTCGGGCATGATTTCGGGCGTTGGATTGGCCAGTGCGAAGACGATCGGCTGACTGGCCATCGTCAGCAGGACCTGTGGATCAAGAATCCCGGCCGTCGACAGCCCGAGAAAGACGTCTGCGCCGGCGAGCGCATCGGCCAGCGTGCGGGCGTCGGTGTCGCGCGCATAGGCTGCCTTGGTCGGCTCCATGTCTGCCTCGCGCCCGAGGTAGACGACGCCTTTCGAGTCACAGACGGTGATGTTCTCGCGTCGAACGCCGAGGGCGCACCACAGATTGAGGCAGGAGATGGCGGCTGCCCCGGCGCCCGAGCAGACGACCTTGACTTCATCCATCTTCTTGCCAACGATCTCGAGTGCATTCAGGATCGCTGCGGCCGAGATGATCGCTGTGCCGTGCTGATCGTCATGGAAGACCGGGATCGACATCCGCTCCTTCAGTTTTGCCTCGATGTAGAAGCATTCAGGCGCCTTGATGTCTTCCAGGTTGATCCCGCCGAGTGTCGGCTCCATCGCCGCAATCATGTCGATCAGGCGGTCGGGGTCGCTTTCCGCCAGTTCGATATCGAACACGTCGATCCCGGCAAACTTCTTGAACAGACAGCCCTTGCCTTCCATCACCGGCTTCGCGGCCAGCGGACCGATGTTGCCGAGGCCGAGGACGGCCGTACCGTTGGTGATCACGCCGACCAGATTGGCTCGTGAACTGTAGAGGCTGGCCGCAGCCGGATCGTCGGCAATGGCGTGGCAGGCATAGGCGACACCCGGGGAATAGGCGAGCGCAAGGTCTATCTGATTGCTCAAACCTTTCGTCGGCTGAACCGAGATCTTGCCCGGCGTCGGATGACGGTGGTATTCGAGTGCGGCGTCGCGCAGATCGGCCTGGTGCGCAGGTTTTTCCATTTTTCCTCCTGGTGCGATGTTCGAGGCGTTTGAGAGGTCGCCACTTTAGCCGACTGGATGCGTTTTCGCCAAACAGATTCGCCCGAAATGTGCATGAAGCGCGCGTTGGCCGGCGCATTTTCCGCAAGAATCTGTCGTCAGTGCAGCAAGCGTGCGTCAGCGCGTGGTGCGCAGCCGCCACGGCGAGGCCTGATCGGGCCGCACGACGGCGATAAGCACTCCTTTCGTCGGCGGGGTAAAATGCTCGGCGCACGCGCGACCGTCCATGCCAGAGGGCGAATCCTGCGGCTGCGGCGTGCTTTCGACACGAATGGGAGATGATGAATGGGCCAGACCGCCACCAGTAACCTACGCACTGTCGCGCTCGTCGGGCACGGCGCAGCGGGCAAGACGACGCTTGCCGAGAGCCTGCTCGCCGCTGCCGGCGCCATCAACAGCCGCGGGACGATCGAAAAGGGCAATACCGTCTGCGATTTCGATGCGCAGGAAAAGGAGTTCGGCCACTCGCTGAACTCCGCGCTGGTAGGCTTCAACTGGCAAGGCGTGCAGGTTCACCTGATCGACACTCCCGGCTTTCCCGATTTTGCCGGGCAGGCAATCGGTGCGCTGGCGGCGGTGGACACGGCACTGGTCGTGATCAATGCACAAAACGGGATTGAACTGTCGAGTGAGCGCATGATGCGGCTGGCGGCGGCGCGCGGCGTCTGTCGAATGATCGTGATCAACAAGATCGACGCCGAGAACGTCAATCTTCCCGCACTGGTGGCGACGATTCGGGAACGCTTCGGGCGCGAATGCATGCTCCTTGACTTGCCCGCCAAGCACGCCAGCGAGGTCGTCGAACTGCTTGGCCACGATGATGGCGAGAGCGATTTCGAGTCAGTTGCCGCGGCGCACCGCGCACTGATCGATCAGATCGTCGAGGAGGACGAGGACCTGCTGGCCAAGTATCTCGAGGACGGCGTCGATCCGAGTCCCGAAGACCTGCACCTGCCTTTCGAGCGTGCCTTGCGCGCCGGACACCTGGTGCCGATTCTTTTTGTCTCGGCAAAGACCGGCGCCGGCATTCCGCAGTTGCTCGATGTCATCGCTAGGCTGGCGCCCAACCCGAGCGAAGGGAACCCGCCGCCCTTCTATCGCGGCGAGCCGGGCGGAGCGGCAGTCGCTTTCCAGTCCGAACCAGACGCGAACAAGCACGTCCTGGCGCACGTTTTCAAGGTCGTCAGCGACCCCTTCATCGGCAAGGTGGGAATCTTCCGGGTGCATCAGGGAACGATTCGCAAGGATTCGCAGCTCTTCGTCGGCGACGGCAAGCGGCCGTTCAAGGTTGGGCACGCCTATCGCGTGCAGGGCAAGGAGTATATCGAGGTCGAGGCACTGGTTCCGGGTGACCTCGGCGCGATTGCCAAGGTCGAGGAAATCGAGTTCGACTGTGTGCTGCACGATTCGCACGAGGAGGATCATATCCATCTGCAGCCGCTCGATTTTCCGCAGCCGATGCAGGGTCTTGCCGTGCAGGCGCGCAAGAAGTCCGACGAGCAGCGGCTGGTCGAAATCCTGCGCAAGCTCGAAGTCGAAGACCCGTGCTTCAGGATCGAACGGCATGCGGCAACCAACGAAACGGTGATCCGCGGCATTGGTGAAATGCACCTGCGCGCCAAGTTGGGTCGTCTGGCGCAGCAGTACAAGCTGGAGCTCGATACCAAGCCACCGCAGATTGCCTATCGCGAAGCGATCACCGGCGCTGCCGAAGGGCACTGCCGGCATAAGAAACAGAGTGGCGGCGCCGGGCAGTTCGGCGAGGTCATGCTGCGCGTCGAAGCGCTCGAACGCGGCGCCGGTTTTGAATTCGTGGACATCGTCAAGGGCGGGGTCATTCCTGGCGTCTTCATGGCGGCAGTCGAAAAGGGCGTGCGGCAGGCGCTGGCTGACGGGGTGGTCGCCGGCTTCCCAGTCGAGGATCTGCGCGTCACCGTGTACGACGGCAAGTCACACCCGGTCGACGGCAAGGACATCGCCTTCTTTACCGCGGCCAAGAAAGCGACCGCCGAAGCCATACGGGCGGCCAAGCCGATCATCCTCGAACCGATCGTCGACATCGAGATCCTGGCTCCGGACGCCTTGACCGGTGATGTGACCGGAGACCTGTCGAGCAAACGCGGACACCTGACCGGCACGCAGCCGCGTGGCCCCGGGGTCATGGCAATCACCGGCCAAGTGCCGCTGGCTGAACTCGATGGCTACCAGTCGCGTCTGAAGTCGCTGACCGGCGGACAAGGCTCGTACAGCATCGCTTTCTCACACTACGCGCAGGTTCCGCCGGCAACGCAGCAGCAGCTCGCGGCGCAGCACAAGGTGGTCGAGGAAGAATAGCGACATCCGGCAGCAAGGCGGGAGAAGCATACGCGTGGCGGACGCTGGCAAGCTGTCCGGCTGGTTGCTTCGTTTCGCCCGCCGCGTGCTCTACGTCTGGGTACGCACTGCGGTCTTTCCGGCCAGGCTGGAAGAGCTTGCTCTGGACCCGGCGAAGCCGGTCTGCTACGTCCTGCAGGACCGGCACCTGTCCAGCCTGCTGGTGCTCGGAGAGGAGACCAGGCGGGCCGCCCTGCCGCTCGCCGAAGCGCCGATCATCGCCGGCCGGGAGCGTCTGCCGCGGTCCTTCTTTTTTCTCAACCGCGACCGTCGGCGGCATGCCGGCAAGGGCGCCAGCAGCCATTCTCCCTTGCTCATCCGGCTGATTGCGCACGCGCTCGACGACGCGCAGTTCGACGTACAGCTGGTTCCAGTGGTCATCCTTTGGGGGCGCAGCCCGGACAAGCAGGAGTCGATTCTCAAAGCGCTGTTTTCGGAGACCTGGCGGCGGCCTGGTCCGTGGCGCCAACTGCTGGCCATCCTGCTGCATGGGCGCAACGTTCTCGTGCGCTTCAACGCACCCATTTCGCTGCGCGGCTTTCTGGCCGAAGGACTCGATCAGGAAGCTGCGCTGCGCAAGCTGTCACGCGTCTTGCGCGTGCATTTCCGCCGACAGCGCCAGATGGCGATCGGTCCCGACCTCTCGCACCGTCATACGCAGGTCAACGCGGTCCTCGCTGGCGAGCGCGTACGCGCGGCGATGGCCGACGAAGCTGCCTTGCACGGCATCCCGCTTGCCGAGGCGCAGAGTCGCGCGCGCGGTTTTGCGCTCGAGATTGCTTCGGATTACTCGTATGGTGTCGTGCGTGCGCTCGAGTTGTTTCTCACCTGGTTGTGGACACGCCTGTACGACGGAATCGAGTTGCACAACTTCGCCACGGTGACGCGCATCGCTCCCGGCCACGAGATCGTTTACGTTCCGTGCCATCGCAGCCACATCGATTACCTGCTGCTTTCGTACATCATTCACCGCCAGGGACTGACGCCTCCGCACATTGCCGCGGGAGCCAATCTCAACCTGCCGATCGTCGGTTCTCTGCTGCGCCGGGGCGGCGCGTTCTTTCTTCGCCGCAGCCTGAAGGGCGAAGCCTTGTACGCGGCAGTCTTTCATGAGTATCTGCACCTGATGCTGGCGCGCGGCTTCTCGATCGAGTATTTCATCGAGGGGGGACGAAGCCGCAGCGGGCGAATGCTGACCCCCAAGGCGGGCATTCTCGGGATGACCGTGCTGAGCTTCATTCGGCAGCATGCGCGACCGCTCGTCTTCGTTCCCGTCTATGTCGGCTACGAGAAGATCATCGAGGGCAAGGCCTACCTCGGCGAGCTGGCCGGCCAGCCCAAGCAGCGCGAATCGCTGCTCGGCCTCTTGCGCAGCGTCCGCGAATTGAAACGCGTTTTCGGGAAAGTCCATGTGAACTTTGGGCAGCCCCTGGCGCTGGCCGACTTTCTCGATGCGCGGCGCGCCGATTGGCGCACGCAGGCGGTCGATGAACAGGCGGCATGGGCACGCAGCATCACACGCAGCGCAGCCGCCGAACTGGCCAGGCGGATCAATGACGCTGCCGTGCTCAATCCGGTGAACCTGATCGCTCTTGCCCTGCTCGCGACGCCCCGGCATACGGCCGACGAACACGGCTTGTTGCGTCTGCTCGAGCACTATCGCGGGCTGGTCAGCGCAGCGCCCTACGCGCCGACGACAATCTCCTGCCCGCTCGACGGCGCGCAGATCGTCGACTACGCCGAGCGCCTGACGTTGGTTGAACGGCTGAGCGATCCTTTCGGCCCGCTGATTCGCGTCCGTGAAGGGCAGGCGCCTTTGCTCGCGTATTTCCGCAACAACGTTCTCCACCTGTTTGCGCTGCCGGCGGTGATCGCGTGTCTGTTGAGTCACAACCGGCGTCTCGACACGCAGCGGGTCATCCAGGCGGTCGCTGGCATCTGCACGCTGATGCGGGCAGAACTCTTCCTGCGCTGGACCGACGACGAACTGCCGGCGGCGAGCGAAGCCATTGTGGGTGTCCTCCTGGCGCGGGGTCTGCTGCGCCGTTCGCAGGTCTCCGGTCGGCTTGCGGCGGCCGACCCGATCAGCCAGGAGTCGGCTGAGCTGCGCCTGCTTGGCGAGACGATCCGCCCGCTACTGGAACGCCATTTCCTCACGCTGGCCCTGCTCGAACGACACGGCCCGGGCAAGTTGTCGCGCCAGGCGCTGGAAGATCAATGCCATCTGCTGGCGCGCCGCCTGTCGTTGCTCGATCAGTTCAACGCGGCCGACTTCCCGGAGAAGGCGACGTTCTCGGCGTTCATCACGAATCTTGTCGAAGCCGAGTTCCTGCGTGAGGACGAAGGCGGCATGCTGCACTTCGACGAGCGACTGCTGACGCCACTCGCCCATTCCGAACTCGTCCTCTCGGCCGACGCGCGCCAGGCAATCCGCCGGATGGCCGGCGCCGACGTGACCGGCGGCTAGCGCGCATTCGGCGAGGTTCAGGCGCGTCCGCCGGGTCCTCGTCTGACTGCCTGTTCGAGCCGCTGCTTCTCCGCAAGAACCTTGTTCGCGTACTCGGTTTCCGGGTCTTCCGCCGCACCGCCGTAGTGCTGCAAACCGGCAATCAGGCTGCCGCGCCAGCGGATCGCTTCCTCCAGCACGTGCACGCCGACTTGAATGTTGGTCACCGGATCGAGGAACGGCTGTTCGCCCGCGCCCTTCGGGATTTTGTCCAGGTGGTAGCCCGGGATGACCTGCATCAGGCCCTTGGCGCCCACGGCGCTCTCGGCGAACGGATTGAAACGCGATTCGATCCCGATGATGGCAATGATCAACAGCGGATCGATGCGCCGCTCGCGACCAACCTTCTGGGCCGCTTCAAAGACCGGAATCAGCGCTTCGGGAGCGACTCGGTAGCGCCGCGAGACAAAGTCGAGCGCGCGCTGCAGCCGCGGTGACAGCGCCTCGACCGGCGGTTCAGGCGCGCGTGCGACCTCGTTCGCCGGACCATCGGTAACGACCGGTGCTTCCATGAACAGTCCGTCGTCAGGGACGGCCTGTGTGCGGTCGTCAAGCATTGGCTTGACGGTGCCCAGCAGGCTCATCAGTCCAACGACGAGCAAGCTGTGCTGAATGAAACTCAAGGTGGCGTCAGAACGGCGCGCCGTGGTACTTCTGAGCGAAATCGCTACGGACATGCTCTCTCCTTCACTTTGGTCGCCAGGCCAAAAAACCGGCTTGACGATGGGCGGTTACAGGCGGGTGCAAAGCCTCGAACGCGTGGGGAACACTTTCCCTGAGGCCAGTACTCTGAGCGGTCAGAAAGCCCGCCAACAGAGCGGCAAGAAGGCAGCCGATTGGCTGCGTTTGGTCTGCAAACTGCAGGACGGATTGCAGTGTATTGATTCTGCTGGATTTCGTCAAGCCGTTTCGGAATAGCCCGGAAAACCGGGCCGATTTCCTCGGCGCAAAGGCGTCGCCGGCACCCGGAAAAAGCGAAGAACTTCGTTCACCATTTCGCCCCATGCTGTTGATTGATTAAGAACAGCAAGGCGCGCATTTTTGCTGGCCGCTTCCTATAATGGCGCTGCTTCATCCTCGCTCAACTCGTCAGTCCGGACACCCGTATGCGACTTCAAGCCCCTTCCAGCCAGCCCCAAGCAGGCGTGTTCCCGTCTCCACAAGCTGGCCGCGCGCGTGCCGGTGGCCGCCGGAAGGCCATTCGACACTCCCGGGCACCGGATGATGACGCCAGCCGCGCGGAGCACGTCCAATGGAGCTAGTCTTGCTCGGCATGCTGATCGTCCTCAACGGCGTGCTCGCCATGTCCGAAATTGCGGTCGTTTCGGCGCGCGCACCGCGCTTGCAGAAACTGGCCGATGATGGCCACGCCGGCGCCCGCTCGGCGCTCGCGTTGCACCACGAACCTTCGACCTTCCTGTCGACGATACAGGTTGGAATTACCAGCGTCGGCATCCTCAGCGGCGCCATCGGCGAGGCCACGTTGGCGCTTCCCCTGGCGGAATTCCTCGCCAGGTCGCCTGGGCTTGCGCCTTACGCAGAAGGCTTGTCGATGACCCTGGTGGTCGTCACCGTCACCTACTTCTCGGTCGTCATCGGCGAACTCGTGCCCAAGCACCTGGGCCTGCTCGCTCCTGAGCGGATCGCTGCGTTCGTTGCCCGGCCGATGGAATTGCTCGCCCGATTCGCCCGGCCGGTCGTCTGGCTTCTCTCGTCGTCGTCCAGCCTGCTGCTCGGGCTGCTCGGCGCACGAAGGGTGGCGCAGCCACCGGTGACCGACGAGGAGATCGACGTGCTGATGGGACAGGGCGCCGATGCTGGCGTCTTTCACGCCAGCGAGCGGGCAATCGTTTCGAACGTACTGCGGCTGGACGATCAGCAGGTCAGTTCGATCATGACCCACCGCAAGGACATCTACCTGGTCGACCTGGACGACGGTGACGAGGTGCTCCGCCAACGTCTGGTCGACAGCCCATACCGGCGCATCGTCGTCTGCCGCGGTGGCCTCGAGCAGATCGTCGGCCTGCTGCGCACCAGCGATCTGCTCGGACCGGCTTTGCTCGGCGCACCGCTGGACATCGAGCCTTTCATTAAACCACCGTTTTACATGCCGGCCAGCGTGACGACGACGCACCTGCTGGAGACCTTCCGGCGCGCCCGCCAGCAGTGTGTCCTGTTGGTTGACGAGTATGGCGACCTGCTCGGACTGGTGACGCTTTCCGACGTGCTGAGTGCGATCGTCGGCGACCTGCCGACCTCGGACTTGCCCGAGGAACAGGACGTCGTCATGCGTGAGGACGGCTCGTGGCTGGTTGATGGCAGCACGACGATCGAACGCCTGAAGAGCGTCCTGTCCGTCCATGGCGACTTGCCGGGCGAAGCGGAAAACAGCTTCCACACCTTGGGTGGCTTCGTCATGTACGTGCTCGGCCGGATTCCGCTGGCCTCGGACCACTTCGAGCACGCTGGCCTGCGCTTCGAGGTCGTCGACATGGACAAGAACCGGGTTGACAAGGTGCTGATCGCGCGTCGCAGCGGTGTGCCCGGCGGGTCAACTCGCGCTGGTGCTTGAGGCTGCCAGTTCTCGCTGCCAGTTCTCGCTGTCAGACCGAATTCACGCCGCCGACTGCGCCCGCCGATCCTGGTAATACAGCGCGAGCAGAGCACCGCCGACGATCGCTGCCAGCGTGACGAACGAACCCAGTGCCAGCGTCGACACGCCGCTGATCCCCTGGCCTATCGTGCACCCCAGGCCAAGCACGCCGCCAAAGCCCATTAAAGCAGCGCCAACGATGTGGTTGGCCGTGTCTTCAAGATCGCGGAAGCCTTCCCAGCGGAAGCTGCCGCTGCCGACGGCGCTCAGCAAGCTGCCGGCGAGCACGCCGAGCAGGCTGGCGACGGCGAAGCTCAGGTGACGGTTGCTGTCCGACCAGAGCATCAGCAGTTCGAGCAGGTACGCCTGGGGAGCAAGGAAACTGAGCGATTCCATGCGCCCGCTGTTGGTCGCGACAAAAGCCTCCTGCAAGGTTTCCGGATCTTCGGCGAGGTAGCCCAGCGCACCGCTGACGTACCAGCCGCCAACGACGCTCAGACCGATGCACAGTCCGGCCAGCGCGCTGCCCGGCGCCAGGCGCTGGCGCGGCAGGAAGACGAAAGCGAGCAACGCGCTGCCGATCGCCAAGGCGCAGCCGGTCAGCGCGAGGTCCGCGGGCAGGCCCAGAGCGATGAGCAGAGCCGGCAGGTCGTGGCCGGCGGCAAACGCTGCCGACCCGCGCTCGCTGAGATCGAGGCGCAAGCCGGCCAGCGCGCCGCGCATCGTCATTTCGGCGAACAGGCCGACGATCAGCAAGACGACCATCGCCTTGAGGCTGCCGCCGCCGATGCGGACCAGTGTGCGCGCCGCACAGCCCGATGCGAGAACCATGCCGAAACCGAACGTGGCGCCCCCGATGACGTGCGCCAGCCAGGGGAAACCGGCGCTGCGGTAGATCGATCTGGCGAGATCAATCCGGCCGCTCGAGTGCAGCGCCGCGCTACCAAGAACGGCAACGGCGATGGCGAGCAGCCACATGCGCATGCGCCGCCAGTCGCGCATGTTGACGATGTCGGCGATCGCTCCCATCGGGCAGAAGCGGCTGTGCTGGGCGACGGCGCCAAACACGCTACCGAGGCCAAAGGCGAGCCAGAGAATGCGCTCGGGCAGGGCGATAGTGTCGATCACAGTCGCCGGGATCAAGCGCGAGGCGCGCAAGAACCTGGTGCACCCGAGAAGCGCCGCCTCATCGCGCTTCCCCCGGCTCGACCGCGTAGCCTTTCGCGTCGCGGCTCAGTCCGCATAGCGTGTCGGGTCGGGTACGCCGGCGGCGGCAAAACCCGCACGGCGCAGTCGGCAAGAGTCGCACCTGCCACAGGCACCACCCGCTGCGTCGGCCTGATAGCACGAGACGGTGAGCGCGAAGTCTACGCCAAGCGCCATTCCGCGCTGGATGATCTCTGCTTTGCTCAAGTCGATCAGCGGCGCGTGAATGCGCAGCCTGGCGCCTTCGACGGCAGCCCGCGTAGCGAGATTGGCCATCTGTTCAAAGGCGGCGATGTACGCCGGCCGGCAATCGGGATAGCCCGAATAATCGACCGCATTGACGCCGACGAAGACGTCACGGCTGCCGAGCACCTCGGCCCAGGCAAGCGCCAGTGCGAGCAGCAGCGTATTGCGCGCCGGCACGTAGGTGATCGGAATTCCGGCCGTTGCCTGATCGACGGGCACGGCGATGGTTTCGTCGGTCAACGCCGAGGCGCCAAATTCGCTCAGCGGCAGGCGCAAGACACGCTGCTCGACTGCGCCCAGCGCCGTCGCCAGCGCCGCTGCCGCCTGCAGTTCGGCGCGATGGCGCTGACCGTAGTCGACCGACAGACAATAGCAGGCAAAGCCCTGCGCACGTGCGAGCGCGAGCGTCGTCGCCGAATCAAGTCCGCCGGAGAGGAGGACGATGGCAGGTGGGCGAGAAGGGGCGGGCGATGTGTCCATTCGGAGAATATACCGCTTTCCCGGCCCGCTCGACCAGCATGCCGGGTCAGCCGCGGGCGATCGCCTGCATGCTCATGTTCAGCCTCGCACTGCTCGACCTTGCTCAGCGCCACAAGAGGGGCGCTGAGCATCACGCAACTGCGCCGCGCTTCGCGACACCTCTGCCAGCGGGGCGTTCAGCGCCGCCAGAAGGCGGGCATGAGAACGACCAGCAGGGTGAAGATCTCCAGGCGGCCAAGCAGCATGGCCCACGAGCATACCCAGGTCTGGAAGTCGCTGAGGACGGCGTAGGTGGTTGCCGGGCCGACCAGGTTGAGTCCCGGGCCGGTGTTGTTCAGGCAGGCAACCACCGCCGAAAAAGCGGTAATCACGTCGAGCTTGGTGGCGATCAGGAGAAATGTGAGCGAAACGATGCTGACCACGTAGATGAAGAGAAAACCGAGGATGGCGTGCAGCACATGGTCGGGGACGACCGCGGTGCCAAAGCGGACGGTCTGCAGGCCGCGCGGATGCATGGCGCGCATCAGTTCGCGCGACACCTGCTTGTAGAGGATGACCGCGCGCATCATCTTGATGCCGCCGCCCGCCGACCCGGAGCAGGCAACGAAGCTGCCAAGAAAAAGCAGCCACAACTGCGCGAAAATCGGCCATTGCGCGTAGTCGGTGGTCGCAAAGCCCAAGGAAGTCGCCAGCGAGACCGAGTGAAAGGCGACGTAGCGCAAGGTGCTCAGGAAATCGTCGTAGATGGCCTCGGGCCAGAGGTAGACCGCCAGCGCAACGCTGCTGATCGCCAGGAAACCGAGGAAATAGTGCGCTTCGACGTCGAAGCGGTAGGCGCGTAGCGAGCGCTGCGACAGGACGAGGAAATGCGTGCTGAAGTTGATTCCGGCGAGCAGGGCGAAGAAGACCACGACCAGCTCGATTTCGAGACTGTTGAAGTGTCCGAGACTGGCGTCCTTGGTGGAAAAGCCGCCGAGCCCCATGATCGAGAAAGCGTGCAGGAGCGCATCCCAGGTCTCCATGCCGACTTGCTGCAAAGCCAAGGTGCACGCCAGCGTGAGCAGCACGTACACCACCCACAGCCCTTTGGCGGTTTCCGCAAGCCGCGGGGTGATCTTCGAATCCTTCATCGGACCCGGGGTCTCCGCCTTGAGCATGCTTCGTCCACCAAAGCCGAGCAGCGGCAGGATGGCGACGGCGAGGACGACGACGCCGAGGCCGCCGATCCAGTGCAGGAAGGTACGCCAGAAGTTGATCGATAGTGGCAGGTGATCAAGTCCGGAAAGTACCGTGGCGCCGGTGGCAGTGAGCCCCGACACCGCCTCGAAATAGGCATCGGTCCAGGATAGATCCTTGATCTGAAAATAAAGAGGCAAGGCGGCGAAGGCGGGCAAGAGCGACCACACCAGGACGACGAGGAGAAAACTGTCGCGCACGCGCAGTTCGCGGCGGTGACGGCGGCCCAGTTGCGCGAGCAAGGCACCGGTGAGCACGGTGATCAGGACGGCTTCGTCGTAAGCGCTGTGCGCTCCATCGTCGATCACCCACGACAGCGTCAGCGGGACCAGCATCAGTCCGCCAAAACCCATGACCAGGATGCCGAGAAGGAAGAGAAGCGGAGCGAAACGTTGCAGCATCGGTAACTCTCGCGATTGAGGCAAGCGACGACGCGGAAGGGGACGCGCAATGATGCACCAGGAGCCGCTGCCTGGGCAATGCTGCGCGCCGGGCTCGGCGTCCTGCACCACTGCCGCTCGCGTGGACAGCGGTGGCGTGGGGTTGGTCGGCATCATGCTGCGAACATCTTTGACACATCCTCTGCTGGTAATGGCGGCGGCGTCTCGGTACGATAGGCCGGCACAGCACACGCGCGGACTTTCATGTATATCACCCAGCACACCGACTTCGCCCTGCGCGCCCTGATCTATCTCGGCAGCAACACGGACCGACTGGTTACCATCCAGGAGATCTCCGATCGCTTCGCTGTCTCACGAAACCATCTGATGAAAGTGGTCAACGCGCTGATCCGGGCCGGCTTCGTCGAGGGCTTGCGCGGCAAGGGCGGTGGCCTGCGCCTTGCCCGTCCGCCGCGTCAGATCGTCGTTGGCGAGGTGGTGCGCCAGATGGAACCGTGCATGGATCTCGTCGAGTGTTTCGCTGCCGAGGGCTGTCAGTGCATTCTCGATCCCGGCTGCAAGCTGAAAGTCGGCCTTTCCAGGGCGCTGGCCGCCTTCCTCAAGGTGCTCGACGAGATGACGCTGGCCGATCTCGTCGGCAGGAGCGAGCGCAGCATCCTCACCTTCTTCCCTGTCGCCTGATCCACCGGCATTCCGGATGACCCCATTGCGGCAGCTTGCCGCAAAAGATGCATAGCAGTTGCATCTTTCAAGGGCTTCGAATAATATCCCTCCTAAAAGATGCATAGAAAACTCTTCTTATGCTGTTCATCAACCACGAAAGGAAACGCCATGCACACCACACGCAAGCTCTGGACCTGGCTGGCGGTGATCTTTGTCCTCTCCTTCGCCGCGCTTGGCTGGGTCGGGACCGAGATCTACGTCAGCGCCCCGCCGATTCCCAAGGCCGTCGTCAACTCGAAGGGCGAAGTCCTCTTTGCCGAAGGCAGCGTCCAGCGCGGCCAGGAGGCCTGGCTCGCCGCCGGGGGCCAGCAGTTCGGCTCGGTCTGGGGCCACGGCTCCTACCTGGCGCCGGACTGGTCGGCCGATTGGCTGCATCGCGAGGCGATCGCGCTGCGCGAGATCCGTGCGCAGCAACAGCACGGCACCGGCTACGCCCACCTGCAGGCCGGCCAGCAGGCGGCCCTCGACGCCGAGCTGAAGAGCGAGATGCGCCGCAACACGCACGACGCGGCTACGAACGTCGTCACCCTGTCCGCCGAACGCGCCGAGGCCGTGCAGCAGGTCGCGCAGCACTACGTCGACCTCTTTGGTAACGAAGCTTCGCTCGCCGCTCTGCGCGAGCAGTACGCGATGTTGCCCGGGGTGCTCAAGCTCGCCGAAGACCGCGAGGCGCTGTCCGCCTTCTTCTTCTGGAGCGCCTGGTCGGCGACCACCGATCGCCCGGGCGAGAGCGGGCTTTCCTACACCAGCAACTGGCCGCACGAGCCGCTGGTCGGCAACACGCCGACCGCCGGCACCGGCATCTGGTCGATCGCCAGCGTCATCCTGATGATCGGCGCCATCGCCGGCATGATTTTCTTCCATTCGCGCCATGAGCAAAGCGACCCGCTGCCGCCGAAGACCGACCCGCTGTTCAGCCTGAAGCCGACGCCGTCGATGCTGGCGACGCGGAAGTACTTCTTCGTGGTGATTGCGCTGATCCTGGCCCAGGTCGGCATGGGTGTGCTCACCGCGCACTACGCGGTCGAAGGCACCGCGCTGTTCGGCATCCCGATCGGCGAGATTCTGCCCTTCACGGTCAGCCGCACCATCCACACGCAGTTTGCCGTGCTCTGGATCGCCACCGCCTGGCTTGCCACCGGCCTCTACATTGCGCCGGCGATCTCCGGCCATGAGCCGAAGTATCAGAAGCTTGGCGTGAACCTGCTGTTCTACGCGCTGCTCTTCATCGTCGCCGGATCCACCGCCACCGGCTGGGTCGGCAGCCTGCACAACCCGGGCAACGAATTCGCTTTCTGGATCGGCAACCAGGGCCTCGAGTTCACCAGCATGGGCCGCGTCTGGCAGATCCTGCTCTTCGTCGGCCTGCTCATCTGGGTGGCGCTGCTCGCTCGTGGCTTGTGGCCGGCGCTGAAGACACCTTCGGAATCGCGCGGCGTGATCGCCATGGTCTTCCTCTCCGCGCTGTGCATCGGCGGCTTCTACGCGACCTCGCTGGCTTGGGGCCGCCAAACGCACTATTCGATGATCGAGTACTGGCGCTGGTGGCTGGTGCACCTCTGGGTCGAAGGGTTTTTTGAAGTGTTCGCCACCGCCGCCATCGCACTCCTGTTCACCCGTCTTGGCCTGGTTCGCGCTGCCGCCGCCAACACCGCCATCGTTGCCGAGACCATCGTCTTCCTGTTTGGCGGCATCCTCGGCACGCTGCACCATCTCTACTTCACCGGCACACCGACCTCGGTGATCGCTATCGGGGCAATGTTCTCCGCGCTGGAAGTGGTGCCGCTGGCGATGATCGGCGTCGAGGCGTGGCGCAACTACCAGCGTTCGCAGGCGGCCGAATGGGTGGCTGCCTACAAGTGGCCGATTCTTTGCTTCATCGCGGTCGGCTTCTGGAACGTGGTCGGGGCAGGCCTGCTCGGTTTCTCGATCAACACGCCGATCGCGCTGTACTACATGCAGGGCATGAATATGACCGCAGCGCACGGTCACGCGGCGCTGTTCGGGGTGTACGGCATGCTCGGCATCGGCCTCATGCTCTTCTGCCTGCGCGGCCTTTTCCCGCGTGCCGCATGGTCCGATCGGCTGCTCGCCGGAACCTTCTGGTCGCTGAACATCGGTCTGGCGATGATGGTCTTCATGTCGCTGGTGCCCGCCGGCATCGGCCAAGCATGGGCCAGCATCACGCACGGCGTCTGGTTCGCCCGTTCGCCCGAGTTCGTGCATGGCGCGCTGATGGAGGGCTTCGTCTGGGCACGCGTGCCGGGTGACATCGTCTTCGCGTTCGGCACGCTGTTCCTCGCGCTGTTTGCCTGCAAGCTGCTTGGTGCGCGCAAGGCAGCGCCGGTTGCCGGCGGCGTGCGCCAGATCGCCTGAGCCATACGGTTTGGCCGATGCGCAATCGGTCGCAGAAACCGTTGCTTACACCTTTCTCTCTTGGCCCGGCCCTGTGCCGGGCACCTTTCAGCGCTGTCCTGACCCGTTCAGCCTGGAGTTTTCTTTCACGTTGACCGATTTGCCTGAGACGGTATGGTCGAGCTTCCGCCAGCGGAGATTGACGACCTGGTCAGAGGCAGGCGACGCGTCCATTCGGCGAACATACACATACCGCTTTCCTGCCCCGCTCGACCAGCCCGCGCGCGGCGCGCGACGGTATCACAGCTTGACGCTGATCCCGGCGTAAAACGAGCGCCCCATACCCGGAAGCCCGATCCCCCAGGGGACGGCGTTGATGCTCATGGTGGTCCCCTGACCAAGGTATGCACCGCCAAGCGGCTGGACATAGAACTTGTCGAACACGTTGTCGATGCCGAAATCGACGCGCACGTCCTTCCAGGTGTGGCTGGCGCGCAGATTCATCAGGCTGTAGCCCGGCGTCTGGATTTCATTGCGCGCGTCCGCCACCTTGTCCTTTCGTTTTACCATCACAAGCTCAACGGCATTGTCCCAGCCGTCCAGGGTATGCGTCAGACTGAGTCGGGCGTTGAGCGGCATGATGTTGTACAGGGAATCGCCGGTGTCGCGGTTCCTGCCGTTGGTATAGCCGAGCTTGCCCTTGACGGCGAAGCTGCCAAGTGCTGTTGCGGCGAGCGGAGCGTGTCCGGAGAGGTCGATGCCGACCAGGCGCGCCGCCTGGTTGGCATACTGCAGGACGACGAAACTGTTGCTGCTTGTCGCGTTGGCCGGTGTGCATGATGCGCCGCTGGTGCAGCGCAGCGCGTCGATGTAATCGCTCACCCGGGTGTAATACGGCGTCGCTGTCAACGCCCAGCTTCGATCGTCGGCGTGCCAATCGAGCGTAGCGCTCAGCGTCCAGGCCTTTTCGGGTTTCAGATCGAGATTCCCGAGGTAGCCGTTGCCGTCGCCAGCGAAGTTGTTCATCACCGCCGCCATCGACCAGGTCGACCACGTATAGCGCTCGTAAAGATTGGGTGAGCGCACCTTGTGTGCGAAGCCGAACTCGAGGTCGACAGCGCGATTCGGCACATGCCGGGCAAGCGCCGTCATCTCCCAGTTGTGGTCGGTCCGCGCATGCTTGCGCGCGTTGAAGGCGTTGGCGTCGGCATACTGATTGCCCGTCGCGCCGCTGGCCGTGCTGTAGCCTTGCACCATGTCCGCGTCCATGCGAACGCGTTCGTAGCGTACGCCGAGAAGCGTCGTCCAGCGCGCATTCAAGCGTCCTTCCCATTCGGCGAAGGCGCCCAGGCGATCGCGCTGGCCGTTGTTGATGTTCCAGAACGTCCCCGGCCACATGCCAGCCCCGGACGGTGGCCACCAGTCATCGAGACGGTAGCGTTGCTGATCGACGCCGACGCGCAGCAGATCCTGCGGGCTCAGATCGATCGCGGCGTGCACTGAGGCGCCGAGGTTGCTGCTCTCGCTTTCCATCGGCATGCCGGCTGCACAGTTGACGCCAATCGGCGAACACGGCGTGGCGAAGGCAGCGGTCGGGCCGCCGGTGGCTGTGCCATACCAGAACCTCTTGTCGGTGCCGAAATCCATCTTGTGCCGGACGCTTTCGCGGTAGGCCCGTGCTTCCAGGCTTCCCCAGGCAAACTGCCCTTGGTACTGCAGGTTTGCCCGCTGCTGACGGTTGTCGGTCATGTCCATGCGCTGGTTCGGGTAAAGCTGCTCGGGAACGTTCTGCCAGCCGAACTTGAGGTCGATCAGGTGGTTCTCGTGGCGCAGGGCCAGGCCGAGCGCCTGGCTGGCGGTCCGGTACGCGCTCGATCCGACTTCGTCGAGCGCCAGCCGGTGGCCGGCGCGCCCCGTTTCGCGCGTCGTCTTGAACGCTTGTCCCGCGCGGTAGTTGTCGGACTCGGCGTAGGCCGCTTGGTAGCCGACACTCAGTTGGTCGCTGGCCAGCGTCGCGGCAAGATTGCCGCCGAAGGCACCGCCGTTCGAGCGATAGTAGGCGCCGAACTCGCCGCTGTTGAGCAGAACGTCGCGCGCGGCGGCAAAGCGTGGCGGCCGCGACTTGACGATGATCGTACTGCCGATACTGTCGCCACCGGCGCTGACCGGCGGCAGCGCGCTGTGCACGGTCAGGCTGCCGACCTGGCTCGGGTCGATGTAGGACAGCGGCGGATTCATGTGGTTGGGGCAGGTGGAGATCAAGTCCATTCCGTCGAGCTTGATGCGGTGGCGATCATCGGCCAGACCATGAATCACCGGCAGACTGGAAACGCCACCCCCCGCTTGCAGTTCGACGCCGGGGATGTCGCGCAACAGGCTGGCCGTGTCGCTCGTCGCCGCGCGCATCTGGCGCAGGCGAGCGGGCGTGAGCGAAAGCGCTGCCGGCACAGACTGGATCTTCGAGTTGCTGACGACGATGTCGCCGAGCATCGGGGCGTCCGACTCGCCTCGCTCGGCTGCTTCGGCACTCGCCGTTCCCGAACAGGCAAGGGCAACGGCCAGCGCCACACGGCGCGGCCGGTGAAAATCCAACATCTTCTCTCCTCGGGTGAGTCGGCGGCCGCCGGGATGGCTGCCGCACTGATCAGTCGCCGATGGTAGGTTGCCGGTCGTTCGTCGGGAATGTGACATGGGGTCGCACAGCCGCGCCTGCAGATGCTGTACTCGTGACCGATCGGGCGATTCCGGCGGGGGTCGGCCGGTGCCCAATGCGAAGCGGCAAGGGTTAGAGCAGTTCGAGCAGGCGGAACTCTTCGCTCTCGGCAATCCGGATCACATCGCCGGCACACAGCCAGGTGGTTCCGTGGACCCGCTCGCCGTTCAGGAAAGTGCCGTTGCCGCTGTAGAGATCGGTGATTCGGCAACTCCCCTTGTCGAGCGTGATCAGCGCGTGGTGTCGGCTCACCGGCGCGTCGCTGATCACCACATCGTTTTCCGGCGCCCGGCCAAGGCTGGTCACGCCCTCGCGCAATTCATGGCGGGCGAGGGCGTTGGTCCGCGAGACGAGCACGAACCCGCTTTTTGCGGCCCTCCCCGGCGAGACTGGCAGATCCTTCGGCAGCCTGATCAGTTGCGTATCGGTGCTGTCGAAAGACGGCGTCTTGTGCTCCCAGTCGCTGGCAAAAACCGCGCTCAGCCGACGCAGGACCTCGCGGTCATCGACCGTGATCGATAGCTCGCGGCGCCGGTCCAGACTCTCGGTGCGCAGGTTCATGCTGCCGATGACGGCCGTTGCACCGTCGATGATCACGCACTTGGCGTGCAGCTTGTAGCGTGGCACCGCGCGGAATTCGATTTCCCCGGGCAAGATGTTGCCGTGCTCCTCGTCGCCGAGAACGCGAACCTGAACGCCAGCTTTCGCCTTGTCGACGAGCAGGCGCACGATCGCCGGGTCGGTCAGTTTGGCATCGGCGATCTGAATCGAGGTGCGTGCGCTGCCCAGCAACTGCTGGATTCTTTGCCGGCTGTTGAACGGGCTGATCAGCAGGGGGAGCGCCTCGTCCGGCGTGAAGCTGCGGTCGTTCCAGTCGGCCGCAAAGAGGCGGTCGATCTCGCTGGCGATCGCCGGATCGTGTGTTTCGACGCCAAAATCGCGCGTGTAGTGCAGGTTCTCGCGCGTCGGATTGAAGGTGAAGACGAACGCCTGCTCGGCATCCACCGTCATCACCTTGTAGTGATAACGCGCTCGCTTGCTGTCGCCGGCGGGTTCACGGGTGGCGATTCCGGCTTCCTTGGCGTCCTTGAGAAGCTTGCGATTCGTCTCTTCCCAGCCGCGCGCACTGCTCGCGATCAGCACGCGAATGCGTACGCCGCGCCGGCGAGCGTCGACCAGGGCGAGCTGGATGATCGGGTCATCCATCCGGTAGACGGTCAGATTGATCGTACGCACCGCCCGGTCGACGGCGCGCACGATCGGGAAAAAGCTGTCGCCTGGTTGAACGATGAGCGAGATCTTCTGCAGCATGACGAGTTCCTGGGTTCGCCGCGTCAGAGCGAAGGCAAGCCTTCGCCCTGACCTGACGGCCGTACGCGACGCAGCCGTCGCCACGCTACGACGCGCGTCGTGTCGGCAGAACCGGCGCGCCGCGCGCGAGTGCTACCACCTGCAGATTGTAAGCGAGGAGCGCGCTGGCTGAAACCGTCGGCGGCGGCGGCGCCTGGGAAAGTCGCGCTCGACGGCGCCACCCAGAGCGATGGCCGGGCGCGGGCGCGCTGCCAGTGGTAAAAGGCAGAGTTCGACGATGCAGCTTGTCGACCATTGGCCAGCGAGCTAATGAGCAAGACACCCAGAGCGCGCTCGCGTTCGCGCTGCATCGCTCGCCTGTCGGCGCGACCGTTGTGGCAACCGATTCAACCGGTTGGCAGAGAATTTGCCCTTGACGGGCGCGCCGTGTGCGGCATAGACTCCGTCGCCTGCCTTTCCTTTCTTCTCCGTTTGCCCCCCTTGCGCAAGTTCATCGCCTTTCTGCTTGCCCTCTTGCTGCCGCTGCAAACGCTGGCCGGGCTGGCCATGCCGTGGCAGATGGCTGCGCCGTCGTCGGGCGCGCAGGTTGGCGCGCACTGCACGGCCGATGCTGTGGCTGCTGCCAGCGACGCGCAGCTCGACGACGTGTCGACCGCGGCCGGCGAAGCGGCGTGCGAGCATTGCGCGATCTGTCACCTGGCGGGCGCCGGCGTGCTGCCCGCGTCGGCGCGAGTTCCGACCGGTGGGCCGCGGCAGTCGGTCCTGGTTGTCCGCGGTGAAGCGCAACCCGCTTCACACCTGCCGGAAGAGCCCAACCCACCGCCTGTCGCCATTCGCTTCTGACAGCGAAGGCTCTTCTCGCCTTTCTCCCGGCCTGATTGCCGCCGGCACTCGCTGCGAGTCGCCCGGTCGGCCAACGGTCGGCTGGTCTGCCACAACTCGGTGACGAAATGAACATGGATATTTTCTCGCGCAGGCTGAGCGCACTTTGCCTGCTGCTCGCTACGGCGCTTGCTTCGGCGCAAGCACCCGACATTCCCTCGGCAGGACTTCCCGGTTCGCGGGTCGACGAACTGCTGGTGCTCGCGCGTCGGCAGAATGCTGATCTGGCGGCCAGCGGCTTCGAGCTCGAGGCGGCCCAGGCGCGCGTGCACTCGGCTGCTGCGCTGCCCGACCCGATCGGCCGGCTCGAACTGCGTGATGTCACCAACCGGGCCGACAATGGCAGCTTTAATCTGTTGCCGGGGCGCGTCGGGAGCACCAGATATACCCTCGCCCAGACGTTTCCCTGGTGGGGCAAGCGCGACCTGAAAAGGCAGGTCGCCGAGGCCGACGCAGCGCAGGCCGAGGCGCGCCGGGCCAGTGCGTGGAGCGAACTGGCGGCGAAAGTGAAGACGGGTTTTGCCCAATACTATCTGGCCGGGCACAGCCTGCAGCTCAACGGCGAACTGCTGCGCCTGGCCGAGACGCTCGAACGGCTCGCGCAGGCGCGCTACGCCGACGGACTCGCAGCGCAGCAGGACGTCATCCGGGCGCAGGTCGAGAAGAGCAACTTGCGCGGCGAACGCCTGCGCCTGGAGAGCGAATCCCGGCAGACGGCGGCGCGCCTGAACGGGCTGCTGCGCCGACCGCCGACAGCACCCTTGGCCGAGGCCCGTGTCCTGCGTCCGCTGCCGTCGGCCGAGCAGCTCGCCGACGGCGTGCTCAGCGCGCGTCTGCTCGCCGCCAATCCGCAGCTTGCCGCGCAGGAGGCGCAGCTCCTGGCGGCCGAGACGAGTGGCGAGCTGGTGCGCAGGAATCGGTATCCGGATGTGACGATCGGCGTTTCGCCGATCCAGGTGGGCAGTCGCGTTGCCGAATGGGAACTGATGTTCGAGGTGAACATTCCGCTTGCGCGGGAAAGTCGCCGGGCGCAGGAAAGCGAAGCGCTGGCCTTGGCTGCCGCCGCGCGCGCGCGCAAGGAGGCGGTGGCCAACCAGGTCGCCGCCGATCTGGCCGAGAACGTCGCGGCACTGGAAGCCGCGCGCCGCCTCGAACAACTGATCGCCAGTGCCTTGCTGCCGCAAGCCGAAATCGCTTTCAAGGCGGCGCTCGCCGGCTACGAGACGGGCCGGCTCGATTTTGCAACCTTGCTCGAAACCCAGCGACAGATCCGGCAGGCCAGACTGGATCGCCTGCGCGCGCAAACCGAGGCGCAGATTCGCCTGGCCGAAATCGAACGCTTGCTCGGGGAGGACCTATGAACAGACAGTTGGTCGTCGGCGGTTTGTTGATCGCGCTCGCCGCGCTTGCCGGCGGCTACCAGTGGGGCAGCCGCAGTGGCGAAGCGAGCGGCAACAAGGAAACTCCCGCAGCGGCGGCGAGCAGCAAGCCGGCGCGCAAGCTGCTCTACTACCGCAATCCGATGGGCTTGCCCGACACCTCGCCGGTGCCCAAGAAGGATTCGATGGGGATGGACTACATCGCGGTTTACGCCGGCGACGAAACGTCGCCGGCAGGCGAAGCCGGCGTTTCGATCAGCAGCGACAAAGTGCAGAAGCTGGGCGTGCGAACCGAGCTTGCCGCCTTGCGTGAATTGCCGCGCAGCGTGCGCGCGGCTGGCCGCATCGAGGTCGATGAGCGACGCTTGTACGCTGTTTCGACCCGCTTCGACGGCTGGATCGAAAAACTGCACGTTGCCGCTGGTGGTCAGCCGGTGGTGCGCGGCCAGCCGCTGGCCGAGGTGTACAGCCCCGAACTCGTTTCGGCGCAGAAGGAATATCTGCTCGCCGTGCACGGCAAGCAGGCGCTCGCCGAGGCGGGAGCGGCGGCGCAACGCAGCATGCAGCAACTGGCCGAGGCCAGTCTGGCGCGCTTGCGCAACTGGGAGATCTCGGCCGAGCAGATCAGCCGCCTGCGCGCGGGCGGCGAGGCGCAGCGCCTGCTGACGCTGCGCTCGCCGGCGGCGGGGGTGGTCGTCGACAAGAAGGCCGTTGCCGGCATGCGCTTTACCGCCGGCGAGATGCTCTATCAGGTGGCCGACCTGTCCTCCGTCTGGGCCATCGCCGACGTTTTCGAGCAGGACATCGCGCACCTACGCGTCGGCCAACCGGCGACGGTGCGTATCAACGCCTTTCCCGACAAGGTGTTTACCGGCCGGGTCGCCTACATTTACCCGATGCTCAAGGCGGAGACGCGCAGCGTGCCGGTACGCGTCGAGTTGGCGAACCCGGGCGGTCTGCTCCGGCCGGCGATGTATGCCACGCTCGAACTGTCGGCGAGCAGTTCAGGGCGTGTGCTGACCGTGCCGGTCTCGGCCGTGATCGACAGCGGCGTGCGCCGCATCGTCCTCGTGCAGAGCGGCGAGGGGCGTTTCTCGCCGCGCGTCGTGCGCCTGGGGACACGCGCCGGTGAGCATGTCGAGGTGATCGAAGGGCTGAAGGCGGGCGAGGCGGTCGTCGTCGCAGCGAATTTCCTGATCGACGCGGAAAGCAACCTGCAGGCGGCAATCAGTGGCTTTGGACGAGCCGCTGAAGGCAGCGCGCCGCCGCCATCTGGCAGCGCGCCGCCTGCCGACCATTCCCAGCACGCTGCACCGCCGGCCACCCCGGCCGCTCCCGGCGGGCACGCCGGACACAGTGGACACGCGGCCGGCGGCGGGCACAGCGACCACGCGGGGCACTGACATGCTCAATACGATCATCGACTGGTCGGCGCGCCACCGTCTGCTGGTGCTGCTGGCGACCGCCTGCGTCGTCCTGGCGGGAATCTTCGCCGTGCTCCGGACGCCGATCGACGCGCTGCCCGATCTCTCCGACGTGCAGGTCATCGTCTACACGGAGTATCCCGGCCAGGCGCCGCAGGTGGTCGAGGATCAGGTCACCTACCCGTTGACGACGGCGCTGCTCGCCGTGCCCCGATCGCGCGTCGTGCGCGGCTTCTCGTTTTTCGGCGCGTCCTTCGTTTACGTCATTTTCGCCGACGGAACGGACATTTACTGGGCGCGTTCGCGCGTCCTCGAAGCGCTCAACGCGGCAGCCGGACGCATGCCGAAAGGCGTCGTGCCGCAGATCGGGCCGGATAGCAGCGGGGTCGGCTGGGTCTATCAATATGCCTTGCTGGCCAGGGACAAGACGCTGGCCGAACTGCGCACGATCCAGGACTGGTACCTGCGCTATCCGCTCAGCAAGGCGGCCGGCGTGGCCGAGGTGGCTTCACTCGGCGGCTTCGTACAAACCTACCAGGTGACGGTCGATCCCGACAAGCTGCGCGCCTACGGCATTCCCTTGATGAAGGTGGCGCAGGTGATCCGCGATTCGAACCGCGATGTCGGCGGTCGCGTTGTCGAGATGGCGGAGACCGAGTACATGGTGCGTGGCCGAGGCTATCTGCGTGGCCGTGAGGATATCGAGCAACTCGCGGTCAAGGCCGCGGGCGGAACGCCGGTGCTCATCCGCGACATTGCGCGCGTCGAACTCGCTCCCGACGAAAGGCGTGGCGTCAGCGAACTGAACGGTGAAGGCGAAGTCGTTTCGGGAATCGTCATGGCGCGCTACGGCGAGAACGCGCTGGCCGTGATCGAGAACGTCAAGGCAAGAATAGGCGAGACGGCGTCGGGTTTGCCGGCCGAGGTCAGCGTCGACACGGTCTATGACCGCTCGCAATTGATCGAGCGCGCCATCCGCACGCTGCAGACGACCTTGCTCGAGGAGTCGGCGATCGTCGCGCTCGTCTGCATCGCTTTCCTGCTGCACGTCCGCAGTGCGCTGGTCGCCATCCTGATGCTGCCGGTTGGCTTGCTCATTGCCTTCATCGCCATGCGCCTGCTCGGCATGAACTCCAATCTGATGAGCCTGGGCGGCCTGGCCATCGCCATTGGTGCCATGATCGACGCGGCCATCGTCATGATCGAGAACGCGCACAAGCACCTCGAGCGACTGCCGCCGACGGCCGACACGCAGCAGCGGAGCGAGGCGATCATTGCCGCTGGCAAGGAAGTCGGTCCGGCGCTTTTCTTCTCGCTGCTGATCATCACGATTTCCTTCCTTCCCGTCTTCACGCTCGAAGCGCAGGAGGGCCGCCTGTTCGCTCCGCTGGCGTGGACCAAGACCTTCGCCATGGCTGGCGCGGCGTGGCTTTCGCTGACCCTGGTACCGGTCCTGATGTTGCTCTTCATTCGCGGGCGGATTCTGCCCGAGGCGCGCAATCCGGTGAACCGCTGGTTGATCTTCGTCTATCGGCCGGTGATTGCCTGGGTTCTGCAGCGCAAGGCGTTCACCGTCGTTCTCGCCGGCGTTGCGCTGGTGCTCAGCTTCTGGCCGGCCGCTCGGCTGGGTTCCGAGTTCATGCCGACGCTCAACGAAGGGACGCTTTTCTACATGCCGACTTCGTTGCCCGGCATGTCGATCACCAAAGCGGCCGAACTCCTGCAGACGCAGAACAAGATCATCAAGCGCTTTCCCGAGGTGGCTTCGGTCTATGGCAAGGCTGGGCGCGCCAACACGGCAACCGATCCGGCGCCGACCGAGATGTTCGAGACGATCATCAACCTCAAACCCGAGAGCGAATGGCGTGCGGGAATGACGATCGACAAGCTGGTCGCCGAGCTCGATCAGGCGCTGCAGTTTCCCGGTGTCGCCAACTCGTGGACGATGCCGATCAAGGCGCGCATCGACATGTTGTCGACCGGCATCCGGACGCCGATCGGCATCAAGGTCTTCGGCAACGACCTGAACGAGCTGGAACGGCTGGCGAAAGCGATCGAGGTCGCCGTCAAACGCGTTCCCGGTACGACCAGTGCCTTCGCCGAGCGGATCACCGGCGGCTATTACCTCGATATCGATCCGCAGCGCGATCAACTCGCGCGCTACGGCCTGGCCGTCGGCGACCTGCTGGCGGTAGTCGGCAGCGCGCTGGGCGGCGAAATGCTGACCACCACCGTCGAAGGCCGCGAGCGTTTTGCCGTCACCATGCGCTATCCGCGCGAACTGCGCGGTGATGCCGAAAGCATGGCGCGCGAGGTGCTCGTTCCCACCATGGACGGCGCGATGATTCCGCTCGGGCAACTGGCGCGCGTTGCGATCATCAAGGGTGCACCGGCGATACGCACGGAAAACGCGCTGCTCGCCGCGTACATCTACGTCGACCTGCGCGGCCGCGACATCGGCGGCTACGTTGCCGAGGCGAAGCGCGTAGTTGCCGAACAGGTCAGCTTTCCACCCGGCTACTACGTGACGTGGAGCGGCCAGTTCGAGTATCTCGAGCGGGCAATCGACAAGATGAAGATTGTCGTTCCGGTGACGCTGCTGAGCATCTTCTTCCTGCTTTATCTCAACTTTGGTCGGCTGAGCGAAACCTTTATCGTCATGCTCTCGATTCCCTTTGCCCTGGTCGGCGGCGTCTGGCTGATCTGGCTGCTGGATTACAACCTGAGCGTCGCGGTTGCCGTCGGCTTCATTGCCCTTGCCGGCGTTGCCGCGGAGACCGGTGTCGTCATGCTCATCTATCTCCAGCACGCCTGGGCGGCAGCGCAGCAGGCAGCCGCTGCTGTCGGCCGCCCGCCGCTGACGGCCGATCTCGCGGCCGCGGTGATGGAAGGCGCGGTCGAACGCGTGCGGCCGAAGATGATGACGGTGGTTGCGATCATGGCCGGCCTGCTGCCGATCATGTGGGGTAGCGGCACCGGGTCGGAAGTGATGCGCCGGATCGCTGCGCCAATGGTCGGCGGCATGCTTTCTTCGACGCTCCTTACGCTGGTCGTCATTCCAGCCCTCTACACGCTTGTCCAGGAGTACCGCTTGCGCCACCGGTGAGTCGCTGTTGCGGCTGACGATCGGGCAAGGCGGGCGGCGCTGGGCGCGGCATGGCCGGCGGTTTCCGGCGCAGCGGTGAACGCGCCGGGGTCGCTGAACTCCTCGCATCATACATAAAATCATTGAATTGATAACCCACGGGTGGCGCGGCAAAGTAGACTAGGGGAAAGATGGACATATTGGTTGCCGGGGGACAGCAGGTGAAAATCAGGATGCTTCTATGGAGTGGTTTTTGCGCCATTATCGTCGTCATGACCACGCTCGTTACCTTTGCAATTGTCCAATTCCAGATCATCGACGGACACGTCAACGACATCGTGCGCGCCGGGCGCAACGAGTCGTTGGCGCGTGGAATCGCCGAGGGCGTCAACGCCATGCGGCGCTACCAGTTGAATGCCCTGGTGGGCGCCGCCGACGAGCGTGGCAAGGAACTCGAGCGCGTTGCCGCCACTGGCAAGGCGAACGAGCGTTTGGCCGAGGAACTCGAGAAGTCGCAGCGGCGCGCCGAAACACGCGAGCTCGCCGGCACGATGCGGGCGCTCAACGCGCGCTACACGCAGAGCAACGAACAGCTCATCAAGCTCGCCAAGGAAGACGAACTGCTCGCCATGCAGAACCTGATTCAGGGCGAGGCGCGCAGCATACAGCGCGAACTCTCCGCCGCAAGCGAGCGCTTCATCGGACTGCAGCAGGAAAGCAAGGCGCGGGAGGAAAACGAAGCCGCCAGCGCGCACGCGCTCGCTGAAAACCTGATGATTGCGCTCTTGCTGCTGGCGATCATCCTCGCCGTCGGCATTGCGTTTGTCGTTACCCGGCGAATCGCCCGGCAACTCGGTGGCGAGCCGGAAGACGTGCGCCAGTTCGTCCAGCGGATTGCCAGCGGCGATCTGCGGCAGGACCTGCAGTTGCGAGCGAACGATACGCAGAGCCTGATGGCGCATCAGCAGCACATGCAGACGCAACTGCGCGCGCTGTTGCAGGACATCACAGCGACCGTCGAGCGTACCGAGAGCGCGGCGCAAACACTGGCCAGTTCGGCCCAGCAGGCGGCGGCGGCGTCAGGAACGACGAGCGAGTCGGCGACCTCGATGGCCGCGGTCGTTGAGCAGATGTCGGTCAGTATCACTCAGGTTGCAGAAAGCGCACGTAACGCCTTGAAGACAGCCAGCGAGGCGGCCAAGTTGTCCGACAGCGGTGGCGGGGTCATCGAAGAAGCGACGAGCGAAATCAACCGGATTGCCGATACCGTGCGGCGGACCTCCAGGGCGATCAGCGTTCTCGACGAAAGCTCAGCGAAGATCTCGACGGTTGTTCAGGTGATCAAGGAAGTGGCCGATCAGACCAACCTGCTGGCCCTCAACGCGGCGATCGAGGCGGCCCGCGCTGGCGAGTCGGGCCGCGGCTTCGCCGTCGTCGCCGACGAAGTGCGCAAACTTGCCGAGCGCACGGGTAAAGCGACCAGCGAGATCAACGCGATGGTCGTGCAGATCCAGGACGAGACGCGCAACTCGCTCACTTCGATGGAGACCGCTGTGCACCAGGTCGATCGCGGCGTCGAGTTGGCTGGTGCAGCGGGCGCGGCAATTCGCAGCATTCGCGGCAGTGTCGACCAGGTGCTTGCCGTCGTGAACGAGATCGACAGCGCCATCGAGGAACAATCGATCGCCAGTCAGCAGATCGCTCAGCGCGTCGAGCAGGTGGCCCAGGCGTCGGAGGAGAACAACGTGGCGGCGAAGGGAACGGCCGGCGCTGCACTGACGCTCAGTGACCTGGCTGCCGGCTTGCGCGGGACGGTCGCTCAGTTCCGAACCTGAGCGCGCAGCGGATGCTGATCGACGTGCGGCGGGAAAGCGAGCAGCCGAGCGCCGGACGGCCCTTGGCGCAGCGCGGGCCGGTGCGCGCTGACAGACCGTTCGTGCAGTCTGTCAGGCGACGCCTGTCCGTTTAGCCGCCGTAGTTCATTTCGGCAAAGCGCCAGTTGGCCAGCTTGGCCAGGAAGGTCTCGACGAATTTCGGCCGCAGGTTGCGGTAATCAATGTAGTAGGCGTGTTCCCAGACGTCGATGCAGAGCAGCGCCTTGTCGCCAGTGGTCAAGGGTGTTCCGGCCGCACCCATATTGACGATGTCGACCGATCCGTCGGGTTTTCTCACCAGCCAAGTCCAGGCTGAACCGAAGTTGCCGACGGCCGAGGCCTGGAACGCCTTGGCGAACTCGGCGAAACTGCCCCATTTGGCGTCGATCGCCGCCGCCAGCGCACCGCTCGGAGCGCCACCGCCGGTCGGGCTCAGGCAGTTCCAGAAGAACGTGTGGTTCCAGATCTGCGCGGCGTTGTTGTAGATGCCGCCGGCCGGCGCCTTGGTGACAATCGCTTCCAGCTCGAGCGCTTCGTATTCGGTCCCCTTGATCAGGTTGTTGAGATTGGTGACATAGGCCTGATGGTGCTTGCCATGGTGGAATTCAAGCGTCTCCTGCGACATGTGCGGGGCGAGCGCATCGATGGCAAAGGGAAGTTGCGGCAACAGATGTTCCATTTGACGTTCTCCGTGAGGGTCATTCGTTATTCGGCAAAGCGGCTGGTGCAAGAACACAAGACAGGTAGGCCATGGGGCAGCCGGACAGCGTTTGGCGCAGGGCATAGGCGACCAGGCCGGCGTATGTTAACCCGCCGCGGCTCTCGCCAGGCGGCGGGATTCTAGTCGGGGTGGCAACTGCTGGCAATGGTCCGTCCATCAGGCGCTTGGCCGTCGTCGTGCTGTAGCGCGAGCACGCGGGCTGCGAAGCGTCCTTGCCCGAGGAAGACAGCGACGCGCTGCTTAGGTTCCAAGGTCTTGCTGTCGCGCACCAGGCGCCCCTGCTCGTCGGCGACCATGGCATAGCCGCGCGCGAGGACCGCCGTCGGGTTCAGGTGGGCGAGTCCTGCGGCCAGACGAGCAAGCTGGTTTTGCTTGTCGAGCAGAGTGTTTTGCCGGGCGGCCGCAAGGCGTTCGGCAAGTCTCTCCAGCAGAACGCGCCGGCCGGCGGGATCGGGACGGTTGATCGACAGGCGGCGGCTGCAGTCGGCCAGCTCGCCCGCAGCTTGCGCCAGCGCCTGTCGAATGCCGAGGCGCAAGTCCTTGTCCTGCTGCTGGAGGATCTGGCGTCGACGTGCGATGATTTCTTGCGGGTGCTGCAGGCGCCGGGCAAGCCAGTCGAGCTGCTGACCATGCCCCTCGATCCGACGGGCCAGCGCGCGCTGCAGGCTTGCCCGCAGGGTCGTCAGGCGGGTGAGTAGCGCGCGTGTTTCGGGAACGGCCAGTTCGGCCGCCGCGGTTGGCGTCGGTGCGCGTCGGTCGGCAGCGAAATCGGCAATCGTAAAGTCGGTTTCATGGCCGATTCCACTGACCACCGGCAGCGGGCAGGAACGGATGGCGCGCGCCACCGCCTCGTCGTTGAACGCCCAGAGGTCTTCCATGCTGCCGCCGCCGCGGCAAACGATCAGCACATCGCACTCGCCGCGCTGACCCGCGGACTCGATTGCGCGAGCGATCAGCGTGGCGGCACCTTCACCCTGTACCGGGCTGGGGTAGAGGACGATACCGACCTGCGGCGCGCGTCGTTCGAGCGTGCTCAACACATCGCGCAGAGCCGCTGCTTGCGGCGAGGTAACGATGCCGACGCGGCGCGGGAAGGCGGGCAGCGGCCGCTTGGCTGCGGGCGAAAACAAACCCTCGCGCTCAAGCTTGTCCCTGAGGCGCAAGAAGCGCTCGAAAAGGCTGCCGGCGCCCGCCTGGCGGGCCGTCTCAACGCTGAGCTGGAAATCGCCGCGTGCTTCGTAGAGCGTGACCAGGACACGCGCCTCGATGTGCTGACCGTTCTCGATTCGCCAGCCAAGGAGCTGCGCCCGGCTGCGGAACATGACGCAGCGGGCCTGGGCCGAACTGTCCTTGAGCGAGAAGTAGACGTGTCCGGACGCGGCGTAGCTGAGATTCGACACTTCACCAGCGACCCAGCAGAGCGGGAAGGCTGCCTCGAGTCGCTCGCGAGCCAGACGATTGAGCAGCGAAATCGGGATGGCCGTGATCGGCTGGGCGAGACTGGCAGCGTCTGGCGGGGTGTCGGACATCGGCCCATTGTACACCGGCTGGCTGTACACCGGCTGGCGCGAGCTTCATTGTCGATCCGGCAGGCTTCGCTGCCGGCCCTTGCCCGATCTTTGAGCAGAGCGCAGAACAAGCTTGTGGAATCGCTACTTAGGTGATTCACCAACAGCCTGAGCGAGCGTTTGTCCACAACTTCCCGGGATAGCCTGGCCGTCTGGCCGACCGCGCGGGACTTGCTGCCGGCGCTGACGCAGGCTAAAGTGCTGCGTTTGCTGACATCCTCTGGGGAAAACCGTGTTTGCCATCGTACAGGCTGCTGGCTGGCCGATCTGGCCTTTGCTGTTGGCGTCGGTGATTGCCGTTGCCTTGATCATTGAGCGCTCGCTGGCCTTGCGGCGCGCCAAGGTGGTTCCCGTCGGCCTGCTGCAGAGGGTGGTCGCGGAATATAAGAAAAACGGCGCGAGCATGGCGATGGCCGACGAACTCGACGCGCATTCGCCGCTCGGCCGCGTGCTCGCCGCGGGTTTGCGCAATGTCGGCAGTTCGCGCGACATCATGCGCGACGCCATCGAGGAGGTGGGCAGTGTCGTTGCGCACGATTTGCAGCGTTACCTGACGACACTCGGTACGATCGCTTCGATCAGCCCATTGATGGGCCTGTTCGGCACGGTCGTCGGCATGATCGAGATCTTCGGCTCGCAGGCGCCGAGCGGGAGCAACCCCATCCAGTTGGCGCATGGAATCTCGGTCGCTCTGTACAACACTGGTTTTGGTTTGCTGATCGCCATTCCGAGCATGATCTTCTGGCGCCATTTCCGCGCGCTGATCGACGGTTTTATCATCGAGATGCAGCAGCAGGCGGTACGCCTGGTCGAGGTTCTGCACGGCGAACGCTCGTCCTGAGGCCGCCGATGAACTTCCAACGTGGGCGCAGCGGCGACGAGCCCGAGATCAATCTGATTCCGCTGATCGATGTCCTTCTGGTGATCATCATCTTCCTCATGTTGACCACCACCTATGCCAAGTTCTCCGGCCTCGAAATCAATCTGCCGACGGCCGAGGCCAGCAAACAGAACGAGCAACCGAACGAGATCAACGTGGTAGTTACCGCGGCTGGGCAGGTCCTGGTCAACAAGGTGCCGCTGCCGGTGGCAACTCCGCCGACAATCAGCGAAGCCTTGCGGCGCGCCGCTGGCGAAGCACGCGAGCCGGTCGTCGTCATCAATGCCGACGCCAAGGCGACGCATCAAAGCGTCGTAGACATCATGCAGGCGGCGCAGAGCGCCGGCCTGGTGCGGATTTCGTTCGCCACGCAAGCCCCGCCCTGATGCTTTTCGGCGACCTCGCGCAGCGTCTTGCGCGCTGGTGGTATGAACCTCGTTTGCGGGCGCCGCTGTATCTGCTGCTCCCCGTTGCCTGGCTTTATGGCGGCCTCGCCGGCTTGCGGCGGAGCGCCTACCGTTGCGGCTGGCTGCGTGCCTACCGTTTGCCGGTGCCGGTCATCGTCGTCGGCAACCTGACCGTCGGCGGTAGCGGCAAGACGCCGCTCGTCCTCTGGCTCGTCCAGCGCCTGCTTGCCAGCGGCTGGCGCCCGGGGATCGTCAGCCGCGGTTACGGCGGGAACAGCGCGCAGGTCCAGGCGGTAGCGCCGGACTCGCCGAGCGCGCTCGTCGGCGACGAGCCCCTGTTGCTCGCTCGGCGCAGTGGCGTACCGGTCTTCATCGGCCGCGATCGCGTGGCCGCCAGCCAGGCGCTGCTCGCTGCGCACGCCGACTGCGACGTGATCGTCGCCGACGACGGCTTGCAGCACTATCGCCTGCAGCGCTCGATCGAACTGGTCGTATTCGACGAGCGCGGTCAGGGCAATTGCCGGCTACTGCCGGCCGGACCCCTGCGTGAGCCGCTGCGGCGCCTGCGCCAGGCCACCGCCGTCGTCTGGAACGGCGGCCCGCCAGAGGTCCTGCCGCAGGCGGCGCAGGCGCTGCCGAATTTCGCGATGAAGCTGGTCGGCGAGCGTTTCTTTGCCGTGAGCGGTGAGCCGCGCAGCTGCACGGCCGCTGACTGGTCGGGGCGCAGGATCTACGCACTCGCCGGTATCGGCAATCCGCAGCGCTTTTTCCAGCATCTGGCGGCGCTCGGCCTGCAGGTGGACGCTCGCGCCTTTGCTGACCATCATCCCTACAGTGCTGCCGATCTCCTTTTCGCGCGTGATGGTGTCCTGCTGATGACCGAGAAAGATGCGGTAAAATGCGCCGCATACGTCTCCGGAGAAGCCTGGGTGCTGCCGGTTGAGGCAGTCATCAGCGGCGTTTCACAGCACGCCGACCTGTTCGAGACAATACTGGAGAGACTCCATGGACGCTCGTCTGCTTGATATCCTCGTCTGCCCGGTGTGCAAGGCGAATCTCGAGTACCTCAAGGCGCAGTCGGAACTGGTATGCAAGCCTTGCAAGCTGGCTTTTCCGATCCGCGACGGAATTCCGATCATGCTGCCGGATGAGGCGCGCCCGGTGTCGGGCGAGACGGAATGAGTCCAGCCGCGGCCGCGCCGTTCAAAATTGTCATCCCGGCGCGCTACGGGTCAACGCGGCTGCCCGCCAAGCCATTGCTCGACCTTGGCGGCAAGCCGATGGTTGTGCGGGTCGCCGAGCGCGCGCTGCTGTCGATGGCGGACGAAGTCATCATTGCGACCGATCACCCGGAAGTGCGGGAGGCCGCCGAGCGGCACGGCATGCGCGCCATCCTGACGGCTGCCGGGCACGCCACGGGTACCGATCGTCTGGCCGAAGTCGTCGAACGCTTCGCTTGGGACGATGAGACGATGGTCGTCAATGTGCAGGGTGACGAACCGCTGATCGACCCGCAACTGATCGACCAGACCGCCGCGCGTCTGGCAGCGAGCGGTGCCGACATGGCAACGGTTGCCCACGCACTGAGCGATGCGGGCGATTTCTTCAACCCGAACGTGGTCAAGGTCGTCTGTGCCGCCAACGGTGATGCGCTGTACTTCTCGCGCGCACCGATTCCCTACGCTCGCGACCACTTTGCCAGTGCTGCGGGGCGCTCAACATTTCCGCCCGGGATGCACGCTCTCCGCCATGTCGGGCTGTACGCGTATCGCGCCCGCTTCCTGCGCAGCTACTGCCACCTGGCGCCATCACCGCTCGAGAACCTCGAAGCGCTCGAACAACTGCGTGCCCTTTGGCACGGCTTCCGGATCACTGTGCACCTCGCCGAGCACCTGCCAACGGCCGGCGTCGACACGCCGGAGGATGCACGTTTGATGCAGGATCGCTTCAAAAAGGTTTGACCGACGGCGCTTTTGCGGGTAAGTTTCCGCCTGTTGAGCACGACAACGTGCTGCCGGAGCCCAAGAGTGCAAACGTAATTGCATGAACAATATGATAAATTGTTTGATCTGATTGTTCCGAAGGCGAATCATGAGACTTATTCTGCTGGGCGCGCCAGGGGCTGGAAAAGGTACCCAGGCACAATTCATTCGCGAGAGATTTGGCATTCCGCAGATTTCCACCGGCGACATGCTGCGGGCGGCGGTGAAGGAGGGCACCCCGCTTGGGGTTGAAGCAAAGAAAGTGATGGACGCGGGGGGGCTGGTTTCCGACGACATCATCATCCGACTGGTGAGCGATCGCCTGCAGCGCGACGACTGTCAGGCCGGCTACCTGTTTGATGGTTTCCCACGGACTTTGCCGCAGGCGGAAGCGATGAAGCTTGCCGGCGTTGCACTCGACTATGTCCTCGAGATCGATGTCGCCGATCAGGAGATCATCGACCGGATGAGTGGCCGACGGGTGCATCTTGCTTCCGGGCGCACCTATCACATTCGCTTCAATCCACCGCAGGTCGACGGCAAGGACGACATTACCGGCGAAGCTCTTGTTCAGCGCGATGACGATCGGGAGGAGACCGTCAGGAAGCGGCTGGAAATCTACCACTCGCAGACGAAGCCTCTGCTCGAGTACTACCGTAACTGGGCGGCGAGCGGCGATCCCCGAGCGCCGAAATGCCGCCGAATTCCCGGTGTGGGCAGTGTGGAGGAGATCAGGGTGGCGGCTTTCGCTGCCCTGCAATAGGCGGTTGCCGCCCTGGAGGTTGCCGGCGTTTGCTGGCAGAAGGCGGCAGGTTGTGCAGTTTGGGTGTGATGTTAAACCGACCGGTGGGGAGCTTCCGCTCGGTTCGGGTAACTTTTCAGAGGGAGGTTGCTTATGTCGTCGTTTCTGATGTTCGCGCTGGTTTGCGCGGTCATAGCGGTCCTTTACGGCGCCGCCATGACGAAATGGATTCTCTCGTTGCCCGCCGGCAACCCGCGCATGCAGGAAATCGCCAAGGCGATCCAGGAAGGTGCTTCAGCCTACCTCGCCAAGCAGTATACGACGATTGCGCTGGTCGGCGCTGTGCTCTTCGTGGTCATCTGGTTTGCCCTGGGCAAGCTAATGGCCTTTGGCTTCCTGATCGGTGCCGTGTTGTCGGGCGCGACAGGCTTCATCGGGATGAACGTTTCGGTGCGCGCCAACGTGCGCACCGCAGAAGCGGCGCGTAGCGGAATTTCCGCGGCGCTCGGTGTGGCTTTCAAAGGCGGTGCGATTACCGGCATGCTCGTCGTCGGACTTGGTCTGCTTGGCGTCGCCGGCTATTACGCCGTGCTCAAGGGCGCTGGTGGCGATCTGCAGCATAGCGTCGAACCGCTCGTCGGTCTGGCCTTCGGCGGTTCGCTGATCTCGATCTTCGCCCGGTTGGGCGGCGGTATCTTCACCAAGGGGGCCGACGTGGGTGCCGACCTGGTTGGCAAGGTCGAGGCGGGGATTCCGGAAGACGATCCGCGTAACCCGGCGGTGATTGCCGACAACGTCGGCGACAATGTCGGCGACTGTGCAGGCATGGCGGCCGACCTCTTCGAGACGTATGCGGTGACCGTCGTCGCGACGATGGTGCTCGGCGCGATGATGCTGAAAGGCGTTGCCGGAGCGAACGACAACCTCGTTGTCTATCCGCTCGTTCTTGGTGGCGTGTCGATTCTGGCCTCGATCATCGGCTGCTTCTTCGTCAAGGCGAGCGACGGCGGCAAGATCATGAACGCCCTCTACCGCGGCCTGGCGGTGGCCGGAATTCTGGCGCTGATCGCCTTCTACCCGATCACGACGATGCTGCTCGGCAATGGCGTGACCTTGGCCGATGGCAGCCTGATCTCGTCGATGAACATCTTCTGGTCAGCCGCGATCGGTCTGGTTCTGACCGGGCTTCTCGTCTGGATTACCGAGTACTACACCGGGACCGACTTCTCCCCGGTCAAGCGCGTCGCCGAGGCCTCGACCACGGGTCACGGGACGAACATCATCGCCGGTCTGGCGGTTTCGATGAAAGCCTGCGCGCTGCCGGTGCTCGCCGTCTGTGCGTCGATCTACCTGACCTATGCGCTGGCCGGCCTCTTCGGCATTGCCATCGCGGCGACTTCGATGCTGTCGATGACCGGTATCATCGTTGCCCTCGACGCCTACGGGCCGATTACCGACAACGCCGGCGGCATCGCCGAAATGTCGGGATTGCCGAAGTCGGTGCGTGACGTGACCGACCCGCTCGATGCGGTCGGCAATACGACCAAGGCGGTCACCAAGGGTTATGCCATCGGTTCCGCTGGTCTGGCCGCGCTGGTCCTTTTCGCGGACTACACGCATGCCCTGGAAGTGAACTTCGGTGGCGGTCTGCGTTTTGATCTGTCCGATCACATGGTGATCATCGGCCTCTTCCTGGGCGGTCTGATTCCTTACCTGTTCGCCGCCATGGCGATGGAGGCTGTTGGCCGGGCGGCTGGCTCGGTGGTCATCGAGGTCCGGCGCCAGTTCAAGGAAATCAAGGGCATCATGGAAGGCAAGGCGAAGCCCGACTATTCGCGCGCGGTCGGTATGCTGACCGTTGCGGCGATTCGTGAAATGATCGTTCCGTCCTTGCTGCCGGTGCTCGTACCCGTTCTCGTCGGCCTGCTGCTCGGCCCGAAGGCGCTGGGGGGCTTGTTGATGGGAACGATCATCACCGGTCTGTTCGTCGCCATTTCGATGACGACGGGTGGTGGCGCCTGGGACAACGCCAAGAAGTATATCGAGGACGGCCATTTCGGTGGCAAGGGTTCGGATGCGCACAAGTCGGCGGTTACCGGCGATACCGTCGGCGATCCCTACAAGGACACCGCAGGACCGGCCGTCAACCCCCTGATCAAGATCATCAATATCGTTGCCCTGATGATCGTGCCACTGATGGTTCCGGCGACGCCGGGCAAACCGGCCGACGCAGCAGCGGCCGCTGCCAGCGCGCCGGCGGCAGCAAAGATCTATTTCGCCGTGGGTTCGGCCGACTTGCCGGCTGATGCGGCGACGACGCTGGCGGCGGTCGTTACGCATGCCAAGGCCAACCCAGGCGCCAAGATCGCCATTTCCGGTTTCCACGATCCCAGTGGCAGCCAGGCAGTGAACGAGGAAGTCGCCAAGAACCGGGCGAAGGCGGTGCGTGAAGGACTGAAAAACGTTGGCATCGCTGAGGACCGGATCGAGCTGAAGAAGCCACAGGTGACGACCGGGACCGGCGATTCTGCCGAAGCACGCCGCGTCGAGGTGAGCATCCAGTAGGGATTTCTGCGAGGCGAGACTGCTCGTATCTGTATGGCTCGGGGCTGCTCTCGCGAGCAGCCCCGAGCCGAGAACTGAAGGCCGCTTGCCGCGGCCTTCAGCGTTTTCTGGTCGGCAAGCGACGCGGCGCGCCAGCTCTCGCGGCAGCCGTTTGTAAGGGGCTGACCGCGACCAGCGTCCTGTGTTCTTCCGCGCTAGGCGGCGAGCGATGGATTGAGCGTGTAGGTGGCAACCAGGCTTGCTTCGGCGAGAATGTGCCCTTGCATCGCCGCGCGCACCTGGTGTCCGTTTGCCTTCGCTGCGCAGTCGAGCTGCTCGACGTCAAGCGCAAAGACGGTAAACACATAGCGGTGGACGATTTCATCGTTCCACGGGGGGCACGGGCCGTCGTAGCCGAAGTAATCGCCGCGCATGTCGTTGTCGCCCGCGAACCAGGCGGTATAGTCGTTGATTCCCTGACGGGCGTCGAACAGACAATGCGGGCCGGCCTTGCCCCGTGGCGTCACTTCGCTCGAGAAGCTGCCCGCGGCGATCTCACCAAGCGTCGGCGGTAGGTCAAACAGAATCCAATGGAAAAAGTCGATGCGCGGCAGCGAGGCGGGGACCGTTCGTCCTTCCTGATTGACATCGTCGCCCTTGCTCGGCACATCCGGGTCGTGGCAGATGATCGCGAAGGAGCGTGTCCCCGCCGGCGCTTCGCGCCAAGCCAGATGAGGGTTGAGGTTGCGGCCAAGGCAGACGTGGTGCTCGGGATCGGGGATGCAGAAAGCGAACTCGCCGGGAACCGGCTGGCCATCGGTGAGGCTGTTGCTGATCAGTTTCATTGTCGTTCCTCCTGGTTGGTCATGCGGATTTCACTCGGCCGCCCGGCGTCTGAAATCGCTCAGGCGGAAACCTGCGACCCATAGTGTAGCGAAATAGACCGTCGCGCCGAAGCCCACGACGAGGGAAAGACGCAACAGACGGGCCGCCAGACCCCAGCTCAACCAAGCGTCGTTGGCGCCAGCAGAAAACCAGAGCGCCGCCGCCATCGCCAGCAGGCCGACGGCCAGCTTGCCGTAGAAGCCGAGCCAGCCGGACAGCGGCGAGTAGATGCCTTGCCGGCGCAGACCCCGATAGAGGAGTGCGGCATTCAAACACGCAGCGAGGCCGATGGCGAGCGCCAGGCCGGCATGCTGCAGCCACGGGATCAGCAGCAGATTCAAAAGCTGAGTGACCAGTAGGCAGAGCAAGGCGATACGCACGGGTGTGCGCACGTTCTGGCGCGCGTAGAAACCGGGCGCCAGAACCTTGACCAGAATCATTCCGAGCAGGCCGATGCTGTAAGCGACGAGCGCCTCGCGCGTGCGCATCACGTCATTCGGCGTGAAGGCACCGTGATGAAAAAGCGTCGTCACCAGCGGGACGGCAAGAATGGCGAGCGCCAGCGCCGCGGGCGCAGCAAGCAGGAAGGTCAGTCGCAGACCCCAGTCGAGGAGCTGCGAGTACTCCTCATGCCGGCCGGTGGCGTGTGACTTACTCAGCGAGGGCAGGAGGATGGTGCCCAACGCGGCGCCGAGCAGGCCGGCCGGAAATTCCATCAGGCGATCGGCGTAATAGAGCCAGGAAACACTGCCGGTATTCAGGAAGGAGGCGAAGATACTGTTCAGCAGCAGGCTGACCTGGGCCACCGAAACTCCCAGCACGGCCGGCGCCATCAAGCGGAAAATGCGCCGCACGCCGGCATCCTGCAAACTCAACGAAAAGCGTGGCAGCATGCCCAGGCGGGCGAGGCTGGGAATCTGGAAGATGAGCTGCAATGCGCCGCCGAGAAAGACCGCCCAGGCGAGCGCGACGATCGGCGGGTCGAAGTACGGCGTTGCGAAAAGCGCCATCAGGATCAGCGACAGATTGAGCAGAACCGGCGTGAAGGCGGGAACGGCGAAGCGGCTCCAGGTATTGAGGATGCCGCCGGCGACGGCAACCAGCGACATGAAGAGGATGTAGGGAAACGTGATGCGCGTCAGTTCAACGGTCAAGGCGAACTTGGCGCTGTCGGCAGCAAAGCCGGGGGCCGAAACATAGACGAGTATCGGTGCGGCCAGCATGCCGAGCACGGTGACGCCGAGGACAACGAGAAACAGCAGGCTGACCACACGGTCGACCAGTTGGCGGGTTTCGTTTGCACCGTAGCGGTTCTTGTACTCGCCCAGGACGGGCACGAAAGCCTGCGAGAAAGCCCCCTCGGCGAACAGCCGGCGCAGCAGGTTGGGTAGCTTGAAGGCGACGAAGAAGGCGTCCGTCAGCATTCCCGCGCCGAAGCTACGGGCAATCACAAAATCGCGCACGAAACCGAGGATGCGCGACAACAGCGTCATGCTGCTGACTGTGGCAAGGCTTCTGAGCAGGTTCATTCACGTTCCAGGGTGGGTTGAGCAAGGGCGGGTTCCGCCCTCAGGGTCGCCGCAGCAAGAAAATTGAACACCAGCCGCGTGACCGCCGGCAGGTGCGCCGCTGGCCGGCTGCCCGATCACCTGGCGGCTGCCTGGCAAGCCCCGTTGCCGCATCGTTACATCAGCACGATGTCGTACTGTTCCTGTGAGTAGCTCGGTTCGGCCTGTAGCGAGATCGGTTTGCCGATGAAATCGGACAGCATCGCCAAGCCTTGCGATTCTTCGTCAAGGAAGCGGTCGATGACGGCTTGGCTGCCCAACACGCGATACTCGCGCGCATTGAACTGACGCGCCTCGCGTAGCAGTTCGCGCAGGATTTCGTAGCACACGGTACGTGCTGTGCGCACTTCGCCGCGCCCACCGCAGGTAGGGCACTCCTCACACAGCACGTGCGCCAGCGATTCGCGCGTGCGTTTGCGTGTCATTTCGACAAGGCCGAGCGCGGTGAAGCCGTTGACCGTCAGCCGAGTGTGGTCGCGCGCGAGCGCCCGGTTGAACTCGGCAAGCACCGCCGTACGATGCTCTTCACTCTCCATGTCGATGAAGTCGATAATGATGATGCCGCCGAGATTACGCAGGCGAAGCTGGCGCGCGATCGTCTGTGCCGCTTCGAGATTCGTCTTGAAGATCGTGTCGTCGAAATTGCGTACGCCAACGAAGCCTCCGGTGTTGACGTCGATAGTCGTCATCGCTTCGGTCTGATCGATGATCAGATAGCCGCCGGATTTGAGGTCGACGCGTCGGGCCAGCGCTTTCTGGATTTCGTCCTCGACCCCGTGCAAATCGAAGAGCGGCCGTTCGCCAGTGTAATGCTGCAGCAAGGGCGCTACCGTCGGCGTGTACTCGCTGGCGAACGAGCTCAGCCGCTGGAAGTTCTCGCGCGAGTCGATGACGATGCGCGTCGTCTCCGGATTGACGAAGTCGCGCAAGACCCGCTGCGCCAGCGACAGTTCCTGGTACAGCAGCGCCGGCGGTGCGGCGGTCGCCGATTGCAACTGGATATCGCGCCAAATCTTGCGCAAGAACTCGATGTCTTTGGTCAGCTCGTTCTCGCTCGCGTTCTCGGCCATTGTTCGTACGATGAAACCCCCCGTTTCTTCATCCGGAACGAGGCGGCCAAGCCGCTGGCGCAGCGCTTCGCGTTCGGATTCCTTTTCGATGCGCTGCGAAATTCCGATGTGCCTGTCCTGTGGCAGGTAGACCAGCATACGTCCGGCGATCGATACCTGTGTCGATAGGCGCGCGCCCTTGCTGCCCATCGGATCCTTGATCACCTGCACGACGATGCTCTGTCCCTCGGCGAGCAGGCGTTCGATCGGGCGCAGCGGCTCGTCGCCGGAGCGCGGTTCGCGAATGTCGGCGACATGCAGGAAAGCAGTCCGGTCAAGGCCGATGTCGATAAAGGCCGACTGCATCCCGGGCAGAATCCGGGCGATCCGTCCCAGGTAGACGTTACCGACGAAGCCACGGCTGGCACTTCGTTCAATGTGCAGTTCCTGCGTGACACCTTGGTGCATGACGGCGACGCGGGTTTCCTGAGGCGTAAAATTGATCAGGATCTCTTCGGGCATGGGCGAAACAGTCAGGAAAATGCAGGTAAGATGGGGAGCGTGTCGCATTTTACCCTGCCGGCCAGGCTGTTCGGGGCTTCGCCTGTGCCACTTCAGCGCCTGCCGGGCAGGCAAGCTTCGCCCTTCTGCCGGAACGGCGACCGTATGTTCCTGAAATCCCTGCGATGACCTCGATGAAGCCGACGATCGCCACGCATCTCCTGGTTGATGTTTCGGCGCATGGCCTGGGCCACTTGGCACAGGTGGCGCCCGTCCTGAACGCGCTTGGCGCGCGCTTGCCGAAGCTGCGCATTTCGCTGCGCAGCGGCCTGTCGAGCAGTCAACTGCGCGCGCGCATCGTCACCACCTTTACCCATCTGCCCGGGGCGAGCGATTTTGGCTACGTCATGCGCGATGCTACGCGCGTCGATCTCGCTGCGACGGCGCTTGCCTATCAGCGTCAGCATGCCGATTGGGAGCAGCTTCTGGCTCGTGAAACGGCTTTCCTGGCTGCGCTAGGGCCTGATCTGGTGCTCAGCGATGTTGCCTATCTGCCGCTGGCCGGCGCGCAACGCGCGCGGATTCCGTCGATCGCCATGTGCTCGCTCAACTGGGCTGAGCTGTTCGCGCATTTCTTCGCCAGCGAACCCTGGGCCGCGCCGATTCACCACGAGATGCTGGCTGCATACAACAGCACGGAGTTCTTCCTGCGCCTGACACCGGCAATGCCGATGGCCGATCTCCGCCGGCTGCGCAACGTAGGTCCAGTGGCTGCCATCGGTCGCTCACACCGCCGCGAACTGCGCGAGAAGCTCGGCTGCGCGCCCGATGAACGCCTGCTGTTGGTGGCTTTTGGCGGGTTCGACAAGCGCTTGTCGATTGCCGACTGGCCGCTCGCCGGCAAGCTGCGCTGGCTGGTGCCGCAGGCTTGGCTCCGCGAGTACCCTGCCGCCCATGCTCTGGAAGGCCTCGGTCTGGCGTTCACCGACCTCATCTGTTCGGTCGATGCCGTGCTGACCAAACCCGGCTACGGTACGTTCACCGAGGCCGCGTGCAACGGCACGTCGGTGCTTTACCTCCGGCGCGACAATTGGCCCGAACAGGAACCCTTGATCGCCTGGCTGGAAAAGAACGCCCGCTGCCGGGCAATCGACGAATCCGAACTGAACGCGTCAAGCATCGCAGGTGCACTCGATGACTTGTTTCGCCAGACCGCGCCACCGATTCCGCAGGCAGGCGGTGCCGACGCAGCGGCGGCGATCCTCGCCGACTGCCTGTCCTGACCGGTCGTGTCACCGGTTGATGTGAAGCAGCGGCGCCTACTTGCCCTTCTTCCGGGCGCCGCTCTTGTCGCTCGTCGCGGCGGCGGGCTCGGCGCTCTTGTCGATGACCGACAGGGTCGAATGCATGCGGCCGTTGTCGGTTTGTTTGCCGTCACGGAACTCGCCTTCCCAATAGTCGCCGGTTGACCACGTCAGGCGACCAAAGCCGTGGCGGTTGCCGCTAACCCAGGCGCCCGTATAGACATCGCCGTTACGCACGGTATAGCTTCCCGTTCCGTGCGGTTCGCCGTCCTTGAACGTCCCTTCATAGCGGTCGCCGTTCGTGTAGTACATGATGCCCTTGCCGTTGATCATGTCGTCGGCCCACTCTCCCTCATACCGCTGTCCGTTGCTCCAGGTGAAGATGCCCTTGCCGTGTTTCCGGCCGGACGCCATCGTTCCCTCGTAGCGATCGCCATTGACCCACTCGATGGTTCCTTCCCCGCTCATTGCACCGGACGAGCGATCGAGCGACAGGCGACCGGTGGCGGTGAAGGCCTCGGTTTTGATGACCCTCTCCTTGGCCTCAAGCACCGGGTCGCCCTTGCTGACAGCGGTGATCGGCGCCGCCTCGGGCGGGACAGGGGTCGGCGTCACCGCGGCCAGCGTCTCCACCCTGGGCGGGACCGGCGCTGCAGGTGCGGTCGCCGGCGGGCTTTCCGCGGTCAACGCGGCTGGCTTCTGGGCGCTTGCCGCGGGAGCCGCCTCGCCGCTGCTCGCGCCGCCATTCTGTCGTGTCGGGGCGGGCGCCTGCTTGAGGTCCTGTACCTGCGCCGGTGAAGCCGTCGCCACAGGCAGCGGGCGGACGGCAATCGGCTGGACACTTGCCGCGGACGGACGGGCGACCGGCATGAAGTAGAAGTCACCCGTCATCGACGACGATTCCCAGGGGATCTGGCCGTCGCGGGTTGCCTTTGCAACTTCGCGCCGGACGTTCTTGAATACCTGCTCGATGGTCAGGCCGGGCACTTGCAACTGCTTCAGAAGTTCCTGCGTATAGAGTCCGTTGCGGCCTTCGCCGTCGGCTGCAGTGCGGCCCGGCGCGGTCGCATAGGCGATCAGGCTGCCCTTCGGTGCCTCCATCTGCGCCAGACCGGCCGCGCCAACGCTGCGGTTTGCCCGCCGTTCGAAGGGATTGTTCCGACAAGCGTCGAGGATGACGACGTTCAGTTCGCTGGTGCTCAGTTGGTCGAGTACGCCGTCAACGTCGACCGACTCGACGCGCACGGAAGACTCGGTCTTGATCTCGGCGTCGATTGGAATCAGGTAGTTCTTGCCGCGCACCTGCATGCCGTGTCCGGCGTAGTAGAACAGGGCTACGCTATCCAGCGTCAGCCGCTCGCCGAACCTGGCGATCGCCCGGTTCATTTCCTTCTGCGTTGCGTCGAGCGCGATGATCACCTCGAAGCCTGTCCGTTGCAGAGCGGCGGCCATGTCGCGCGCGTCATTGACCGGGTTGTAAAGTGGAGCTTCCTTGTATTTGGCGTTGCCGATCACGAGCGCCACACGCCGCTCGATGGCAAGAGCCGTCGAGCATTGAGCGATCATCAGCGCGACCAGGATTGCCTGGAGGATTTGTCTTAGCATCAACATCAGAAACCACCGTTCATCAGCACGGGTCAGCGCCGGCGCACAAGCGGCCGGACCCTGGTGACCCGCATTTTTCCCGTTCCGACAGCCGTTCCCATCGACAACCCCCCGCTCGACGCAGGCAGAAGCGTCGTAGCCAACATCCGATTACATTTTATATTAGCTCGGCAGACTATCAGGCGCTGTCGGACAACAATTGCCCAGTGGACGTGCAATTGTGCGCACTTAGCGGCGGGCGTGTCGATCCATGGTCTGCTGGAGCAGCTCCCGCGGGCACCTGCGGCGCAGCATCCGGTCCCCGGCGACTGCCTTCAGTTCTTCCAGACGGACTCTGACGAGATCCGAAGTTCACACTTATTTTCCCGTGTAAACAGTTGGCTACCCGCCTTTCGCAAAAAAAGTCTCAAGAACAGCGACAAATCACCGTTTGAGGATGCATAACAGACAACAGTCGATCGTCCAACGGAGCAGGAAAAGTGTTCAAGCACACTGAGGTTCCCCAGGTTGATTCATCAAGGCGCCTTTCGCGCCGACTTCACTGGCGTCACGCTGCCGCTGCGAGCTCTCTTTGTCCGCCTGGAAGCGATACGGTGGGTCGTCGCGGTCAGCGGCATTTGCTGCATGCCGCGCGTGTCGGCTTGGCCAAGACGGAAACGGTCGTACTCGATTTGCTGGCCGCCGAAGCACGCATCCGCAAGCTCGAAAACGCGCTGCAAGAGGCGCGAGCGGCAGCTCATACCGATGCTTTGACCGGTGCGCTCAATCGGCGCGGCTTCGATACGGCCTACCGCCGCGAAGCGGCACGCGCGCAGCGCAATGGGCGTGATCTGGCGCTGGCCTTGATCGATCTCGACGATTTCAAGCGCTTGAACGACACCTTGGGACACCACGCCGGCGATCTGGCGCTGGTTCATCTGGTCAGCACCTTGCGCGCGGCGTTACGTCCGTCGGACATCGTCGCGCGTCTTGGTGGCGAGGAGTTTGTCGTCCTGCTCCCCGACACCGCACTGGCCGAGGCGACGGCGGTGATCGCTCGGGTTCAGCGGCAACTCTCTGATGGCTGGATGGCCAATCAGCACCCAGCGCTGACCTTCAGTGCCGGCGTCGTCGTGCGCGGATTCGACGAGGTTCTGGAAAAGACCTTGCGACGCGCCGACAAGGCGACCTACGCGGCCAAGGACGCCGGCAAGAACTGCATCATCGCCGGCTGAGTTCGCGCTTACCGGCTGCCGTGCAATCCGCGTCCGCGGCCATGGTAGACTGTCCGGACTGCCCATTTGCCGGAACAGCGCGGCTACACCGACGATCATCCCCGCCATGCACTATCTCTCGACTCGTGGTCATCCTTGGTCCAGCCCGGCCTCGCCGGGCCCGACCTTCAGCGACATTCTGCTTGCCGGCTTGGCGCCCGACGGTGGTCTCTATGTCCCCGAAACGTATCCGCTGGTCAGCCGCGCCGAGTTGGGCCAGTGGCGGGCGCTGAATTACGCTGATCTTGCCGGCGCCATTCTGGCCAAGTTTGTCGACGATATTCCGCCCGTCGACCTCACGCTGCTCACCCGGCGAGCCTATACGGCACAGGTGTATGGCAACGGTCGAGTTGCCGAGCGCGCGCACGAGATCGCCCCGCTCAGCTGGCTTGTGCCGCCGGACGCCGCGCGCCAAGCGGGAGGGCTGGCCGTGCTCGAACTGTCGAATGGTCCGACCCTGGCTTTCAAGGACATGGCCATGCAGTTGCTCGGCCACCTGTTCGAGTACGTTCTCGCCAAACGTGGCGAAGAGATCAACATTCTGGCGGCTACTTCCGGGGACACCGGCTCGTCGGCCGAGTACGCGATGCGCGGCAAGCAGCGCGTACACGTCTTCATGCTCTCGCCGCACGAGCGGATGAGCGCCTTTCAGCGCGCGCAGATGTACTCGCTGCAGGACGCCAACATTTTCAACATCGCCGTGCGTGGCGTATTCGACGACGCGCAGGATATCGTCAAGGCGGTTGCGAACGATCTGCCCTTCAAAGCACGGTACAAGATTGGCGCCGTTAATTCGATCAATTGGGCGCGCGTTGCCGCGCAGGTGGTCTACTACTTCAAAGCTTATCTGGCTGCCACCGCCGAGTCGGCGACGGACGCGGTGCCGGTGGTTGACTTCGCCGTTCCGTCGGGGAACTTTGGTAACGTTTGTGCCGGCCACATTGCCCGCATGATGGGATTGCCGATTCGCCGCCTGGTCGTAGCGACCAATGAAAACGATGTTCTCGATGAGTTCTTTCGCACCGGTGTCTATCGCCCGCGACCGACCGGCCAAACCTACCGGACGTCAAGCCCGTCGATGGACATTTCGAAGGCGTCCAACTTCGAGCGCTTCGTCTTCGATCTCGTTGGCCGCGATCCGGCGACGGTTCGTCGGTTGTGGGCGGAAGTCGATGCTGGGGGCGCCTTCGACCTGTCGTCCTCACCCTGGTTCGAGCGTCTGCCCGAATTTGGTTTTGTCTCCGGTCGGAGCACGCACGCCGACCGTCTGGCAACGATCCGGCAGACCTACGAAGACCATGGCCTGATGATCGACCCGCATACGGCCGATGGCCTGAAGGTCGCCCGCGAGTTGCGCACAGCGGATACGACAATGATCGTGCTCGAGACCGCCTTGCCGGCCAAGTTCGAAGAAACCATCCGCGAGGCGCTGGGTTGTGAGCCGCCCCGCCCGCCGGCTCTGCAGGGCTTGGAAAGCCTCCCGCAAAGGGTCGAAGTGGTCGATGTCGACGCGCAAGTGGTCAAACGTTTCATCGAACAACACGTCCGCGAGCGGGCCCCGGAATCGCGAAGCGTGGGATGAGTGCCCGGCGTATCGGAGCGAACGGCGCCGAAGGCAGCACCAAGTCCTTGGTCTGGCGCGTAGGAGCGCGTCCGACCAGCCACGTGAAGTCGCTTCGGAAGAACTGGCGCTGCTGCGTTCGATCGACTATGTGTCTCTCGGGCGCTGTGGCACGAGCGCCAGCAGTCTTCCAAGCTTCGTTCGTTGTTTCTGAATCTCGAACTTTTTCTTGCCTCCCGAGCGGCCCTGGATTAGAGGTAGGTTGGCGGCAAGCGCTCTGACAAATGGGGTTGTGGTGAGGGCAGGAGCAGAAGTTTGAGGCTCACCCGGTACAGCGAGCCGAGGGGACACCCGCCAGTCGATCGCGCAGCCAGCCGAAGCCCACGCGCTCCTGCTCCAGTCGCAGTCTGGGCTGAAGGCGATCGAATCTGAGGTCGTCATAGACCGTAGCCTCGTCCTTCGCCAGACGCGACAAGGCGTGGCGTGCAGGCTCGGGTTCCTCGCCCCAGTGCGAACGATGGGCAAGCAGCGTCTCGCGGTCCATCAGGAACGACGCGGCGTTCGGGAAGTGGCCACGCAATTGGTCGAGGATGGCGAATCCGTGGGTGTCGATGTCGCCCCAGTAATGCAACTGGCATCGATGCAGCCACCCGGCGCGCGACAGCGCCTCCCAACCATAGCCAGCGCCGAAGACGACGATGGCTTCCGCCAGTTCCGGGAAGGCGAGGAAGTTCGTCTCGTTCTCGGTGACGAAGACTCGCTCGACGGGCAAGGCGAGCGCCGCGAAACTGGTCGCGTCCAGCGTGATGTCGGGCAGCACACCTGGCCAGGCATGGCAGCCAGGCAGGCTGGGTAAAGTCGGGTCGAGCAGGCGAAAGCGAATCCGGACAGGCTTGTCCAGGAAGCCGAATCGGCGGGTGAACTGCGCGACGCCACTCGCTGCGCTCTCGACGACCTCTGGCGGTAAGACGAGGTCGAGCAACTCGGTCAACACGCCCCGGTGGGCCTCGATGAACTTGCTGTCCACTCCAGGGACGTCGACCTGCCGTAAGTACACGCCCGGGCGAGGATGTGCGTGCAACCATGCGACGACGGCCAAGAGATGCTGCCAGCGGCCAGCCAGTTCCAGCGCCAGAATCGGCCGCCGGGATAACCACGGCAGCAGCGCTGGCTGCGTGGCTGCCGTCTGCCGCCACAGAGCCTCGAATCCTTGTGCTTGGCGAACCTTGCCGATCAAGGCCAAAGCGTTTTGCCGGGTGTCGAGCCAGACCGCTGCCGGCAGCCGCTGCATCCCCTGGACGCGGTGGTTCCGCTCGCGCCACTCGAGGCGAACCAGCGGGGCATCGGCGATGGCGCGCACCCAGTCACGCACGGCCGCGAAGCGATCGGACAGGTCGGCAGCGCTCGGGGTCTTCAGATTCAGGCGCAGCGGCCACGAAATAGCGTCGCTGACCGCCGCCCGCAGCAAGTCGCCACGATCCCACAAGCGTTGGACCTGCGCGCGCAGGTCGGCCGGCGTCGTCCAGCTCATCTTGCCGCGTCGTCTCCGGCCCTTGCTTCGGCCATCCCGTCCGCCTTCTGCGCCCGGTACTCCTCGATCGACAGGCAGCGCAGCCGCGACTCGCGCCCGCCCTCGTTGTGCACGAAGCCGACGCTGGCCACGAAAGGCTCGATGATGTGGATTTTCTGCAGGGGCGTGACGATCAGGAGTTGCAGGTTGAGCTGTTGGAACAGGCGCAGCCCGTACTGCGCTGACTCGTCCGATCCGCGGCCGAACGCTTCGTCGATGACGACGAAGCGGAACGAGCGCGAACGTACGGCGCCCCACTCCAGTCCGAACTGGTAGGCCAGGCTGGCCGCGAGCACGGTGTAGGCGAGCTTCTCTTTCTGACCTCCCGACTTGCCACCCGAGTCCGAGTAGTGCTCGTACTCGGCACCGTCGGCGCGCCAGCGCTCACTGGCCGAGAACAGGAACCAGCTGCGCACGTCGGTCACCTTGGCGGTCCACCGGCGATCGCTGTCCGACAGCCCTTCACGGCCGCGGAAGCGGTCGATGATCGCCTTGACCTGCAGGAACTTGGCTTCCGAATACTGTTCGTCCGGCGAGCCCGTGCTGCCCTCGGTGCACGCGCGCAGATCCTGCTGAAAGTCCCGGATCTCGGCATCCGGGCTGGGCAGCGCGAGCAGCTTGATGTGCCGGCCAGGGTTGTAGTCGATAGCTTGCAGCGACTGGTTGATGAAGTCGACGCGCTCCTTGATCATCGCCCGCTCACGAGCCAACTGCGCGTTGAAGTTGGCGATCTCGTTGATCGTGTTGACGTTGAGCAGCTCTTTGAAGCGCGCCTCGAATCGTGGCAGGTCGTCGCCCTTGAGGCCGATGAGCATCCGCGCATACTCTGGCAGCGCCGCCAGGCTCACGTCCACTTCGACCGTCTCGGCCTTGAACTCGTCCTTGAAGCCGCGCATCGCGTTGACGATGCGTTCGGTCAGTCGGGCCAAGCGTTTGTCCTCCGCGTCGATGCGCTCCTGCAGCCATTTGCGCACGTCCTGCTCGCGGTTGTCGCACGACTCGACCGACAGCGGATGCTCGCCCAGCGCTTGCCCGCGCCAGCCATCCAGACGCTCGATCTGAGCCTCGCTGAGTGGCGCGTCGTCCCACACGCTGCCGGCCTGATCCCGCATCGCCTGCGCCGTTTCACGTTTGCTCTTGACCTCGCCCCGCTTGCCCAGTGCGTCGGAGCGCCTGAGCTCCAGCTCGCCGAACCGGTCCTGCGCCGCCTTGAGCTGACGCGCCAACTCCTGCAGCGTATCCGATGCCGCCTCCAGCCGTGCACGTTCCTCGCCGAGGGCGGCAATCTGGCGAGCCAGGCTCATCCAGTCGATGTCGGCAAAGCGCGTGAACTCTTCCAGCCGGGCGAGCGTTTCCAACTGTCCTTGCAGTTCATTGCGCGCCTGCTGAAGCGAGGCTATCCGTTGCCCCAAGGCGGCCAGCTTTTCTTCCAGGTGCTGCCGCCGATCGCGCAAGGCACGCAGCTTGTCGGCGTTGCTCCAGCCGAGCACGTAGCGGCTGCGGTCGTCGATCCGGCTACGGTCGTCCTTCTCGTGGCGCCCGCTCGGGTCCTTGATCTGGCCCGCGCGCGTGATCGCGCGGGCCTCGCGCCGGAACTGCTCGCCGCTCTCGCAGCAGGCCACGTCGAAGCGCTGGCGAAGCTCGTGCTCCAACCACTCGGAGTGCGGCGAGTCCGGCTTGATGAGCAGCTTGCGCACCAGCGACTGCGGATGCAGGCTGGCGCCCGGTACTGTCTTGCGCTGGCGCACGTGAAGGTACACCAGCCGGGCGCCCAGATGCTGGCAGTCCACCCAGTCCGCAACGGCCTGGTAGTGCACGTCGGGGACCAGCAGTGCCAGACCAAAGCCACGCAGCAGCCGCTCGGCGGCGCCTAGCCAGTCGCGCTCGCCGTCACGCACCTCGATCAGCTCGCCGGCGAAGGGCAGTTCGTCCTCGCTGATCGGCAGGGCAGCACACAACGCCTCGCGGATGCGAACCTGGGCTACGTCGATGTTGCTCTTGCGCCGCTGCAGACTATCGATCTCGTCGGACAAGGCGCTGTGCTCCTCACGGCCTTTGCGGAAAGCAAAATCCTCTTCGCGCTCGCGGTTGTCCAAATCGGCAATGCGCTCGCGCAAGCCTTCGGTACGCTTGGCGATGCTCTGCTGCTGGGCAAGGAAGGACTCTTCATCGGCCGGCGCCGCTTCGTCGATGCGGGCCAGCAGTTCCTGAAAGCGGTCTGACCGCTTCTCGCGTTGTCCCTTCTCCTGCTCCAGGCGGCGAATCTCTGCCGCCAGCTCTTCCAGGCGATCACCTCCGTTGTCGCGCAGGGCGCGCTCCAGGCGGGCGAGGTCCACGCGCGCGGACTCGCGCTGCGCGTCCAGGCGCGCGATCTGCGCGTCGAGCCGGGCCGCATCGTCCGCCAGCAGGGCCAGGCGGCGGTCCAGCAGCTCACCCTTGAGGCGGGCGAAGTACGCCCGAAGCTGATCGCGCGCCTCGCGCCAGTTCTGGATCTCGATCACCAGCGCCTGATGGCGCGTGCCGTCGGCGACCAGCGGGGTCAGCAGGTCCACCTGTCGCTTCGCCCTGAGCACCGCCTGGTGCGCGCGGTCCAGATCATCGAAGTGGCGGATCAGCGCCTCGATGCGGCTGCCCACGTCGAAGGGCTCGAGCATGTGGCTGCGCACGAAGTCGGTGAGGTTGCCCACCGACTTCATCGAAACAGTCTGGTGGAAGAGATCCAGGGCCTGCTCGTGCTCGATGCCGAAGCGGCGGCGGAACCAGGCCCCGTAAGGCGGGAAGCTGTCGAAGAGCTCGCAACCTGCGCCGCGCAGCTTCTTGCGCAGGGCCGTCAGGTCGCTGCCAAAACCGCTGAAGTCATCGGCGATGGCGAGGGCGCGCTCGGCTGCGACGAACAGGCGTACGGGTTGGCCCTGAGGGTCCTTCAGCCAGAAGACTTGCGCCAGCGTCACGGCCTGGTCATAGCCCTCGTTGCGAAAGACGCCGAGGATGACCGAGTAGCTCGACGCATCGCGCAACGCGACAGGCCGGGCGCTGCCCGTCACCTCGTTGCGTTCGCTCTTGTAGTGGCCGAGGACGTAGGAACGCAAGGAGCGCTCACGGGAATCCGCCCCGGCCGCCTTGTTGTAGGCGACGCGCTGCGCCGGCACCAGCAGGGTGGTGATCGCATCGACCAGCGTGGACTTGCCCGAACCGATGTCGCCCGTCAGCAGGCCGTTGCGACCGTCGAGCTCGAAGCGCCAGACGCGTTTGTCGAAGGTGCCCCAGTTCAGCACCTGCAGCCGCTGCAGGCGAAAGCCCACGCGGCTGTCGTCGGCGACGAAGTCCAGGTCGAGCGTCGGTGCTTCAAACATCAGGCACTCCCTGGCTGACCGCCGGCTTGCCAGCCGATTCGGCGGGGCTTGCAGAGAGCGCCGTGCGATAGACCTCCAGCCGCGCATCGAACTCGGCCAGCCACTGAGCGTCGACAAAAGCCTTCAGGATGCGCCGCAGCTCGTAGTGGCCGCGGTCGTGTGCACTGCCGGCGGCCGGCTTGAGTCGGCGCAGGAAACCGAGATCGACGACCTTGCCGATCGTCGCGTCGACCTGATCGATCAGCCGCGCCTCGTTCGTGCCTTCGGGCAGAAAAACCCGCAACAACTCGACGATATCGTCACGCGCCAGCACCAGCCGCGTGTCGTCGCCGCTCGCGTCGAACTCGGCCATGCGCTTGCGCAGCAGCGCCAACATCAGGCTCACCGGGTAAGAAAGCGGCCGGCGTGCGACCAGCCTGGGCAGGCGCGGCGCTCCCTCCGACTCGTCCGGGTCCGGACGACTCTTCAGGAAGGCGTAGCCCTCGGCCTCGTCCAGCACCAGATCGAGCAACAGCACGGCCGCTTGTTCCCGCACCCGCGCCTGCAGGCGCAGCAGGCTGGCCCACAGGCGCTCGTCGTCGTCGCGGTAGAGCACCCCTTTGAGCAGCTGCACCATCAGTTGCGACAACTCGGGCACCGCCGGCAGCGCGCTGGGCGGCGTCTCCAGCGAACCGCCCTCGTGCAGCGCGTCGTCCATGCTCAATTCTCCCCGATCACTTGCCGCCGTCAGCGCGTAAAGATGACGCGCGGCAAGCGTGCCTCGCGCGTCACGGCTTCGCCCGCAGCGCTGCTGGCCTGCCAACGGATCGCTTCTTCCACGGCTTCGTCGACCAGGGCGCGCAAGGTGTCCAGGGCGTCGCTGCCGTCGCCGGCGTGAGCCAGCTCGAGGTAGGCCACCAGTTCGGCCAGCCCCTGGCGCAGCGGCTCGCCATCCAGCAGTTCGCGCAGCGTGATCTGCGGCTGGCGGCGCAGTGCGCGCTGGACGGTTGAGCGCAGGCGCGCCTTGTCCACGACGATCTGGTCGAACAAGCGCGCGGTGTCGATATTGTTCTCGCCAGCGACCAGCGCCAGATCGGCCAGGCGCGGCTTGACGCTCGGCGTGAACAAGGGACGTTCCAGCGGCAATTCGATGTCCGACCCCATCGCCTCGAGGTGCATCACGCTTCCGGCGGGAGTCGCCGCGCGAATGCCGAGCGCCTTGCTCTCGATGGCGCGCAGGAGCTCCAGGATGCGGCGGTTCTCGAGAAAAGCGCGGTCGTCGAGGAAACGGCGCAACTGTTGCGACAGTTGCGCCACCATGCGCTGCGTGTGCTCGCCTGCCTCCAGCCAGTCGTGGTGCACGCGGCGCGTGCGCGGCTCGGGCTTGAGCGCTGCCACAGCAGGCAGCGCCAGCACCTGGTCCAGCCGCGCGGAGAGCTCCTCCTGTCGTCGGCTGGACATGAGAAAGTCCCAGAAAGCGCGAAAGCTGCGGCCCTGATCGGAATCACCGATGGCATCGCGCTCGCCCATGATCTCGTCGAGCAGCGCACCTTTGGCGCCCTCCCAAAGCGCGATCTTCTCACGCACCTTGCGGTCGAGCAGGCGGAAGTTGTGCTCCACCTCACGGAAGTCGGCCAGCAGCTCGCGCGCCAGTTGCTGGAACTGCTGGAAGCGGTCCTTGACCGCCGTGTCGTCGAGCAGGGGCAGGTCACCGGTCAGCACACGAGCGATCTCGGCGTCCAGCTCATCGCGCTTCTTGCGCAGTTCGGCCACGCGCTTGATGGGGTCGGCCTCGGTGCCGGCGCTGATCTGCTCGAGCAGCGCGAACAGCGTCAGCAGGCGCGACTCGGTGCCGACAAACGGGCGCTCGGTGAGCGACCGCAGCCAGGCGATGGTCTTCTCGGTAGCCGGCGTCAGGTCGAACTGCGCCTCGTCCGTGCCCGGCTTGTAGAACTTGCGCAGCCAGCCCTTGTCGGGCGCTGCCCAGTCGTTCAGGTACTCCAGCGCAGCCTTCGGGTAGGCTTCCGGTCCCAACTGCTCGCGCAGGGCAAACAGCTCATCCTCCAGTGCCTCGGCGAGATCGGCCTCGCTCATTACGCGCACGTTCGGCGCCACGAACACTCGATGCAGGAAGCTCGCCACCAGCGGGGCGTGCGGCGAGGCCAACAGCCGCCAGGCGGGGTGGCGGTCGCGCAGGGCAGAGAGGGTGGCGTAGTCCAAAGTGACGATCGTGGATTGAGTCCGTAGACTGCTGTAATTCGGCGGTGTATTCAGCCACCGCTTCGGTTCGGTGAGATGACGTTGCCAAAGTGCTGACCGACCGAAGGAGTGAGGCGATGGCTGCAGATGATGTTAGCGTAGGAAGGGATTTGTTGCCAGCCTTGTTGCTAACAGATTCCTGGCGGGTGAGGCCAGCCTGGCGAAGCTGGTGGAAGCGGCGCTGAACCAGATCTTGGCGGCGCAGGTGAACGAAGCATTGGGGAGCGCAACGGAACAAACGGTGCGAAGATCGGCGGGGCTACCGGCACCGCTACCGTGCCCGGACGCTCTACACGCCAGTCCGGTCGTTGCCGCTGCAAACGCCGAAACTTGGGAAGCTGTGTTCTCGACCGAGATGTGTGAGGGAGGGGGGCAGTTGGCACACGGGAAAAGCGTGGGAAACGGGAGGGGGCAGGGCTGGAAGGCTTGCTGCGCAAGGGTTTGAAGGGTGGGGGCAAAAAAAGGCGGCTCGTTTGGGTTTGGCACAAAACACCTGAATTTCCGGCCCGAATGCCCGGCGTTAAGGTGTTAGTTGGCACAAACTGCCCGGCGTTCGAAGCTTTGACCTGGTGCAGGCGGGGCGGAGGGCGTTCTGCTTGGGGCGGCGTTAAATCGGTGTCCGGGTTGGCGTCACGCGGGGTGGCGGCGGGGGGCCGCAATGCGCCGAGGTCGCGGCGGTTGCTTGCGGTCAGGCGTTGTTCGGTGGTGCGCAGCGCCTCTATCCTGGCTTCGATCCAGCGCACCAGGTCGGCGTAGCGGGCGGCGGGGATGAGGCGGTGCGCCGTGACCTTGGCCTTGTCGTTGATGGCCTTCCTGGCGTCGTTGCGCGTGATCTGGTGGGCCTCGATGGCGTTGTGCCGTTCGACCCATTGGTCGCGCTTTTCGACCAAGTCGGCCTTCTGGGCCTTGGAGATGAGCACGGCCGCCGGCGGCGAGACCACCACTTTGACGCTTGTCTTGCCGCCGGCAAAGTGGTTGACGTTGCCATGGATGATTACCTTGTTTCCCAGCAATGGCAAGGGTTTTAGGCTGGTTGGTGCCTCCTCAACGGGGGCCAATGATTGCTTGAACAGAGCCTTGAAGCGGTCTTTTTTTTCTTCTTGTGGCACTGCATTTCCTCCTTGAAAGCGGCCTAGGCCGCGAATTTAAGTAGCTGCATGACCTTCTCCCTGGTTGCGCTGGGCTCCTCCAGCAGGTCGTAAGCGGCCAGCAAGACCTGGGCCTTCCTCGCCGGCGCCATGGTGCGCTTGGCCTCCGTGAGCACTTCCTCCAGCGCTTCTATGGCGGCGGCCATGCGCTCCCGATCAAACGCGCCGGGCGTTTCCGCGCCTGCCAGGTCCTCGATCCGCATCGGCCCTTCCCCCGTCAGCAGCCAGTTGGCGTTGATCCCCGCCCGAACGAACGCCGCCCCCAGGGTGATCCCCGCCTCGTTATACCCCGCCTCATTTTTCTGGTACGTGCGCACTAAATACCCGTTTTGTTCGCAGAATTCGGCTTGACTAAGGGCGAGAATCCTCCTGGCTGCCTTCATCCGAGCGCCAATTTGCTGCCTTTCAGTAGCTGATTCGACAACAGCGAAAGTGTCAACGAAAGTGTCAACTTGGGCAGTGTCGTTGACACTTTCGTTAGCCATTGATTTGTCTATGTTTTTCACTGTTTTGGCCGAATATAAGCAATCGCTAAAGTGTCAACGAAGAATAGGCCGTGTTTGCGGTGTTGACACACGCGCCAAATATGGGTGTCAAATACCACCTGGTTCAACACAACCCGGTGCCGCTACCAGATGACAAAACAGCCCCCAAAAAAAGCCAGTCCAGAAGACTGGCACCCGGCCGACATCGTGGCCGCTTTGCACAAGCGCGGCATCACCTTGCGCGCCCTCGCCAAGGCGCACGGGCTGACCAGCCCGACGACGCTTTCGAAGGCGATGACGCACTCCTATCCGGCCAGCGAGAAGCGGCTGGCCGATGCGGTGGGCATCCCGGTTCAGGAGATGTTTGCCGCTCGCTACCACCCGGACGGGACGCCCAGAGGGCGCGGTATCCGGGGGGCTCACGTGCTTCATTCTAGCCATTCTGGTTGCTAACACAATGGCAATAACGCACGACGGAGTAGACACCATGAAAACTAGTTTTGACCCCCGGACCCGCGACCTTTTTGAAGTGCCCGTGGCGGTGGTTCCGGTACCGGGTTCGCTCGATTGCGGGCGGGCGATCCGGCACGTGCTGAGCGACCTGATGACGCGCTCACCGCACTCGCGGCAGGCCGTTGCCGAGGTGATGAGCACGCTCACCGGGGCGGCGATCAGCAAGCACCAGTTGGACTCCTGGACGGCGGATTCTCGCGACGGCTGGCGGTTTCCGCTGGAGTACGTGCCGGCCTTCGAGGTGGCGGTGGATTCGCGGGAACTGACGACCTGG
>WBZM01000268.1_pt1 | contig 81853 bp, 88 predicted proteins | sample 5204271 | NCBI WGS metagenome assembly WBZM01 (sample SAMN12344346, study PRJNA552823) | activated sludge metagenome | biome: Activated sludge suspended growth; feature: Nitrification reactor; material: Wastewater; isolation source: activated sludge from nitrification reactor of wastewater... | reverse complement strand
TCATTGTCATCACGAAGTCGTACTGGTCAATCGTTTCCGGATCGATGAGCAACCAGCCGGAGCGCCCGCAAAGGTTCTGCCAGGTCCATTCGGGTGACTCGAAGTAGATCCACCGGATTCGCTCGGGCGCTCCGGCCTCAATCGCGCCGAGCCGGCTCGTTTCCATCGCCTGACTCTGATCGGACGGAGAACCGTCCGAATTGGCGTCCTGCTGCATCTTCTCGTTCCGCAAACACGCTTCAACGTCTTCCCGGGGAAAGATCACCAGGTCATCTTCCGGGTCCATGAGTTGAGGGTCGCGGGCCCGGCTCGGACCTGACACGGGTCCCGGTCAGGCCAGGGGGCCGTCGGAGCAGGGGCAGGCGGAGTCGTGGAGGGATTCGATTTCGTCGAGGACCGGTTCGACCGAGCCGTCGTCGAGGCCGAGCTCGACCACCTCTCCCGGGCTGACCACCAGGGGAATCACGTCCGGCGGCCACCTGAGCAGATCGCCGTGGAAGTCGAGGAAGCCTTCGTCGTCGACGATCAGCATCGCGGCGAACTCGCAGCGCCCGCTGTCGATCGAGCGCTGCAGGTTGATCAGGTTCTGCTGGATCCGGCCGCAGCGCTTGACCAGCTGGTCGGTGTTCAGCCAGCGGCCCTTCTTCAGCCACTCAACCTCGACGAAGAGATCGTGGCGCAGGTTCCGGAACCGGCGGGCGCTCAGGTCCCTGGAGAACAACCCGGGCACGGTGACCGTGATGTCCACGGACTGCCGGCGGTCAACCGCCGGGTCAAAACTTTCCGTCGTCGACTTGCTGATCTTCAGGCCGAGATGAACGCGGTCCGGAAACTCCCGCTCCAGCGCCCTTCCGAACCGGAACACGCAGTCCTGGCGGGTCCAGATCGCCGGGCCGGGATAGCTGTCCGGGTCCCGCTTCGTGGTCCAGCCGTGGTAGCCGAAGCCACCCCAGTTGCGATAGCCGCGAAGCAGGTTGAGATAGGCGGCACGCAGGCCTTCGAAGATATCCCGGTCACCATGGTCTGGGAGGTCGTCCTCGGCGACTGGCTGCTCGGCATCAAAGGCGGCCTGGGAAACGGCCTGGCATTCGTTGAAGTGGCGGGCCGCGTCAAGGAGTTCGTTCACCTGGAAGGGCAGTGAAACCGACTCGATCCTCCGCAAGGCCTGGATCTTGGTTTGTTCACTGACGTCGCTGCGGGTGACGAGATAGGAAACAGGGTGGGCCGGGTTCTCCTCGGCCCAGATCCGGGCCGCCTGGCTGGTCTGGACCAGGTGGTTCCGGGCGTCAATCAGTTTCTTCTCGTGGGCCGGCAAATCGGCAGGTGGAAGCGTGTCGAACTCGTCGGCTTCTCCCTCCGGCACCCCCAACTTGACTTCCATGCGCGAAATCGTAGATGTGGTCTGCTGTTGCGGGGGGTGAAACGGGTCAGACTGAAGGCAGTCCTGCACGGGGACGGTGACGTTCCCCGGGGAGCGGAATCATTCCGGGGGTGCGGTGAGTTTCGGGACCCGCGTCGCGATGACCTGGGCCTGCGCCACCTGCGGGGAACCGCTGGACTTGTTGCAGTTGAGCTCGATCGGGCCGGGCTCTTCGAGGACCTTGGTCGCTGCCATCGAGAGCGGGAAGACCGCACCCGCCGGGATGGTGATGTTTTGCGCCGCGTCGGAAGCGACCGAGCAGATGATCGTCGAACTGCCGACGCCGCCAAGGACATTCGCCCGGCTCCAGACGACATATGAACCGGCCGGAAGCACGGGCGTGCTCGCAACCACCTGCATCGTCCCGGTCAGATCAAGCAGCGTCGAGGAGTCCCGGCCTCCTCGCCAGGTGGCGCCGGGAATCACTCCCGGCGCCAGATCCCGGGTCCGGATCGACCGGTCTTTGACCTTCGACGAGTTGACCGACCCCTTCCTCAACTTGGACGCCGAAACGGAGTTCCTTTTCAGTTGACCGGCGCCGACCGAGTTTCGCGGAATCCTGAGGGCCGCGTAGCTGGCACCACCCAGGGCGACAATCAGCGCGATGACGGAAATGACGAGCGAGGGCGTGATTCGACGTTGAGACATGCCCTTGGCTTACACCGCCGGGACGGTCCTGTCAACGCCAACCGTTCAGAGGCCGAAGATGCGGCGGGCGTCATGGAGGGCTTCGACCAGGGTGTCGATTTCCTCCGTGGTGTTGTAAACGGCGAAGCTGGCGCGGGTCGTGGCGGCGACGCCGAGGCGGCGCATCAGGATCTGGGCGCAGTGATGACCGGCCCGCACCGCGACTCCGTGCCGGTCGAGGATCTCGGAGACGTCATGGGGGTGGACTCCCTCCAGTTCGAAGGAGATGATGCCCTCACGCTCGACCGTGTCCTGCGGGCCGAAAACCGTCAGCCCGGGAACCTCGGCAAGGCGGGGCAGGGCGTAGGCGGTGAGCTGGTTCTCGTGGGCCTCGATCGCCCGGATCCCGACCTCCTGAACCCAGTCGATCGCGGCGGCAAGCCCGGCCGCCTCGGCGATCGGCGGGGTGCCGGCCTCGAACCTCGCCGGGACCGAAGCCCAGGTGATCTTCTCCGGGGTGACCTTGTTGATCATCGAGCCGCCGCCCTCGAAAGGCTCCAGCGCCTCCCAGAGTTCGCGGCGGCCCCAGATCGCTCCGATCCCGGTCGGGCCGTAAAGCTTGTGAGCGGTGAATCCGTAGAAATCGGCACCGATCTCGGCCACGTTGACCGGGAACTTCGGAACCGACTGGGCGCCATCGATCACGGTGAGTGCCCCGGCCGCCTTCGCCTCGGCGACCAGTTCGGTCACCGGGTTCTTGGTGCCGAGTACGTTCGAGACATGGGTGAAGGCGAAGACCCTGGGGCCACCGGCCAGCAGTTCCGATAGCGCGGCCCGGTCAAGCCGGCCCTCCTCGTCGATCGGCGCGAACTGAAGCTCGGCACCGGTCCGCTGGGCGATCATGTGCCAGGGCACGATGTTTGCGTGGTGCTCCATCTCGGTCAGCAGGATGCGGTCGCCCGCCTGGAGGTTGGCCGTGCCCCAGGACTGGGCGACGAGGTTGAGGGCCGAGGTCACATTGCGGGTGAAGACCACCTCGCGCGGGGAGGTCGATCCGAGCAGCCCGGCGACCTTTGCGCGCGCGCCCTCGTAGAGGTCGGTGGCTTCCTCGGAGAGGGTGTGGACGCCGCGGTGGACGTTGGCGTTGTGCCCGCGGTAGTAGGCGTCCATCGCCTCGATCACCGCCAGCGGCTTCTGGGCGGTGGCGCCGTTGTCCAGATACGCGAGCGGCTTTCCTTTTACCTCGCGGGCGAGGATCGGGAACTGCGCGCGGATTTCGTCGACCGACCGGACCGGGGTCGGTGTGGCAGCGGGGGTGGCGGAGTCGGCTGCCATCAGGCGGCCGCCTCGACCTCCTCCTTGATCCAGCCGTAGCCCTCGGCCTCGAGCTGGTCAACGAGTTCCTTGCCGCCTTCCTTGACGATGCGGCCTTCGTACATCACGTGAACCACATCCGGCTCGACCATGTGGAGCAGGCGCTGGTAGTGGGTGATGACCAGGGCGCCCATGTCGGGGCCGGCGAACTTGTTGATGCCCTCGGCGACGGTACGGAGCGCGTCAATGTCGAGCCCGGAGTCGGTCTCGTCGAGGATCGCGATCTGGGGCTTCAGCAGCGCCAGCTGGAGCAGCTCCATGCGCTTCTTCTCGCCGCCGGAGAAGCCGTCATTGAGGTAACGGCTGGAGAAATCCTGGGGGATGTTGGCGAGATCCATCGCTTCCCGGGCCTGGGCGGCAAACTCCTTGATCTTGAGCGGCTGCTCGCCGCGGGCCTCACGCTGGGCGTTGAGGATCATCCGCAGGTACTTGCTGACCGCCACGCCGGGAATCGAAACCGGGTACTGGAAGGCCATGAAGAGGCCGAGCTGGGCACGCTCGTCCGGGTCGGCGTCGGTGATGTCCTCGCCGTCGAAGACGATCGAACCCTCGGTGACCTCGAGGGCGGGGTGGCCCATGATCACGTTGGCGAGGGTCGACTTGCCGGAACCGTTCGGGCCCATCAACGCGTGGACCCGGCCCTTTTCGACGGTCAGGTCGAGGCCATTGAGGATTTCCTTTTCCTCGACGCTGACGTGAAGGTTCTTGATTTCAAGTTCTGCCACTGGTTGCTCCGTTCGAAAAGTCTGGGGCGGCGGCTAGGCTGCGCTGCCGACCGCGGTCTTACTCTTGCTGCGCTCTTCGGCCGGGCGCGAGAACTCGACCAGCTCGGCCAGCGTGGTGCCGGCCAGGGCCTTGGTCACGCCACCCTGGACCCGGGTCCAGAGCAGCTTCGTCGCGCAGGCCCGGTCGCTGTCTGCTTCATGCGAGCAGAGGACCTTGCCTTCCGGGGTCTCGTGGAAGCACTCCATCGGGGCGATCTGGCCCTCGAGGGCCTCGACCACCTCGACCATGGTGATTTCCTCAGCCGGGTAGGCGAGGCTGTAGCCGCCGTGGGCGCCGCGGGTCGAAGTGACCAGACCGGCCTGGCGAAGCTTCGCCACCAGGTGCTCCAGATAGGAAAGGGGCAGGCGCTCGGCTTCGGCGATCGCGTTAAGCGAAACGGGGCCGGTGTTGGGCTGGCGACCGAGCTCGACCATCAGTCGAACTCCGTACTCGGCTTTGGTCGAGAAGAGCATCGATATAAATCCTAGAGCACTAGTCGGTTTTGCCGAATTCTCGCACTTTGCCAGCGGGCTTTTCCCGGCCCGGCCGACGCCTCATCCGGCGTCTCATGCGCCGCCAGGTTCGGAAGCGGTGGCTCCCGCGGGCGGCCGAGCGCAAGGCATAACCGAGCACCGAATCCGAGAATTCGCCACTCCAGGGGAGGTCGATGCGAACCTCGACCTGGCCGGGATCACCAGCCGCGACATGGGTCTTCTTCGGGGCGAAGTTCTCGAAGAGGTCGATCGAGCCCTCGTTTTCGGCGAGGATCACGGCCAGGAAGTGGGTCACGCCCTCCTCCCGGGCCCTGGTGGCGAGCCGGGAAAGCAACGCCTTGCCGAGACCTTTGCCGCGCCACTGGTCCGAAATCACGATCGCCACCTCGGCCTCGCGGTCCCGGTAGGGGGAGGTGCGGATGTAGCGGGTCACGCCGATCAGGTCTCCTTCGTCGGGGTCGATCGCCACCAGCGCCTCATGGTGGTGATGGTCGATCTCGGTCAGGTAGACGAGGTCCGATTCACTCAGGCGAACGACCGGCGCAAAGAACCGCTGAAATTTCGATTCCGGGCTGAGTGCGGCAAAGCCATCGGCCAGCAGGTGCTTGTCGGTCGGGCGGATCGGCCGGATCAGCACCTCGACCCCGGGGCCGAGCGCCACCCGCTCGGCGGTCTGCTCGGCGCTCATGGTTCGATCAGCCCCTGCCGGATCGCGTAACGGACCAGTTCGACCCGGTCCCGCATGCCGAGCTTCTTCATCGCGTTGGCCCGGTGGTTTTCAACGGTCTTCTCGGAAAGGTGGAGCATCCCGGCGATTTCCCTCGTCGTGTTGGCCTCGGCCACAAGCTTCACGATCTCTTCCTCCCGCGGTGTGAGATCGGACCCGGCCGGTTCGCCGCGTTCGAGCAGATCGCGAATCAGAGTCTGCTGGGCGCCGGGGGAGAGGAAGGGCTCGCCGCGCTCGACCGACCGAATCGCGTCAAGCAGGTCGGTGTCGGCCTGGGACTTGAGCACGTAACCGGAGGCGCCGGCCTTCAGCGCCTCGAACAGGTAGCGCTCGTCATCGTGCATCGAGAGGATCAGGACATTGGTCTCCGGGGTCTGCGCCTTGATCTCGCGGGTCGCCTGCAGTCCGGTCAGACCGGGCATCTTCACGTCGAGGATGGCCAGGTCGGGCCTTTCGCGGACGACCGTGTCGCGGGCCTCGATCCCGTCGGCGGCTTCGGCGATCACCTCGAGATCGCCCTGGCGCTCGAGCAGCAGCCGGATTCCGGAACGGACGATCCCGTGGTCGTCGGCAATCACGACCCTCATCCGGGGTTTCCTTCCCGGACCGGGACCGACAACCGGATCGTGGTCCCGTGGCCGGTGCGCGATTCGACGTCGAGTTCCCCGCCGACCAGGAGCGCCCGCTCACGCATGCCGCCGAGGCCGAGCCCCGAGGTGGCCTGGTCGAAGCTGAAACCGCTGCCGTCGTCCGTGACCGTCAGCTCGAAGCGGTCCTCGTTGCGGGCAAGGACGGCATCGACCCGGCTGGCCCCGCTGTGGCGGACCGCGTTGCCGATCGCTTCCTGGGAGACCCGGTAGATGACCAACTGGATGTCCGGGTCGAGCCCGCCGGGGTCGTCATCGCAGGTGAAGGTGGCGGTAAGGCCGGGGCGGTCGAGCTGTTCGACCAGGCCGGCGATCGCGGCGCGAAGACCGAGGTCATCCAGCGCGGTCGGCCGCAGCTGGCGGGCCACGGTCAGAAGCTCATCCATCGCCTGATGCGCGAGCCGGCTGGTCTCCTCGATTTCCGGCGCCAACTCCTCAGGGGCCTCGGAGCGGGTCGCCTCGAGCCTCAGCAGCACGCCGGTCAGCGACTGGTTGACCTGGTCGTGGAGGTCGCGGGCGACCCGGGCCCGTTCTTCCTCCTGGGCGGCAAGCGCGGCATTCGAGCTGCGGCGGCGCTCGGCCTCAAGGCGACGCATCATCCTCAGGAAGGCGAGCTCGAGCCGTTCCGCCTCTTCGGTCTCGGCGACGCCGTCGATCCAGGCGGGGAGGTTGGCGCCGGGCTGGCTCAGGTCGACCTTTTCCATTTCGGTGATCACGGCCTCGAGCGGTGTGAAGCGACGGCGCAGGATGGCGACGTTGAGCAGGCAGGTGATCGCGGCGGCGGCCACGGCGATCAGGATCAGCTTCTCCAGATGATCGGTTGAAAGGCCGGTGACCAGGCTCGCGGCCGCCGCGGCGAGCGCGACCATGACCGCGTTCAGCAGCAGCACCTCGGTGAAGATCGGACGACGCTTCATCTGAAGCTGCCATGGTCGCAGGGTGCGCGGCCGGTTTCCGGCCAGAGGCCGGCGGCGAGTGGCTGTCCCGGTGATCCGCCGGTCAAATGGGGGACATCCCCTATGGACGGAATCGGCCTTCCGCGCAAGAATTCCGGCCTATGACAACCACCAAGCAGTCAACCTGGGGCGCGACGCTCCGCACGACCATCCTGCTGGCCACGCTCTCCGGCCTGCTCGTGGTCATCGGCTTCACGATCGGCGGCCAGCAGACGGCGCTGCTCTTCCTCGGCATCGCGGTCCTGATGAACTTCTTCTCCTACTTCTTCAGCGACAAGCTCGCCCTGAAGATGAGCGGCGCCCAGCCGATGGAGGAATCCGAGAACCCGGAGTACTTCCAGATGGTCCGTGAGCTCTGTCAGCGGGCCGAAATCCCGATGCCCCGTCTTTACGTCATTCCGCAGGAGCAGCCGAACGCTTTCGCGACCGGCCGCAACTACAACCACTCGGCCGTCGCGGTGACGGCAGGCATCACCAGGCTGCTTTCGACCGATGAGCTGCGCGGCGTGGTCGCCCACGAACTCGCGCACGTCAAGCACCGCGACATCCTGATCCAGTCGGTCGCCTCGACGATCGGTGCCGCGATCACCTACATCGCGTACATGCTGATGTGGTTCGGCGGCGACAACAATTCACCGCTTGGCCTGATCGGCTCTTTGGCGATGGTGCTGCTGGCGCCGCTCGCCGCTTCGATCATCCAGCTGGCCGTTTCGCGCCAGCGCGAATACGCAGCCGACGCCGGCGGCGCCGCGATCTGCGGCAACCCGGAGTCCCTGGCCTCGGCGCTGCTCAGGCTTGAACAGGGTGCCGAGAACATCCCGATGAAGGGTCACGTGAGCGAGGCCTCCGAGCCGCTCTACATCGTCAAGCCCTTCAAGGCGAAGGGTCTGGCCGGTCTTTTCTCGACCCATCCCCCGATCGAGGAACGGGTCAAGCGGCTCCGCCAGATGCGGCCCTCGCTGTAAGGGTTTCGCAAGCAGGATTTTCCTCCCGAAGCGCAGCTGGCAGTGGGGCCCCCGGATCAAATGGTCCGGGGGCCTTCCCTTCGGGGCGACGCCGGGATAACTTGGGTCCATGGCCGAGATCAGGGTCAAGCGGATCTACGAGGATTCAAGCCCGGAAGACGGCCGGCGGGTGCTGGTCGACCGGCTCTGGCCGCGGGGAGTGAAGAAGGACCGGATCGACGAGTGGGCGAAGGAGCTGGCCCCGAGCAATGAGTTGCGCCGGGAGTTTCACGACAGCGATTTCGACTTCGATGAGTTCCGCGCCCGCTACATGGTCGAACTCGAGGGCCACGAGGATGAAATGCGGCAATTGCTCGGCTCGACCGACGGACCGTTGACGCTGCTGTTCGGTTCCAGGAACCTCGAACAGAACAACGCGACGGTATTGGCAGAAGCCCTCGGCGACCTGACCGTCTGACCGGCCCGGTCGGGCGCTTTTCCCGATGACCTGTACCCTTGGTGGTCGCGGCTGAGGGGCTGGAAAAGCATTCCGGACCTCGCTATACTTTTTGAAGTAACCAAATTCAGATCGAGATTGAGGGTTTTTGCCGATGGCACCGGAAGCGACCGAACAGCAGACAATCGAAGAGATCACGCCCCAGGAGGCTTTCGCCGAGCTCGATGGTGGCGGCGTCAAGCTGATCGACACCCGCGAGCCCTACGAGTACGAGGAGTCTCACATCGAGGGCGGCGAGTTGATCCCGCCCGGAGTGATCACCGACCGGATCGAAGCGGCCGTGCCCGACAAGGACCAGCGGATCATCCTGCAGTGCCGCTCCGGCGCCCGCTCCCTGGTTGCGGCAGAAGCTCTGGCCGGGCTCGGCTACACGAATCTCGCCAACATGAGCGGCGGCATCCTCGAATGGGAGGCCCAGGGCCTGCCGGTCGAGTCGAACGTTGCCCTGACCCCCGAACAGCGTGACCGCTACTCGCGGCACATCCTGCTGCCCGAGGTCGGGGTCGAAGGCCAGATCAAGCTGCTCGAGGCGAAGGTGCTGCTGCTCGGCGCCGGCGGTCTCGGAGCGCCGACCGCCCTCTATCTCGCGGCCGCAGGCATTGGCACGATCGGAATCGTCGATGACGACGTGGTCGACGCCTCCAACCTGCAGCGCCAGGTGATCCACAACACCAGCCGGGTCGGCCAGCCCAAGTCGGCCTCCGCCCGCCAGACGATCGAGGAACTGAATCCCGACGTCGAGGTGATCGAATACAACTTCCGGCTCGACGCCGGCAACATCCTCGAGGTGATCGAGGACTACGACATCATCGTCGACGGGGCCGACAACTTCCCGACCCGCTACCTGCTGAACGACGCCTCGGTGCGGCTGAAGAAGCCGGTCGTCTCCGCCTCGATCCTTTCCTTCGACGGGCAGATCTCGACCTTCATTCCTTACGAGGGCCCCTGCTACCGCTGCCTCTACCCGACCCCGCCGCCGCCGGAGCTCGCCCCGAGCTGCTCGGCCAACGGCGTGCTCGGTGCGATGGCCGGGCAGATGGGCCTGCTCCAGGCGAACGAAGTCCTGAAGCTGGTGCTCGGCATCGGCGAGCCGCTGGTCGGCCGCCTGCTGCTCTACGAAGCACTCGGAACCCGCTTCACCGAACTCAAGGTCCGGCGCGATCCGGAATGCCCGATCTGCGGTCCGAACGCGCCCAAGGTCCCGGAATCCGAGATGGGCCAGTTCCCCGACTACGAGGCATTCTGCGGAGGCCACGTCGGCTCCTGACGCACCCTGAGGACGCCCCTGATGCTGCGCATCTCTTCGTCACCCGCAACCCCGCGTGCCACCAGCACGCGGGAACGCGGATTCCTTGACCTGCTTGATCAGGGTCGCCCTCAGGGCCCGTCAGCAGGCTGAACCAATCAATTAGGATCAGCCCATGCCGTCCGTGAAGATTCCCCCCGTTCTCCGTAAGCACACCGGCGATCAGACGTCAGTCGACGTTGCCGGTTCGAACGTGGGCGAGGTGCTGAACGCGCTCGTCGCCGAGTACCCCGAAACGAAGGACCAGCTCTTCTCGGGCGAAGGTGAGCTGAACAGGTTCGTCAACGTCTACCTGAACGACGAAGACGTCCGGGTGCTTGACGGCCTCGAAACCGGGGTCAGCGACACCGACACCGTGATGATCCTCCCGGCCATGGCCGGCGGCGAATAACTGCAAGTCGGGCGGGGTCCGACCCGCCCTCCCAGTAAAACCCGCCCCACCCACTCGCACACAAGAATGGATGGGCGGGGCTCCGATCGAGAATCTTCAAGAACCGGGCAGGCGGTCTTCGTCTGACTTGAGGTCGTCCAGGATCTCCCTGGCGCGGTCCGCGGCGGAGGCGGGGACGAAGATGTCGCGGGCGCCGGCGGCGAGGAAGTCCGGAACGTCGAATCCCTTGTTGCGTTTGATCAGCGAAGGGATGCCCTCCTCCCGGAGGATTCCCGCGATCAGTTCCGCTTCGGCCTGATGGTTGGCCCAGGCGACCTTGACCGGCTCGGGCGTCTTGCCCGAACGCCCGGAATCAGACCGCCTGAATATCGACATCCTCGACCTGCCCCTCGCGGATGTTGAAGCCCCGGACATACGGCTCGTCCGGGTTTTCCAGCGAAACTATGAAGTAGACGGCGTCGGGCCATCCGCTGGCGAGGTTGATGTCAGTCTGCGAGGGGTACGCCGCGGTCCGGGTGTGGGAGTGGTAGATCCCGACCACGTCGTGGCCGGCTTCGAGGATCTGTTTGTAGACCTTGAGCTGCTCCTTCGAATCCATCTCGTAGCGGAGCGGGGAGTGGGCGGTGTTCTCCATCCGGTGGAGAGTGATCGCCTCGTCGCCGGCGCCGCCGATCAGGCCGCAGCATTCGTCCGGAGCATCAGCCTTGCTGTGCTCGACCATCTCGTCGAGCAGGGACTGGGGAACTTTCATCGGAGCGGGCCTACCACCAGTTGGTCGCGTCGATGTCGCCGAGTTCCTCGATCGACTTCGTGTAGACGCCGGAGGAGAGGTACTTCCAGCCGCCGTCGGGGATCAGGAAGACGATGTTGCCCGAGTCGATCTCGTTGGCGATCCGTACCGCGATCGCGGCGACCGCACCGGAAGAAACCCCGGCGAAGATTCCTTCCTGGGAAAGCAGCTTCTTCGTCCAGATGATCGCGTCCATGTTCGAGACCATGATCTTCCGGTCGAGCAGGGAGAGGTCGATGATCGGCGGGATGAAGCCGTCATCGAGGGAGCGGAGGCCCTGGACCAGTTCGCCCTGCATCGGTTCGGCCGCGACGATTCTGGTCTCCGGGTTCGCTTCCTTCAAGCGGCGGCCGTTGCCCATCAGGGTGCCGCCCGTGCCGAGCCCGGCCACGAAGGCGGTCACCTCGTCGAGCTCCTCGAGGATCTCGACCGCGGTGCCGTCGTAATGCGCGTTCGGATTGGCCTCGTTGCCGTACTGGTAAGGCATGTAGTACTGCGGGTCCTCGGCCATCTCCAGGGCCAGTTCGACCGCGCCGTTGGATCCCTTGGCGCCTTCCGAGTAGACGATTTCGGCGCCGTACATCTCGAGCAGCTGGCTGCGCTCGGCGGTGACGTTGTCGGGCATGACCACCTTGAGCGGGTAGCCCTTGCGGCGGCAGATCATCGCCAGCGAGATGCCGGTGTTGCCGGAGGTCGGTTCCAGAATGGTCTGTCCGGGGGCGATCGCGCCTTCCTCCTCGGCCTTCTGCATCATCGACCGGGCGACCCGGTCCTTGACCGAGCCGGTCGGATTGGCGGACTCGAGCTTGGCGAAGATCCGCACATCTTCCTTCGGCGAAAGCGTCTTCAGTTCGACCAGCGGGGTGTGACCGATCGAGTCGACGATGTCGTCGAAGGTGCCCCCGCAGGGCTTGTTGAGAAGGTCGTAGTAAGGAGTCATCTTGTGGGCCCGCTGGACGGGGGTACTTCATAAAGTGTAGTCACTTGGACGCCGGTCGGAAGATCTTCCCGGAAATCGTGAAATACTGGCCGGGTTGCGCGTCCAGCAAACAATTCCCTCCTGGAGGAACCTGGCATGAAGAAATCCCGATTGATCGCGCTGCTTTCGGCGCTGATGATCCTCGCGGCGATGGTTGTCGTGGTTGGCTGCGGTAGCAGCGACGATGACAGCTCGAGCAGTGACAATGGCAGCACCGCTGCCAGTGGCGACTTTTCGTCCGAACTGATCAACGAAGGCACGCTGACTGTCGGAACCGACACCCCGTACCCGCCCTTCGAGTTCGGCGATGCGCCTGACTACAACGGCTTCGACGTGAATCTCGTTGACGAGATCGCCAATCGTCTCGGCCTCGAAACCAAGTGGGTCGACACCTCGTTCGACACGATCTTCACCGATGTTGCCCAGGGCAAGTTCGACATGGTTGCTTCGGCTTCCACGATCACGCCCGACCGGCAGAAGACGGTGAACTTCTCGGACCCCTACTACTCGGCCCAGCAGGCGCTGCTCGTGCCCGAGGGTTCGGACATCAGTTCGGTTGAGGATCTCGACGGCAAGACTGTCGGCGCCCAGAACGGCACCACCGGCAAGGACTTCGCCGAGAACGAGACCAACGCCAGCCGTGTTCAGGGTTACCCGAACGGTCCGGCCGCGATCGAAGCCGTGAAGAACGGCCAGGTCGAAGCGACCATCATCGACCAGCCGGTTGCGCAGGACGCGATCGACAAGGGTCAGACCGGGTTCGAGGTGGCAACGACCATCCCGACCGGTGAGCTCTACGGCTTCGCCTTCGCGAAGGACACGCCGGAGCTGCTGGCAGCGGTCAACAAGACGCTCGCGGAGATGAAGGATGATGGCTCTCTGGACAAGATCTACCAGAAGTACTTCAGCATCAACGCGCCCGAAGAAGTAGTGAACGGAACCACGACCAACCCGTAGTTCCGAAGGGAATCGACAGAAGGGGCGTCCCCGAGACGCCCCTTCTGTCCGGTTCTCGAACAAGTGACGGGGGGAGTATCAGATGGGTGAGTTTTTTCAGACATATTTCGACTTCTCCATCATGGGGGACAACTTCAACGCTGTCCTCGAAGGTTTCTGGTGGACGATCAAGCTTTCCCTGATCGGCGGAGCCTTCGCCCTCGCGTGGGGCCTGATCCTCTCGGTCATTCGCCAGCTGCCGGGCAAGGCCCTGGCCCCGGTCAGGTGGCTCGCGATCGCTTACATCGACTGCCTCCGCGGCATCCCGATGCTGCTTACGCTGCTTTTGATTTACGGCGGCCTCGGCACCCTGCAGTCAACCGGCACGATCCCGGAGTGGCTGGGAATCCCCGAGTTCTTCGGCTGGCCCAGCTCGTTCTGGTACGGCGTCATGGCCCTGACTCTCACCTACGGCGCCTACATGGCCGAGGTCTACCGCGCCGGCATCGAATCGATCCCGCGCGGCCAGATGGAAGCCGCCCGCTCGCTGGGCATGAGTCACGGCCAGGCGATGCGGTTCGTGATCGTTCCCCAGGCGATCCGCCGGGTGATCCCGCCGCTCCTCAACGATTACATCGCCCTGATGAAGGACACCTCGCTGGTCAGCGTGATCAGCCTCGCCGAAGTCGTTCACGTCGGGCAGGATGTCTATTCGACGACTTTCAATCCCTCCGCCCTTACCCTGGGCGCGATCATGTTCCTGATCGTCACCCTGCCGCTGGCCCGCCTGGTTGACTGGCAGATCAAGCGCCAGGACGAGAAGTTCCAGCGGGGTCTCGCATGAGCGACGAAACGGTGTCCCTGAGCGAGGATGTAGCCCGCGGGGAAACGATCCTCAAGGTCAGCAACCTGAAGAAGAGCTACGGCAAGCTCGAGGTGCTGCGGGACATCGACCTCGACATCAAGAAGGGCGAGGTCATCTGCGTGCTCGGTCCGAGCGGCTCCGGCAAGAGCACCATGCTGCGCTGCCTGAACCTGCTCGAATCACCGACCGGCGGCACGATCGAGCTGAAGGGCGACATCGTCTTCGACGGGACCAAACCGAAGAACCTCGATGACCTGCGACGCGAGACCGGCATGGTCTTCCAGTCCTTCAACCTCTTCCCGAACATGTCGGCGAAGGAGAACGTCTCGATCGCCCAGGTCCGGGTGCGCGGGCGCAAGAAGGCCGACGCCGACAAGCGCTCGATCGAGCAGCTGACCAAGGTCGGCCTGGCCGAAAAGGTTGACGAGTATCCCGACCGGCTTTCCGGCGGCCAGCAGCAGCGGGTCGCGATCGCGCGGGCCCTGGCCATGGACCCGGAAGTGATGCTCTTTGACGAGGTAACCAGCGCGCTCGACCCCGAGCTGGTCAAGGGCGTGCTCGACGTGATGCGCGAGCTGGCCGACTCCGGCATGACGATGATCTGCGTGACCCACGAGATCGGTTTCGCCAAGGAGGTGGCCGACCGGGTGATCTTCATGGACGGCGGCTACATCGTCGAGCAGGGTCCGCCGAAGGACGTGCTCGACGCCCCCAGGGAAGAGCGGACCAAGAAGTTCCTCGGGCTGGTGCTCGACCACTGATGGAGGCGGGCGGAATCGAAACGCCCGGGGAAAAGACGGTCGTCCTGAGCGGCCGCGCCTACGAGTTCGGTCACATGGACACGATGATCTCGGGGGCGAGCATCCGGGTCCGCGAGTTCCCGGAACTGGCCGCCGTGACCGACGAGTCCGGCAACTTCCGGCTCGAGGTGCCGGACCAGGCCCTGGTGACCCCGTACATCGAATCCGGCAGCGGCACCAACGTCCGGCGCCCCCGGGAGGGCGAACCCTTCGAGGTCGAGACCCACTGGAACGAGATCGACCTGCAGACCTTCCAGACCGACGGCCAGGACCTGTTCAACGTGAACTTCCAGACCCCGCCCGACTTCGAGTTCGAGGCGCTGAAGGCATTGCTTCAGGTTCCCTCCGGGGAGGACGGCCGGCCGCTCAAGTCGGTGATCGTGACCACCGCCTGCGCCCGCAACGTGCGCGGCGTCGATTACGACACCTTCTGGCTGAGAACGCCCCACGGTGTGGCGGGAGCGACCGCGACCGCCGAGCCGGCCCTGCCCGATCCGATCTATTTCAACGAACAGGTGATCCCCGATTCAAGCCGCACCGAGACCTCGATCGACGGCGGGATCATCTGGCCAGTGGTCGAAACCGGCACCTACACGATCACCACCACCTCCCCGACCGCCGGCTTCGCCACCTTCACGGCAACCTGCGCCCCCGGCCGGGTAATCAACGCGAACCCGCCGTGGGGTGCCTTCGAGCTGGTTGGGGCCGGTGAGGAACCGGACGGCGGGCCTGAATTCCCGGCCGGGTGCCGGGTGGAAGGGATCCCGTCCGCAACTTGATGTGGTCCAACCTGTTGTAGATTCCGGAACCACACTCATTACCGTCCGGAATGACCCGGGCAGGAGAAAGCAGGAGATTGATGTTGAGGAGAACTGTTGGCGTGCTGGCCGCTTTCGGGCTGGCCGTGATGATGCTGTTTGGCGCCCAGTCAGCGTCGGCGGCGGGCAAGACCGTGACGATCAGCGGCAAGGCTTTTATTTTCAACTACATGGACACGCCGATCCCGGGGGCCACGATCAAGGTCCGCGAGTTTCCGAAGCTTTCTGCGGTCACCAACGATCAGGGCGACTACGAACTGACGGTTCCCGACGACGCCAACGTCACTCCGTACATCGAGCCCGGCGGTCCGGTGAACCTGACCCGCTACAACAAGGACGGCTCGCTCAAGGGCATCCTCGACAACACCCACTGGAACACGATTGACCTCCAGACCTTCCACACCCGCGGCCAGGATCTCGAGAACGCGAACTTCCAGACGCCTCGCGACGCCGAATACAACGGCCTCAAGGCGCTGCTTGCGATTCCTTCTTCCCCTGATGGCCGCCCGGCCCAGTGTGCGATCGTCACCACCTCGTCTGCCCGAAACGTGCGGGGCGTCGACTACCTGACCTACTGGAACAACACTCCGCATGGAGTGGCCGGTGCCACCTCGATCGAGTACCCGGCCCTCGACGGCCCGGTCTACTTCAACGACTCGGTCATCCCCGACGCGACCAAGACCGAGTCTTCCGGAGACGGCGGCATCATCTGGCCGATCGTCCCGACCGGCACCTACCGGATCGTCACCACCTCGCCCGACACCCAGTTCGCCAGCTTCCTGGCGACCTGCAAGCCGGGCCGCGTGATCAACGCCAACCCGCCGTGGGGCGCCTACGAGCTCAGCCCCGGCGAGAAGCCGCTCGGCGCCAGCAACGTGGCCGCCAAGCTCGTTTCGGCCAAGGCTGTCCGCAAGAGCAAGACCAGGCGTCAGCTCTCCCTGGTCCTGAATTCCGGTGAGAACATCGACGCCACCGTGACGATTGCGGCCGGCGGCATGACCGCACTGCGGACGCTGCCCCTGAAGCCGGGCAACAAGACGCTGACCTTCAACCTCGGCGCAAAGGTCAAGGCGAAGCAGGCGAAGGTCACCGTCAAGCTGACCGACGCTTCCGGCGTCTCGTTCACCACCGTCAAAAAGGTGAACGTTCCGAAGACCATCAAGAAGAAGAACGGGAAGGGCAAGCGCAAGTAGCGCTCGCCCCGGTCAGGGCTCCGGCTGGATCGGACCGAGCAGCTCCTCCGGTGAGGGCAGCGAGGTCGAATCCGGCTGGGGCCTGGCCAGGTCCCTGAGGTATTCGCGCCACATCTCCTCGACCTCCCTGATCCGGAGGTCGAAGGCAACCTCGAGGTTGGCGACCGGGCCGTCGCGGCGCAGGCGGCCGATCAGAAGCTCACAGGCGCCGCCGCCGCGGTAGTCCTCGAGCAGGTCGAAGATCGTGCCCCCGAGGATGATCGCGTCACGGCGGGAGGGCGGGAAACTGGGACGGGAGCCCTCGCGCAACCGGCGGATCACCGCGGGGCGGAAGAAGTCAACCTGACGGGCGAAATGCTGGGCGCTGCCCTCGACCAGCCAGGCCCAGTTCAGGTAGCGGAGGAAGCGCATCGGGGTCCAGGGCGGCGGGATCCGCTCGTTGTTGGCGGCCAGCACGATCTGGGTGTAGAGCCGCTCGGCGGTGCCCCGCAGGGCCTCGGCCGAGGCCTCGCCGGCCGCCCGCTTTTCCATCGCCTTCTCGCCCAGCACGTGGACCTCGGTCGCCATCGGCCAGCCGGCCAGGTAGCGGCGGCCGGCCGGGGCGGCGGCATAACGGACGAAGGGCAGGAAGGGATGGGCGGCGGTCAGCCAGACCGGCGAAGGGTGGATGACGATCGAGATGTCGCCCGGCACCACCTCGAAGCGGTCTTCGAGCTTGAGGCTCAGGTCCTCCAGCCGGTCGAGCAGCTCCTCGGCGTAGGAGCGGTCCCCCTCCTCGTGCCGGGCGGTGAAGGTGAGGGATGTGGTCTCGATCCACGTCACCGGCCCAGCCTATTGCAATGAAAAAGACCCGCCGGAGCGGGCCTTCTTCATGAATCTCGAAAATCGAGAAGGCTAAAGGGAGCGCTATATGGCCACTATTGCCTTCTCGATTGCCGGGTTGCCTAGACCAAGGCGGGTTCGCGGTCGCCGGCGCAGATCGAACGGATCTCGTTGGTGGCGAACTCGAACTCCTCGTCCGACATGACCGGGGTGCCCTCGAAGGGGAGATCACGGTCGATCTCGACCCAGGAGCGGCAGCCGTGGTACTCCTCACGGACCCGGACGGTGACCGGACGCGGGATGCGGTGAACCCGCAGCAGAACCAGGTGCAGCGGATGGCGCGGCTTCCAGCTCAGGCGCTTGTGGGCGTAGTCGGTGGTCCAGATGTAGAACGGGGACAGCGCGTCGACGACCCGCGGGTCCTCGATCGTGATGTCTTCGGCTACTTCCGCCCAGGCACGGATGCGGACGCGGTCGGGCTGAGGGATCCCGCCGTCCTGGAGAAGCGCACGGGCCGGCGGCTCCTCGTCGGGCCAGACGCCCTCCTCGAGGGCACGGTCCAGCTCCGGGTGATGGGAGGCGCGTACCAGGTCGTTGTGCTGGTGATCGAATGTGGGGTAGAGGAAGAAGCGGTCGTGCTCGAGCTCGAAGTGCTTGTTCTCTTCGCGGATTCCGCCCTTGCGGAGCGTGAGAAGCTGTTCACCTTCGGCGAGGGCTCGCACGGTAACTGCCCATTCCTTGAACGCAATTGGCATAGGTATTCAGTCGGGGGTAGTGGTTGCTACGGATAAGTGGTACGGCAGACACCTGTACGGGGCGAGAGGAGGCATGACTGGCTGCCGCGGGCCCCGTAAGGAGTTGGCACTCTACAGGTCGATCCGGCGAAATTCAAGTCCTCGTGCCAAAAATTACGTACTAACCCGTATTCACGTACTCAAAGTTCACGAAACATGCGGAGCAGGCCTCCGCCTTCGCCCTCGGCATTCCAGCCGACCGGCAGGTGCAGAGTCGCTTCACCAAGGTCGATCGTTGCCGGTCCGGAGAGGACCGTTTCGGAGGGCGGGGCCGGAGCGAAACCGGGACCGGGCACGACCCAGCGCCGGCGGACCGTGACCAGCTCGATCGGCGATGCCGGGTCCCGGTACCCGTAGCGCTCCTCGTGTGCCGCCTCGAAGAGTTCGCGGAGGCGGGCCGGATCGGCCGAGTCGTCGGAGACGGTGAGTTCGAAGGACTGTCCCCGGTAGCGGAGATCCCAGCCGGTCTCGTCGGCGTCAGCGATCAGATCGAGCAGGCGCTGGCGGTCGAGCGACTCCTCGGCGGCGAGCACGGTCTGAACTTCATCCCGGCGACGATCGGCGGCGGCCAGGCCGAGGGCGCTGAAGACGCCCCCGGTTGGAGGCACCAGGACAGTTGAAATGCCCAGCTCTTCGGCGACCCCGGCCGCATGAAGCGGCCCGGCGCCACCGAAGGCCAGCAGGGTGAACCGCCGGGGATCAAGCCCGCGCTGAACGGTCACGACGCGAAGGGCGCGAACCATTTCCGCGTTGGCGACCCGGATGATCCCCTCGGCGCACCGGTCGGTAGGAATCCCGAGCTGACCGGCCAGGGTTTCGATCGCCTGCCGGGCCAGGTCAAGGTCGAGGACGATGCCGCCGGCCAGCTCTTCGCCGGCGTTCAGCCGGCCGAGAACGAGATTTGCGTCGGTCACGGTCGGCCGGGTGCCGCCGTGCCCGTAACAGGCCGGTCCCGGACGGGCTCCGGCGGATTCGGGGCCGACCCGGAGTGCTCCGCCGCTGTCGCGCCAGGCGATCGAACCGCCACCGGCGCCGACCGTGTCGATATCGACCATGGGCAGGGCGATTGGCCGGCCGGCGATCTTCTTCGAGGCTGCCTCGTGGACCCTGCCTCCCTCGACCACGCAGACGTCACAGGAGGTGCCACCCATGTCGAAACAGAGCAGGTTCTTCTCGCCGGACTGTTCGGCAATCAGTGACGCGGCGGCCGCCCCGCCGGCCGGTCCCGAAAGGATCGCCAGCGTCGCGTGGTCAGCGACCTCCTCCAGCCCGGCGACGCCGCCGCTTGACTGCATGATCTCCGGTCTCGGCAGGCCCTCTTCATCGGAGCGGCGGGCGAGGCGTTCGAGATAGCCCGCCAGCAGGGGGGAGAGGGCGGCGTCGATTTCAGTGGTCGCAGCCCGTTCGAATTCCCGGAAGGTGCCGACCACGTCATGCGAGAGCGAGACATGGAGATCCTCCCCGCAGCGTTGCCGGATCGCCTCGCCGATCCGCTGCTCGTTCTCCGGGAAGCGGTACGAGTGAAGCAGGCAGACCGCGACCGATTCGACGTCCAGCCCGGCAACCGCTTCGGCCACCCGGCCTGCTTCCGCTTCGGTCAGCTCCTCGAGCGCTCCCTCGGGCCCGTTCCGCTCGGCCACCCCGACCCGGCGCTCCGGCGGGACCAGTGGCGGCGGGTGGGCGGCCTGGAGCCGGTAGAGCGAAGCGCGGTCCTGGCGGCCGATCTCGATCAGGTCGGTGAAACCGCGGGTCGCAACGAAGGCAGTCTCGGCTCCCTTCGATTCGAGCAGGGCGTTGGTCGCCACGGTCATGCCGTGGGCAAAATGGCCGACCTGTTCCGGCTCGATGCCCGCCCTGGCGAGGACCTGCCTGGTCGCTTCGATCACCCCGACCGACTGGTCTTCGGGGGTGGAAGGTGACTTGCCGGTGAAGAGCCCTTCGGCGGTGATCAGCACGGCATCGGTGAAGGTGCCGCCGACATCGACCCCGAGGATCGCCTGTGCCGGGCTCTCAGGCATCAAGGCTGGACCCCGCGCCGCCACCGGTTCCGAAACCGCCCCCGCCCGGAGTCTCGATTCTCAGGCGGTCTCCCGGTTCGAGCCGACCGGCTGACTTCGGTTCGAGATCCTCGGCCGAGCCATCTTTCCGGACCAGCAGGTTCCGGCCCCGCTCACCGGGAGCACCACCTTCGGCTCCGGCCGGGGCATGTCGCCGGCGCTCGGTCAGCAGGGCGAAGCTGATCTGCTCTTCGGCAACGATCTCGCGAGTCAGGCCGTCGCCGCCCCGGTGCCCGCCCTCGCCGCCGCTGCCCCGCCTGACCGAGTACTCGCCGGCTCGCAGCGGGAACTCGTTTTCCAACGCTTCGATCGGAGTGTTCAGAGTGTTCGACATCGCCACATGGACGGCGGAGGGGCCATCGGCCCGATCCGAGGCGGCCTGGCCTCCGCCTAGAGTCTCGTAGTAAGTGAAGTTCTCGCCGCCGAGGGTGAGGTTGTTCATCGTGCCCTGGCCCTGGGCGAGCCCGAAGGCACTGAGGCAGAGGTCGGCCACCCGGGACGAGGTCTCGACGTTGCCGGCGACCACCGCGCTGGGCGGCTGGGCGCTGAGCAGCGAGCCGTCGGGAACCACTACCTCGACCGGTCTCCAGGCGCCGGAGGACGCCGGGATGTCGGGGTCGGTCAGGACCCGGATCGCGAAGAAGCAGGCTGACTCGGTGACCGCTCTCGGGCAGTTGAGATTGCCGCTGTCGGGACCGGAAGAACCGGTGAAGTCGAAGCGGATGCTGCTTCCTGAAACTGTCGCTTCGAGCCGCAGTTCGAGGTCGCCTTCGCGGGCTTCGAGCAGATCGGTGGCACAGTAGGTCCCGTCGGGGATTCGTTCGATCTCGGCCCGGGTGCGGTTCTCCGCGTAGCTGATCACATCGTCCATCGCTCTTGCGAGTCCGTCGATCCCCCGGTCGGACGCCATCGCTTCCAGGCGACCGACCCCGGCCCGATTGGCCGCTAGCTGGGCCCGCAGGTCGGCCCGGCGCTGCTCCGGCTGGCGCATCAGGGTGACCACTTCGAGGATCGACTCCTCGTCGAGGATCCGGGGCGGGATGATCACTCCCTCTTCATCGAGGGTGGTCGAGTCGGCCGGCATCGACCCGGGCACATCTCCCCCGACATCGGCATGGTGGGCCCGGTTGGCGGCGAAGCCGATCAGCTCGCCATCGAGGAAGGCCGGGGTGACCACGGTGATGTCGGGCAGGTGGGTGCCGCCCGCATAGGGGTCATTCAGAAACCACGAGACCCCGGGGAAGTGGGGCTTGCCGGCCACCGCCCGGACCGAAGCCGGCATCGAGCCGAGGTGGACCGGGATGTGTTCAGCCTGCATGACCATTCCACCATCCGGGGCGAAGATCGCGGCCGAGCAGTCGCGCCGCTCCTTGATGTTGGCCGAGTGGGCCGAGCGGACCAGCACCGCGCCCATCTCCTCGCAGGCCGAGGCGAGCGCACCGGCAGTGATCTGGACCTCGATCGGGTCCGGGGAGCTGCCGGAGGCCGGTTCAGGTCCGGAGCCGGCTCCCGCCATGCTCAGTCCCAGCGACGGAGTTCGATCTCTCCGTCGGGCCGGTAGATCAGATGGGTGAAATCGAGCCGGGAGTCGGTGTCCGGGAAGTCGGTGCGACGATGGCCACCACGGGATTCCTCGCGGGCCAGGGCGGTGGTGCCGATCGCCCGGGCCAGCGGGTAGGGGTCCCCGGCCAGCTGTGAAAGCCCGGTCGCATCCCTGAGCGGTCCGGCGAACTCCCAGACCGCTTCGCGGGTCGGCGGCTGCGGCGGGTCAAAACGCCAATCGCGCGGCGGCGGCATCACCCTGGCCACTTCCTGAAGTCCGGCAACCGCGGCGCGGCGGCCGAAGACGAAACATTCGGTCAGCGAGTTGGAGGCGAGGCGGTTGGCTCCGTGGAGCCCGGTGCAGGCGCATTCACCGGCCGCGTAAAGGCCAGGGATCGAGGTCCTGCCGTCAAGGTCCACAGCGATCCCGCCCATCATGTAATGGGCGCCGGGAGAAACGGGCACCGGCTCGGTGGTGGCGTCGAAGCCGGCGGTTTCAAGCAACTGGAAGACGCTCGGGAAACGGGCCGGATCGACGCAGGTCAGATCGAGCCGGACCGGTTCGCCTTCCTGCTTTGTGGTCTGGGCGAGGATCGCGGCCGTCACATCGTCCCGGGGTGCGAGCTCGTCGGTGAAGCGCTCGCCGTCGAGGTCGAGCAGGGTGGCCCCTTCACCGCGGATCGCCTCGGTGATCAGGGCGCCGTCAAAGACGGTGCCGGGGGCCGAAAGGCAGGTCGGGTGGAACTGGCAGAACTCGAGGTCGGCAAGTTCGGCCCCGGCCGCACTGGCCAGCACCGGGCCGGCTCCAATCGCTCCCCAGGGGTTGGAGGTCCGGCGCCAGAGGGCGGCGGCACCACCGGTTGCCATCAGGGTTGCGGCACTCCGGATCGTGCCGTCTTCGGTGATCACTCCGTAGCAGCGGTTGCCGTCACTGATCAGGGCAACCGCCGAGGTCTCTTCCAGGACCTCGATCCGGTCGCTGTCGGCGACCATCTGGGCCAGGGCGGAGGTGATTTCGCGACCGGTCTGGCTGCCGCCGGAGTGGATGATCCGGCGGTGGCTGTGGCCGCCCTCCAGGGCGAGCGAGAGGGTTCCTTCAGGCTCGCGGTCAAAGTTCATGCCGCGCCGGACCAGATCATCGACGATGCCCGGACCCTCATCGACCAGCGCCCGCACGGCCGATGACCGGCAGAGACTCCGTCCGGCCTTCATCGTGTCCTCGAAATGCTGATCCGGCGAGTCGGCCGGGTCGAGTGCTGCGGCGAGCCCGCCTTGGGCGTGGAAGCTGGCGCTCTCGGCCAGCGGCTTGCGGGAGACCAGGCAGACCGAACCGCCCGCCTCGGCGGCGCAGAGTGCCGCCCAGAGCCCGGCCGCGCCACCGCCGACGACGGTCAGGTCGAAGGTCCCGAGATCCCGCTCTTCGGAGCTATCCGGCAACCGTCAGTTCCGTCGGGTTCGCATCTAGCGGGAAGTGGACGCGTCGCCGCGAGCCAGGTCTTCCAGCTCCTGGAGGGTCAGGCCCTCCTCGAGACCGCGGGCGATCAGATCGGCCTCGCGATCGATCTTCGCCACTTCCGCTGCCTGCTCGGAAAGCCGGCGCCGGTCGAAGCTGCCCACTGACGCCATCTCGACGGTCATCTGCCCGAGCTCGCCCAGATTGCTGCGGCGCATCTCGTCGAGTTCGCGCAGATGGTCCTGCATCGCGCGTCGCTCGCGTCCGGTCTGGCCACCACGACTGAAAAGAGCCATTAGTTACTTCCCGAATCCTTCCCGGAATCGCCGGACTTGGAAATTTCCTGTTGGAGAGCTGAAATCTGGCCACGCAGCCAGTTCACGGCGGCCTCTCTTGCCTCCGCCTCGGAAGTTCCGCTGGTACTGACGGCACTTGCTGCTGGGCCGGTGGCGACCTGAATCTCGGCCCGCTTCCGGGCTTCACCAGCGGCTGTTTCGGCGGCTTCCACCCGCGCTTCGGCGAGCTTGGCGCTCTCCTCGATGTCCTTGAGGCGGGCGGCGGCGCGGGTCAGGGCTTCTTCCTTGGAAGCCTTCTCGGCGGCCAGCTCGGCTTCGAGCGAGGTGATCCGGGCACTCAGCACCGGATCCGGTTCACCGGCCGGTTTGGCGGCGCCATCTTCACCGCTCATCTCGGCTGCGAGGGCGGCGTCGGCTTCAATCTCGGAGGCCTGGCCGCGGACCCATTCGGCGGCGGCTTCACGGCCGGCCGCGGTCTCCCTGAGCAGACGGGCCTCGGCGTTCGTCGCCTTGGTTTCGGCAGCGGCGATCGCGGCGGCCGCCTTCTTGAGCGACTCGTCGAGCTCGTTACGACCGGTTTCCACATCCCGTGAGATCGCGGCAAGTTCGGTCTGGGAGTCGGCCTTCTGCGCGGCCTTGGCAGCCTCGAGCGCGGTCTTGGCCTTCGCTTCGCTGTCGGTGATCTGCTTCTCCAGCCTGTCGAGCGGGTCGGTCGGCTCGGGTGCGGGCGGAGCCGGGGGAGGCGGCACCTTGAGCGGCTTCTTGGCCTCGGCCGGCTTGGCTTCAGCGGGCTTGGGTTCCGCAGGTGTCGCGGCGGCGGGCTTGGCTTCGGCCGGCCCGGGTTCGGCCGGAGCGGCCGGGGTTGCCGGGGCGGAAGGCGTCGGCGCAGTAGCCGATGGCGTGGCTGCGGTGGCGGACGGCGTCGGGGCCGTCGCGGAAGGGGTGGGGGCCGCGGGAGCGGGATCTTTGGCTGCCGGCGCCACGGGCTGCTCGGTCGTCGAGTCGGATTCGGCGGCATTCGCGGCTTCCTTCTCCTGCCGCTCGCGTTCCTTCTTCTCCTTCCTGGCTGCCTTCTTCTCGGCCCGGCTCAGTTTCTTTTCACCGGGATCGGCGGCCGGAAGGTCATGTTCGGCGGTGAACTCGGCTGATTCCGGCAGCGAATGCTCCGCCGTGTACTCGCCGGTGGCCGGATAGTCGTGCTCGGCCGAGGCGGGAAGCGCCTGCTCGGCCGTGAATTCGCCGCTCTCGGGAACCTCATGCTCGGCGGTGTATTCGCCGGTGGCCGGGTAATCGTGTTCCCCGGTCGGCAGACGGTGTTCCCCGGTGACAGGGAAGTCTTTTTCGGTTGCCGACTGCCCCTCGGGCTCATTGCCGGCGATCAGCTCGTTCAGCTCGGTCTCGACTTCGGCTACTTCGGCCGAGCCGCGAGCCAGCAGGTCGTCGTCCCAGTTGTTCTGGACGTACATCCCGAGGACCAGCTCCCCGAGCGCCTCGCGGCGATCGATGTGAAGCTCCTCGAGCTGCCTCTGCTTCTTCTTGAGGGCACCCTTCCTCATCAGCTCACCCCATCATTACCTAAGTCGACACCGGAAACGCGCGCGCCTCCGGAATTTGCAGAATTCGAAAGTGCCTTGTCGGCCCCTCCGGCGAGCAGATCACGGTAGGCCATGACTACCCGGTCGGCCATCCTCCGGGCAGAAAGAGCCTCCGCCCGGGGCCGGCCATCGGTCCTTGGATCCGCCTCGGAAACCAGCTTTGAAGCAAATTCGGACCAAAGCTCCGGCTGGAAATCCGCGCAGAGGTTCCGGTCGAGTCCGCGCAGGGCATGCGGTGCGATCCCGACCGGGGTCGAGAGTACCGGCACGTCACAGGCCATTGCTTCAAGGCAGGCCAGTCCAAAACCTTCATAGTTCGAGGTGACAAGGACCGCGTTGGCAGCGTTCATCCAGAGTGGCATGCGGTCGGGCTCGATCCCACCACCGCAGACCAGCTTGGCATCCGCGGCATCGGCGAGTTGCTTGGCCCGATCGAATCTCTTTTCCGGTCTCTCCGGGTCGGCGGGAAAGAACAGGAACGGCTCATCCGGGTCAAGCCCAAGAATTCGGCGGGCGACTTTCCGGTCGACACGGCTGAAGCGGCAGAGGTCTGCCCCGCATGGCAGAACGGCGCTCCGGCCTTCTGACAGCGGCAGCCCGGGCCGTCCCGCCTCTTCCTCGAACAGGGCTTTCGAGGCGCCTGCGACCAAGGCGATCCTTCGGGTCAAAAGCCTGGACATCGGCCCGACGATCCGATGTCGCACATCGGTGCCGTGGAAGGTCACCACCAACGGCGCGGCCCCGGCCAGTTGTGCGCACCAGCCGGCCAATCCGTAGTGGGCGTGGACCAGGTCATACTCCTCCTCCTTCAAGACTTGGCGGATCTTGCGCGTTGCCGGCAGGTACTGGTCCACGCCGGGGCGGAAGCTGAACAGGTCGACCTCAAGTCCACCCTCGCGGAGCGCCTCGACCTGGTCGATCACCCAGCGCCCGCGCTGGGGCGCGGCCGGATCGGCACCGAAATTCATGACCACGAGAACCCGCATCCGGGCAGGTTATCCAGCGGACCCGCGGCTTTCAGACACCGATCCGCTGCCGGTCCACCCGCGGCAGCCCCTCCCGGACTCGTTCGCCCAGCCGTGCCTCCGGTCGAGGCGTGCGCTTTCGTGAGTCTTCCGTCACTCAATTGTTGCGCTCTCGACTTGTTCCGTCACACCTTATTCCGCACGATCAGAGGCAGAAACAAACTCTCGACGGAGGAGGAACCAAATGATCTACAAGGCGATGGGAAGTGCACATGCGCTGGCGGTTTCGAAGAGCGAGCTGGCTCGGCGGGCGGCGGTCGAAAAGTCGGGTCAGGGGACGGTCGAGTACGTCGGCCTGATTCTGCTCGTTTCGCTGCTCATGCTCGGCATGGTCGCGGCGATGAAGGGCTTCAGCGGTCGCCAGGGCACCGAGCTGGCCGAGCTGATCGTGGACAAGATCCAGTCGGCAGTCGACAAGATCTCATTCCGCTAGCCGCTCGAACCCGTTCACTGCGGCGTTCCGATTCAGTGAGATCCGTCTTTTTCTTCGTTATGACGAAAAAGACGGATCTCACGGTCGGATCAGCCCGGGAAGGGGGTCCAGCGGTCCGACTCGAAGGGGATCGAGTTTGATCGCAGGGCCTTGGTGACCCTGGGGCCGACCTCGCCCAGGTTTTCGCAGGCTCCGCGGACCAGGTCTTCCGGCGTCATTCCCGGTCCGAAGGCGACCTCGGCCAGCCGGGCCAGAAGTTCAACCTGGGTCATGGCGGCGGCGGTGCGCTGCTCGGCCCCGACCGCAGCCAGGGCCAGCGGCCGGCCGTCGGGAGCGAAGGTGCCGAAGCGGTTGACGAAGACGAGGCTTTGGTCGAATCCGGTGAAGCCGATACCCGCCACCGGAGCCTCGGCCTCGAAACGGGTTTCGAGCCGGCCGATCCAGTACGGGACCTCGGCCCAGGCAAGCTGGGTCAACTGGGTCGCGGTCAACCAGAGCGCGGTGGTGCGGACCCGGGCAGCCGGGCTGGGAAAGATCGTGGCCGGCATCGCGCCGTAGAGCGCCAGTTCAGCCGCCGCGCCGACATCGAAATCGTGAAGGTGCCCGCTCACCGCCAGCAGGGTGCGATCGGCCGGGTCGGGGAAGTGGGCGAACTTGCGCCAGAGTCCCTCCGGTGAGGCATTCGAGCCGATCGCCAGCATCGGGCTGCGGCCGGAGGCGGGCCCGGTGAACTCCTCGAGCAGCGCCGAACGCCGGTCCTCACCCAGATCGGCCAGGAGCCGGCCTTCACCCTCGGCCAGCACGAAGGAGCTGTCGGGTCGCGGCCACGGATAGCCGGTGGCGAATTCAAATGCCTCGTCGCTGTACGGGCGGGCCGGCATCTGTCCGGCCAGGCTGACCCAGAGGTCGAAGAATTCCTCCTGCTCCATCAGCAGGCGTTCGACCAGTTCCGGTTCACCGAAATCGGGCCACCTCCAGTCGCTGGTGCCGTTCACCGCCGGGACGCTAGCTGGTCTGGAAGACTCAGACAATGAGCGAAACCCTTTCCCGCAGCGGCGGCCGGTCGGCCGCAGATCTCCGTCCGGTGACCATCGAAGCAGGCTTCGTCGGCAGTGCCGACGGGTCGGCCCTGATCTCCTGCGGCGGCACGCGGGTCATCTGTACCGCCTCGGTTCAGGACCGGGTGCCGAAGTGGATGGAGGGCCGCGGGCGGGGCTGGGTCACCTCCGAGTACGCGATGCTCCCAGCCTCGACCGGCGACCGCAAACAGCGCGACATCAGCAAGGGCAAGCAGGATGGACGCGGGGTGGAGATCCAGCGGCTGATCGGTCGCTCGCTCCGGGTTGGGATTGACTTCGAAGCGCTCGGGGAACGCAGCGTCTATGTCGATTGCGATGTGCTCGAGGCCGATGGCGGCACCCGCTGCGCCTCGATCACGGGGGGCTGGGTCGCCCTGCGTCTGGCGCTCGGCAGCCTGCTTGAGCGGGGTGAAATCGAGCGGATTCCACTGACCACCTCGGTGGCTGCGGTCAGTGTCGGCATGGTCGACGGCCAGCCGCTCTGCGACCTCGATTATCCGGAGGATTCGACCGCCGAGGTTGACGCCAACGTGGTGATGACCGGTGACGGCGGTCTGGTCGAAGTCCAGGCCACGGCCGAGCGCACGCCGCTTTCCCGCGCCTCGCTGGACGAGATGCTGGCCCTGGCCGAGGCCGGGATCAACCAGCTCCGCGATTTCCAGATGGCCGCGGTCGGCGAGTAGGTCCCGCCCCTTGATCCTCGCCAGCCGCAACGATCACAAGGTCCGCGAACTGGGGGAGATCCTGCCCGGAACCGGCCTTCGCGCCCTCCCGGATGAAGTCGAATCACCGGAAGAGACCGGCACCACCTTCGAAGAGAACGCGCTGATCAAGGCCCGCTCGGCCCGCGAAGCCATCGGCGAGGTCGTGATCGCTGACGATTCCGGCCTTGAGGTCGACGCACTGGAAGGCCGGCCCGGCGTGTATTCGGCCCGGTACGCCGGAGAGGGGGCAAGCGACGGCGAGAACCTGGCCAAGGTGCTGAAGGACCTGGACGAAGCCGGCTCGGGTGAAGCCGGCGGGACCGACACGGCCCGCTATGTGTGTGTGATCGCCCTGATCGACGATTCCGGCGAGCATCTCTTTCGCGGCACCTGCGAGGGCCGGTTGACCCAGGAACCCCGCGGCGACGGCGGCTTCGGATACGACCCGGCCTTCATCCCCGAGGCGACCGGTGCGGGTGACGAAAGAACCATGGCCGAGCTGAGCCCGGAAGAAAAGAATGCGATCAGCCACCGCGGAGCCGCCGCCCGGCTGCTGGCGGAGCACATGGGCATCAGATCCTGAGGCGGGTATCGGAGTTGTCTATATGGACAACTCCGATAGGCACCTGCCCCGGGAAGGGGCTATTGAGCCCGGAGTCAGTTCTCGGTTGAGTGGCCGCTGTGGTGGGGGAGGAGATTGACCGAGGCGGCCACTCCGACCGCGGCGATAGTTGCCGCGTAACCGGCGTAACCTGCGATCGCGGTGATCGCGGTGGCGATCGCGCAGATCACCACGACAATGATCCAGGAAGCCTGACCAAGGGACATGGACGGTATGTTCCTACATCGTGGCGGATGCGAACGGCAAGAGCGACGATTCGGGCGAGACCGTGCCCGGCACCAGGGGACTCGAGGCGGCCGCTGCCCGGGTGCTCGAGAACCTGGCCGAACTCGAGCCGGAGCTGATCGCGGCGGGAATATTCGATTCGAAGCGAAATCCGGTTGCCACCACATCCGGTTCTTCGGCCTGGGCAACGGAGAGTTCGGCCCTGCTGGAGGCGCTCGAGGACGGTTCCGGCGAGGAGAAATTCGACTCCGCCCACATCGCCGGTACGGAAGGAGAGGTCTTCGCGGTAAGCGAATCGGGGCTCTCCCTGGTCGCGGTTACCGGCCGCTTCGTCCTGGCTTCACTGACCGCCTACGACATGCGGATGGCATTGCGGGACGCGATCCGGTCGAACGGCGTGAATCCCGCTTCTGAAGCCGAAAACGGGGGGTCATCCGATGCTTAAGCCTCATCGCGTGGTGCTCGACAAAGTCAGTTCCTACACCGACGAGGCGGCTGCCTTCATGCGTCGGCGCCGGCATCACCGGCGAGAATTCGTGCGAATCCGCTTCCAGAGCGGAGCCGAGGCAGATCTGCCTTCGGGCACCCCGGAGTCCGACCGGATCGCCGCCGCCGCGCGCCGCCTTATCGAACTCGGCTGATTTATGCATCGCCGCCCCGGCGCCAAAGGTGGCAGAAACGGCGTCCGAATGCGGTGTTACGGTTCTGCCATTCCCTAAACCGAGGAGGATTACTGACGTGACCAAAGCAGAGTTTCTTGAGAAGGTCGCCGGTGACGAGCGCATCGGAAGCAAGAAGGCCGCGGCTGACGCCGTCGACGCCGTCCTGGACGCGATTACCGACACCCTGACCGCGGGTGGCGAGGTCAACTTCACCGGCTTCGGCAAGTTCCACGTCGCCGAGCGCAGCGCCCGCCAGGGTGTGAACCCCCGCACCGGTGAGCGAATCACCATCCAGGGTGGCAAGGTTCCGCGCTTCTCGGCCGGATCCGCTCTGAAGAAGCAGGTCAAGGGCTGAGCCTCTTCATTGATCGGGCTGCGGCGCTCGTTGAAGAGCGCCGCAGCCAGATCTGCCTCGGCCTGGATCCCGATCCGGCCGGGCTCGGTGACTCGATCACCGACTGGAGTGACGGCTCCGCGGCGGAAGCCGCCGGGGCCGCCGTTTCAGCCCACTGCCGCCGGATCATCGATCTGGCCGGCCCTTCCTGCATCGCGGTCAAGCCCCAACTGGCCTGCTTCGAACGGCTCGGCTGGCCCGGCTGGAAGGCACTTGAAGAAGTTTGCGCGGCCGCCCGCGAGGCCAGCCTCCTGGTCGTCGCCGACGGAAAACGAGGCGATGTGCCGGTTTCCGCCAAGGCCTACGGGCAGGCGATGGTGGGAGAGATTCAGACCCCCTTCGGTCAGGTCGATGGCCTCGGCGCCGATGCCTTTACCGCCAATCCGCTGCTCGGACGCGACGCCCTCGAACCGATGGTCGACGCGGCCGAAGCGGCGGGGGCCGGAATCTTTGCGCTGGTCCGGACCAGCAATCCGGGAGCGGCTGATGTCGAAGACCTCCCGACCCCGGAAGGACCGGTCCACGAGCATCTCGCCCGGATTGTCGATGGTTTCGGCGATCGCCTGGGCGGTGTCGAGAGCGGACTGAGCGGGATGGGCGCGGTGGTCGGAGCGACCGCCCCCGAACACATCGCCCGGCTGCGGGAACTGATGCCCCGGGCGATGTTCCTGATCCCCGGAGTTGGCGCCCAGGGCGGCCGGCCGGAGGATCTCGGGGCGGCCTTTCTGCCCGGCAGGGCAGGGGCGATGATCGCCGCCTCCCGTTCGATCGCCGGGGCGGAAGATCCGGCCGCTGCCGCCGAAGAACTGCGGGAAGCGGTCTGGTCCGTCTCCGGATGATCACGCCCGGCGGGCACCGTTTCATGCGCATCGATCCGCGGTATCGGTAACTTTCCGGCCCGAATCTCCTCTGGCCCGTCCCAGTCATCTCCCTCTCACCATGGAAGAAAAGAAGAAGAACTCGTATATCGCCCGGATCCTGGCCGCTCTGGCCCTTCTCGGCACCATCCTGATCATCTTCGTCGCGGTTTCCGGAGTGACGGGCGGCGATGACGATGGCAACACGAAGAAGGCCAATCCGGCCAAACAGCAGAAGAAGGTCAGGCCGAAGACCAACGCCAAGACCTATGAGGTCGAGGAGGGTGACACCCTGACGACGATTGCCAGCAAGACGGGCATCCCGGTCGCCCGGCTGAAGCAGTTGAACCCCGACCTGGATCCGCAGGCTCTGCAGGTCGGCCAGGAACTCAAGCTGCGTTGAGTCGACGAAACTGGCTGGCAGCCGCGATCCTGAGTCTGACCCTCTGGCTGGTCGGTGGGGGTATTGCGAATGCGGCCAGGGTCCCGGAGCGGGGTCCGAAGCTGGACGCCAAGGCGTGGATCGTGATCGACGCCCGGACCGGACAGCCGCTGGGCGGCCACGCGGTCGATCGCCATCTCGGCATGGCCTCGACCACCAAGATGATGACCGGCTACCTGGCCGTACGGAACCTGACCCTGCGTGAGAAGGTCACGGCCGGCAAGTACAACCCGGACCCGGCCGAATCCCTGATGGGTCTCGAACCCGGCCAGGTTGTCTCGGTGCGGGACCTGCTCTACGGGCTTTTCATGCTGAGTGGCAACGACGCCGCGGTGACCCTCGCCAAGGCCGTTTCCGGATCGGAGGCGAAGTTCGTCACGCTGATGAACCGGACTGCCCGCCAGCTCGGCCTCGATGACACGCATTACGACAATCCGGTCGGTCTCGACGGGCCCAGCCACTACACCTCGGCTGACGACCTGGCGAAGCTGGGCCGGGTGGTGATGGGAATGCCGCGCCTCAGGAGGATCGCCGGCTCACGGATCGCGAAGCTGACCAGTTACCGGCCCCCATTGACGATCGAGACGACCGACAGCTTTCTGCGGGACAACGGCTGGGCACGCGGGATCAAGACCGGCCACACCCTGGGTACCGGCTACACGCTAGCCTCCGACGGTCGCAAGAAGGCCACGGAATTGATCGGAGCGGTGATAGGAACCCCCTCGGAAGCCGCCAGAAATGACGAAACCGTCCGCCTGCTCGACTGGGGCTTCTCGCTCTACGACAAGCGGGTGCCGGTCAAGGTCGACAAGCCGGTGGCGATGGTTCCGGTCCGCTATGAGGACCAGGACCTGCCGGTCATCTCGAAACGGCGGGTCCGGATCGGGGTTCGCAAGGGGGACCGGCTGACCGTGGTCACCGACCTGCCGGATGAAGTCGAAGGCCCGATCCTGGCTGGCCGGAAGATGGGCACGGCGACAGTCCGGCTGAACGGCAAACCCTTCGCCACCGTCCCGCTTTTCGCCGCACGGACCGTTGAAAAGCCGAGCCTGATCGACAAGCTGCTCGGGAACCCGCTCTGGATCGCCGGGCTGCTCCTGCTGCTCTTCTTCGCCATAATTGCGGTGTTGCTGCTGGTGCGAAGGCGCCGGGAGAAGAACGCGAGGAAGAGGCTTCAGAGAGTGCTCAGGACGAGACGATGATCATCTCCGTGACCCTGAATGCGGCGATCGACCGCACTGTCGCCGTGCCCAATCTGCGGCTCGGCCACCGGCATCGCTCGGTTGAGACCCGGACCGTTCCGGGTGGCAAGGGCATCAATGTGGCCCGCGCCCTCGGGCTGCTCGGCCGGCCGGTCATCGCGACCGGACTGGTTGGCGGCGGCAACGGCGACCGGGTGCTGAAGCAGCTCGGCGAAGAGGGCCTCCTGACCGATTTCATTCGCATCGCCGAAGAGACCCGCTTCAACCTTGCCCTGGTCGATCCGACCACCGGCGAGCAGACCGAGGTAAACGAAAGGGGCCCCCGGGTCAGCCCGGAGGAGCTCGACTCCTTCATCGAACGGCTGGACTACCTGGCCAGCGGCGCCAGCCTCTGCGTTCTGGCCGGCAGCCTGCCCCCGGGCATCGATGTCGAGTTCTACGCCCGTCTGGTCGAGACCCTCAGGCAGGCCGGCCTGCCGGTGTTGCTCGACTCGGAGGGGGAGGCAATGTCGGCGGGCATGAGGGCCGGTCCGGACATGATCACCCCGAACAAGATGGAGGCCGAGGAACTGGTCGGCCACGAGTTCGACACCCGCGAGGAAATGCTTGACGTGCTGGCCGAACTGGTTGACATGGGCCCGGCCGAAGCGGCGATCACCCTGCCGGAAGGCTGCGTGGCGATCGTTGGCGAGGGGCCGAACCAGCGGATCCTCGAAGCCGTGATCGAACCCCTGGAGCCGATTTCCACCGTTGGCTCGGGTGACGCCTTCGTCGCCGGATACATCGCTGCCCGCTATGACGGTGGCACCCCCGAAGATTGCCTGGCCTACGGCGTCGCCTGCGGGGCGGAATCGACTCAGCACCTCGGCGCCGGGCGGATCGACCGCGGCCGGGCCGAAAGCCTGCTCGGCAACGTCGAGGTCCGCCAGCTCCAGCTTCCGGCTGAAGTCTGAATCTCGGACCACGGGACAGGGGGAGGGGAAGTTTCCTGTACCGCGGTCGATCGATTCTCCGGACCCCCGGATCTAGATTGAACACTGCGATACGGGGTTTCTCCTCCCCGGTCATGTGGCAGTAATAGTGAGTCCAGGATTGGAAGCCGGGGCTCACACCCTCCCTGCAAGGCCCTCGCTCTAAGGCAGAGTGGGGGCCTTGCTCGTTAAGCGCGAAAACGCCGAGGTGGCCAGAGGCGTAGTCTCTGTTGAAACGTCCGCAGGGGCGCGTAGTCTGCCCCTCTTCACCCTCAGAGCCCTGGAGGACATAGATTGGAAATTGAGATCGGCCGAGGCAAGAAAGGCCGACGCGCTTACGGATTCGACGATGTTGCCATCGTTCCTTCCCGACGGACCCGAGACCCTGATGACATTGACATCAGCTGGACGCTTGGCCCGTACCGGTTCGACCTGCCCCTGGTCGCTTCCGCCATGGATGGTGTCGTCAGCCCGGAAACCGCGGTTCTGGTCCACAAGCTCGGTGGGCTCGGAGTGCTCAACCTCGAAGGCATCTGGACCCGGTTCGAAAATGCCGAAGAGAAGCTGGAAGAGATCTCCAGGGTCTCCAAGGACAAGGCGACCGCCCTCATGCAGGAGATCTACGAGACTCCGGTCAAGAAGGAGCTGATTGCCCAGCGGGTCGCCGAGATCAAGGCCGAAGGTGCCGTGGTCTGCGGATCCTTCACCCCGCAGTCGGTTCAGGAGAACTACGAAGCCGCTCTCGAAGCCGGCCTCGACATCCTGGTCATTCAGGGCACAGTGATTTCGGCCGAGCATGTTTCGACCACGGTCGAGCCGCTCAACCTGAAGGAATTCATCGCCGAGGTTCCCGTTCCGACCGTGGTCGGCGGCTGTGCCTCCTATTCGACCGGACTTCACCTGATGCGGACCGGTGCGGTTGGCGTGCTGGTCGGAGTCGGTCCCGGCGCCGCCTGCACCACCCGCGGCGTGCTCGGCATCGGGGTGCCTCAGGCGACTGCAATCGCCGACGTGGCGGCCGCCCGCTCCCAGCACATGCTGGAGACCGGTGAGTACGTGAACGTGATCGGTGACGGCGGCATGCGCACCGGCGGCGACATCTCGAAGGCGATTGCCTGTGGTGCCGACGCCGTGATGATCGGCTCGCCGCTCGCCCGCGCCAAAGAAGCTCCCGGCCGCGGCTACCACTGGGGCATGGCGACCTTCCATTCCTCGCTGCCGCGCGGAACCCGGGTCACCACCGTCCAAGACGGCACCATGGAGGAGATCTTGCTCGGACCGGCGCATGAGAACGACGGCACCTTCAACCTGATGGGCGCCCTTCGCACCTCGATGGCGACCACCGGTTACGAGGACATCCGCTCCTTCCAGCGGGCCGAGATGATGATCGCTCCGGCGCTGATGACCGAAGGCAAGAAGCTCCAGACCGAGCAGGCCGTCGGCATGGGTTCGAACGGCCGGGCCGCCGTTTCGGCGGGAGTCGGGGTCGCGGACGACTGAGTGGCCGGCCTCCGGTTTTCGTCCGCCAGTCAGGGTCCCGTCCACTGATGACCGCCGCCACAACGGAGGAAGTATTGGTCCTCGATTTCGGGGGCCAGTACTCCCAGCTGATCGCGCGCCGCATCCGCGAATGCGGCGTCTTCGCCGAGCTCTTGCCTGCTTCGACTTCGGTCGAGGACATTGAAGCGCGGTCCCCGAAGGCCCTGGTGCTTTCGGGCGGGCCGGCGTCGGTCTATGACCCGGGCGCCCCGGACTTTCCGGAGCGTCTGACCCAGCTCGGCATTCCGGTACTGGGCATCTGTTACGGCATGCAGGCGATGGCGCATGCTCTCGGCGGCAAGGTCGAGGGGGCGGAGGCGGGCGAGTTCGGCCGCACCGGGCTGACGGTCACCGGAGACGGCGGCGTCCTTCTCGGCGGACTGCCGGACGAGCAGACCTGCTGGATGAGTCACCGCGACTCGGTCTTCGAGGCACCCGAAGGCTTCACCCCGATCGCCTCGACTCCCGGTTCGCCGGTTGCCGCCCTGGAATCGGCCGAGAAGAAGCTCTACGGGATCCAGTTCCACCCTGAAGTAGTCCACACGCCGTATGGCACAGAGGTGCTGAAGCGGTTCCTGAGGGAAGTCGCTGGCTGTGAGGAACAGTGGAGTGCCGCTTCGGTCGTGACCGAGCAGGTAAATGCGATCCGCGAGCAAATTGGTGAGGGCAAGGCGATATGCGGCCTCTCCGGTGGAGTCGATTCATCGGTCGCCGCGAAACTGGTTCACGAAGCGATCGGTGACCGGCTGACCTGCGTCTTCGTCGATCACGGACTGATGCGGATGAACGAGGCCGAGCAGGTAGTCGAGGATTTCCAGCACTTCGGGATCCCGCTGGTTCACGTCGACGCCGAGGAACGCTTCCTGACCAAGCTGGCCGGGGTCACCGATCCCGAGACCAAGCGCAAGATCATCGGCGAGGAGTTCATCCGGGTCTTCGAGGAAGAAGCCTCGAAGATCGAGGGAGCGGACTTCCTGGTCCAGGGCACCCTGTATTCGGATGTGATCGAGTCCGGCGGTTCGGATCACGCGGCGACGATCAAGTCCCACCACAATGTTGGCGGCTTGCCCGAAGACATCGAATTCGAACTGGTCGAGCCGCTCAGAATGCTCTTCAAGGACGAGGTGCGGGCGGTTGGTACCGAGCTGGAGTTGCCCGACCGGATGGTCTGGCGCCAGCCCTTCCCGGGCCCCGGCCTCGGCATCCGGATCGTCGGCGGCGAAGTCAACAAGGAACGCCTCGACATCCTGCGTCAAGCCGACCACATCCTGCATGAGGAAGTCGGCGGGGCCAACATGTACCGAGACCTCTGGCAGTTCTTCTGTGTGCTGCCAGTGATTCGCTCGGTCGGCGTTCAGGGCGACGGCCGCACCTACGCCTACCCTGTGATCATCCGCGCCGTCACCTCGAAGGACGCGATGACCGCCGACTGGGCCCGCATCCCCTACGACGTCCTCGAAAAGGTCTCGAACCGCATCATCAATGAGGTCTCAGGCGTAAACCGGGTGGCCTACGACATCACCTCAAAACCGCCTGGCACGATCGAGTGGGAGTAGCCGGTAGCTGGTGGTGCGTTTGATGTACGTCTCGCAACGCAACTAATTCCCGCGGGCGAAACGAGTTGGTGCTGGACGAAGCAGGGCGGGTCGGCCTTCCCGTCGAGGTGAGGAAGCAACTCGGGTTGAAGCCACAGCCGCTTTGCGCTAGACACCGACAAGGACGGGACTATCCGTCTGCGGCCATACTCCGCGATCGCAGAGGCCTCGAGGGAATGCTTGGCGGTCTCGCGCCGCGCGGAGAGTCGATGGTGGATCAACTGATCGCGGAACGTCGCGAAGAGGCCAGACGCGAGGGCCAGTGCTACTCCGATCGCAAGTGACCTGCTGACCGTCATTCACTGATCACGATTCGATCGAGGCAACCCGCCTGTGCCCGCTGACCCGGCATCTGGGACTCTCGCTGGCCGACCGCGCCCGCTTCGCCCTGGCCAGCCGGATGAAATTTCCGGTCCTCACCGCTGACCAGGCCTGGGCCGATCTGGATCTCGGTCTTGAGATCCGCGTGATCCGCTGAGGACGGACTCAGGTCCGGTTCTTGCAACCGTAGATTGCGAATCAAAAAGAATCGTTCCGACGTTGGTCAAACCTCGGGAATGCGCGCTTGACATGAGTCTGAATACCAGCAAATGCTCGGCCCAAGGTCACCACGCGGTCCCAAAAAGCGGATCGGCAAAGTGACAAATCGAGAACCGAGGAGAAACCATGAGCAGCAACGTGGGCGCGCTGTTGATCGAGCCGCCGGATTCGGAAGCGGCGATTCGCAAAGCGGTTGAGACAGAGCAACGCCGGCATCGGGCGTGGTTCGATCAGCAAAGCAGGAATCTGGAGAAGTTGCGGGACCGGAACCTGAAACAGCTTGATCAGACAGCGAGACTGTTCCAGAAGGGATTTAGCGAGCCGCAACAGGCTGAAAGCTCGGGAAAGTCGAAAAATCGGCACAAGCGTTCAGCGAAAACCACCCCGGCCCAGATCGAATGTCGGTTGAAAGGCGTCTACCGCTTCCTGCTGGAAAAAGGCAAGCCGACTTCCTGTCCTGAGATCCGCCGAGCGCTGAACCTGACCTCCAGCCAGGCATACCGGGCACTATCGCGGTTGATCAGGGATGGCATGGTGACGAGGAGCGGGACCGGCTCGGGGGTGAGATACGAGGCCAAACCGGGGAAGCAGAATCGCATCGTTCAGACACAAGGGGCCGTGACGCGGGCAGTGGTTCCCCTCGATGTTCAAATGCTGGACACGATCCGGAACCGGGGCGAGGCAACGCCGGATGAACTCGCGCGGAAGTTCCGGGTTCCCTTCGAGCATGTCCAGAGAAGCTGCGGTGAGCTGATTCGCCGGAATCAAGTAGTCGTAGACATTCGAGACGGGCGCCACGTGTACACGGCAGCCGAGGCTGCCTGATGGCCAGCACGATCACCGGCGCCTTCGAGCAAATCAAGGGTCTGGCGCTGGATATGGCGATTGGGCTTGAGAAAGCACGTCCAGAACCCACGCCGGCGGAAGTCGACATCGAGATGGCATTCTCAGATTTCGATATCGGGACGCTCGACAGGATGGCATCTACGCTCGCAGCGGCGTGCAGGGAGTCGCATCAGGACGCGGAGGATGCGGTTCAGAGCGGATGCCTGGAACTGCTGGAACGCCGCCCGGATCTCTACCGGCAAGACCCGGACTCGTGGATGGGCCTGCTATATACGACTTCCAGGTTCCACCTCTTGAGGAAAAAGAGATACAGGTTTCGGGTGGCTTCGACCGAGGCTGTTTTCGGCGATCGGAGTGCTGAGGCTCTCGCTGACCTCAGTGATCAGGCTCCCGCCCATCGCAGAGACAGGGCCCTCCTTCGCGCACGACCATGCGTTGAAGTCACCCGGAGGGAGGATGAGCGGGCGAGGTTGTTGCCACGTCCCGAAGTAGGTTTCCGCTGGGCTCCGGAGCAGATCGTGGGAGCGATAGCCAACTTTCGGGACTTCTTCGGCCACCCGCCCAAGTGGGACGATTTCAAAGCTATCAACGGGCTACCGAGCCCAACGACGGTTTGCCGTCATTTCGGGAGCCTCGCCGAGGCAGTGCTGGCTGCCGGAATGACTCCGGCAAGCGGTGGCGTCAGAAGGCGTCCATATGAAGAAGAGGAGGCGGTGAGGGAATGCCGGGTCTTTCGCGAGAGGGAGGGGCGCTGGCCGGACCGGGTGGATGTGAGGCAACATTCAGATCGATTGCCACCGGCCTCTGCTTTGAAGAGGTTCTTCGGAGGCGACACGCCCTGTGACGTTCAGCAAGGTGTCGAAAGATTCCTTCGCAAAACGCCCCCTGATGCTTGACGGTGAGGGGTACGATCAGGCGGATGACATCGATCGGACCTCGGCCGCCAACTCGGAAGGGCCAATTGCTTCCACGTCTTTGGCCAGCGGGAACCGCTCCATTCCGGGGTAGACCAGAAAACTGTTCCTGGGGTTGAGGTCATCCTGGGCGAAGCGGAACCCCTTTCCGATTCGTGGTGCGGTTGACCGTTTGATTTCGATTGCCCATCGGGTTCCCCCGGGCCATTCCAGGATCAGATCGATCTCGTTGCCGGTGCTGGTTCGGTAGTAGCTGGCTTCAACCTCATCTCCGGCCAGATTGACGAGGTTCTCAACCAGCAAGCCTTCCCAACTGGCGCCACATACCGGATGGGAGAGGAGGTCGTCCATCGTTTCGATTGCCAGCAGGGAATGAACCAGACCCGGGTCCCGAATGTAGACCTTTGGCGCCTTGACCAAGCGCTTACCGACGTTGCCGGACCACGGTGAGAGACGGCGTACCAGCAGGAGGTCAACCATCAGATCGAGGTAGCGACCGGCCGTGCTCCCGGCAACTCCGAGGGAAGCTGCGATCTTTGCCGAGTTGAGAGGCGTCGCTTGGAGGTGCGCGAGCATGGTCCAGAACCGACGCAGGGTTTCGGCCGGTATCCGTCCGCCGAACTGGGGGATGTCACGCTCCAGATAGGTCTTGATGAAATCACGTCGCCAGGCCATGCTCTGCCGGGGGCTGGAGGCGAGCAGACTTCCCGGAAAGCCGCCACGAAGCCACAGTTCATCGATCGGTCCGGCAGATTCGGTCAGGTCGAAAGGGTCCAGCTCCATGTAGGAGGCACGTCCCGCCAGCGACTCGCCGCTCTGTCGCATGACGTCCATGGACGCCGATCCGAGTAGCAGGAAGCGACCGGTCCCGTGCCCGCTGCGTCGTCCCCTGTCGATGATTCCGCGGAGCTCTTCGAAAATGCCAGGCGCCCGGTGAATCTCGTCCAGAATCACCAGTTCGTCGCGGTGCCTTTCGAAGTAGGCCGGTGCGTCGATGATTCGGGCACGATCCGCGGCCGACTCGAGATCCAGGTAGACGGAGGGGCGTTTCGCGGCAACTTCCAGGGCGAGCGTGGTCTTGCCCACCTGGCGCGGTCCAAGAATGACGACCGCCGCCTGTGATGCGAGCCGATCTATAAGTTCGGTTTCGGATCTTCGCCTTATCATCTCTGCAATTCTAGCGATAGCCGCAAGATTTGCAAGGTTCTTGTTCATCCGACGAGGGGCGTTCTCAGGATGTCCATCACGCGCTCCTGGGTAGTAAGACTTTTTCGCGGCTCTGATCGATACCGGAGTGAAAGTAGCGGAGGTAGTTCTGGAGCTTGCGCTCGATCGTGGTGCTGCCTTCGGTGCCGAGGTCGACCTCAATGGAGAACCTGTCCTCGAAGTCACCAGCTCCCAAACGCAGGAAGGCGTCCGGTTTGAGGGTGAGTTCCTCGCCCAGTCCTCACGGGTAACTTCGCCAGCTTTCTGGTTCGATCTGGACTGAGATCAGTCCAATCGATCCGGCCCTAACACCACCGATCCGTCGCTTGTAACGGGTCAGTTCCACTGGTCTCAAAGCCGGGTGCATGGCCTCGGTCAGCGGCAGTCCGCGCAGCGGCCGTGCAGAGTTACTTCGTGGGTTTCGAGTTTGAAGCCCTTGCGGCGGATGTCGTGGATCGCGATCTCGAGGGCTTCATCCTCGAAGGGTTCGACCTTGCCGCAGTCATCGCAGACGATGTGATGATGGTGATGGCCTGAGGGTTCGACCTTCTCGTAGCCCAGGGAGGCGCCGCCGAGGTCGACCCTGTGAACGAGGCCCAGGTCTTCGAGCTGTTCGATCGCACGATAGACGGTGGCGCGGCCGACCCCGTCGAGTTCGGCGTCAATCTCCAGTGCGGTGACCGCGCAGTTGCGGTCCGCGAGCAGGTCGATGACCCGCTGCCGGGGAACGCTGCGGCGCAGGCCGGCCCCGGTGATCTGCCGGGCCGAGTATTCAGACCAGCTGGCCGATTCGCTCATGGTCGAGCTCCTTTCGGATTGAGTCGGGCCGCCGGAAGCGGCTCCGGACGGCGGCGAAAAGTGCGGCCAGAAGCCAAGCAGCAACGAGACAGATGACGATCGCGGCACCGGCTGCGATGCGCCCGTGGAAAGACAGGTAAAGGCCGGCGATGCCGGAAGCGACGGCGACCGCGACGCTGATTCCGATCATCGATCCCATGCGGCTGGTCAGGAGGCGGGCGGCCGCCGCCGGGCCGACCAGGATCGCCGCGACCAGCAGATTGCCGAGACCCTGAACGCCGATCAGTACGGTCACGGCGACCAGGACGAGAAGCATCGCCTGGACCAGACCGGGGGAGAGACCGGCGACCTGACCGGAGGAGTTGTCGAAGCCGACCGCGAGCAGCCGGTCGTGGCCGAGCCAGAGGAGGGCCAGCACGGCGGCTCCGAGAGCCGCGGTACTGATCAGTTGCCCGTCGGTGATCCCGAGGGGGTCGCCGAAGAGCAGGGCCTGAATCCCGGGCGGACTGTCCGGTGAAAGGGCCATCAGCACGCCGAGCCCGAAAAGCGAGGTGACGACCACCGCGATCGCCGTGTCGGCGGCGTCGTCATTGCCGGGCCGGCCTCTGGTCAGCCGGCCGACCAGGGCGATCAGCAACCCGGCCAGGATGATCCCCGCCGCACCACCGAGCAGCAGGGGAATCCCGAGCAGGGCCGCGCCGACCAGTCCGGGGAACATGCCATGGGCAAGCGACTCGGCGCTATAGGAGATCCCGTACAGCACGACCCAGCAGCCAACCGCTCCGCTGACTGCCCCGAGGACCGCGATCTCGATGACCGCCCGGACCGTGAACCCGTAGGTCAGCGGGTCGATCAGCCAGTCGATCATCTCTCCTCCCGATGATGGTGATGATGGGAGGGCAGGACGCCGAGTTCGGGCTGTCCGGGAATCTCAACGATGTGGCTGCCGTAGGTGGCTTCCAGCACCGGCTTGCTGATCGCCACGGCCGGATCACCGAAGGAGATCTGCTCACCGTTCAGGCAGAGGACCAGATCCCAGCGTTCGGCCTGCTCGACCTCGTGGGTGGCGATCAGCACGGTTCTGCCGGCCGCCGCGAGCCCGTCGATCAGGGCTTCCAGCCGCTGCTCACTGGCCGCATCGAGTCCGGTGAACGGTTCGTCCATCAGCAGCAGGCTGGCATCGGCGGTCAGGGCGCGGGCGATCAGGACTCGCTGACGCTGGCCGCCGGAAAGGTCGCCGAAGGTCGCGTTGGCCTGCTCGCCCAGACCGACCTCCTCAAGGGCCTCAAGGGCGCGGCGCCGCTCGCCGCGACCGGGCCGCCGGTACCAGGGCAGGCGGGCCAGCGAACCCATCGTCGCCACATCAAGCGCCGAGACCGGATAGTCGAGCCGGGACCGGTCGGTCTGGGCGACCGTGGCGGTGGTCGCACTGACCTCGAGCCGGCCTGAGAGCGGCTCGATCTCCCCGGTCAGGCCCCGGAAGAGGGTCGTCTTGCCGCCGCCGTTCGGGCCGAGAATGCCGACCCGGGACCCGGGCGGGACCTGAAACTCGAGGCCGTGGAGGACCGGGTTTCCTTCGTAGCCCAGGGTCGCATGGGCCGCGCGGATTACTGGCTCATCCATCGTTTTTTCCGAAACAGGTCAGGGAGTCGCCGCTCATCCCGGCGACCACCGCGTTCACATTCGACTTCATCGATCCGAGCCAGGTCTCGCCGTCCGAGCCTTCCGGGCCCAGAGTGTCTCCGTAAAGCGAGTACCGGGTCGTGGCGCCGGTGTCCCGAGCCAGGGCTTCCGAGAGGGCGGGGGAAACCGACTCTTCGGGGAAGATCGCCTTGACCTTCTCCCGCCGGATCGTTTCCTCGAGGCCGGCCAGATCGCCGGCCGACGGCTGCGCCTCGGTGGTCAGCGCCGGGATCACCGTGCCGACCGTCTCGATTCCGAAGCGGTTGGTGAAGTAGGCGAAGGCGTCGTGATCGGTGACGATCTTGCGCTGATCGGCCAGGATCCGGCGGATGCAGGCCTTCGTTCGCTCGGTCAGATTCACGGTCTGTGTCGAGAAGCGCCGCAGGCGCCCGTCGTAATAGCCGGATGCCTCTGGATTGGTTTCGTCGAGGACCGAGGTGATCCGGGCGGCGGCGAAGCGCACGTTCACCGGGTCCTGCCACCAATGCGGATCAAATTCCCCGTCCCCGTAGAGCCGCACCGGCAGGTCCTGGCTGAGGTCGACCACCCTGGCGTCCGTGCCGCTGTCTGCGATCAGATCTGCGGTCCAATCGTCGAGGTGGCCTCCGCTGCGGAAGATCACCTCGGCATCGGCCACGGCAGTGACATCCGATGGCCGCGGCTCGTACTCGTGCGGGTCAGTGTTCGGTTTGAGGATGGTGGTCAGGTCGACCTTCCCGCCGCCGATCTCGTCGACCAGGTTCCCGACCTGGGTGGTGGTGGCGACCACCTTCGGGCCGTCTCCGCCGCTGCTCTGGCTGCCGCATCCCGTCACGATGCCGGTCAGGGCAAGGATGGCCGCAGCGATGGCCAGAGGCCGGAGCCTGCGGTTCCGGGCGAGGGCGCGGAGGCCGAGACAGACGGCGAAGACCACCCCGCTGGTCACCGCGATCGTCGCCCCGGGGGGAGCGTTGGTCTCGACTGAGAGCCAGAGCCCGAAGGTGCCCTCGGCGGCCACCAGCAGAACCGAGACGATCTGAAGGGTGATCAGGCGGGAGGCGAAGAGGCGGGCGGTGGCGGCGGGAACCACGACCAGGGTCGAAACCAGCAGGGCACCGACCGCTCCGAGGCTGGCCACCACCGTGGTCGCGACCACGGTCAGCAGGGCGAGGTTGAAGAAGGACGAATCCGACCGGAGCCCGCGCGATGCTCCCTCGTCGAAACCGCGAGCCAGCCAGTGGTGGCCGACAAGCCAGGAAGCGGCGAGTGCAAGTGCGGCCACCGCCGCGGCGAGCCGGATGTTGTCGGTGTCGATCGCCAGCAGCGATCCGAAAAGCAGAGTGTCGACGTTGGCGCCCGACTTGAAGACATCGCTGGCCAGGATCACCCCGGCGGCCAGGCAGGCGGCCAGGGTGAGCGCGGTGACGCTGTCGGTCCCGGTCCTCCTCGATCGGCCGATCAGGATTGCCAGCAGGGTGAAGGCGGCGGCGGCTCCGAAGGCACCGAGGGCGGCCGCGAATCCGAGCCCGTCGGCGAGCACGAGCCCGGGGAAGGTGGCGGTGCCGACCGCATGTGAATGGAAGGCCAGCCCTCGTAGCACGATCCACGAGCCGATGATCCCGCAGGGGATCGCCAGCAGCAGGATCTCGAGCAGTCCGCGCTGAACGAAGGGGAGGGAGAAGGTTTCCAGTAGGGCCAGGGTCACGCCCTGTTTATAGCATCAAATGAGAACTGTTCTCATTATCAGTGCAGACCGGGTCGGTCGTGACCGGCTCAGCTATAGCGGTCCCAGACCCTGAGTGCAGGTGTAGGATTGAGGAAGGTGCCGCCCTGGTACCAGCCCGGTCCGGACCAGATTTCGAAGTGAAGGTGGCAGGCGCTGCTGGCCCCGGTGGTCCCGACGTGGCCGATCAGCTGTCCGGTCTTCACATGGGTGCCGACCTTGAGCGGCGAGGGCCGGACCATGTGCATGTAGACATGGCTCTTGCCGCCGGTACCGATTGTGTTGATCACGATGTAGTTGCCGGCCCCGCCCGCCTGGTACTCGTTGTAGTAGACGACACCGGCCCGGGCGGCACGCAGCGGCAGGCCGCATTTCGCCAGAACGTCCTGACCCTGATGGGTGTGACCTGAGCGGGGTGCGCCGATCCCGTCGCCATAGGTATGAGGGCCGCGGAGCGGGAACATGAAGCCGTAGATGTGGAACTCGAAGGGGTCGACCGCGTTGCCACGACTGGTCCGCGAAGCCCGGGCGGCCCGGCGGCGCTCACGCTTGAGCCGGGTTGAAAGCGAGGCGGCGGTGCCGTCGTTTCCGCGGACCACGAAACGGTAGGAGCCATTCGGGGCGGTCTTACGCCTGGCGAGAAGTCCGCTCCAGCCGACCTTTTCGGTTGATCCCGTCGGCACGTCATTGAGGAACCGGCTGCGGACCACATCACCCGATGAATTGACTACATCGACCCGGAGGTCCACCCTCGGGGTCGAGCCGTTGACCACGAAGTTGAGGACCGGACGGCGCAGCCCGTACTGGTAGGCCTTGGTCGGGGAAGTGCTGGCGTCGGTGATCGTCAGCTTGCCGGTGCGGGTGAACTGCCCCTCGCCGACCGTGAGGATCTGGCTGGACGGATCGGAAACCGAGTTGGTGTTGGAGACGACGCGAACCCGGCCCGAGGCCGCGCCGTCGGGAACCGTGGCTTCAACCCTGGTCTCGGTCACCACATCCGGCTTCACCCGGATGTTCCTATTCGTACCGCGGAATGCCACATAGGAGACCGACTTCATGTTCGTACCGGTGATCTGGACCGAGCCTCCGGCCGAAACCTCGCGGAGCTTGGTGCAGCCGGTCAGGCAGATCACATCGGAGATCTCGGGCAGTTCGGGAATCACCAGTCCGCCGCCACCGCTGGTTGCGCCGCTGGCCGCGGTCGAGCCGAAGGAGGCCGGGGTCAGGCAGGCCAACGCGACCGCAAAAGCGGCGAGCGAGAAGGTTTTTCGTCTACTCGTCTTCAATCTCTTTCCGGTTGCCTGCGGAGTTAGCTGGCGGGCTCGCGCTGAAAGAGATGCGCTACGGAGCAATGCTTGCCTCCGATTCGCCCCTGGGGAAACAGTTCCCCGTTGGTTCCTCCGCCCCTTCCCCTGGAAGGAAAGGGTTCGGCTTATTGACGCGCGTCAGTATAGACAGGCCCCACGACGTCGGGTGTGATGTTTGTCAACGTAAGAAGTCGATCCGGTCTTCGCCGGACCTCCCAAAGCAACCCGTCGGCCCACAGAACATAAGAATGGATGGGCCGACTCTGTCTTGCGGCCAGCCGACGAGAAGACCCTTCAACTGTGATTCCCCTATTATTCCGTGGCCGCGCGTCGCTCCCGCCGGGAGTTCGCGTCAATTTGCCATGAAGACTCACGTAGCCACCCCCGCCAATCGCCAGAGAGACTGGTACATCGTCGACGCCGAAGGTCAGACCCTCGGCCGCCTCGCGACCCAGCTCGCAGACACGCTGCGCGGCAAGCGCAAGCCCGACTACACGCCGCATATCGACACCGGTGACTTCGTCGTCGTTGTCAACGCGGAGAAGATCAAGGTGACCGGCGACAAGCTGAACCAGAAGATTTACTGGCGTCACAGTGGCTACCCGGGCGGCATCAAGTCCCGCACCCTCGCCGAGATGCTCGAGAAGCAGCCGGAAGAGGTGATCCGCAAAGCGGTCAAGGGAATGATGCCCCGCAACAAGCTCTCCCGGCAGCAGCTTCTCAAGCTGAAGGTCTGTGCCGGACCCGAGCATCCTCACCAGGCCCAGCAGCCGAAGCCCTTGGAAATCCATAACTAGAGCCACGAGAACTTGAGCGAAGAAGAGAATACCGAAGACGTGACCCCCGAAGAGACTCCCGAAGCCGCCGCGGAGGAAACTCCGGCCGCCGAGGAAGTGGTCGAAGAAGCCGCCGAGGTTGAAGTCGAAGAGACTCCCGAGGCCGAGGCTGAAGAAGTGGTCGCCGAAGGTGAAGTTGAAGGCGCCGAGGGTGAAGGCGAAGTAGAAGTCGAAGAAGCCGCCACCGAGGCCGCCGAGGAAATCGTCGCCGAAGAAGAGGCCGAGGCTGCCCCCGCAGCTCCGAAGTCGGACCTGCCCCCGGGCGCCGATCTCGAGCCGCTGGCCGAGCCCGAAGTCGAAGTCGAGCTGACCGCCGAGGAACTCGCCGCCCGCGAGGCCGAGGAAGAGGAGCGCGCCGCCCGTGAGGCTGCCGAGGCCGAAGAGGCCCCGGTTGCCCGGCCCGAGCCGGTCAAGCTGGCCAAGGACGCCCGTTTCATCGCCACCGGCAAGCGCAAGCGCTCGGTCGCCCGTGTGATCATCCTGCCGGGTGACGGCACGATCACCATCAACGATCGGGAGATCGACGAATACTTCCCGCGGGCCCGTCACCGCACCGTCGTCAACTCGCCGCTGGTCGCCACCGGGTACGAGTCAAATGTGAACATCAAGATCCGCGTTCACGGCGGCGGCATCTCCGGCCAGGCCGGCGCGGTCCGCCACGGCATTGCCCGGGCGCTGACCGAAGTCGACCCCGAGCTTCGTCCCGAGCTCAAGCGGCGTGGGTTCCTGACCCGTGACGCGAGGGCCAAGGAACGCCGCAAGGCCGGTCTCAAGAAGGCCCGTAAGCGGCCGCAGTTCTCGAAGCGCTAGGGCTTCTGGACAGGGCGTGTCGTCTCCGACCCGCACTCTCTTCGGTACCGATGGAATACGTGGGCGCGTCGGCGACAAGCTGACCGCGGAGTTGGCCCTTGCCATCGGCAGGGCCGGAACCGAATCACTGCGCCACGCCCGCGGGATCGAGCGTCCACGGGTCCTGATCATTCGCGACACCCGCGAGTCGGGGCCGATGCTAGAGGCGGCGCTGGCGGCCGGCATCACCGAAGCCGGTGGTGACGTCTACCTCGGCGGCATCCTGCCGACCCCGGCTGCCGCCCTGATCTCGGGTCATCACGGTTTCGACCTGGCGGCGGTCGTCTCCGCCTCCCACAACCCCTTCCATGACAACGGGATCAAGCTCTTCGGCGGGGACGGTGGCAAGCTCGACGACGCGACCGAGGCCGGGGTGGAGGCACTGATCCACGAGCCGCCGGAGCCGGCCGGAGATCCCGGCCGGATCCGCGAACTGAGCGGCGCCGACCAGGATTACCTGCGGGCGCTCGAGAGCTACTTCCGTCTGGATCTGACCGGTCTCAAGGTCGTACTCGACTGTGCCAACGGGGCCACCTACCGGGTGGCCGGGGAGATCTTCACCCGGCTCGGAGCCGAGGTTGACCTGCTCGCGATCGAACCTGACGGCCGCAACATCAACGACGGCTGTGGTTCAACCGACCTTTCGCTGCTTTCGGAGCGGGTCGCCTCCACGGGCGCGACGCTCGGCTTCGCATTCGACGGCGACGGGGACCGGGTTCTGGCCGTGGACGGCGGGGGAACCCCCTTCGATGGCGATGAGATAATCGCCCTCGTCGCGGCCGCCCGGGCCGCCGCCGGCAATCTCGGCGGCGGTGTCGCCGTGACGGTGATGAGTAACTACGGATTCCATCAGGCGATGAAGGAGGCCGGGGTCGAGGTCGAGGTGACCTATGTCGGTGACCGCTACGTGCTCGAGGCGCTGCGCGAGAAGAACTGGGTGCTCGGAGGCGAGCAGTCCGGACACATCATTTCGACCGATTACGCCCCGACCGGGGACGGGATCGCCGCCGCCCTGATGCTGCTTCAGGCCCTGGACGGTCGCGAGCTGGCCGATGCCCGGGTGATGGAGAAGCTGCCCCAGGTCCTGGTTAACGTCGAGGTGGCAGACCGCGAGGCGATCGCCGGGGCAGAGCCGGTCTGGACCGAGGTCGACCGGCTGAACGCCGAACTCGAAGGCAAGGGCCGGGTGCTGCTGAGGCCTTCCGGCACCGAGCCGCTGGTCCGGGTCATGGCGGAGGCTCCCAGCCAGGAGCAGGCACAGGAGATCTGTGACTCGCTGGCCGGGCTGGTCCGCTCGGAACTCGGCTGATTTCTCCCTCCGTGACCGATCTCTCCCCGGCGGCGCGACCGCATGGCTAGGCTTTAGCGCTCATGTGCGGAATCATCGGATATGTCGGCAACCGGCCCGCTGAGGAGATCCTCGTGGCGGGTCTCCAAAAGCTGGAGTACCGTGGGTACGACTCTGCAGGGGTGGCGATTCTCGCTCCCGAGGAGGGTGTGAAGAAGGTCCGGGCGGTCGGAAACCTCGACGGGCTGCGGAGCGCTCTTCAGCAAACCGACCTGTCTTCGACGGATGAAGCCGACGCCGAAGGTCATTTCACCGGCATCGCCCACACTCGCTGGGCGACCCACGGCCGGGTGACCGAGGCCAATGCCCATCCCCATGGTGACGAGTCCGGCAATGTCCAGATCGTCCTCAACGGGATCGTCGAGAATTACGTGAAGCTGAAGTCCCGCCTGCAGGAGGATGGGGTCACCTTCACCTCCGAAACCGACGCCGAAGTAGTCGCCCATCTGATTCACCGCTACTACGAGGGTGACCTGACCGAAGCGGTCCGCAAGGCCTACGCCGATCTGCGCGGCCACTACTCGATCGTCGCGCTCCATTCAGAAGCTCCCGGCGTGCTGGTCGGGGCTCGCAAGGAGACGCCGCTGATCGTCGGAGTCGGCGAGCACGAAAATTTCATCGCATCCGCGATCCCCGCCTTCCTCAACGAAACCCGCCTCGCCCTGACCATCGATGATGGCGAGATCGTCACCCTGACCGCTGACGGCGTCACCGTGACCAAGGCCGATGGCGAGCCGGTCGAGCGGGCTACCGAAGAGGTCGAGTGGGATGAGGAGACCGCCGAGAAGGCCGGATACGACACCTTCATGATGAAGGAGATCCACGAGCAGCCGGAAGCGATTGCTGAGACCATACTTGACCGTCTGACCGAAGACGACAGTGTGGATCTTTCCGATATCGGTTTCGGCGACGAGGTCTTCCGCCAGTGCTCGCGGATCGTGATCGTCGCCTGCGGCACCAGCTACCACGCCGGTCTGGTCGGTCGTTACGCGATCGAGCGCTGGGCCCGGGTGCCGGTCGAGATGGACATCGCCTCCGAGTACCGTTACCGCGACCCGGTGATCGGCGAGAACGACCTTGTCATCGGCATCACCCAGTCGGGCGAGACCGCTGACACCCTGGCCGCGATGCGGCTGGCCCGGGACCGCGGGGCCAAGGTTCTGGCGATCACCAACATCATGGGCAGCCAGGCCACCCGCGATTCCGACGCGGTCCTCTTCACCCGAGCCGGACTGGAGATCGGGGTCGCCGCGACCAAGACCTTCGTCGCCCAGGTGGCCGCGATGTATCTGGTCGCCCTTCGGCTGGCCGAGCTGCGCGGAAATCTCGGCTTTTCCGAGGTGAGCCGCCTGATCAACGAACTGCGCGCGATCCCGGAGAAGATGGAGGCGACGATCGACTCCGAATCCGAGCGGATGCTGGAGATCGCCAAACTTCACTACGACCAGAAGTTCTTCCTCTACCTGGGCCGACACATCGGCCTGCCGGTCTGTCTGGAGGGGGCCCTGAAACTGAAAGAGGTCTCCTACATCCCGACCGACGCCTACGCGGCCGGTGAAATGAAGCACGGCCCGATCGCCCTGCTCGACGAGTCAACGCCGGTGGTCTGCGTAGCGACCGACAGCCCGATCCTGGACAAAGTTCTCTCCAACATGGAAGAGGTCAAGGCTCGTGGAGCCGACGTGATCGCAGTTGCCACTGAGGGAGATGACCGGGTCAAGAAGGTCTCGGGCGAAACAATTGAGGTTCCCCGCACCGACTGGGTCCTCCAGCCACTGGTAGCGATCCTCCCCCTCCAGCTTCTCGCCTACCACGTGGCTCGACTCAATGGCCTGAATGTGGACCAGCCAAGGAACCTCGCCAAGACCGTAACCGTCGAGTAACCCCGATTCCGGGGTTTCGCAAGAAGTTCGCAAGGGTCGGCGTTAGGATTTGGCGCATGCCCAGTCACTTGAAGAAGTACTCAGTCCCATCCATCCTTGCTCTCGGTCTCGCAGCCTTTGCAATTAGCGCCTGTGGAAGCAGCTCTGATGACTCCGGCGCGACCGAACTCGCCAAGTACGCCCCGGCCGATGTGCCCGTGTACGTCGAGGGAGCCGTCCAGCCGGACAGCGACGTTGCCGCCAACGTCGACTCGATCTCCGATGCGCTCGCCGGCGTCAACATCGGCGACCTGCTCAAGGACAGCATCGACAGCGACAGCGACGGGAAAGTCAACTTCGACGATGACGTGAAGCCCTGGCTAGGCGAGAGCGCCGGCGTCTTCGTTCAGTTCGATCCGGCCGATCTGGCTCCGGATTCCGCCATGGGCACCGACGGACTCTCGTCCCTGACTTCGACCGAGACCACAATCGGTGGCACTCCTGTCGCTGACTACGGCAGCGAAGATTCCGAGACCTACGGCCTGATCGTTCAGACCACCGACACTGATGCCGCGCAGTCCTTCATCGACAAGCAGGCCTCGACTGACGGAGGCTCCACCGATGGTGAATACGAGGGCTTCTCGTACAAGGTTTCCAAGGACGACGGAACGGCAGTCGGCATCGTTGACGACAACGTCGTAATCGGTTCCAGCGAAGAGGAGTTCAAGGCAGCGGTCGACGCCTCCAAGGGCGACAACCTCGCCGACACCGACGCTTTCGGGGATCTCTCCGGCCATGTCTCCGACGGCGCCCTGGCCACCGTCTTCACAAACAACGACCCGTACCTGGATGCGCTGAAGCAGCAGGGCTTCGACCTCGGCGGCCTCTACTCGGCGCTGGGAATCAACCTCGAAGGAAGCGGCACCGTGGTCAGCCTGGTTCCAGAATCGGACGAGATCTCGATGCAGGGTTACACCAACGCCGGCTCGGATCTGACCAGCGGTGACCCGACCTCGCTGATCGAAACCTTCCCGGCCAACACCGTCTTCGCGACCGGTTCCGGTGATGTCGGACCCAACGCGACCAAGATCATCGATGCCCTGAACGAGGAAGGGATCCCGGGTCTGCTCAAGCCGGGTCAGGTCGACAAGTTCATCAACGAGGCTTCGGGCCAGATTGACATAAAGGGAATCATCGACTCTCTCGAAACCGTTGCCTTCTTCGTCAACGGCAGCACCGAGCAGACCCTCGGTGGCGCCCTGGTCGCGACCAGCTCCGACATCAAGCCGATCGAGAGTTCGTTGCGCGGAATCTCCTCGCTGATCGGCCTGGCCGGAGACGCGCGCGTCCAGCCGCTGCCGGGTGGCGTGGCCGGATTCCGGGTCTTCACCCCGGAGCTCCCGGGTCGCCCCGTTGTGATCGGCGTCAAGGGCGACCGCATGGTCATCGGCATCGGCATGAAGGCCTCGCTCAACGCCCTGACCGGCACCGGCCAGACCCTGGCTGACAGCGACACCTTCAAGGCGGCCGACGATTCGACCTCCGAGGCCGGACTCGACATGTACGCGAATCCGGATGCGGTCGCCAATCTGATCGTCGGCTCCTCGCCCGGTGATCCGGATGCGAAGCAGGCGGCCGACATCGTCCGCAAGTTCAGCTACATGGCGGCCGGCTCCAGCGACGAAGACGGCACCTTCGAGTTCAACATGGGTCTCGACAAGTAGAGAGATCCGGCTGATTCAGTCATGGCCGACGGGGTGGGGATGGACCTGATCGAAGTGGCCCGCATCGAGCGGGCCCTCGATCGCCATCCCCGCCTCGCCGACCGGCTCTTCACCGAAGCCGAACTCGAGTACGCGGCCGCGAAGGCCCGTCCGGGCCGCCACCTGGCGGCCCGTTTCGCTGCAAAGGAGGCGGTGGTCAAGGCACTTCGACTCGGCCCCGGAACCAGCCTGAAGGAGATCGAGGTGGTGGCCGGAAACGAGGCCGAACCGGCGCCGACGATCCGGCTCTCCGGCCGTGCGCTTGAAGAAGCCGGAGCCAGGGAAGAAGGTCTGCAGGTCAGCCTGACCCACGCGCGGGAGATGGCCGGAGCTGTGGCGATAGCCGGCGGCGCGGCTGAAGCCGGTCCCGACCTCACCAATCCTTCGGGCCCGGGCTGATGGAATCCTGGCTCGACCCGGTTTACGACGCCGCCGGGATGGGCGCGGCCGACCGCTGGGCGATCGAGCAAGCGGGAATCCCGTCCCTGGACCTGATGGAAGCCGCAGGCCGGGGGCTTGCCCGGGCCACTGCCGAGCTCGTTTCCAACGGAGCCGGCCCGGTTGGCGTTGGCCCGGTAACTGTGGTCTGCGGTAAAGGCAACAACGGCGGCGACGGCCTGGTCGCGGCCCGGCACCTGGCCGAATCCGGCTTCAATGTCGAAGTCATCCTCTTCGGCGAGCGGGATGAACTCAGTCCCGATTCCCGGGCCAATTTCGACCGATTGCCCGAAGGCATCGCGCGGGTGCTGGAAGGGCAGCTCTCGGTCTCCTCGCTGGGCGGCGTGGTGATCGACGCGATGCTCGGCACCGGCTTTGAGGGGGAACCGCGCGATCCGGTCGCGACCGCGATCGTGGCGATCAATGAATCCGGTCTCCCGGTCGTCGCCTGCGATGTTCCTTCCGGGGTCAATGCCTCGACCGGCGAGGCCTCGGAAACCGTGGTGCGGGCCGATCGCACTGTGACCTTTCACCAGCGCAAGCTCGGTCATCTGATTGCGCCCGGCAAGCACCTCTGCGGTCCGGTCGAAGTGATTCCGATCGGGATTCCGGAAGGCGCGCCGCCGGCCGAGGCGGGAGGCGCGATCCGGGCCGGGGTGCTCGATCTGCTGCCTCGCCGCGGGGCCGATTCGAACAAGTTCACCTCCGGCCGGGTTTCGATCGTCGGCGGCTCCCGCGGACTCACTGGTGCCGTGTGCCTCGCCGCCGAGGCGGCGATCCGGGCCGGGGCCGGCTACGCCACCGCCGCGGTCCCGGGCGCGCTCGAGGACATCTTCGAGGCGAAGCTGACCGAGGTGATGACCAGGGGGATCGGCCAAAGCGATCATCTGGGCGAAGGGCAGGCGGGGGAAATTCTCGAACACATCGAGGGTGCCGCGGCCGTGGTTCTGGGTTCGGGAATCGGCCGGGAATCAACTACCGCGACAGCCATCGCGGCCGTGGCCTCCGGTTGCGACTCGCCACTGGTGCTTGACGCCGACGCGCTCTCGACTTTCGGAACCGACCTGTCTGCGCTCGCCGGAAGGAAGGCCCCTACTTTGCTCACCCCGCATGCCGGCGAGGCTGCCCGGCTGCTCGGGCGGGAATCGGCCGGGGTCTCCGCTCACCGGCTGGCTTCGGCCCGAGAACTGGCGCGTACGGCCAAGGCGGTGGTGGTCCTCAAGGGTGACGACACGATCGTCACCGACGGGGAGCGGGTAGCGGTAAACACGCTGCCCGCGCCTGCGCTCGCGACCGCCGGGACCGGTGACGTGCTGGCCGGGATCGTCGGCGGCTTCCTCGCCCGGGGTCTCGGCGGCTTCGAAGCCGCGGCCGCGGCCGTCTTCGCCCATGCCGCCGCGGGCGAGATAGCGACACTTCAGGTCGGCAACCGGGACGGCGTGATTGCCAGCGATGTGATCCGCGCGATCCCCCGGGCAATGATCCCTCCGGCTGGATGAAATAATCTCCTGCCGATGCCGACTGTCGCCGAAATCATGGACCGTGAACCCGTTTCCGTCTCGCCGGAAGCTTCGATCCAGGACGTGATCGATCTTCTGCAGACCAATGACCTGCCCGGAGTGCCGGTGGTCGACGAAACGAAGAAGGTGCTCGGGATCATCACCGACTCCGACCTCGTCATCTCGAACGAGGATTCGGATTTTCACCTGCCGCATTACGTGAACATCATGGGCGGCATCGTCTTCCTGGAATCGACCAAGCACTGGGAAGAGCGGGCGAAGAAGGCATTTGCCGCCACGGCCGCAGACATGATGACCGCCGACCCGATCACGGTCGGCCCGGATGAACCGGCCGAGCACGCCGGTCGCCTGATTTCCGAGCGGAAGCACAACCGCCTGCCGGTAGTCGATGACGAGGGCCGACTGGTCGGCGTGGTCACCCGGGTAGACGTCCTGGCCGCCCTCACCGGGGCCTGATGTACGAGCGGGCGGAAGCCCGGATCGACCTCGCGGCCCTGCGGCACAACGTCCGGGAGCTGAAGTCACGCCTCGATCAAAGGGTGGAGCTCTGTCCGGTCCTGAAGGCCGATGCCTACGGGCACGGCTCGCTTCACTGCGTCGGTGCCGTGACCGAGGCCGGGGCTGACCGGATTGCCTTCGCCACCGCGTCCGAGGCGGTGCTGGCCCGCAGCGTCGCACCGGACATCCCGATGCTGGTGGTCGGCGCCCTCGCCCCGGGTGAAATCGAGATGGCGATCTCGGCTGGCGCCGACGTCGCCGCCTGGGAGCCCGGCTTCATCGCCACCCTGGCCGATCAGGCGGCCGCTTCCGGTTTGGTCGTCGGGGTTCACGTGAAGTACGACACCGGCATGGGCCGGCTCGGCGCCACCGACCCGGAACTCGTGCTCGAACTGGCCCGGACGGCCGACGCGCATCCGAACCTCAGGCTGGCCGCGATCTGGACGCATTTCGCCACGGCCGACGAAAAGGACACGACCTTCCGTGACCTGCAGCGGGACCGCCTGGCCGAACTGGGGGAGCGGGCACGCCGGGAATTCCCGGAGGTGAAACTCCATGCGGCAAACAGCGCCGCGATGATCGCCGACCCGGCCTGCCACTTCGACATGGTCCGGCCCGGGGTCGCGATTTACGGCATGGACCCCTTCGGCAACGACCCGGCCGAACACAACCTGCGGCCGGTGCTCTCGCTCCATTCCTGGGTTGCCTCGGTCAAGGACTTCGAGCCGGGCCAGAGCGCCGGCTACGGCAGGACCTGGACCGCCGACCGTGACACCCGGGTGGCCGCGATCCCGATCGGCTACGGCGACGGGGTGCGGCGCGGCCTTTCGAACCGGGGCGAGGTCCTGATCGGCGGCCGCCGTTACCCGATCTCCGGCACCGTCTCGATGGACAACATCACCGTTGATCTCGGCCCCGACTCGGCGGTCAGGGTCGGTGACGAGGTGACCCTGATCGGCAGCCAGGGCGATGAACGGATCATCGCCGAACAGGTGGCGGTTCCGCTCGAAACGATCAACTACGAGGTGACCTGCGGGATCTCGCCGCGGGTGCCGCGAATCGGGAGGGAAGGCGGGAGCCCGGAAGTCAGCGGTTCCCGGTGACCGGGGTCCTCGGTCTGGAAGTGCTCGGCCAGCGGGCGCTGGGCGCGCCCCGGGTCGGCCGGGTGCGCGAAGCCCTGGCCGGTACCCCCGCATGGCTGGTCGGCGGCGCGGTGCGGGACATCGCACTCGGCAGGGAGACCAACGATCTCGACCTGGCGGTGACCGGGTCACCGGAGGCCCCGGCGCGGGCCATTGCCAAGGCTCTCGACGGAATCGCCTTCGAGCTTTCGGAGGAGTTTCCCGCCTGGCGGGTCAAGGATCGCGACGACGCCTGGCAGGTGGACGTGGCCGAACTCAGGGCCCCGGACATCGAACGGGATCTGGAACTGCGCGACTTCACGGTCGGCGCGGTGGCGGTAAGCCTGGAAAACGGCGAGGCGATCGACCCGCTCGGCGGCCTTGGCGATCTCGCTGCCGGCACGATCAGGGTCTGCGGCCCGACTTCGTTCAGCGACGACCCGCTGCGGCTGATGCGGGCGGCCCGGCTGGTCGCCCAGTTCGGCTGGGAGATCGAGGAGGCGACCGCACAGCTGGCCCGGCAATCCGCCCCCCGGGCCGAGGATCCGGCCGGTGAGCGCACCCTGGCCGAGTTGATCCTCCTGATCGGGGCCCGCGATCCGCTGGCCGGGCTGGCCGCGATGGACCGGATAGGCCTCTTCGACTGGCTCCTGCCGGAAATCGGTGACCTCCATGATGTGGTCCAGGGTCCCAACCACCATCTCGACGTCTACGGCCACACCATGGAAGTGGTCGAAGGGATCCTCAGAATCGAATCCGACCTCGAGGCTTTCACCGGCGAGCGCGCACCCGAGGTTTCCGCTTACCTCTCGCGGCCGCTGGCCGACGGTGCTACCCGCGGCGCGGCGCTCCGGCTCGGGGCGCTCTTCCACGATTGCGCCAAACCGCAAACCCGAAGCGAGGAGGGCGGCTTCGTCTCCTTCCGCGGCCACGACCGGCTCGGGGCCGAACAGATCGACAGCCGGTTTCGCAGCCTGAGGGCCAGCCGGAAACTGTCCTCCTACATTGCCGACCTGACCCGGCATCATCTGATTCTCGGGTTCCTGGTCAACCAGATGCCGCTCGACAAACGCCAGGTCTTCGCCTACCTCGACCACACCGACCCGGTCTCGATCGATGTGACATTGCTCACGGTGGCCGACCGCCTGGCGGCCCGGGGTACGGCCGAGATCGCCGGCCAGAAGATGGTCGCGGGTCACCTCGAACTGGCCCGGGAGATGGTCGGCCACGCTCTCGACTGGGACAGAAACGGCCCGCCGGCACAGTTTCTGCCCGGCAACGAGCTGGCCGAGGCTCTGGGCATTGAGCCGGGCCCGGAACTCGGAAATCTCATGAAAGAACTGGCTGCCGCCCGTTTTGCCGGTGAAATCGAGGATGCAACCGAAGCTGTAGAGCATGCCCGTGCCTTCCTCGAAGCCGGGTGAGTAGTAGCCTCATCTCCGCATGGCTAAAGAAGAAAAGATCGAAATGGAGGGTGAAATCACCGAAGCCCTCCCGAATACGATGTTCAGGGTCAAGCTCGACAACGATCATGAGGTCCTTGGTCACATCTCGGGCAAGATGCGTCGCCACTACATCCGCATCCTGCCGGGGGACCGGGTCAAGATCGAGCTTTCGCCCTATGACCTGACCCGCGGCCGCATCACCTACCGCTACAAGTAACGATCGCCACGACCGGGGTCCGATCAGATCCCGGAGCGCAACATTGAGGCACCCAACCGTGTTCCAGTATTCGATGCTTCGCTCCCCCCTCACAACTGACGGCCTTCGGGTCGCCCGGGTTTTCGCGCTCCTGAGCGGCCTTGCCGCCCTGATCCTGATTGCTTTCGCACCGCATGCGGAGGCCAAGTCCACGCAGCGGATCGAACTCGGCGCCCGCAACATCAACACCCTTCAGCCGAACTGCGGCCGGGACTTCACCCGGGACTGCACGGTGGAAGGCAAGGTGACTGCCTTTCAGTCGCTCTCCGCCCGGTATCCGGGGCGCAACTTCGTGGTGCCGTTCAACGGCAAGCTGGTCGCCTGGTCGATTTCACTTTCCAACCCGACCCGGGTCGAGATCGACAACAACGGAGCCCAGCTTCCCTCCTTCAACCTGATCTTCGGTTCACCGGCACAGGCCAATATCGCAATCCTCAGGCAGGTCGAGAAGCGCAAGAAGGGTGGTCCGCGCTTCAAGCTGGTTCGCAAGAGCCCGATCCAGATCCTCAATCCCTACTTCGGGACCAAGGTCACCTTCGCGCTCGACGTTCCGCTCAACGTCTACGAAGGCAACGTCGTCGCGCTCACGATCCCGACCTGGGCGCCGGCGCTCTGGAAGCCGAAGGCCTGCAACCAGACCGATTTCGGCATTCTCGACCCCGGTCGTTGCGATCAGGCCGAGAAGGCCTACACCTGGCGTGGCAGTCGCGTGGCCCGGGGTGAACCCGAAACCTGCGGACTGAGCAACGACGGCGGCCCGAACGAGCAGCTCCAGAAGACCGCTCCGCAGACCCATCTCGACTCGGTTCGCCGTTACGGCTGCTACTACGGCGGCAACGTCCTGCTCTACTCGGCGATCATCGTCGGCCGCTGACCCCGGTCGGATATTTCCCCGGCTACGAGCCGTTGGACCGTCCGGGCAGGATTTCCCGACCGCCGCTCTGACTTGAAGTTCCGCACCTGTGGCGTAGCCTCGGTGTTGGATCCTGTATGGCCGAACCTCGTTCACATTTCGTGAGCCGCCCGGCCCTTCGCCTCGGCGCGCTCGTTGCAGCCACTCTGGGTCTCTTCGCCTGCCTCGTCCTTGCCGGCGCTTTCGGCGATGCCGATGGCAAGAGCAACCGGCGGGTCGTGCTCGGGGCAACCAGGGACAAGGTCACCCCGAACTGCGGTACCAGGTCCGGCGCACGGGCCTGCATCGCGGAAGGCAAGGTGACCGGTTTCCAGGTCTTCCAGAAGGGGGTCACCGGCAAGAACTTCGTGGTTCCCTTCAAGAAGGGCAAAGTCGTGGCCTGGTCGATCCAGCTTTCGAATCCGCTCAAGGAAGACAGCCGCCGGTTCGGGCCTGCCCAGCAGCCTTACTTCAACAAGCTCTTTGGCTCACCCTCGAAGGCACGGATCTCGATCCTCCGGCCGATCAAAAAGGGCGCCAGGTACCCGCCCCGCTACAAGTTGATCAGGGCCAGCGGCACCCAGAAGCTGAATCGCTACTTCGGCAGCGAGATCAAGTTCGCGATCAAGCCGCTCAAGGTGATCCGCGGTGACGTCGTCGCCCTCACGATCCCGACCTGGGCGCCGGCCTTCTGGGTTCCGATGGCATGCAGTCCTTCCGATCGGGGCACTGCGAATGCGGCCCGCTGCGCCGACGCGCGCAAGGCCAACACCTGGCGGGGCAGCCGCGGACCCGGCCAATGCGCGATTGGCACCAATGCCTTCGATCAGCCGAATGAAGCCCTGAGGAATTCGCATCCCCAGCAGAAGGTCAATTCGATCAAGCGATACGCCTGCTATTACGACGCCGGCCGCCTGCTCTACAAGGCGACTGTCGTCGCTCCCTAAGACTGAGGATCCGGGTGCTTGTACTTAGTTGGTCAGTGGCCAACTAAGTACAAGCACCCGGATGAAACTCGTGAAATCAGGAAGCGGGGAGGCCGCAGAACTCGCAGGTGTCGAGATCGCGGGGGGTGAGCTGCTCGCAGCGGCGGCAGACCCTGAGGTTGACCGGAGTGCGGGGGAGGGTGGAACCTTCGCCCGTGGTCGGCAGAACGGCCGCGACCGGCTCTAGTTCTTCGCCGGTTTCGGCGTCCCGGTAGACGACGCCGTCCTTGACGGGGGCGATGGCCTCGCGACCGGAAGCCGCGGCACGAAGTCGGTAGATCTGTTCGTTGGAGACGCTTTCGGTGCTCATCAAGGTGGAGAATAGCCGGACATGAAGATCCTCATCTTTCACGGCTACCTGCTCCGCGGCACCGGAAGCAACATCTACAACGCCAACCTGGCCCGGGCTCTCGCCGGCCTCGGCCACGAAGTCCACCTGCTCTGTCAGGACCGCGAGGCCGGGAGCCTCGACTGGGTGAATGCGGTCGGCACCTGGCCGGACGCGGAAGGGCCGGAATCGATCGGCGAGCTTCAGTTCGAACAGATCCGCCAGCCCGGGGGCGAGGGGTCGGTGACGGTCTACCGGCCGCCGATCGGGAAACTGCTGCCCGTTTATGTCGAGGATCCGTACGAGGGGTTCGAGGCCCGGGCCTTCCCCCGGCTGACCGATCAGGAGATCGACTTCTACGTGGGATCGAACGTGGCCGCCGTGGAGGCGGTGGAGCGGCAGATCGGGGGATCCGACGCCGCCCTGGCCAATCACCTGATCATGGGTCCGGTGATCCTCGCCCGGGCCGGGGTGCGGCCATACGCGGTCAAGAACCACGGATCCGACCTCGAGTACACGATCAAGCCCAACCCCCGATTCATCCCCTGGGCGGCCGAAGGAGTGGAATCCGCAGCGGCGGTCCTGGTCGGTTCGCACCACACGGCGGCCTCGATGTGGGAGGCGCTGCCCGGTCTCGGCCTCGAGGAAAAGACCGGCTTCGGCCCGCCCGGCGTCGACACGCAGGCGTTCGCTCCGCTGAAGCCGGGCGAGCATGAGGGCCGGATCGCGGCTCTCAGGAACGAGATCGCAAACGAGCCGCCGTCAACCACGTTCGGGCGGGACGCCGACGAAGCGGTTGCTGCTCTGGACGCGTTCGCGGCCGCGGAAGGGCCGCGGGTGATCTTCGTCGGCAAGCTGATCGTCTCCAAGGGAGTCGACCTGATCGTCGCCGCCTGGCCGCTGATCCACCGCCAGAACCCCGGGGCGAGGCTGATGCTGGTCGGCTTCGGCGCCTACGAGATGGGTTTGCGGGCCCTGGTTACCGCGTTGACCGACGGGGACATCCAGTCGGCCCGCGACATCGCCGCGATCGGCCGCGGGCTCGAAGGCGGGGAGGAGGAACCCCTTTCCTACCTGACCGACTTCTTCTCGGACCTGCCGGCCGGATACGAGGAGGCCGGTGTCCAGGCGGCCGGGTCAATCGCCTTCGCGGGCCGGCTGGATCACGATGAGGTGGCCAGGGTTGTGCCGGCCGCCGACTCGATGATCGTGCCCTCGACCTTCCCCGAGGCATTCGGCATGGTCGCCGCCGAAGCGGCCGCTTCCGGGGTGCTTCCGGTCTGCGCCGAGCACTCGGGCCTGGCCGAGGTCACCGCCACGCTGGCCGAGGAAGTTCCCGCCGTGGAATCGATGATCGGGCTGCCACTCGGGCCGGGAGCCGTGGCCGAGCTGGCCGGCAAGGTCAACCGCTGGCTGGCCCTCGACCCGGCGGAGCGGCTTGAGATCGGTCAAAACATTGCCGAGTCCGCCGATCGGAATTGGAGCTGGCAGGGGGTCGCAAAGGATGTGATTTCCGCATCAGCAGGCCAAGTGCGGAAGGTCGTCCAGTCCTGAGCGCAGGGTCAGAAAGCATTCGTCCCCGGCTCTAATAGAATGGCGGTCGCCTCATGACTCGTCTCCCGATTTTGAAAATGGTGCTGGCCGTAATCGTCCTCGGCGTGGTCCAGTCTGTGGTTCTGCTCCAGGTCGACTGGTTCGGCGATGCAGCTTCCACCGCGGCCGGTCCGATCGACACGCTGCTGGACGTCACCATCGTCGTCTCGTCGTTTGTCTTCGCGATCGTCTGCGTCGCCCTCGGCTACGCCCTGATCAAGTGGCGGGCCAAGCCCGGTGACGAAAGCGACGGACTGCCGATCCACGGCAACACGAAGCTCGAGATCGTCTGGACGATCATCCCGATCATCATGGTGCTCGGCCTGGCCGGCTACTCGTGGGCCGTTCTCGACGACATCGAGAAGACCGATGCGGACGCGATCCACATCAACGCCTATGCCCAGCAGTTCGCCTGGACCTTCGGTTACCCGGAGAGCGGCAACAAATGGTCGGAGGGCGAGCTTCACGTTCCGGTCGACCGGCAGATCATCATCGACCTTCAGGCGCAGGACGTTCTGCACTCCTTCTGGGTTCCGGAATGGCGGATCAAGAAGGACGCGGTGCCGGGACTTGAAACCGACGCGATCATTACGCCGGACAAGGAAGGCACCTACCAGTTGATCTGTGCCGAGCTCTGCGGCATCGGCCACACGACGATGCGTGCGATTGTGGTTGTCGAGTCCGAAGCGAAGTACCAGGCCTGGCTCAAGCAGCAGACCACCGAAGTGCCTGACGATCTTCTCCTGACCACCGATCAGGCGCTGGAGAAGCAGAAACAGCAGCAGGAGCAGTCCGGGGGCATTGAAGGAAGCGGGGTCAAAGAACAGTGAAGGCCCGGTTCCACAACCCGATGATGGAGGTCAAGTAAATGGCAGCGGCAATCAGGCAACCCGGTTGGTATCGCGCAGCGATCGGAACCGTTCTCGGTGCCGCGTTCGGGTTCTTTCTGGTGGTCGGACTGCGCCTTCTTTCGGGCCTTGACGCCTTCCAGACCGAGCAGACCGGCTACCCGCAGGTCATCGTCCCGCTGATCACCACGCCCTTCGGTTTCCTCTTCGGCTTCGGTGCCTTTGACTACTGGTTCCGCTGGGCGGCAGGCAAGCCGACCATCCCGGAAGATCATTCCGGCCACGGCGCCACCCGCTGGCAGGACTACTTCACCTTCAACACCGACCACAAGGTAATCGGCACCCAGTACGTGGTGACCACCCTGTTCTTCTTCCTGATCGGTGGCCTGCTCGCCCTGCTGATGCGGGCCGAACTGGCCCAGCCGGGCGGCCAGATCGTCGCCGCCAACACCTTCAACGGTCTCTTCTCCACCCACGCGGTGGTGATGATCTTCCTCTTCATCATTCCGATCTTCGCCGGGCTCGCCAACTACGTGCTGCCGCTGATGATCGGCGCCCCGGACATGGCCTTCCCGCGCCTCAACGCGCTTTCCTTCTGGCTGCTGCCGATCGCCGGCATCATCTTCCTCGGCAGTTTCCTCGCCCCGGGCGGTTCCTTCGACGCCGGCTGGACCGGTTACGCGCCGCTCTCGACCGGAGCCCCGTTAGGCCAGTCCTTCTTCAACATCGGCGTGCAGTTCGCGGGTGCCTCCTCGATCGCCACGGCACTCAACTTCCTGGTCACGATCATCACCATGCGGGCGCCTGGCATGAACCTCTGGCGCATGCCGCTGCTGGTCTGGGCCAACCTCTCGACCTCGCTGCTGGTCGTCGGTGCGACCCCGTTCGTCGCCGGTGCCCAGTTCATGGTCTTCTTCGACCGCATCCTCGGGATGAACTTCTTCAACTTCCTCGAGGGCGGCGACGTCATCTCGTACCAGCACATCTTCTGGTTCTACTCACACCCAGCCGTCTACATCATGATGTTGCCCGGCTTCGGGATCATTTCCGAGATCATTTCCACCCATGCCCGAAAGCCGGTCTTCGGCTACCGGCTCATGGCCCTCGCCCTGATCGGCATCGTCGTGCTCTCCTACTCGGTCTGGGCGCACCACATGTTCGTCGCCGGCATGTTCAGCTGGCTGCGAGTGCCGATCATGATCACCACGATGTTGATCGCGGTACCGACCGGCATCAAGGTCTTCTCCTGGCTGGGCACGCTCTTCTACGGGAAGATCCACACCTATTCGACGGCGATGCTGTTCTCGCTGGCCTTCATCATCACCTTCACCGTCGGCGGAATCTCGGGCGTGATGACCGCCATGATCCCGCTCGACATCCACGTCTCGGACACCTACTTCATCGTCGCCCACATCCATTTTGTGCTCTTCGGCGGCTCGGTCTTCACCATCTTCGCCGGCATCTATCACTGGTTCCCGAAGATGACCGGACGCATGTATGACGAGCGACTCGGCCGGATCCACTTCTGGGGCACCCTGGTCGGTACCTGGATGACCTTCGTCCCGATGCACTGGATCGGGATGGATGGCATGCCCCGCCGTGTCGCCGATTACGCGACGCAGTACGGCAACTGGAACCTGCTGATTTCCGTCTCGGCCTTCGTGCTCGGTGCGGTCCAGCTGATCTTCCTCTACAACATGATCGTCAGCTGGCGGTTCGGCCCGAAGGCGGGCAACAACCCGTGGCGCGCGAACTCGATCGAGTGGCAGGTCTCCTCTCCGCCGCCGGTCTTCAACTTCGACGAGATCCCGCGGGTCGTCGGCGGTCCCTACGAGTACGGCACGCCGGGTGCGCGTCACGCGATCATGGGCGGCGAAGGCGAAGGGGCGGAAGTGCCCGAAACCCAGCCCAGCACGGTGACTGCGCCGTCATGAGCAAGCCCCTCCTGATTTTCCTGAACGAGGTCGCCGGCGGCCGCAAGCTGCTCGAGGCGGCCCGCGAAAAGGCGGCCGACGCCTCCTACGTGGTGGTCGTCGCCCCGCAGAACCAGCCTTCGGTCGGTCAGCTCTTCGATCCCGAGGAAAGGGCGGAAGCCGCCCGGGCCCGGGTTGACGTGACCCTCGCGGTGCTCGACGAGTTTGGTATCGAGGCAATCGGCGAAGTGCTCGACCCCGAGTACGACCTGGCCCTCGGCGACGCGATTCGCAGCCATCGCCCCGGCGAGGTTCTGCTCTCCTGCACCTATGACTTCCGTTTCGGCCTGACCAGGCGCGACCTGCTCTCCTGGGCCGAGATCACCTACGGCGACGTGACCAACATCACCCACATTCCGGTTCGCATCGAGGACGACTCGATCAGCCTGAACGTAACCCACACCCTGGTCGTCGCCAACCGGACCCTGACCTCCGAGGACCTTCAGGAGCGTCTGCTCGACCGCTCCGGCGACCGTCCCCACCGGTACACGATCATCGCTCCGGCCGCCGACGATGTTTCCGAGGCCACCGTTGCCCGGAACCTGGCGACCGTCATGGCCAAGCTCTACCACGCCGACATCGACGCCACCGGCCAGCCGATGAGCCCGGACCCGTTCGACGCCGTGAAGAACGCGATCGAGCATTACCGGGTCGACGAGATCCTGATTTCGACCCTGAGCGGTGAAGAGTCCCACTGGCTGAAGGAAGACCTGATCGGCCGGGTGCGCGAGATCACCGAGAAGCCCGTGGTCCACCACGAGGCCGGCCGCCCGCCGGAGGCCGTCGCTGCCGTGGTCGCCGAGGGCGAAGCTCCCGAAGCCGCTGGCGCTGAAGATTCAACCGCGGAAGAGAACGAGGCATAGAGATGGAAAGCGCAAGCATCGCCGCCCACGGTCACGTCGACGACCACCATCACGGCCCGCCCGAGGCGCATCAGAGCGCCCGCATCGACCGCACGATCCTCGGCATCCTGCTTTTCATCCTTTCCGAGGTGATGCTGTTCGGCGCCTTCTTCGCCGCCTACTTCTTCCTGCGGGTCGTCGCCGATCCGGCTTCCTGGCCGCCGGAGGGCGTCGAGCTCCCGGTCCTGATCGCCGGCATCAACACCTGCATCCTGGTTTCCTCCTCGTTCACGGTCCATTACGCGCTCGAGGCGATCAAGCACAACAACCATCGCGGTCTGAAGCTCGGCCTGACCACGACCTGGCTCCTCGGCGCGACCTTCCTCTTCATCCAGATCAACGAGTACATCCACATCGGCTTCACGCCGCGTGACGGTGCCTTCGGTTCGATCTTCTTCAGCCTCACCGGGCTCCACGGCGCCCATGTCTTCGTTGGCCTGCTGCTCTTGACCTTCGCCAACATTCGCGCCTACCGCGGCCACTTCGGTCCGGAACAGAAGGACCACCTCGGTGTCGAGGTGCCAGGCATCTACTGGCACTTCGTCGACATCATGTGGATCATCGTGTTCCTCGCCGTCTACATCATCTGACCCGGCCATGAGCGAGCCCGAGGCCGGGGAAGGGGACGAATCCACCGAGGTGGAGCAGTCGCCGGTGCCCGCCCGGGGTGAGCGGTTCGGTTTCGATCTCGGCAATCCGGTCGAGCGGGAGAGTGCCGCATTCAGCTGGCTGATCGTGGTCATCATCGCCGCGGTAGCGGTGGGAGCGGTCGGCAAGCTGGTCTCGCCCCTCGCCGCGGTGATCCTCGTGCTGATCCTCCTGGGCATCGTTAGCGTGCCGATCTTCCGCGGCCTCAGGCACGGCCTCGGAAGCCCCGACGACGACGAGTAGCGCCGCTCCGTCAGTCGGGCTGGTTCAGATCGGGCCCGTGACCGCGACGAAGAGGTCGTTGACGTTGGTTCCGGTGGGTCCGGTGTCAATCAGGTCCTCAAGGGCCCTCAGCGGCTCCGAGGCGGCGTGTGAGGCCAGTGCGGCCTCGAGGTCGAGACCGAGTTCGCGGGCGCGCCCGGCGGTGCTGCCGTCGCAGATGGCGCCCGCGAAGCGGGTGCTGCCATCGGAGCCGTCCGTGTCGAGGAAGACGGCGGCGACCTGACGGCCTTCAAGCTCGGCGGAAGCGGCGATCGCGGCTTCCTGGTTGGGTCCACCAAGCCCCGGCTCCGAACGGCCCAGAGAGACCGTGCTTTCGCCGCCGCAGCCGATCAGGGCGGTGCCGGCGGGTTCCGCCCGCGCCAGACGGGCGATCGTCTTTCCCGTCGCCACGGCTTCTCCTTCGACGGCGGTGCCGACGAGCAGAGGCTTCAGGCCGATGGCGGCGGCTGCGTCGGCCATCGCCCGGCAGGCGCTCTCCCCGTTGACCAGCATCACGGTACTGATCTCGATTCCGCCAAGTTCGGGCGAGACGGCGGCCGGCGAGCCGAGGTGGCTGATGATCGACCCGGGAACTTCATCGATCAGATCGAAGCGGCGCAGGATCGAAAGCGCCTGTTCGGGGGTTGAAGTGTCCTGGGTGGTCAGATCGGCCAGGACGTCCTGCGGATCCCCGGCCACGTCCGAGATCGTCAGATTCACGATCCGGGCCGGGCCGATGAGCTCGGCCAGGCGCCCGCCCTTAATCCCCGACACATGCTTGCGGACGGTGTTGATTGCCGTGATCGGCATGCCCGATGCGATCAACAGTTCGTGAAGTCGCCTCTTCTCGTCAAAGGTGACGGTTTCGGGAGGCAGCGAAAGCAGGGCCGAACGACCGCCGGTGAAGCAGGTGATCACCAGGTCACCTTCACGGGCGTCCGCGGCCAGCCCGGCGATCTTGCCGGCAGCGGCAAGCGAGTCTGGCGAGGGAAAGGGATGGTCGGAGGTCATCACCTCCAGCCCTTCGAGTTCTGCTTCCTGACCGCGCTTCAGGACGATGGCACCACCGTCGATCCGGTCTCCGAGCACCTCCTCCAGGGCTTGGGCGACCGGGAGGGTCGCCTTGCCGCCCCCGAGGACCAAAAGTCGCTGGCCGGCGGCGAGCCGGTGAAGGACACCGTCGATCATCACGCCGTCCGGGGTGAGCCTGACCCTTTTGCGGGTTGCGGCGCCGCCGTCACAGGCGGCGAGTCCGGCTTCGGCGATCTGCAACGCCTTGAGGCGGAGCTCGCCGATTCCCTGTGCCCCGAGCTGATCCCGATTGCGAACCGAAGCGGCGTTTCCCTGCGCGTCTTCCGGCATCAGCGAGCAATCACTGGGAGGTCAGCCGGGGTTTCAGCCGGTGGGTGCCGCTTCGGGCTTGCGGATCAGTGCCCCCTTGGTGCCGGGGGTGATCTGACCGGCCGCGGCCACCGACCAGAGGACCGCCAGCCAGAGCAGGGTCGCGACCACGACATGGACCCAGACCAGGCCCGCGGGCAGGTGGAGCAGCCACTGGGTGATGCCGACCGCCAGCTGGAGGCAGATCAGGCCCAGGGTCACGATCAGCGGCTTCTGGGCGCGGCGGTCGCCTCCCTGACGCCGGATGATGAAGATCACGGCGAGGACCGAGAGGCCGAAGATCACCGCAATCGCCGCGTGTCGCTGCACGACCCACTCGAGTGTGTCGGTGCCCTTGAAGTCAAAGCGCCGGACCAGTTCCTCGTCGTGGTCTCCCGGATGGGGACCGGAGGCGGTCGTGATCGTGCCGAGGAAGATGGTGAGCTGGCCGATCGGGATCAGCGCCCTTACCGCCCAGGTGCTGACCCAGTCGGTCGAGTAGCGCCGTTCACCGGGCTCGTAACGGGAACACCAGAAGAGCGCGAAGGCGGCGTCGATCAGGATCATCGAGAGGATGAAGTGGAATATGACCAGCTCCGGGGGGAGGTGGTAGTAGACGACGAACGCGCCGAGGATGGCCTGGCCGATCACTCCCAGCGGCAGGAGGATCCCGAAGAAGGCGAGGTGCCAGCGATAGGGCTTGCGCAGAAAGGCCAGCAGCGCGGCGGCGATGACGGTGATCGAGACGACGCCGGTGACCAGGCGGTTGCCGTATTCGATCCAGGCGTTGATCTGGGGCGGCGCGACCACCCCGCCGTAGCACTTGGGCCAGTCCGGGCAGCCAAGCCCGGAAGCGGTCAGGCGCACCGCCGCCCCGGTGAAGACGATGATGACAAGGACGACCAGCGCGATCAGGGTTACGACCTGATAGGTCTCCGGCGAGATCGAGAAACTGCGGATCCGGTTCAGGAAGCCGGAATCAGCCGTTGGCATCAGCCGCAGCTGATGTCATCAGGAACTCGATCAGCTGGTTCAGCTGCTCTTCGCTGATCTTTGATGCGTAGTCGGAAGGCATCGCGTTCGGGTAGCCGTTTTCAACTTTCGCCCCCGGGTTCACGATCGCCTCGTGGATCTCCGCCTTGGACATCTTCGGGAGGACCTCGTCGAGGTTCGGGCCGAGGGTGCCGGCAGACTGGGCGGCGGCCAGGGTGTGGCAGCTGCCGCAACCGTTGTTGGCGTAGATCTGGGCACCGGCGCCTTCGCCCGGAGCCTTGGGCGGCTCGATACCGGGCACACCGGCGACTGCGGCCACATAGGCGGCGACGTCTTCGAGGTCGTTGCCTTCAAGCAGGTTGGCGGGCATGGTCACGCCGGGATAGTTGCCGTTGACGACCTGGGGGCGGTGGACCTGGGCGCGAACGATGCCCTTGATCGTGTCGTCGTCCACACCGGCGAGGCGGGCCGCGGCGAAGGCGTCATCGAGGTTCGGGCCCTGGGTTCCGGTGCTGGCGGCCTGGGCGAGAACGTGGCAGGTGCCGCAGTTGGCGTTGAAGAGCTGGCGGCCGCGATCCTGGAATCCGAGCTCTTCCGGATCGGAGTTCGAAGACGAAGTGCCACAACCCGCGATCACCGCGCCGAGGATGGCGACGGAGGCGAGGAGGACGGGAAGCTTGGTCGAGAACTTGTTCATCTTCATGGCGATCGGTGAAGCCCGGCCATTCTATATATCGGGGCGGCATCGCCGCCTTGACGTAAGCGAAGGGGAGCATCTCCCATTTGAGACAACTCGCACAATCCGCTAGGCTGGCAACTATCGTCACAAACTAAGGAAAGGGATCGGATGCGCGTAAGTGTCGGAATGTCGGAAGTAGTGCTCCGGGTGGGCCCGGACCACACACTGCGTGAGGCCGCCCGCAAAATGGCCGACCGCTCGGTCGGCGCTGCGATCGTCGAACACGACGAATGGCCCGGCCCCCAGATCCTGACCGAGCGGGACGTGTTGCGCGCGGTCGGCGAGGGCCTTGATCCCGACACCGAAAAGGTTGGCGACCACATGAGCGAGAAGGTGATCACCGCCTCGCCCGAGTGGAGCCTCGAGCGCGCCGCCACGGAAATGTCAAAGCGCGGCATCCGCCACCTCACTGTCTACCGCGACGGTGAACTCATCGGCGTGCTCAGCATGAGGGACATCATGCGTGTCTGGACCTCCGACGGAGCCACCTCAAGCCAGGCCGGCGCCACGACCAGCCACCCGGTCTGACCCGTACCCGCAACCGCAACCGCAACCGCACACCGCGGCCGGTCAAACCCATTTCGCGAGATTCCGTTTCTCGCCACATAACGCACCCAACTCCGATCTCGACCTGAACTCCCCCCGATTCTGAGGCGGGTCCGGCTCCCTTGTCACCGCAATGCCCTGTTTCACCGCAGTGGGCGGATTTCCGTCGCAGCAGCTGGAAATCCGACCCACCGGACTGTGCGAAAAGGGCCGCGGGGCCGGTTGGCTGCTCCCGGGATCGAGGTGGGTCGGATTTCCGGGGCTGGTGACGGAAAACCGACCCACCGAGCGTGAGGGTGGGCCTGGAATCGTCGAATGCCCTGTTTGTGCCGGTATGCGGCACAAAGTGGGATGTCGCGGGGCTCGGGTCGCCGATCGACCCCGGATGTACCGGACCGACTCGGGGGGCGAGTACTGCCCGGAGGGGTCAGTCAGCCGTGGGGGCGGTGAAGCTCTCGACCGGGAGCTCGGCCCGGGCGTCACCCTGCTCGCGGGGCAGGGCGTAGAAGGCGCGGCGGCCCTTCTTGATCATGCTGCGCAGCGAGAAGAGGCAGAAGAAGAAGCCGACGAAGGCGTAGAACCAGGCCGGGAACATGAAGTCGTTGGCGAAGGTGCCGGCGATCAGGCCGAGCACGCCGAGGGCGAAGACTGCCGGGGCGAAGGAGGGAGCGGGAAGCTGGATCGTTTCGGTCGGCTTGGTGATCTGGCTCATGAGTTGTCCCTAGTTCGCGATGTAGAGGACCGCAAAGACGAAAGTGAGGGCGAAGATGGACGCGGAAGTCGCGCCGAGCAGCATGCCCGTGGTGAAGTTTTTCTTGGAAGTGTTGCGATCCATGGGACCTATTTCTATCAATTCGGGGGGCGTTCCGGTCGCCTGAAGCGGAGTCCCGCCGGCGAAGACCGGCGCGACTGCGGTCAGGTCACGCGGAAGCCACGGCTGCCACGGCCATGCTGATGAAAAGCAGGGCGAGGTAGGCCAGCGAGTAGAGGTAGGACTGGAGCGTGATCTTCGGGCTCGGCCGGCGCCAGAGCATGAACGAGAAGCCGATGTAGATCAGGCCGAGAACCACCGAGGCGGCCAGGTAGAAGGGGCCAACCAGCCCCGTGCAGTAGGGACCGACCGTGAATCCGACCATGAAGATCGTGTAGATCAGGATCGACTGGCGGGTCGCTTCCTCGCCCTTGACCACCGGCAGCATCGGCACGCCGGTCTTCGCATAATCGTCCTTGATCATCAGCGAGAGTGCCCAGAAATGGGGCGGGGTCCAGAAGAAGATGATCAGGAAGGGCCACATCGCCTCCCAGGTCAGGGAACCCGAGGCGGCGGCCCAGCCGACCAGCGGCGGAACGGCCCCGGCGCTGCCACCGATCACGATGTTCTGCGGGGTCAGCGGCTTCAGCCAGAGCGTGTAGAGAAAGACGTACCCGAACAGACCGACCATCGCCAGGCCGGCTGCGAGCAGGTTGACCGTGAGCCAGAGCTGGAAGAAGGAAATGACCCCGAGGACGATGCCGAAGATCAGCCCGTTGATCGGCTTGATCCGACCGTCGGCCAGGGGCCGGTCCTTGGTCCGGTTGTTGCGCGCGTCGCGGTTGCGGTCGATGTAGTGGTTGATCGCTCCGGCGCCACCGGCCGCCAGATAACCGCCGAGCATGGTCCAGAGAATGGTGGAGAGGGCGGGGCCGGATGGGTCAGCCACGAACATCGTCGCCACCGTGGTCAACAGCAGCAGGCTGATGATCCGCGGTTTGGTCAGCGAGATGTAATCCCGAACCATCGGGATCAGATCAAGCTGCAGGCCGGACTGCGCGGGCTGCGCGGCCTGCCGAGTACGCACTGAGTGCGCGTCGGCACCGGAGTTCATGACATTCAGGCTACCGGCTGGGCGGCACTCTCGGCCTCTGCGTCCTCGACATCGCGGCGGATTACCGCCTCGCGGATGTCACGCATCGGGCGGGTGCTGCGAACGTCCGGCAGGACGTCGAAGTTGTGGGCCGGGGGCGGCGAGAGCGCCAGCCACTCGAGTGAATCGCCCCGGTACGGGTCAGGCGTGGCGGCAGGCTCTTCGCTGCGGCTCTTGACCAGGTTGCCGACCGCGAGGACGACACCAACGAAGAGGAGCAGCGTGCCGACGGCGGAGATCGCGTTGTAGACCCCGAGATCTTCGTAGCTGAAGTAGCGGTACGAGTCGGTGACCTGGCCCGAGACACCGGCCGCGAACAGCGGCAGCAGGGCGATCAGGGTGCCGACGAACATGAGGCCGAAGGACTTGGCGGCACGGTCCTCGTTCAGATCGTGGCCGGTCATCTTCGGGTACCAGTAGGTGACCGCGGCGAAGCCGCCGAAGAGCACGAACCCGATCAGCGTGAAGTGCGTGGCGGCCCAGGCGTCGTAGGTCTCCGAAAGCTGGGTCGCGACGGCGATGGTCGACTGGGCGATCTCGGCGGCAAGCCCGATCGAAGCCAGCGAAAGCGCGCCGAGCGCGAAGCGCAGCGGTGCCCGCATGTGGAAGTCGCTCGAGCCGAGGGTCGAGATCAGGTTGTAGAAGATCAGGCCGAAGGGAACGATCAGGGCCAGCGACATCAACATCCCGTAGTACTTCCAGCCGCTGCCAATCGGTGCGGTCAGCATGTTCTGGGTCCAGGCCAGGGTGCCGACGATCGCGATGACCACGAAGGACCAGACGACGGCTTTGCGAGGCAGCTCCCGGCCGGTGAAGGTCTGGATGATCTCCCCGATCGCCGCGAGGAAGGTGATCGAGACGGCCATGTAGACGCCGGTGAAGAAGATGTAGCTGAGGTGCTGCCAGAGGATCGGCGAGCCGCCGGCGTCACCGGCGAAGAAGCCACCGTCATAGAGGCGGTCGATCAGCAGCATGCTGATGGCCGCGAGGAAGATCGGGGCGATCACCACGAAAAGCCAGGTCACGATCGCGCCGGCCCAGGTGAAGAGCGGCGCCCGGCGCCAGGCCATGCCGGGGGCGCGCAGGTTGTGCAGGGTGGCGAGCAGGTCGATCGCGATCATCAGCAGGCCGAGGGTGATCAGCCCGGTCGAGCCGATCCAGACGTCAACGCCGTTGTTGGGGGTGAAAGTGGCGTCGGAGAAGGGGGGAAGCGGGTTGATGCCGGCTTCCGGCGGGGTGAAGAGGAACGAGCCGTAAAGCAGGAGGCCACCGAAGATGAACAGCCAAAGACCGATCTGGCCGACCCGCGGGATCGCGGTGGTGCGGCTGCCGATCTGAAGCGGAACCACGTAGTAGAGCAGGCCGATGATCAGCGGCAGGGCGACCAGGAAGATCGCGGTCTCGCCGTAAACGGAGAGCAGACGGTCGAAGGTGACTCCCTTGAGGAAGACGTTCTCCGGGACCGCCAGCTGAACCCGCATCAAAAGCAGTTCGAGCGCGGCGAGGAAGATCGAACCGAAGGAGGTTGCGATCAGCAGCCGGCCAATGTCCTTGTGATCGGCGCTGGAAGCGAGTTCGGCCCAGCGCGAAGGGCGTGAGCCGGGACCGTCAGAGGAGATCTCGGGCCGGGTCGGCGGCATCGTCTGGGGGTAGCTGGTTGTGCGGCTCATTGGGAGTCAGCGCTTTCGATGTCGTCTTTGTTGATTTCGGCCTTCATCTTCTTGCCCTCGGCGGTGGCCACGACCGCCTTCGCCTTGCTGGCCTTGAATTCGGCTTCGACCTTGTCCTGGGCGTCCTGGATGTCCTTCTTCAGGGCGATGGTCGCGGCCTCGTATTCATCGGTGGGCACGACCTGGACTTCGATTTCCATCGTGTCGTAGCCCTGCCCCGAGAAGACCGAGGAGCGGCTCGTGTAGGTGCCCGGGTCATCGGCGCGGAAGTAGACCTCGTTGGTCTTGCCCGGAACGGCCTGGGCCTTGCCGGTGAGCTCGGGAACGTTCCAGCCGTGGATCACATCGGTCGAGACCAGGTTCAGCTGGACGGTGACCCCGGCAGGGACCACCAGGCGGCGGTAGCTGAAGGCGCCGTTCGGATAATTGAAGCGCCACAGCCACTGGGAGCCGGTGGCGGTGATCTCGAGCGGCTTGCCCTTGACCTGCCCGGCGACCGGTTCGGCGTTTACTGCCGGAATCTCGCGGGACTTGTCGGAGAAGACCGTCGCGACCACGAAGAGGGCGAGGGCGAAAACCCCGAGGCCGATCGCCAGCTTGACCTGGGAGACCTTCCGGCCCGGCTTCGGACTGACTGCGCGGGTGCGCGGCCGGGCGGCCCGGAGGATGGCCAGGTTGACCAGCACGATCACGGCGAGGATCACCACGAAGAGGATCCAATGCAGCGTGTTCGCATCCTCGATCCCGGGGGAAGCGGCGTCCGGATTGAGCGAAAGCGCCATCGCCGGCGAGGCGTTCAGCGCAAAGGCGATCAGGACGCCGGCCAGAGAGATGAACAGAGACACGGGTTTTCTGGATCGAGGCAGCAAGACGCGGGCCATTCTAATCGCAGTTGCGGAGGCCGCGCCGCGCCGTCGCATACGCTTCCACCCCGGGATGAGATTGCCGACCTCGTTCAAGCCCCGGCGGTCGTCGAAACGGACCGTCATTCGCCTCGCAGCTGCAGGCGCGCTGGCGGCAGCGGTGATCGTTCCCCACGTGCGGCGGCAACTGAGGATTCCGACCGCGGTGACCGTGGCTTCAACCGTGTCCGCGCCGTTGGCGATCGCCGTTCTGTGGCCCCGTTCCCGTCGCCGTGACCTCGGCCTCTTCGCAGCCCAGATGTGGGCCTTCGCGGTCTGCCATGAATTGCCCTACGACGATCCGAAGCGCCTGCGGGAGAGGCTTTACGTCGAGTACCCGATACGGATCGACCGCTTCATCGGCCGCGGGCAGCTGCCCAACGCACGCCTTCAGAAGTGGCTCCATCAGGGCCGCTACGGCAACGACCTGACCGGCTTCGCCGCCTGGACCCACTGGTTCTGGTTCATTCAGCCCTACGCGGCGATCTTCTGGATCGCGGTCCGCAACAAGGAGAAGTTCCCCGAATCGGCCCGGCAGCTGGCCGCGGTCTTCGACATGGGCTGCGCGATGTACTTCCTGGTTCCAACCGCGCCGCCCTGGTGGGCAGCCGAGAACGGCTACATCGACCCCGAGATCGCCGACGAGCACGTCAAGCGGGTGATGCTCGAGTACGGCGAGAAGCTGTGGGGCCCGGCCTGGACCCGGATCTTCGGCACCCTCGGCTCCAATCCCTGGGCGGCGATGCCCTCGCTGCACTTCGCCACGGCAGTGATGGCAGCGATCCTGCTTTCAGATGCCGGCGGCAAGGTCGAGGGCGCGCTGGGATGGACCTACGCGCTTTCACTCGGTTTCGCCCTCATATATCTGGGCGAGCATTACGTGACCGATCTGCTGGTCGGGGCGGGCGTGGTCCTGCTGGCCCGCAAGGGCGAACCGATCGTCCGGCCGGTCGTCGAGCTGATCAACGGACGCCTCCAGCGACTGGAAGCGATCGCAGCCGGCGGATGACCGAAACGCCGGATCGTTCCGAGGAGGAAGTCGAGGAGGGTGACGGCCTCCCGGTCTTCACCACCAAGGGGGCGGTCCAGACCGCGGTCCTGATCGTTCTGCTGATCGTCGCGATCTACTTCCTGCTGCCAAAGCTTGCCGGGTTCGGCGACGCGATCGGGATGCTGGGGGAGGCGAAACCGGTGTACGTCGGAATCGCGATCGGATTCTGCGTCCTCTCCTTCATCACCTACATTGCCCTGTTCCGCGCGGTCGTCGGTGGCGAGAGCTTTCCGATCACCTGGCGGGAGGCCTACGAAATCAACATGGCCGGTTTCGCCGCGACCCTGCTCTTCTCGGCGGGCGGGGCCGGTGGCGTGGTGCTGACCTACTGGGCGCTCCGGCAGGGCGGGATGGAGCGGCGGGACGTCGGCACCCGCATGGTCGCCTTCATCGTCCTGCACTATCTCTTCTACCCGCTGGCGGTCCTGGTCTTCGGGATCCTGCTCGGCACCGGGGTCCTCCACGGCTCGACCGAGGTGTCGCTGACCTTCGTTCCGGCGGCGATCGCCCTGATCGTGATGCTGCTGGGCGGGGCCCTTGCCCTCGTCCCTGCCGACATCGAGCGGCGGATCGAAGGCTACGCGAGGCGGCATCCGGGGGCGAAGTTTCTCGCCCGGCTTTCGACCGTGCCGGCGATGGTCGCCGACGGGACCCGGGGGGCCCTCCATCTGGTCAGTCATCCATCCCGGGCCGGACTCGCCGTGGTCGGGGCGGTCGGGTTCTGGGCCGCCAATATCGGCATCCTCTGGGCCTCGTTCAAGGCCTTCGGGATTGCGATACCCCTGGGCGTGGTCGTGATGGGCTTCTTCATCGGGATGGTCGCCAACCTGATTCCCTTCGTGCCGGCCGGGGTCGGGGCGGTTGACGCGGGCATGATCGGCACCTTCGTGCTCTTCGGCTTTCCGGAGGAGCAGGTCTTCGCGGCGATCCTGATCTATCGTCTGGTCGCGTTCTGGCTGCCGATCCCGCCCGGTGTCGCCGCCTTCTTCCAGTTGAGAAACAGGGTCAAGCGCTGGAAGAAGGAAGGCCTGCCGATCGACAGGCCGCCGCGGCCGAGCATGATCGAAGAGATTCTCTGAAGAACGCTACACTTACTTCAGAAAGTAAAGTAATGAAAACGGACGAGAAACCAGGAACCTGAAATGAGCGATACCGAGGTCGAAAACATCATCATCATCGGCGGTGGGCCGGCCGGGTACACGGCCGCGCTCTACGCGGCCCGGGCCGAGTTGAATCCGCTCGTCTTCGAAGGTTTCCAGTGGGGCGGCCAGCTCCAGAACACGACCGACGTCGAGAACTTCCCCGGTTTTCCCGAGGGCATCATGGGGCCGGAGATGATGACCCGTTTCCGGGATCAGGCCGAACGCTTCGGCACCCGTTTCGTCACCGATGACGTCGACAAGGTCGAGCTCACCGACGGTGGCATCCACAAGGTCTATCTCGGTGACGAGGTTCATCACGCGAAGACGGTCATCCTCGCGATGGGCGCCGAGCCGAAACGCCTCGGCATTCCCGGCGAGATGGAGATGGCCGGCCGCGGCGTCTCGACCTGCGGGGTCTGCGACGGAGCTTTCTTCAAGGACCGCTCGACCATGGTGATCGGTGGCGGCGACTCGGCGATGGAAGACGCGGTCTTCATCTCCAAGTTCGCATCGAGCCTCGACCTGGTTCATCGCCGGGATGAGTTCCGTGCCTCGAAGATCATGCAGGAGCGGGCCGAGAGCCTGCCCAACATTTCCCTGAAGACCCCCTGGGCGCCGGAGGAATTCGTCGCCGGGGAAGACGGGGCCCTGGAGAAGGTTCGCCTCAAGCATTCCGAGAGCGGCGAGGTCGAGGAGATTCCGGTCGACGGCGTCTTCGTGGCGATCGGCCACATCCCGCGTTCCGAACTGGTCGTCGGCCAGGTCGACACCGACGACGAGGGGTATGTGAAGACCGAGGCCGCCTCGACCAAGACCAACCTGGCCGGGGTCTTCGCGATCGGCGACCTGGTTGACCACACCTACCGCCAGGCGGTCACCGCCGCCGGCTCCGGCTGCAAGGGCGCCCTCGACGCCGAGTGGTACCTCCGCGACGCGACTTTCTAGGCAGTCCGCCGGCGGAGGGTCATGGCGCCGAAAATCAGTGATCCAATCGTCACCGCGAGTACGACCGCGGCGTCGACGGCGACCCGGCCGCTGAGCGGCTGAGGGGAAACGGCCCGGGCCAGGGCGTCATAGGCCCAGGTGAAGGGCATGACCCAGGAGACCGCTTCGAGCAGAGGCGCCATCTGGTCGCGGGCCACGAACAGTCCGCAGAGCAGCAGCTGGGGAAAGATGAACGCCGGCATGAACTGGACCGCCTGGAACTCGGTGTTCGCAAAGGCGCTGACGAGCAGCCCGAGCGACATCCCGAGCAGGGCATTCAAGACTGCCAGCCCGACGATGATCAGGACGCCGTGGGGGGCGTTCAGGCCCAGGAGGCCGAATCCGACCAGGCAGATGACCAGCGCCTGGGCCGCCGCGAGCAGCCCGAAGGCCAGCGCGTAGCCGAGCAGCAGGTCGAGCTTTGACATCGGCAGGGTCATCAGCCGCTCAAGCGTTCCGGTGGTTCGTTCCCGCAGCATCGTGATCGAGGTCACCAGGAACATGACGATGAAGGGAAACAGGCCGCAGAGCGGAGCGCCGATCTGCTGAAAGACCCTGGGTTCGCTTTCGAACACGTACTTCATCAGGGTGAGGAGAAGGGCCGGAACGAGCAGCAGGAGGGCGATCGTCCGGGGATCGTGCCGGATCTGCTGCAGGACCCTGAGGCCGGTGGCCAGGGTGATGCGCGGACTCACGCCGCCTCCTCGTCCGACTCGATCACCTTGAGGAAGGCGCGGCCGAGGTCGTTCTCGCCGGTTTCCCGGCGCAGTGCTTCGGGCGTCGTGTGGCGCAGCAGGCGTCCGTCGCGAATCAGAATCAGGTGATCGCAAGCGCCGGCCTCGTCCATGACGTGACTGGAAACCAGCAGGGTGGTGCCACTTTCGGCCAGTTCATGGAAGGTCTTCCAGAGTTCGGCCCGGAGCAGGGGATCGAGGCCGACCGTGGGCTCGTCGAGCACCAGCAGGTCGGGTTTGTTGAGGAGAGCGCTGGCCAGCGAAACCCGGGCCCGTTGCCCTCCCGAGAGCGAGGAGACCAGCCTTCCGGTGAACCCGGAGAGGCCGACCGTTTCGATGGTCTCCGCGACCCGTTCCGGGGAGACCCCGACCACTCTCGCGAAGTAGTCGAGATTCTCGCCCACGGAAAGGTCCCCGTAGACCGAGGGCGCCTGGGTCACGTAACCGACCCGGTTGCGCAGGTCACTGGACCCGGCCGGCCGGCCGAGCACTTCAACCGTGCCCCCGGCCACGATCTGGACTCCCACGATCGAACGCATAAGGGTCGTCTTCCCGCATCCGCTCGGGCCGAGCAGCCCGGTCACGGATCCCTTCTCGATCTCGACCGAGATGTCAGGCAGGACAAGGTTCCCCCCGCGCGAAACGCGCAGGTCGCGGATGCTGATGGCCGGCGTTGCCGTCATTGAGCTTCGAGGTCTTCGGCCAGGGCGTCGGCGAATGCCGCGGCGGCGGCCCTCGTCTGCTCACCGTCAACGAGCGGCATTTCCCGGTCGTCGACCCGGGAGACCGGATGGGCCTCGCGGGTGGTCGAGGCGACGAAGGCTTCCGAAGCAGCGAGCAGGTCTTCCAGCGGGAACTCGCCCTGCTCGACTTCGAGCCGCTCGACGATCTTGCGGCGGGTGATCGAGTCGAGCACCCCGGCTTCCAGGGCCGGCGTACGCAGCCGTCCGTCGTCGGTTGCCCAGAAGATCGTCGAAGTCGGCAGCTCGAGAACGACCCCGTCCGGGCGAACGAACAGCGCCTCGTCCGCTCCGGCCGCCCGGGCCAGCCTGGTCACCTGCATGTTGGCGGCGTAGGAAAGCGACTTGACCCCGTTGAGGATCACGGTGGGTGAATAGGTGACGGTGGCCAGCGAGATGGTCGGGGTGTAGACCGGCAACTCTTCGATCGAGAGGATGCGGCGGCCGGCCCGGGTCTGCACCAGCCGGATCAGAAAGTCAGGATCGTCGACTGAAGCGATCAGGTTCTTCGCATCCCGTTCCAGCCCGGGGCGATCCAGGGGCAGCTCGATCGTTGCCGCCGAACGCTCCATCCGGTCGAAGTGAAGGTCGAGCGCGAAGGGTTTGCCTCCGTAGACCCGGGCGACTTCGAACACGCCGTCGCCACGCAGCAGCCCGTCATCCGGCAGCGGCAGGAACGCTTCGCCGGGCTCGCGGATCTCCCCGTCGATGCTGAACTTGAGCGCCTCGGCCACGGGAGCAGCATAGAACCGGCCCCGGCTGCCTCCCGCCGGTCGGCTTCGCGCAGCGCCTCAGTTCAGAGGGTCGAGGAACCGCCGGGCGCCGGCCGCGACCCTGCGAAGGGTCACTTCATTGCCCCGATCCGGTGAAAGAAGTCGGTCAGAATGCGGGCCGTCGCGCCCCAGATCAGGTGGCGGTCCATCTCGAAGGTGGGGGTGCGGATCGGCACCCCGCGGCGGACCAGACGCCGCATCCCGTAGGAGTCGAGCAGCTCGTCGAAGCCGAAGGTAAGGATGGTCGCGACCTCATCCGGGTTGGCGACCACCTTCGCTTCTTCGGCAACGAGGCCGACGATCGGCTGGATCCGGAAGGAGGTTGCGAAGGTGCCGACCGGCGGCACCGCTCCGATCACTTCGACCTGGTCGGGGTGAAGGTCGATCTCCTCGTGCGATTCCCGCAAGGCCGTTTCTTCGAGGTCGCGGTCCCCGGGTTCGCTGGTGCCGCCCGGAAAGGAGATCTCGCCAGCGTGCTTGCGCAGGTCGGCGCGGCGCTCGGTGAGGATCAGGCGCGGTGCTTCCGGCCAGTTCCGGATCGGGATCAGTACCGCGGCTTCCCGGCTGCCGTGAGCCTTCATGGCCACCGCCGACTCGGTGTCAAGGAGCAGGCCGGGAAGGTCGATGGTGGTGAAGTCCACAGCGGGATCATGCCGCACCCGCCGCCGGTAAGCTGCCGCGCGATGCCCCGTACCGGACTGCTCCTGGCCCTTGCCGTGGTCGCTTCCCTCGCCCTGCCCGGGGTCGCCGGCGCCGCGAAGAACGGGACCTATGTCGGCAGGGATGAGGGCAAGGTCAAGGTCGTCCTGAAGATCAGGAACGACCGGGTGACCTACTTCGAGGGAAATCCGGCCGGTTCCTGTTACGGGATCGGCTCGACCCTGGTCGCCTTCAGGTACCCGTCGGTCGCCCAGCGGCCCTCCGCCAGTTCAAGGATCAAGGCAGACGGGGTCTTCTCGGCCGTGTTCAAGGGGTCCAGATACGTCAGCTTCAAGGATGACCAGCGTACCCTGACCGGCAGGGTCAGAGGCAACAAGGTGAGTGGCCGGATGATCGTCAGCGGACTCTGCCAGGTGGACCAGAAGTTCACCGCGACCCGGAAGTAAGGTGAAGCCTTGGCAAGCCAGACCGACTACGCCTCGCTGATCCGGGCGATCCCCGATTTTCCCGAGCCGGGCATCCTCTTCCGCGACATCACTCCGCTCCTGCTCGACGCCGCTGCCTGCCGGAGCGCGGTCAGCGACCTGGCCGAGTGGGCGGCACCGCACAAGCCTGATCTCCTGCTGGCCGCTGAATCACGCGGGTTCATCCTCGGCGGGGCCCTGGCCCAGGCGCTGGACATCGGTTTCATCCCGGCCCGTAAACCCGGTCGGCTCCCCTCCGAGACGATCGCGGTCGAGTATCAGCTCGAGTACGGGTCGGACTCGCTTGAAGTCCATTCCGACTCGATCTTCAATGGGGCGAGGGTGCTGGTTCACGATGACCTGATCGCGACCGGCGGTACCGCCCAGGCGAAGATCGATGCGATCGAGCGGCTCGGCGGCGAGGTAGTCGGCTGCGCGTTCCTGATCGAGCTCGAAGGTCTCGGCGGCCGCCACCACATCGCCCCCCACAAAACGCACACCCTCGTAACGTTGCCCGCCCAGAACTGATCCCCCCACCTAACGGAGCCGTCCCAACCATTGTTGGATCTTCTGGGACGGCGGGTTCGATTTGCGGCCCGAATGGGCCGCCCCTTGAATTAGTTTGCGGCCCGAACGGGCCGCCCCTTAAATAATCACCGGGACGGTGCCGCCGTCCACGCCCCAAGCAGCTCCCGAGACATAGGACGCACGCTCCGAGCAGAGGAAGACAATCGCCGAGGCAATCTCTTCGGGCGTGGCGAGCCGACCGATCGGCCGCTTCCCGCCGGCCGCCTTCAACGCTTCCTCCCGGCTCTCGTGACCCGCCGCTTCCTTCGACTGGTCGAGCAGGCCGCCTTCGGCCATCCATAGATCCGAGGCAGTAGGACCGGGGCAGATCGCGTTGACCATCACGCCCTCGGCCGCGTGGCGCTCGGCGAACTGGCGCGAAA
>WBZM01000223.1_pt2 | contig 82311 bp, 68 predicted proteins | sample 5204271 | NCBI WGS metagenome assembly WBZM01 (sample SAMN12344346, study PRJNA552823) | activated sludge metagenome | biome: Activated sludge suspended growth; feature: Nitrification reactor; material: Wastewater; isolation source: activated sludge from nitrification reactor of wastewater... | reverse complement strand
GCGCTTGCCCTTCCAACGCATCCGGCCAGCCTTGCCCCAGTTGATATTCGACTGCTCGGCATTGCCGACCTCACCAACGGTGGCGCGGCAGCGGACGTCTACGTAGCGCATTTCGCCAGAAGGCAGACGCAACTGCGCACGTGAGCCTTCCTTGGCGACGAGCTGGGCCGACATGCCCGCGGAGCGAGCCATCTTGGCGCCACCACCGGGGCGCAGCTCGATGCAGTGGATCGTCGTACCGACCGGGATGTTGCGAAGCGGCAGGTTGTTGCCGGGCTTGATGTCAGCCTGCACACCCGACTCGATCGGGGTGCCCTGCTTCACGCCAACCGGAGCGATGATGTAGCGCTTCTCGCCATCAGCGAAATGCAGCAACGCGATCCGGGCAGTGCGGTTGGGGTCGTATTCGATGTGGGCGACCTTCGCTGGCACGCCGTCCTTGTCATAACGACGGAAGTCGATGACGCGATAGGCGCGCTTGTGCCCACCACCTTGGTGACGCGTGGTGATCCGGCCCTGGTTGTTGCGGCCACCCTTCTTGGGAAGGGGGCGCACCAGAGACTTCTCCGGCGTCGACCGGGTGATCTCGGCGAAGTCAGCGACCGACGAGCCACGACGGCCCGGTGTGGTCGGCTTGTACTTGCGGATTGCCATGTTGAGTCCTTAGTCCTCCCCCGGTCAGCCGACCGGGCCTCCGAAGATGTCGATGCGGTCACCCTCGGCCAGGCTCACGATGGCGCGCTTGGTGTCTTTGCGCTTGCCCAAGCCCGTGCGAGTCCGGCGGGTCTTGCCGGGCCGATTGAGGGTGTTGACTGCAGTGACCTTCACATTGAAGATCTTCTCGACCGCGATCTTGATCTCGGTCTTGTTGGCGTCGGGATGCACGATGAAGGTGTACTTGTTGGCATCGAGCAGGCCGTAGCTCTTCTCGCTCACGACCGGCGCGATCAACACATCGCGGTGATCCTTGTGCAGGGTGCTCACTTGTCAGCCTCCTCGGCGGTCTTCTTCTCACCAGTTGCCTGGCCGACGAACACGTCGTAGGCACCCTTGGTGAAGATCACGTCGTCAGCCAGCAGCACGTCGTAGGTGTTGAGTTGGTCAACAGCCAAGATGTGCACGTCGGTGACATTGCGCAGCGACAACCAAGTGATCGCGTCATCACGCTCGAGTACGACGAGCTGACGACGGTTGTTGGTCAGCTCATTGAGCGCCTTGACAGCCGCCTTGGTCGAGGGCTTGTCGAGGCCGAGCGACTCGACCACGTGCACACGACCGTCGCGGGCCCGGTCAGACAGGGCGCCGCGCAGAGCAGCAGCCTTCATCTTCTTGGGCGTGCGCTGGTCGTAACTGCGTGGCTGAGGGCCATGCACGATGCCGCCGCCAGCGAACTGTGGCGCGCGGGTCGAGCCCTGGCGAGCACGACCAGTGCCCTTCTGCTTGTAGGGCTTGCGACCACCACCGCGGACTTCGCCGCGGGTCTTGGTGGCGTGGGTGCCTTGGCGAGCCGCAGCCTGTTGAGCCACCACAACCTGGTGGATCAACGCGATATTGGCGTCGACGTCGAAGATCTCGGCGGGGAGGTCAACCTTGACGGTCTTGGGGCTCATGCGCCGGCCTCCTCACTGATCTTGGCTGCCGAGCGGACCACCACGAGGCCACCCTTGGGGCCGGGGATCGCGCCAGTGAGGAGGATCAAGCCCTTCTCAGCATCGACAGCGTGGATGGACAGATTCTGGGTGGTGACCGTGTCGCTACCCATGCGACCCGACATCCGCATGCCCTTGAAGACGCGGCCCGGCGTCGCGCAGGCGCCGATCGAGCCCGGCTTGCGGTGGTTGCGGTGGGCACCGTGGGAGGCGCTCACGCCAGCGAAGCCGTGACGCTTCATCACACCGGCGTATCCCTTGCCCTTGCTGGTGCCGGTGACGTCAACGACTTGGCCGGCGGTGAAGATCTCCGGGGAGAGCTCCTGACCGATCTCATAGCTGCCCGCATCGGCGGTTCGGATCTCGGCCACATGGCGACGAGGGGTGACCCCGGCCTTGGCGAAGTGACCCGACTCGGGCTTGGTGACCTTCTTGCCGTCGACCTCGCCGAAACCGATCTGAATGGCTGCGTAGCCATCCTTCTCAGCGGTGCGGATCTGGGTGATCACATTGGTGCCAGCGGCAATCACGGTGACCGGGACGACACGGTTGTTGTCATCCCAAACCTGGGTCATGCCGAGCTTGGTGCCCAGCAGCCCCTTCACATTGCGTTCGAAAGTACTCATATCGATGACCTCAGAGCTTGATCTCGATGTCGACGCCGGCAGGCAGGTCGAGACGCATCAGCGAATCAACCGTCTTGGGCGTGGGGTCAATGATGTCGATGAGACGCTTGTGGGTGCGCATCTCGAAGTGCTCGCGCGAATCCTTGTACTTGTGGGGCGAGCGGATCACGCAGAAGACGTTCTTCTCGGTCGGCAACGGCACTGGGCCAGCGACCTTGGCGCCCGTGCGGGTCACCGTGTCCACGATCTTGCGTGCCGAGGTGTCGATCACCTCGTGGTCATAGGCCTTCAGCCTGATGCGGATCTTCTGTCCGGCCATCAAACTTCCTTTTCGTCGTCGTGTGACTTCCTACAGCCAACCTCCGGTGAGGCCAACTGCCCTACTCCCCAGACCCGATTCGAGCGCCCCACGCGGTCGGGCGTGTCGCACGTCGTACGCACGATTGGATCGCGCTTGGTTCGGTTGTCTGGTTGGCCGCCCGGTTGGGTCCGAGCGATTGAACGGGATCTCCAGGTGCGGCGCAGACACGCACAACCACCAGCCGCCATTCAGACGGCTCAGGAGAACCTGTTCAGTAGTCAAGTGCCTGCGCCCCGGCAATCCCGCCGGAGCAACCTGAGTAGTTTGGCAGACCGATGCCGGTGGATGCAAATCCGGGGCACCTGCAGGTGTGACGGATTCCCAAGCTGGAAACATGCAACCCCATCAAACTCTACCTTTGCGGACATAAGCGAAGTCGTGGATGGTGCGGTCGGCGGCACGACCCTTGCGTTCAAACTTGGTGATTGGGCGGTCAGGCCAGCGGTCAACGGGGCCACCGTCGAGCGCAGGCTCAGCATCGAGTACGACAGACATCTGCTCGGCGTACTCCGCCCAGTCGGTGGCCAGGCGCCAAACGCCTCCCGGGCGCAGGCGTGACGCGACGAGTCTGACGAAGTCGGGGGTGACCAGACGGCGTTTGTGGTGACGCTTCTTGGGCCAGGGGTCTGGGAAGAAGGTCCAGAGCTCCTCCAGCTCACCCTCACCGATCAGGTGTTGCATTGCCCACACGGCATCCACCGAGACCAGGCGCACATTCTCGGCACCGGCCTCACCCAGTAGGCCCAGGGTGTGCGCCACCCCGGGCGCCCACACTTCAAAGGCCAACACATTTACCTCAGGGCGAGCAGCCGCAAGGGCCGCGGTCGCCTCACCAATGCCTGAGCCGATCTCGACGATCAGGGGGGCCTGTCGACCAAAAGCGGTGCTCAGCGAAAAGTCAGGCTGGTCGACCTGAGCCTCGTCGATCACCCATTTGTGCTGGTGCGCGTCCCACGACTCTTGCTGGGAGGGGGTAAACCTACTCCCCCGCCGCGAATAGGTGAGCACCTCACGCATCCGCCGTCCCTCTTCGGTGTACTTCGTGTGGGGCCGGGCGGCGGGCAGGCTGGAGTCAGACACCGGGCTAGGGTACGAGCGACTCAGGCCACGAGCACATCCGGTCTGGTCAGGTAGTTCACCAGTGGCCGTAGTTCACGCCAATCCCTTCGCACCCAGTCGCATACTTCGGGTGAGTCCAAGCCCTCAAATCCGTGATCCTTATTCAGCGTCAAGGCCCGGTGTCGCAACAAGTCGATGCGCGGATGGTCGATCGAATATCCGCGGGGTGCGGTCTTGACCTTCTCTCCACCGAGCACCCAACCCTGATCGAGAAATCCCGAAATGAGCCGCGCCAACTCAATCCCGGTGTGCTCGTTGTCGATCGCGGCCCTCAGCCCCGCCAGTCGACTCGGGGTTGCTTCATAGAAGCCCGCACCCGTGCGCAAGCCTGCTCCCGAGATCTGCACATACCAGCCGGTGGCCGGGGAGGCCACCACAAAGGCCCCTTGGTGAGTCTTGTACGGCGTCTTGTCTTTGCTGAAGCGCACGTCACGATAGGGCCGAAAGATTTTGGCGGTACCGAACTCGTCAGCCAGCGCCTCTGTCAGCGCGACCATGGGAGCCCGCACGCTCGCTTGGTAGATGTGCTTGTGGGTCTCCCAGAAGGACTTGGTGTTGTCGAGTTCGAGGTCGTCGTAGAAGTCCAGGGCAGACACAGGGAAGCCGTTGAAGCTCATGGCATCGACTCTAAGCCTGTTGCTTGCCGCTCTGCGCGGACCACCAGAACCGAGCTATGTCGAAGCGTGAAGTTCCATCAAGACGCTGAAGGATGTCACTGATGTGCTTCTCAACTGTCCGTGGCGCGACTCCCAGTCTGGAAGAAATTTGGATATTGCTGAGGTCTTGGGCAATGAGACCCACAACCTCCATCTGCCGTGGTGTCAGCTGAGCAGTGTTTCTGGATACGCGAAGGTCTTCAAGGGGTCCGGGGCCGACGCTTGCGAGGAGTCCGACGCGAGTCGATACGTTGAAAGCGCACAGGATCCGTGAAACGTAGCCGCGCACGGTTCTGACCGATAGTGACATGTGAGTGGCCATCTCTGCCACAGCCAAGCCCTGGATGATGAGGTGCGCCACCTCGGCCTCTCTGGGAGTTAGCGCAGCCCACCCCAATCCGGCGATTGGCGGTAGCCGTCGGTTGACCGTGGCCAGTGTCGCCCCGGCACTACGGCGCACCGCACCGTGACCCTGTCGGTCGGCGTGCTCAACCAAGGAACGCAGTCTACGCGTGGCAGTCGCCACATCGGAGGAGGCGATGTTGACCTGAGCGAGCAGCAATTCGCCTTCAGCGGCTTCAATCGCCCGTTCTTGGCGGCGGCAGTCGTCGATGCTGCGAGTACACAGCACTGTCGCCGTGGGGTAGTCACCGGCTGACAATGCGTAGCGAGCCAGGGCGCGATCGACCGATGGTCTGCAGATTCCACCACCTTCCAGGCTCAACAGTTCATGCAGCCAAGCATCCGCAGCCGTCTGATCGTTGTCAGCCAGTGCTGCCATCAAAAGGAGCTCGAACCCGAGGGCGCGGTCGATGAGCGTGCAACCGCTCAGTCTGGAGTCGCCACCAGCCCTGAAGATCGCTCGTGCGGCATCGGAACGGTTGCCTGCTGCTTGCGCACCGTATGCCATCAAGAACACCACGCCACGCTCCAAGAGGTCTTCGACTGACCGAGCCCGGAAGGTACTGCCCTCCCGTGTCATGGTCGACGGTAGGGCCGAGGAGTGATTCAAGACCATGTAGTCGAGAGCTTCGGTGAGATCTTCGAGTCGCCTGCTCGAAGCTGCTTGACGGGCTACTGCCATCAGCTCCGCCGCGTCGCCCAAGTAACCGCGAAACGCGGCGAGACGCACTGCGCAGACCGTCATTACTGTGCCGAAGGGGTGGCCATCCCAACCCGACGCCGGTCCACTCGCGAAGGTCGTGATGCGAGCTGCGGTGGCCAGTTGCGCACACATGAGTGCGGCCTCGACGGAGAGATACTGGACCCCAGACCACCACGCGTCATCGGCAAAGTGCTCAAGGACAATGTCAGTCGATGCTCTCACCGGGTCGTCGTGGCACGGCGAAGCCTCTCCAGCGGATGCCAGAGCTGAGGCTGCGGCAGCCAAAGCATGATCTTCGAGATGAATCGCAGTTGACCGCGCGCGAGTGGCATCCGAGGTCGCTTGGGGAAACTCACCGCACCAGAATGCCGCCACCGAGGCCAGCGCAGCTGCTTGGGATCCGAGATCTTGCTCTTTCCCACGCGCTCGGTGCCAACCCTGACGCGGACGGCCCGCTGCAACATCCTCAAACACTTCTTGCATGAGGAGCAGGTGCTTCACACCCAAGAGCCTAAGGCCCGATCAGCTTGACGCAGTGTCAATCGCTCGCAAGATTCCCTCCGCGACCGCCTCGAGGTCAGGACGAGCCATCCCCTTGCCTTGGGTCAGAGTCACCTGCAACAGATACGTGCCATGGTCGGTCACCCCTCCAGCCATGAAGTTCTCCCCCGACCCCATCTTGGGCAGCCCCGTGAACACGACCGCTTGGTCACCCAGCCCAGCAACCTGGACTTTGCTCACCTGGTCCATGGTCGCTTCGATGCCAGTCAAGTAGGTGTCATAACCGCCGTTAGTCGAGGCATTCTCCACGGTCCCGAAGCTACCCTGCAACCCTCGAGGGTCGTCTTGAGAAATCTCGCAGTCCCCTGTGGGGCCAACACTGAAAGTGACCGGTTTCGCGATGACATCCTTGACCTTGTCTTGGATCTCCTTCGAGCACAGGTCACCGGGGGCCGAACTCTCCCCGCCCGATTCCGACCCCGCAGAGATCGAAGGCACGGAAGAACCAGTGGTCGGTGCATTGGTGTCATTACTATTCGCGCACGAAGCAAGCAGTGGCAATGTGGCAAGTACGGCGACTGCCATCCGGTTTGCAAAGCTCCTTCCCACCGACCTTTGGTGAAGCCTCACTCGACTGGAGCTACTCGGCCTGGTGTGCAACATCAAAGTCTCCTGAACTTGCTCAAAGGGTCGACGGCGCCCGGTGTGTCCGGCGTTGAGCCTAGATGGGTTGGATCTGCATGGACAGTGAGGTTTTGGCGTAAAGCCGGTGGAAAATCACAGGGACCCAGACGCCTCCACAAGACGCCCAGGCTGCGCCCTCGTTACGCTGATGGTGGTGAGCATCCCTCAACCAAACACCCATGGTTCTTGCGGGATGGCATTGGGATCAAAGCGGTCCAGCAACACCTCCACATCGACCTGCTCATCGTCGGCGCACAAACCAAGTGACGCGCCGAGCATGGCCAACACCAGGTGAGCCGGCAGCCCGAGATCACGCATGGTCACCGGCCCATCCCGCTTGGCGAGGCGTTGCCCCTGCGCGTTGAGCACCAGTGGCACGTGCACATATGACGGTCGCGGATGCCCCAACACGTCGTACAGATAGGCCTGCCGGGGTGTGGAGGCCAGCAGGTCATCACCACGCACCACTTGGTCAACACCGATGTCGTGGTCATCGATGACGACCGCGAGATTGTAGGCGTGCACTCCGTCGGCGCGCCGCAACACCATGTCGTCGACGCCTCCCGCAAAGGCACCGTGCAACTCATCTTCGATCGTCAATGCGGAGACTTCCGCGCGCAGCCGCAGGGCCGGCGTACGCCCCGACGCATGCTTGGCCTCGATCTCAGAGCGGGTCAGTGACCGGCAGGTCCCCGGATAGGCCCCTGGCGGATGATGGGGAGCCGTCGGCGCTTCGGCAATCTCTCGGCGGGTGCAAAAGCATTCATAAACCAGGCCTCCCTCGATGAGGCCGTCCAGCACCTTCGCGTACGACGAAGTGCGCGCAGACTGGCGCACGATCGGCCCGTCATGGGTGAGGCCCAGCGCAGCAAGATCCGCCAGTTGGCCAGCAGGGTCTCGCGAGCGATCCGGGTCGAGGTCGTCGATGCGCAGCCGGAAGGCTCGCCCCGTACGACGAGCAAACAGCCAGGCGAGCAGCGCGGTACGCAAGTTGCCGATGTGCAGATCACCAGATGGTGTTGGCGCATAGCGCCCTGCCCCTGCAGTCACCCGGCCAGCCTAGAGGCTGGCAGGATGGGCCGGTGGCCAACGACAGCACAGACACCAGCTTCCGGGTCGACAATCGCCTCGACCTCGAGGGCAATCAGCGTGGCCGCACGGGCATCCTGACCACCCCACACGGCACCATTGCCACGCCGGCCTTCACCCCGGTGGGGACCAATGCCACCGTCAAGGCGATGACTCCTGAGCAGCTCACCGAGACTGGTTCGCAGGCGGTCTTGGCCAATGCCTATCACCTCTACCTGCAGCCAGGCGCGGAGATTTTGGATGCTGCTGGCGGGCTGGGGAAGTTCATGAACTGGCCTGGCCCGACCTTCACCGACTCCGGCGGCTTCCAAGTGATGAGCCTGGGCGCTGGCTTCAAGAAGGTGATCGACATGACCGGCGGTCAGACCCCAGACGACAAGGCAACTGCCGGTGGCAAGGATCGGCTGGCGAAGGTCGACGAAGATGGCGTCACCTTCAAGTCACATCGCGACGGCAGCAAACACCGCTTCACGGCTGAGATCAGCATGCAGATCCAGCATCAGCTCGGGGCCGACATCATGTTTGCCTTCGACGAGCTCACCACTTTGATGAACACCCGTGACTACCAAGTGCGCTCCGTGGAGCGCACCCACCGCTGGGCCGACCGCTGCTTGAGTGAGCATCAGCGACTCACCGACGAGCGCACCCACCGCCCCCTGCAGTCTCTGTGGGGCGTGATCCAGGGGGCGCAATATGAAGATCTACGTCGTCAGGCAACTCGTGGTCTGGTGTCATTGAGCGAGCAGGCCCAGTCCGAAGGTCGCCGTGGTTTCGGCGGCTATGGCATCGGTGGCGCCTTGGAGAAGGACAACCTCGGGACGATTGTCGGCTGGTGCGTCGACGAGCTCCCGGAGTCGGCTCCCCGACATTTGCTCGGGATCAGCGAGCCCGACGACATCTTCGCCGCCGTGGAAAACGGCGCAGACACCTTCGACTGTGTGGCACCGACCCGACTGGCCCGGCACGGCTATCTGCTGACCCGTGACGGCAAGGTCCGCATCAACAACGCCCGTTTCAAGACCGACCAGTCCGTGATCGATGCCAAAAGCCCCTTGCCCTCCTCGCGCAGCTATTCACGCGCCTATTTGCACCACCTGTTCAAGGCCGATGAGCACCTGGCCAACACGATTGCCAGCATGCACAATGTCTGCTTCCTCAACCAGATGATGAGTGACATCCGTACCGCGATTGACTCGGGCAGCTATGTCGACTTCAAGAGTGACTTCTTGGCGAGGTACTACGGCACGACACCGCGCAACACCTAGCTCAGGGCTGGCATCTAGACTGGTCTGGCGAGGAGGTGTTGGGATTGCGCATGCGTGCTTGGTTGACCGCATTGTCGTGTGGAGCCGGGGCCGTCGCGGCCCATTCACTGGCTGGCGGCCGAGTTGACCTGACCACTGCCACCTTGGCTGTGGTGGTGCCCGTTGTCCTTGCCCGCCTTCTCGTGAACAGGCGCCTCAATCTCGTCGGAGCCGGTCTTGTGGCCATTGGCTCCCAAGCCACGCTCCATCTGGTCTTCATCACCTCCTGCGCAAGCGAGGTCGGTTGCCTGCTGACGCCTGCGCAGATGGTGACCGCACACTTGTTGGCCGCAGCCTTCTCGGTGACCTGCGCGATGGGCGGCGAGCAGGCCCTGCTGCGCGTCATCCGAGCAGCAGCAGCAAGCCTGGGCCTCGGCCGGCGAATGGGCCTTCCAGCCCTACCCAGGCCAGGTCGCGTGGTCGCCTCAGTGCCAGCCCCGACCTTCCCGGACAACTGGATCACCAGCACCCGCCTCGCTCGCGGGCCTCCTACTCGCTGAGTCACCCTCACCCCTCAAACGCCCGCGCCCACTGCGCCTGGGCGTAAAACCCAACGTCTGGAAAAGGCACATGAATCTCAAGAACTACTTGCTCCTGCCCATCTTCATCGCACTACTTGCACTCAACGGCTGTTCTGGCTCCAACGACTCAGACAAGTCATCAGCCAGCCACAACTCTGTGCACTCGGGGATCAAGGTCTCCGATGCCTGGGTGGCTCAGAAGCCCGACATGACCGGGGTCTTTGGAGTCGTGATGAACCACACCGACAAGGACATCACCATCACTGGCGGCACCAGCGAGGTGGCCACCAAGGTCGAGTTGCACGAGACCGTGGCCGCTGCCGATGGGTCCATGAAGATGCGTCCCAAGCCGGGAGGCTTCACCATCAAGGCCAACAGCATGCATGAGCTGGCCCCCGGCAAGGATCACATCATGCTGATGGGTCTAAGCCGTGAGCTCAAACCTGGAGAACAGCTCAGGATCACTCTGGAGCTGTCAAACGGAGACAGCTTGGAGTTCACGGCTCCGGTCAAGCCATTCACCGGAGCCGAAGAAGACTACGACCCGGAGAGCTGAGATGCCCACCCGCCGCACCATCTTGCGGGCTGGGGTCCTTGCAGGTGCTGGTGTAGCAGCCAGCGCCTGCAAGCCGCTCAGCCCAGAGAAGTCCACATCAGTGATTGCCTTCCATGGCTTGCGCCAGGCAGGAGTGCAAACCTCGCCGCAGAGCCACCTGGTGCTACTAGGCATCGACCTGACCCCGAAGTCAGGGGCAGAAGACTTGGGTCGCCTGATGTGGTTGTGGTCTGATGACGCCGCCCGCCTGACCAGCGGGCAGCCCGCTCTCGCCGACACCGAGCCGGAGTTGGCCGTCGATCCAGCAAATCTCACGGTCACTTTTGGGATTGGCCCCCGGCTCACCCAGCTCGTCTCCGGGGTCACACTCGACCCGCTGCCCCACTTCTCCACCGACAAACTGCAAGAGCGCTGGGGGCAGACCGACCTAGTGGTGCAACTCTGCGCCGATGACCTGATCTCGTTGACCCATGCCCAACGGATGCTGCTCAAAGACATGGCGGGACTCGGCGTACTCCGCTGGACTCAGAGCGGATTCCACCAGCGCACCGACGACGGCTCCAGCGGGCGCAACCTGATGGGCCAACTGGACGGCTCGGTAAACCCACGCAATGCCAATGAGCATGATGCCTTGGTCTGGGCTGATGGGGCGTGGAAGCACGGCACCTTCCTCGCCGTACGCCGCATCGAGATGCATCTGGACACCTGGGACGAGCTCGATCGAGAAGCAAGAGAGTTCACGATCGGCCGCAAGCTGAGCAATGGGGCACCTCTGAGCGGCGGCAAGGATGAGTTCGCCGACCCTGATCTGCATGCCACAGATAAGCATGGATTTGCGTTGATCGATCCGGCCAGTCACGTGGCTCGCTCGCGAAGTGCCATGAACGGCCCGCAGTTCCTCCGGCGCGGCTACAACTATGTTGAGCCCACCGACGGCACCTCCGGTCTGATCTTCATGGCATATGCCTCCGACTTGGCCGGCCAGTTCGTGCCCGTGCAGCAACGACTTGCCGAGCAGGACCTGCTCAACCAGTGGACCCAAGCGATTGGCTCGGCCGTATATGCGATCTGGCCTGGCGCCCCAAAGGGTGACTATGTGGGCAGAGCCCAGCTCGGGTTGCCGCGATGAAGGCGCTGTCGGCATCAGCTCCTCGGGCCATCGCCCGGCTGGCCGCCTGCCTGCTCATGATCGCCGTAGGAGTTGTGGCCAGCCTGCCCCTGCCAGCGCAGGCTCATGTGCTGTTGCTGCGCTCTGACCCCGCCGACGGCTCTGTCCTGAAGGAGGCTCCCACCCGAGCAGTATTCGAGTTCAACCAACCACTGGCACCCACTGCCTATGTGATCCTGACCGGCCCAGACGGCCCCCTGACGACCGGTCCGGTGAAGGTGCAAGCCAAGACACTCACGCTCACCCTGCCCAAGGTCACCGACGGTCGCTACCGACTTGCCTATCGAGTCATCTCGGCTTCAGGTCATCCATTGACCAACTCGATCAGCTATGTCGTCGGCAAGATCGCCCCGCGCACCATGAAGCAGCCACCACGCGAGCGCTCACCCGACTGGATCGCTGCGACGGGTGTGGGGGCGGTCGTGCTGCTTGGGATTGGGGCGGGTTGGTTCGTCGTACGCCGCAAACGTCAGCGTCAGACCGGCTCGCCCCAGTAGCTGGGCTCGCGCTTCTTGATGAACCCGATAGTCACATAGGTCACCGGCATCACCACGGCTTCGACGAGGGTCTTCCACACAAATCCGACCACGATGTAGTTCAACAGGTCACTGCCGGTGCTGATCCCGATCGCAGATGCGGCGATCAGACAGAAGATCGTGGTGTCGGCCAACTCCCCGGCCACGGTTGAGCCCAGCAGTCTGGCCCACAAAGTGCCTTCACCAGTGCGAGCCTTCATCGCGACCAGCACATATGAGTTGAGCAGTTCGCCAGCCACAAAACCGGCCATCGAGGCTAGCAGGATCTGGGGCACGACTCCGATCACGGCCTCAAGGGCAGCTTGATTGGGATAGAAGCTCGCCGCGGGCAATGCGATGGTGATCCAGAATGCCCCAGCCACCGCAGCCATGATCACGAAGCCGAGCAGCACCACCTTGCGCATCGCCTTGAAGCCGTAGACCTCACTGATCACATCGCCGATGACATAGGAGAAGGGAAACAGCCAAAAGGCCCCGTCGGTCACGAGGCCATTGACATGCAGTGGGCCAAGATCAAACTCCAAGCCAGGGAAGAGCAAAACCCCCTTGGTGGCCACGATATTAGACACGACCACGCCAACGACAAAGACACAGACCAAGGTGGTGAAGTACGACGTGGGCACCTTCGCGAATCTGACGGGAACGACTGCGGATTCGGGGGCACTTGTCATGCCCCCAGCCTAGGGACTGGGCGCAGACGCCAAGAGCCCCGCCCTACCGAAGTAGGACGAGGCTCTTGGATCAGTCAGATCAGTGAGTCAAAGGCTCACTTGGTGATCTTGGTGACGCGGCCAGCGCCAACGGTACGGCCACCTTCGCGGATGGCGAAGCGCAGGCCGTCCTCCATGGCGATGGGCTGGATCAGCTCAACGCTCATGTCGGTGTTGTCGCCGGGCATGACCATCTCGCGACCCTCGGGCAGGGTCACGACGCCGGTCACGTCGGTGGTCCGGAAGTAGAACTGCGGACGGTAGTTGTTGAAGAACGGCGTGTGACGGCCGCCCTCTTCCTTCGACAAGATGTAGACCGAAGCCTCGAAGTTGGTGTGCGGGGTGGTGGTGCCGGGCTTGATCACGACCATGCCGCGCTCCACGTCTTCGCGCTTGGTGCCACGAAGCAACAGACCAACGTTTTCGCCAGCCTGGCCCTCGTCGAGCAACTTGCGGAACATCTCCACACCGGTGACGGTGGACTTCTGCGAGCCTTCGCGGATGCCGATGATCTCGACTTCCTCGTTGACCTTGACGATGCCACGCTCGATGCGGCCGGTGATGACCGTGCCACGACCGGTGATGGTGAAGACGTCTTCGACAGGCATGAGGAAGGGCTTGTCGATGTCGCGCTCAGGGGTCTCGATGTACTCGTCAACCGCAGTCATGAGCTCGAGCACGGACTCGCCCCACTTGGCATCGCCATTGAGAGCCGGGTAGGCCGCAACGCGGACGACGGGGATGTCGTCGCCGGGGAACTCGTACTCGCTGAGGAGCTCGCGCACCTCCATCTCGACGAGCTCGATGAGCTCTTCGTCATCAACCATGTCGCACTTGTTGAGCGCGACCACGATCGCGGGCACGCCAACCTGACGAGCGAGCAACACGTGCTCACGGGTCTGGGGCATGGGGCCGTCGGTGGCGGCAACCACGAGGATCGCGCCGTCCATCTGAGCCGCACCGGTGATCATGTTCTTGATGTAGTCGGCGTGACCAGGGCAGTCGACGTGCGCGTAGTGACGCGCCTCGGTCTGATACTCGATGTGGGCAATCGAGATCGTGATGCCGCGCTGGCGCTCCTCAGGAGCCTTGTCGATGTCCTCGAACGCGAACTGTGGGTTCAGCTCGGGGTACTTGTCATGCAGCACCTTTGAGATTGCTGCGGTCAACGTCGTCTTGCCGTGGTCGATGTGACCGATGGTGCCGATGTTGATGTGCGGCTTGGTCCGCTCGAACTTCGCCTTCGCCACTTTGGGCTCCTCCTGTTTGTTTCGGTCTTGCTTGGTCTGGTTGTTTTGCTGACTGGTCGCGCAGAGAACTGTAGTACCTCTAGGGCACTACTCGCCACGCACCTTCTTGATGATCTCTTCGGCGACGTTCGAAGGAACCTCGGCGTAGGAGTCAAACTCCATCGAGTACGACGCCTGGCCCGAGGTCTTCGACCGCAGGTCACCAACGTACCCGAACATCTCCGAAAGCGGCACCAGCGCATTGACCACCATGTCGCCATGGCGCTCTTCTTGACGCTGGATCTGCCCACGGCGGGAGTTCAAGTCACCAATCACGGTGCCGAGGAAGCCATCTGGGGTGGTCACCTCGACGGCGAACATCGGCTCAAGCAGCACTGGCTTCGCCATCCGGGCGGCTTCCTTGAAAGCCTGGTTGCCCGCGATCTTGAAGGCCAGTTCTGATGAGTCGACATCGTGATAGGCGCCGTCTTCGAGAGACACCTTCACGTCGACCATGGGATAGCCGGCGAGCACGCCGAACTCCATCGCCTCTTGGGCGCCCTGGTCAACCGAAGGGATGTACTCACGGGGCACGCGGCCACCGGTCACGTTGTTGACGAACTCATAGCCACCGCCGGTGCCGGTCTCCTCATCGATGCACGGCTCGATGGAGATGATCACCTTGGCGAACTGACCAGAGCCACCCGTCTGCTTCTTGTGGGTGTAGGAGTGGTTCTCGACCTTCTTGCGGATGGTCTCGCGATAGGCAACCTGGGGCTTGCCGACAGTCGCCTCGACACGGAACTCACGCTTCATCCGGTCGACCAGCACCTCGAGGTGAAGCTCACCCATGCCAGCAATGATCGTCTGGCCGGTCTCTTCATCGGTCTTGACCGTGAAGGTGGGGTCTTCGTCAGACAGGCGCTGGATAGCGATGCCCAACTTCTCCTGGTCGCTCTTGGTCTTGGGCTCGATGGCCACCTCGATGACAGGAGCGGGGAAGGTCATCGACTCAAGCACAACCGGCTTGGTGTTGTCACACAAGGTGTCACCAGTGGTGGTGTCTTTGAGACCCATGACTGCCACGATCTGACCAGCGCCCACAGAGGCGATTTCTTCGCGCTTGTTGGCGTGCATCTGGTAGATCTTGCCGATCCGCTCCTTGCGGCCCTTCACCGAGTTGAGCACGGTGCCGCCGGCTTCGAGCTTGCCCGAGTAGACGCGCACGAACGTGAGCTTGCCCAAGTGGGGGTCAGCGGCGATCTTGAAGGCCAAGGCAGCAAAAGGCTCATCGTCAGAAGGCTGACGAGTGATCACTTCTTCTTCCTTGTTGACCGCGTGACCTTCAATGGCCACGACGTCAAGGGGGCTGGGCAGGTACTTCACGACGGCATCGAGCAGTGGCTGCACGCCCTTGTTCTTGAACGCCGTACCGCAAAGCACTGGGTTGAGCTTGTCTGCCAAGGTCGCGCGGCGGATGCCGGCCTCGATCTCTTCGACGCTGAGCTCTTCGCCCTCGAGGTACTTCTCCATGATCTCGTCATCAGCCTCGGAGAGCGTCTCCAGAAGCTTCTCGCGGTATTCCTCGGCCTGAGCCTGGAGCTCCGCGGGGATCTCCTCGACCTCGTAGTCCTCACCGATGGTGGTCTCGCCACGCCAGGTCAGCGCGCGCATGCCGACCAGGTCGACAACGCCGAGGAAGTCGGCTTCGGCACCGATTGGCAACTGAAGCACCAACGGGGTGGAGTTGAGGCGATCGACGATCATGTCGACGCAGTTGAAGAAGTCAGCCCCAGTGCGGTCGAGCTTGTTGACGAAGCACATCCGGGGCACGGCGTACTTGTTGGCCTGACGCCAAACCGTCATCGACTGCGGCTCAACACCGGCAACACCGTCGAAGACGGCGACTGCGCCGTCGAGGACGCGCAGCGAGCGCTCAACCTCAACAGTGAAGTCGACGTGCCCGGGGGTGTCGATGATGTTGATCTGGTGATCCTTCCACCAGCAGGTGGTGGCAGCCGAGGTGATCGTGATGCCACGCTCCTGCTCCTGCTCCATCCAGTCCATCGTCGCCGACCCCTCATGGGTGTCGCCGATCTTGTAGTTGATGCCGGTGTAGAACAAGATGCGTTCGGTGGTGGTGGTCTTGCCGGCATCGATGTGAGCCATGATGCCGATATTGCGGACCCTACTCAGGTCAGTTGTGATGTCAACAGCCACTGCTGTGAACTCCTCAGTTTGTCGGCGCCGTTACCAGCGGTAGTGGGCGAACGCGCGGTTGGACTCGGCCATCTTGTGGGTGTCTTCGCGCTTCTTCACAGCAGCACCGAGACCGTTGCTGGCGTCGAGGATTTCGTTCATCAAGCGCTCAGACATCGTCTTCTCGCGACGATCTTGGGCGTAGCCAACGAGCCAGCGCAGCGCGAGGGTGGTCTGGCGAGCAGGCTTGACCTCGATCGGCACCTGGTAGGTGGCGCCACCGACGCGGCGGGACTTGACCTCGATGGTGGGCTTGACGTTGTCAAGAGCACGCTTCAGGGTGACGACCGGATCAGTGCCGGTCTTTTCGCGGGTGCCTTCAAGCGCGGTGTAGACGATGCGCTGTGCGACCTGCTTCTTGCCGTCCTGGAGGATCTTTGAGACCAACTGGGTGACCAGTTGTGACCCGTAGACGGGATCTACGTCGAGGGGGCGCTTGGGAGCTGGGCCTTTGCGTGGCATCAGTTCTTCTCCTTCTTCGCGCCGTAGCGGCTACGAGCCTGCTTGCGGTTCTTGACACCTTGAGTGTCAAGTGAGCCGCGGATGATCTTGTAGCGCACGCCGGGGAGGTCCTTCACACGACCGCCACGCACGAGCACGATCGAGTGCTCCTGGAGGTTGTGGCCAACACCTGGGATGTACGCCGTGACCTCGACACCGCTGGATAGGCGCACACGGGCGACCTTGCGCAGCGCAGAGTTGGGCTTCTTGGGGGTGGTGGTGTAGACGCGGGTGCAAACGCCGCGACGCTGAGGCGAACCCTTCAGGGCAGGCGTCTTGTTTTTGGACACCTTGTCCTGGCGGCCCTTGCGGACCAATTGCTGAATAGTGGGCACCGGGTGGTTCCCTTTCTGGTTTGCTAGCTCGCAACGACACTTTGTCGATGCGGGATGGAGCCGGGAACTTCGACCGAGAGGCCTTTGGTGCCCGCGCAACACGCGACCAAGACATCTGGACACGCGAAACGGCCTGAGTCAGATCAGGCACAAGTAGAAACAGTACCGGCAGGATCCGCAGCCGGTCAAAACGACTGCAGATCCTGCCGGATCCAAGGACTATTTGAGCTTTCAGCCAAGCCCGAATGGCGCAGTGACTCCACAGGTGTTGAGGCTGTCAGTAGCCATTGCCCAAAGGTCATCGGTGGGCTCGACTCCAGCATCCACGATCGCCTGCCACTCATTGCTCAGGCAGGTCTTCTGCACAGTGGTCAACCCGAGGTACCAGAAGAAGATATTGGACTGCATCTGCCCCATCTCGCCCTCTGAGGGCAGGTCGATATTGCAGTCGGTGAGGGCTGTTTCGAACTGCGGCAGGTAGTTGAGCAAGGTAAACATGTTGAACTGGCCAAGATCGGCGCCCGCCAAGACCTCTGTGGCCTCAGTGACCAAGCACTGCATCTGCTCGGGGGTCAACTGCTCGACCCAACCTGGGTTGTCCGACCCAGAGCCCGGTGTCACCTCATCGCGACGGGGGCTCACGTGTGGCTGCCAGAACCCATCGTCGTACCTCGGGGTCGCCGAGGCGATCCCCTTCTTGTTCTTCTTGGCCTTCTTCGCATGCTTGGCCTTCTTGGCCTTCTTGGGCTTTGGCTTCTTGACCTTGTGCACCTGTTTCGATGCACCGGTGGCGCTTGAGGCCGCTTGTGCGCTCGCCCCCATAAAGGCGATCCCGCCGATGGCCAGCAGGACAGTGAGGAGTGTGGCAACTGAGGTCTTGGCCATACCGCGCATCGGGGACACCTTCCAGAAAAGAAAATCGATCAATGTCCAGTATGCCACTTTTATTATGTTTTGTTGAGAATAAGAGTGAGTTTTGTTGCCCGCCGGTTAATCATCAACCCAAATGGATCCCAAACTCACGAGCCAGCATCGGGGCCAACTCCAGCAATTGGGCTGGACTGATCGTGGCGCCACGCAGACCAGCGACTTCCTCGATCTCGGCGATTACCGCACCGCGTAGATCAACATCACGCAGCGAGGCGCCAGCCAGGAGCAGCCTTTTGATCTCGCCCGGCCCACACGTGAGTCGATTGGCCTCTGCCCTCCCTAGGTCAAGATCCTCGATCACGCAGTCGGTGAAGGAGAGGTCATGGATCTGGGCGCCTCGCAGATTGAGATAGCCCAATCGACAGCCGACAAAAGCCACCCGGCGCAGGTTCGCGTCGTACAACTGCAGATCGCCGATCCGGGAATCGTGGATCTCGACATCACGCCAAGTTGCCTCCGCAGCAGTCAAAGTGCTGGCCTCACAATCGGCCAGACGAGTCGAGCGCAAGCGGCTGCCCGAGAGCAGCGCATCGTCAAGGCGCGTGCCGCTGATCAGACAATCGACCAACTCCCGACCCTGCAAAGTCTCTCCACGCAGATCCATGCCGATGAAGTGCAATGCCTCTTGGAGGCGGCCGATCACGAAATCTTCTTCGGTCCCGGGGCTGAGCTCATCGAGCAGCAGGTCTGGTGGGGCGGCACGCTCAACCATCGGCTCGGCCGGCAAACAACTGGGCCATCGTGATCACTCTCGCATCACTGAGGTCATGCACCTGAGTGCGACAGGAGAAGCCATCGGCAACCACAATCGCATCAGAGCCAGCGGCAGCGATCGCTGGCAACAGTTGGTGCTGGGCAATCGCCACGCTGGTCTCGTAGTGCCCCTTCTCGACACCGAAGTTGCCAGCCAATCCACAGCAACCACCCAGCCGCACCACATCGGCGCCGGTCGCCTTGAGCAAGGCGAGGTCCGACTCAAAGCCGATCACTGCGTGCTGATGACAATGCGGTTGTACGACGATCTGCCGCCCGGCCAGCTTGGGGGGCTGGTAGTTGCGCTCAAGCAGAAACTCCGCCAACGACTTGATGCCCTTGCCGACTTCGGCCGCGCGTGGGTCGTCGAGGAGCTGGGTGGCGTCTTCACGCATAGCAGCCAAGCAACTGGGCTCCAAGGCAATCACCGGCACCCCGCTGGTCACGTATGGATGCAGCATCTCGACGGATTTGCCGACGATGCGTCGGGCAGCATCAAGTTGACCTGTGGTGATCCAAGTCAGACCACAGCAGGCAGGCTCCGCAATGACACCGACCTTCAGCCCCTGCCCTTCAAGGAGGGCCACTGCGTCGCGCCCGGCATCAGCTGCAAAGCAGTCGGTGAATGAGTCAGCCCAGATCCATACATCGGGCTGGTCGACCTTGGGGCTGTTCTTTCGGAAGCGCCGGGTGGAAAACAAGGGCAGGTGACGGCGCTGATCGACCCCGGCACCAGCTTTCATCAGCCGGCCGACGAACTTGCTCTTCATCATCGCGTTGGCAAAGCCGGGTGGCGTGATCCTGGCCACTCTCGGCAATTGACCCAGAGCGTAATGAGACGGCGGGCGCAGCTTGCCTTTGTATTTCTGGTGCAGGATCTCCGACTTGTAGGCCGCCATGTCGACACCAGTGGGGCAATCACGCGAGCACCCCTTGCACGACAGGCACAGATCTAGAGCATCGGCCACTGCCGGGTCACTAACGGAGAGCTCGCCACGCACCACTTCTTGCAACACATGGGCACGCCCGCGAGTGGAGTCCTTCTCGTCACGGCTCGCGGTGTACGACGGGCACATCACCGCTCCAGTGCCGGTGTTGTCGGCCAGGCACTTGCCCACGCCGGTGCACCGGTGTACGGCGTGAGCAAACGAGCCACCGTCGTGGACCATGCGAAGGGCCGGTTTGAACTCCTTCATCTGAGCCTCAAGACGGAGATCAACATCAAAGGGAGCAGGATCGACCAACACGCCTGGGTTGAGGATGTTGTCGGGGTCGAGGATGCGCTTTGCTTGCGCCATCAACGCGATCGCCGCCGGGGAGTACATCTTTGGCAGGAGCTCTGAGCGGGCCCGCCCGTCGCCGTGCTCACCCGACATCGAGCCGCCATAGCTGGCGACCAGGTCGGCGGCGTCTTCGATGAATCCGCGATAGCCGGCACGGCCTTGATCGGTGGCCAACTCGAAGTCGATGCGCACGTGCACACACCCGTCACCGAAGTGGCCGTAGGGCACACCACCCAGCCCGTATTCATCGAGCAGGGCATCGAAATCGCGCAGATATGCGCCGAGCTTCTCCGGTGGCACGGCTGCGTCTTCCCAACCCGCTTGGGCCTGACGCTCCAGGGTCTTCGCCGCCAGGCCAGCGCCATCCTCGCGGATCCGCCACAAGGCAGCTTGGTGGGCCGCATCCGTGACGACTTGCGCGGGCACCCCGGCGGTCTTCACGACAGCCTCCGCCAACTCCCGGGCCTCGCCAGCACTATCAGCGGTGACTTCAGCGAAGATCCAGCCCGCGCCGGCGGGCAACTCCGGCCGACCTGGCACCAGTCTGGCGATCCGGTCGTCGAGCCCTTCACACGCGACGAGTGGATGCGCGAGCAGAGTTGGTACGGCGTCTGCTGCAGCCGCCATCGATGGATAGCCGAGCACGGCCAAGGCGCGATAGGGAGCATCTGCCACCAGTCGCACTGTGGCTTCGAGCACCACACCGAGGGTGCCTTCGGTGCCGACCAGGAAGCGATCGAAGCGGCGTTCGTTTTCCGGCAACAAGTGCTCAAACGAATAGCCCGACACCTGGCGGCCAAAACGGCCAAACTCCGTGCGGATCAACCCAAGGTTGTCGTCAACCAGTTTGTCGAGAGCAGTGGTCTGCTCGACAACACTCCCGTCAGCGAGGAGGGTCCGCATCGCCTCGACATTGTCGACCGTGCGGCCATAGCCGAGCGCTCGTGAACCACATGCGTTGTTGCCGATCATGCCGCCGATCGTGCACCGCGTGTGGGTCGATGGGTCTGGGCCAAAACGCAGCCCGAGCGGCACTGCTTGGGCCTGCAATTGGCGATGCACGACACCGGGTTGGACTCGCGCCGTACGGGCTTGTTGGTCAATCCCCAAGATCTGGTTGTAGTGCTTGGAGGTGTCGAGGATGATGCCTGGGCCGATCGCATTGCCGGCGATCGAAGTGCCGGCACCTCGCATGGTGATCGGCGCCCCATGCTCACGAGCGACGCTCAAAGCGGCGGCAATCTCGGCATCGTCACGAGGTCGTACGACGACTTGTGGCGGGATGCGATAGAGCCCAGCGTCGCTGGAGTAGAGCGCCTTGGCCAAGGCACTGTCGTCGACATCGGAAATCCCCTGTCCACGCAATGCCTGAGCTAGCGCAGAAGATTGGGACATGGCGACGATTATCCCATCACCACACTTGCAATGAACGAGTGAGGATGCCTGCTGCAGCATCTTCGTCTACCGGAAGTGGGGCCGTGTCGAGGAGACGCTGTTGCTTCATGGTGCCCGCCACCAGGTCGTCTATGTCGGCCTCGCCATAGCCAACCGCTCCCAAACCATTGGGGATACCGATGTCGCGCATCAGGTCTGCGAGCACGGCGGGCAGCGCATCGGGGCCTTGGTGTCCGTGGCCCGGGTCGAGCAACTCGGCGGCTCTCAGGTGACGATCAGGGGATGCCTCGAAGGTCCAGCGGAAAGCCTCGGGAGCAGTCAGTGACACCGCCATGCCGTGGGGCACGATCGGCTCACCATCGGGATAGCCAGTTGGGCGGAAGTCGCGCACCCGCCCGGCGATCGGATAGGCATTGGCATGTGGGATGTGCACGCCCGCATTGCCAAAGCCCATGCCAGCAAAGGTCGCAGCCAAGGCCATCTCGTGGCGTGCCTCGGCATCATCACCGTGGTGTACTGCGCGACGAAAGGCCTTGGCCAACAGGCTCATCGACCGCTCCGACCACATGTCTGAGATCGGGTTGGCCCCGCAATAGGGCACCCGTTGCTCGGGGCGCTTGCGCGGCACCGAGTCGAATGCACGCGCGGTGTAGCTCTCCAGCGCATGACACAAAATGTCCATCCCGGCCGCAGCTGTCACTTCAGCGGGTTGGCTCAGCGTCAGGTCTGGGTCGACGACCGCGAGTGTTGGCCGCAGTCGCGGGTGGGAGATGCCGGTCTTGACCTTCTGTGCCAAGACATCGAGCACGCAGATCGTGGTCGACTCCGCGCCCGTACCTGTGGTGGTCGGCACCGCCACCAGCGGAAGTAGCGGGTTGGCAGGAGGCCGAGCCCTGCCCACTGGGGCATTGATGTAGTCCATCAACTCGCCATCGTTGGTGCTCATCAGATTGACGGCCTTGGCCGTGTCGATGCTTGAGCCACCACCCACCGCAACGAAAGCATCCCAAGGGCCATGGGCCTTGGCGAAAGCGATTGCTTCCTGCAGGGATGCATCCGTTGGCTCCACATGCACGTCGTCGAACACAACGGCGGAGATCCCGAACTTCCCCAACTGATCCGCAACACGCTGCGGGTGACCGGTCGCTGCGACACCGGCGTCGGTGATCACCAGGGCGCGCTGCACGTCGTACTGCGAGAGGTCGAAGCCGATCTCGTCGCTCGCGCCTGATCCAAACTTCAGCGCTGGCGCTCCGTAAGTGAAAACTGCCTCTGCATCCATGGGTCGATCCAAGCACACGCCCATCAAGATCCAGACAGATCAGCGCGCAGAGTCCACACCCACAGGGAAACCGCAGCAAGGGTGATCATCAGACAGGCCATGGCCATGGTCGTGCTACTCGCGTCAACCAACGGCACCAGCGCCACTGCAACTGCTGAGTTGACCAGGAGTTGACCGAAGGTGAAGCCAGACGCAGCCGCACCCCTGGCCCGAGGGAACATGTCGAAGAGCGCGATCTGCACGCTCGGATAGGCCAAGGATGCGCCAAACGAGCACACCGCTGGAGCCAACACCACCCAGGGCAGGCCCAGATGAGCCACCGCAACATTGATCACGGCACCGATCAGAGCAATCACCACACCCGCACTGATCAGGGTTGGGTCAGGGATCTTGCCGGCCGTACGACGACTCGCCCACGCACCCAGCACGACACCACCGATCAGCGGCACAAACAAGATCCAGAAGTCATTGGAGCCCTTGTGCAAGAGATCAAAGACCACGATCGCGGCTCCGCCGACATAGATGAACCAGGCCGCAAAGATCAGGATCCCGCTCCAAGCCATCCGGTGAAAACGGCCACTCCTGCTCACCTGCACCAGCTCAGCCATCAAGGCCCTGGCTGTGAAGGGGGTGCGCAGATGGGTCGGGTGAGTCTCAGGGAGGAACACCCAGACTGCGATGACCAGCAAGGTGCCATAGCCGCTGAGAAACCAGAAGATCGACTCCCAAGAGCCAAGCCGGAGGATCCAGCCCCCGACGATCGGGGCGATGGCCGGAGCCAGTCCGAAGATCATCATGACCGTGGCCATGAGCTTCTGCGCGGCCGGACCGTCGTACAAATCACGCACGAGAGTGCGCGAGACGATCACCCCACCGCCGGCGCTCAGGCCCTGCAACGAGCGGAAGACGATCATCGTCGTGAGATTGGGGGCAAGCGCACATCCGATCGAAGCCACGACATAGACCCCGATGCCACCGATCATCACTGGCTTGCGACCCAGCGCATCAGACAGTGGGCCGTGGAAGATGCTCATCACGCCGAAGGAAAAGAGGTAGGCGCTGACCACCCATTGCATCGAGTTGGTGTCGGCGACGAAATCACGACCCATCACCTCGAATGCTGGGAAGGCCGTGTCGATGCTGAAGGGGCCAAGCATCGAGCAGGCGGCCAACAGGGTGGGCAGCATCAGCTTGGCTGCGCGGGAGTCCTTGTCGAGGGTCACGAGATCAGATCGACTCGTGGTACGCCGAGATCGCCGCGCGGGCCCACTCGACCAAGGGCACCCGCCGATCAACCACCTCATCCAGGTTGTGCCAGCGGGCATCAACCGTTGACCCATCCACCTCGATGACCCTGGGTTGTGGAGAGTCCTGCGGCACGGATGCGGAGTAGACGATGCGCACCGAATGCATGTCGACGTTTTCGTCAATCACTCGCTGGATCGAGCCGATGTGAAAGGGCCTGCCCACGGACGCGTGGAGCCCGGTCTCCTCATGCACCTCCCTCACCACAGCATCAGCAGGGTCCTCACCGAAGTCGATCCCGCCGCCTGGGAGAGTCCAGAGCTCGCGTGGAGCGATCTGGGGCGCGAGTCTCGATAGCAGGATCTCGTTGTCACGGATGATCACTGCATAGGCGGCAACGCGTTGGTATTGCAGATGCGATCTCACCCTCGGACTCTAGCTGGACTCTCCGGCTCGCGGGGTGCGTCATGCGATGCGTGCCACTCGAGGCTTGCGTCGTACGAACGGTGGCCATATGGCCACGATCCGCATGACGTCAACGGGTCCCAGCACAAATCGTATGACGCTCCACAGCAACCCGAGCACCAAAAACCCCGCGCCCACTGCCGACCAAGGCAAGAGACTGCACGTTCATGCAACGCGCAAAAGGCCACCGGGCATTTCATGATTGCGCGCTATTTTTCGAGACGCGTTCTTCTCGAAAAATAGCGGAAGAAATCACAGTGAGTCGCCTTTTTCAAGGATCCCAAATCAAGCACCAAGACGCTGTCTATACCGATGAATAGACAGCGCTCCTTACTATTTGCCGAGGAGGGCCTCACCTTTTATTGTCGCGGCAAGATCATCTCTCTTTGGGGGGCGATGAAACTGGTTCGAGTTTCTTGGAGACGATTATGTTGCGGATCTTCTGGCGCCTAGTTTTGCCGATAGTGACACTGGCTCTGTTTGGGTCTGGGTGTGCCGCTCAGACTCCGGGGCAGTCGACGGACGCGTGTGTTCCCGTGAAGGATGGAGTGTCCTATGCCTATGCGTGGAACAACGCCGAGGTCAGTTTGACCCTGACGCCAATCAATGAGTCTGGAGTGCGTTGTGATGACGTGACGGTTTCGTTGGTGGGCTGGCAGCAGGTGGCGTACCCAGCGCGTTGGCCACAACGGGTGGTGACGGCCGAGGAAATCACCCTGGCAAAGGACTCTGGTACGCCGTTGAAGGTCACCATCCCCGCCACATGCCAGAACGACGCCTATTGGGGTCCGGCTCCACAAATCGGACAGGTCAATATCGCTGGCGGATCGCCGTGGCGCGAGACCTTTGTGAATCACCAATTGCCGATCGGCACCGGTAAGAACTATGCCGCTGATCCGATGACTGGCGGACTTACGGGGAATGTCGGTCCGTGTGGCCCCGACACCCCAACACCGACACCGACACCGACACCGACACCGGAGCCAACACCCGAGCCGACACCGACTCCAACACCGGAGCCAACACCCGAGCCGACACCGACTCCAACACCGACTCCAACACCGGAGCCGACACCGACTCCAACACCGGAGCCAACACCCGAGCCGACACCGACTCCAACACCGGAGCCAACACCCGAGCCGACACCGACTCCAACACCGGAGCCAACACCGACTCCCGTTGCCCATCCGATTCAAGTTGAGGTGGGCACACTCACCTCCTGCATGATCAAGTCTGATCAGAGCCTGTGGTGCTGGGGCAGCGGACTCCAAGGAAAACTAGGTACCGGAGGGGGACCCTCGAGCCCGGGGAGCCGGGTTCCGATCCGGGTGGGCACTGACAATGACTGGGCCAGACTGGCCACAGGAAGTGGCCACTCACACAACTGTGCTTTGAAAACTGACAACACACTCTGGTGCTGGGGATACAACAGCCGTGGCCAGGTTGGCGATGGCAGCACCACCGACCGATGGGTCCCCGTACAGGTCACTGAAGCGACCGATTGGGGCAGCATTGCCATGGGCGCAGGCTTCACCTGCGCGATCAAGACCAACGGCACTAGATGGTGCTGGGGATACAACGGGGGCAATTACGGTAACGGCACCCAGCAAGATAGCTATGTGCCGATCCAGATTGGTGACGATTCAGACTGGGCAGCGCTGGCTGGAGGCAACTTCCACGCCTGTGGCATCAAGACGAATGGATCCCTTTGGTGCTGGGGAAACAATGAGGTGGGAGCACTCGGCGACGGTACCCGCACCCACAGAAGTACTCCTTCCAGGGTTGGCACAGACAACGACTGGAGCCGCATCTCGGTCTCAGCGAATCACAGTTGCGCAATCAAGACGAATGGCACCCTGTGGTGCTGGGGGCATGACGTCGGCGGGAATATCGGCAATGGAGAGCTGTTCAGTACATACACGAGGCCTCAACAGGAATACGGAAAGGCAACCGACTGGGATTCAGTCACGGTTGGCTATTCCCACTCTTGTGCCCGCAAGTTGGACAACACGGTTTGGTGTTGGGGTCAGAACGCGTTCGGAGCAGTAGGCGACGGCACTGGGAGCCCACGGACACTCATCCCAACTCAGGTAGGCAGTGACAATGATTGGACAAATCCAGAGGCAGGCATCCAGCAGAACTGCGCCATCAAGACCAACCACTCTCTTTGGTGCTGGGGACAGAACCAGGACGGCGTCATCGGAGATGGGACCACTCAGGACAAACTGGCGCCGACCCTGATCGCACAGTGAGGCCGACAACACCATGACACTTGTCCCAGAGCGTCTCCGACTGGCTCAGCTTCGATAGACCTCAGGATCTGGCCCCCACGTAGGCATCACCGCGGAGGTGGGCCACACGTCAAGGTCGAATGCCTGCTCGCGGGTCGGGGCATGGCCCCCGAGGTGCGCTGGATACCAAGTGGCCAGCTCACCGGGCCGAGGCCGATGCTGCGGTCGCTGCTGCAACTCCTCCAGCATGTCGGTCAGCGTGTGCCCCAACTGACGCGTCCACTCAGTCGGGTCTGAGTCTGGGGTGGCTTGGATCGGCGTACCAAAGACGACATCAACCTTGCGACCGCGTCTGTAGTCGAAGGGCGGCTCAGGATTGCCGACCGTGTAGATCCGCTGACTCCCCCAAATTGCGGTTGGTACGACGGTCGCTCCCGTGGCCCGGGCAAGCGCGGCCACCCCACGCATCAATGGCCGCACCGTGAAGGAATAGCTGATCCCGGCCTCCGGGAAGATCGCCAGCGCTTCGCCCTCGTCGAGCATTTGTCGAGCCCTCAGGAGTGCCGCGGCGGGGGCATCGCGATCGACCGGGATGTGCCGCATCCCGTCCATGAAAGATGCAGCCAAGGAGTTGTTCCACACGTCATAACGGCTCATGAAGCGCAACTTGCGGTCGCTCCCTGACGCGGCATGTTGCACGAAGACGAAGTCTGGATAGGACACATGTGTGGAGGCCAGAATCACCGGCCCAGAGGTCGGAATGTTTTCTAGGCCTTCCGGGCGTACTTCGATGTCGAGGGCCCGCATGGCCATCCGGAAAACCGCATTTGCGGCCAGATAGTGCCTACTCATCTGGCTCAGGAGAAGGGCTGTCGATGATCGAGCCTGATCGAGCGACGCCCCGCAAAGCGCCACAACCGGGCTGCTGCATCACGATCAGCATCGGTGACGAAATTGCCCATCCAACGCAAAGCCAAGACCATCAGCCAGCGCGTGCGCATGCCGGGCGGTCCCAGCGTGGCGACCACTTCGGGCACTGTGGCAATGCCAGCCAAGCGTCGAGCGATCGAGAAGGCCTCGCCATAGTGCTCGCGCAAGTACGCCGGCCAACTCTGCGACAGGTCGGAGTCGAGCAGGTCAACGACCATCCGGCCGGTCTCCATGCCGTAGTCGATTCCTTCGCCGTTGAGTGGGTTGACACAAGCTGCCGCATCGCCGATCAGAGCCCAGTTGGCGCCGGCGACATTGGAGACGGCACCACCCATGGGTAGAAGCGCCGAGGTGGGCATCTCAAGTTCACCCGTGAGCTTGAAGTCGTCTTGACGAAGTCGGCCGTAGTGCGCCATCAGGTCACGCATCTTCAGCGCAGCGGGTCGCTTCGATGTGGCAAGCGTGCCAACCCCGAGATTCACCTTGCCATTGCCCAGCGGGAAGATCCAGCCATAACCCGCCAGCAGTTCATCGGCCTCGTCACGCAACTCAAGATGGCTGGAGATCCAGGGGTCGTCGTGCAGTTCGCTGGCCACATATGAGCGAGCAGCCACGCCGTACGCCGTGTCGCGATGCCATTCGCGACCCAGCACCTTGCCCAACGGCGAGCGCACCCCGTCAGCAACGATCAGTCGCTCACACTCAATCTCGATCACGCCTTCGGCGGTCTTGAAGATGACCCCATCGACCTGTTGGCCACTGCGGCGTACATCGACCGCGCGGGCGCCGTCGACACCTTGCGCACCCGCCTTCAAGGCATGCGTGCGCAGGTGGTCGTCGAGCTCCATGCGTGAGACGGCCGATCCATATGTAGGCAAGTTGCCACCCGGCCACGGAAGTTGGAGCACTTGGCCAAAGCCATGCGCGCGCAGACCGAAGTTGACGGTGTGGGCACGCACCCACTCGCCGAGCCCTAGTCGCTCCAGCTCCGCGATGGCCCTAGGAGTCAGGCCGTCGCCGCAAGTCTTGTCGCGCGGGAACACCGCAGCATCGGCGAGTACGACGTCACGACCCGCCCGGGCGGCCCAAGTCGCTGCGGCGGCGCCGGCTGGGCCTGCTCCTACTACGAGCACGTCTGTCTTGGTCACCGTCACCGCGGCATTGTCTCACTTGTCAGGCACAGTGCACACGCACACCTTGTTGCCTTGGGCATCAGCAAGCACAGTGAACTCCGGCGCATTGCTCGTCGAGACCACTACCCCACCCGCAGCAAGACCCGCATCGATCCGTGCCTGCACTTCGTCGGCAGCCACCCAGAGGTCGAGGTGGAATCGCTGTTGCGGCAGTTCGTGCGGCTCACATGTCTGGAACCACAACCCCGGAAGGCACCCTGTCGGGTCGAGCAATTCTTCGTCGTACTTCGGGTGTCCCTGCATCTTGAGCACTGCCTGCCAAAAGGGCTTTATCTGGACCATGTCGTGAGTGTCGAGCACGATTTCCATCCGTGACAGCACTCTGGGCTCAGACGTGAGACCCATGTTGGCCGCGATCTGGCTGATCTGCGTGGCGAGGTCGGTGTCGCGTTTGGTGAGCGCGAACTCATCGTGAGTGAAGAGCCTGATGTCGACGTGGCCGTAGCGCAGATCGACATCTGGGTGATGGTTGGCAGCCTCGGCCGCACTCGCGACCCTGCTCACGAACTCCAAACCCGTCACAAAACTCCCGGTGCGATAGCGGGTCACGAGTTGTCTGACCAGAACTCGCCAATCTGGGAGTTGGCCCAGCGTGGACTTGATGTCGAAATCTTTGTCGGTCGCCATGTCCCCATCATTACGCTTCACCTTGCCTGGGTGAAGCCTCTGCGTCGGCCTGGCATGGGAGCGGTCATCTCGGGAACAGACTCCTGCAACCGCGGCAATTTCTACTGGCTGTCCGCCTCGCCGCAATGATGTGAGGCGTCCACCGCGCCTTCGTCAGCGCCGTGGCACTGGACCGCTCTTTTTTCCGTTCGATCCATCCCCTCGATTGAGCTTGTAGATGATAATCAACAGTATCGGGGTCCCGATGTAAATAGAACTCATCGCTATCTTCACTGCCCAATCGGGGATTGCAGACTCAAAGAATAGTGAGCCACCGACAACCACACAGCTAACAGCAAAGACACCAGCCAAGACAAGCAGGAAAACACGTAGCGCACCGGTGGCTGCATTATTCATTGTTGCCTCCTTTGACAACGAACTCATCTTGGCCAACACCAAACCTGGCCTGTATAGGTAAAGTTAAATGTTATGCCTCGATCGTTGAAGTTACACAGGTCCAACGAGGTGGCACCGAAGGTCAGCAACGCTACGGCGAGTCCACTTGGGATAACTCCTGGAGAGCTAATCACCCCCGCGGCAGCCAGAGCAGCAGCCACGCCAGCGGCGCCCGCACCCCCAGCGAGAGTCTTCACGATCCTGTTAGTCGCCTTGTTGCTCATCACCAACTGGATGCCCCACCAGTGACGTTTCCATGGATCTGCCACGATTGGGTATTGGAAGTCTCCAGCGCGGTGGTCGACCACTTGGGTCAGGGTGTTGCCCTCGATCACATATCGAGTCGGGACATCTACCCCAGTCGCATCTTTGGCCCATGGCGCAGCAATGACCGCCTCCACATCACCTGACTCGCCGATAACCAAGACACTGCCACCTGCAGCCTGGACCAGCTGCCCAGCACCACCGACCCGCACCTTATAGACCGTCGGGTCAGACGGACTGTTGATCACAAACGAAACCCGGATGCCATCTTCACCAACAGTTTGCACTGCAGCCTGACTCGCACCCGCCCCGGAAACAACAGTCGCAGACTCAGTCTCAGCCAGCACATCAGCGCCGGGAAGCCCAAACGAAATACCCGAGTCCGAGTCAGGCACCGTGACACCACCCCTGGTGTCCACAACCGGTACTGCGTCAGCCCCAGGCGCAACTTGGGCATCAGCAGCAGCCGCACCGACAACCCTCGCCACCCCATCAGGGGACAACTCTCCCCCACCACCACCTAAAGTTTCAGCGCTGGCCACCGGCGTCACAGCCAGTCCAGCGGCAACCAAGGCCCCCGCAACAAGGCGAACGACTGAACTACGACCGAAAACACGACCCACAAAGACCACCCCGAATTCCAAGTTCCACGACAAATGGAAATCGAAAACTAGCCCCCCCCCCCCCGAATGATGTCAATCAGGCTCGCCGATCAGCTGACCAGCGATCCAAATCATGTGCCGTTGACATTCCATTCCAAGATCAACCATTCGGTTGATGCAGCGGAGCGACACAGACGGCAGAGTGGATGTGAAAGTGAGGACAAACTTGACCACGCACGCAGGCTCTCAATCCAACGCCGCCGACTTGCCCGCTCCTGATCCAAGACGATGGGCCGCCTTGGGGGTGTTAGCCGCAGGCTTGGCCATGATCGTGCTCGACGGCACCATCGTCGGGGTCGCATTGCCGGCAATCATCCAAGATCTGCATCTAGATCTCACTCAGGCGCAATGGGTCAATGCCATCTACTCGGTGGTTTTCGCAGCGCTCCTGTTGAGTGCTGGGCGATTAGGTGATCGTTGGGGACGCAAGCGTCTCTTCCAAGCTGGGGTCGTGGTCTTTTTGGCAGGCAGCCTGATGGCTGGCTTGGCCACGAGCGCCAATCCATTGATCACGGCTCGCTTCATCCAAGGCATTGGCGGAGCATTCATCTTGCCAACCACCCTCTCAGCAGTGAACACCCTTTTTCGCGACCGCGAGCGCGCAGCCGCCTTTGGCATCTGGGGTGCCGTCATGGCCGGTATGGCGGCGATCGGCCCCCTGCTGGGCGGTTGGCTCACCTCGGCCTTCTCGTGGGAATGGATCTTCTTGGTCAATCTCCCAATCGGCATCGCGATCATCGTTGCCGCAGCCTATTTGGTGCCCGAGACTGCCACTGGAGTCAGCGAGCCCGGAGCAGACGTGGATGGCTTCCAGCTGAGCGCAATCGCATTTGGTTGCCTGGTCTTCGCGGTTATTGAGGGCCCGACTCTGGGGTGGTGGACGCCCAAGGCCGACCTGCATGTCTTCGGTTGGACCTATCCCGCCACGGCGCCGATCTCGATCGTGCCGATCGTGGGTGGCATTGGGCTGATCGCCTTGGCGTTATTTGTGCTGTGGGAGCGTCATCGGGCCAAGGTGGGTCGTTCGGCCTTGCTTGACCTCAACTTGTTTCGTCATACGTCATTTTCTTGGGGCAATGTCACCGCCGGCACGGTTGCGATCGGGGAGTTCTCGCTGGTTTTTGTGCTCCCACTCTTCCTCGTCAACGCAATGGGAATGAGTGTGCTTCACGCTGGCATGGTCTTGTCAGCCATGGCGGCCGGCGCATTCGTGTCCGGGGCTCAAGCCCGCCGACTCGCCACAAAGCTCAGTCCGGCAAATGTCGTTTTGCTAGGTCTTGGCCTCGAAGTGGTTGGCATTGTGGTTTTGGCGTTGACCATTCATCCCGCACTCTCACCTTGGTGGTCAACCGTGCCTCTGATGGTCTACGGCGTGGGTCTGGGTCTGGCCTCGGCCCAACTCACCAGCCTTGTGCTCTCACAAGTGCCGCCTGCCCAGTCTGGTCAAGGCTCGGCCACACAAAGCACCGTACGGCAGTTGGGGGCTGCGATCGGGTCCGCCGTGGCTGGAACCTTGCTTTCAATCGGCTTGGCCGCCAGCCTCGACACCGGCACGAAGTACGACGAACTCACCCGCACCACCGGCGGCGCGATCTTGACGCAACTCCGGTTGGAGCACGCAGATCCACGACTGATCACAGCCCTAACCGATGGTTTTGCCAGTGCCACTCGATGGGCGGTCTTGGGGTCGGCTGCCTTCTTGTTGTTGGGACTGTTGGGAGCGGTGCAAGTACGCCGTGCCGCCCGCTCCGAGGTGAGCAACGATCTCGCGTTGTCTGAGATCTCAGACAACTAATCCAGTGGAGGGGTCGTGTCTACAAGCGCGAACGATTGCAATAGACACATGGCGCACACCGTCTGGCTAGGCCAACACCCCCTCACCATCGAAGCCGTGGCTGAAGTTGCCCGCGACGAAGCCCATGTCGAGCTCACCGCCTCCGCATGGGATGCCGTTCGACAGGGCCGTCAGGTGATCGAAGCGCTCGCGAACGACGACCAGCCCCACTACGGCATTTCCACTGGCTTTGGAGCGTTGGCCACTCGCCACATCCCGAAGGAGTCACGCACGCAATTGCAGCGCTCGCTGATCCGCAGTCACGCCGCTGGCAGTGGGCCCGAGGTGGAGCGCGAGGTAGTCAGAGCATTGATGCTCCTTCGGATAGCAACCCTGGCGAGCGGTCACACTGGAGTGCGCGAAGAGACCCTACGTGCCTATCTAGGACTGCTAAACCACGGCATCACGCCGGTGGTCCACGAATACGGATCCCTTGGCTGCTCTGGAGATCTGGCCCCGCTTGCCCATTGCGCACTGGCGCTGATGGGCGAGGGGCAGGTCCGCACCCGCAATGGCACTCTCGTAGATACTGCCAGCGCCCTGGACGAGGTGGGCCAAGCCCCCGTCGAGTTGCATGAGAAGGAAGGACTGGCGCTGATCAATGGCACCGACGGCATGCTCGGGATGCTTTGTCTGGCCCTCACCGATCTAGCCACCCTGCTGCGCACGGCAGACATCTGCGCCGCGATGAGCGTCGAAGGTCAACTCGGCACCGATGATGTCTTTGCTGCCGATCTCCAGGCCCTGCGACCGCAGCCAGGCCAGGCTCTTTCGGCCAGCAACCTACGCCGATTGCTCACCGAGAGTGGCATCCGAGACAGCCACCGTGATCCAGATGCCTGCACCCGCGTGCAAGATGCCTACTCCCTGCGTTGCTCCCCCCAGGTCGCCGGCGCCGTACGCGACACGATGGCCCACGCAGCCACCGTGGCCGGACACGAACTCTCCTCTGTGATCGACAATCCGGTGATCACGCCAGACCACCGAGTCGAGTCGAATGGCAACTTCCATGGGGCTCCCGTTGCCTATGTCTTGGACTTCTTGGCGATCGCGGTCGCCGATCTGGCCAGCATCTCTGAGCGTCGTACGGACCGCTTCCTCGACAAGTCGCGCAATCACGGGCTCAATCCGTTTTTGGCCGACGACCCCGGAGTCGACTCAGGTCACATGATCGCCCAGTACACCCAGGCAGCGGTCGTCTCCGAACTCAAGCGACTCGCTGCTCCAGCCAGCGTCGACTCCATCCCTTCCAGCGCAATGCAAGAAGACCACGTCTCGATGGGCTGGTCGGCCGGGCGCAAGTTGCGTCGGTCGATAGACGGCCTCACCCGAGTGCTTGCCATCGAGATGCTCACGGCAGCCAGAGCACTCGTACTCCGTCAGCCACTAAAACCCTCTCCAGCCCATGCAGCGGTGATCGAAGGCCTCAGTCAGGCGGGTTGGCCTGGGCCGGGGCCGGATCGCTGGTTGGCTCCAGAGATCGAGGCGGCCGTCGAGTACGTCGGCTCCGGCCAAGTCATTGCCGACGCCGAAGCCGCCCTCGGCAAGCCACTTAGCTAGGCCTCAATGCCCCGGGATCTCAATGCCATAGGGCACCCCGGCACGCCAGACCGCCCAGCTGAGCGGCATCCCCGGTCGGTAGGCAAGGTGGGTGGCTGACGGGGCATCGAGCACATGCAGGTCAGCGCGGCTCCCAACTGCGATCTGTCCGACATCACTACGCCGAAGCGCCCTCGCACCGCCTCGCGTCGCCGCGGCAACCGCTTCATCGAGGGTGAGCCCCATCTGCAAGACGGCTGTGGCCACGCAGAAGTTCATCGAGCTTGTGTAACTGGTGCCGGGATTGCAGTTTGATGCGATCGCGATACTGGCCCCCGCGTCAAGCAACTGTCGCGCCGGGGCGAAGGGAGCTCTGGTCGAAAGATCACAAGCAGGCAACACCGTGGCGACCGTGTCGGATTGGGCCAGCGCGGCGATATCGCCCTCAGAAAGGTAGTTGCAGTGATCGACGCTGGCCGCCCCCATCTCCACGGCAAGCGCTACGCCACCGCTGTGCCCGAGTTGGTTGCCATGGACCCGCAGCCCGAGACCAGCCGCGCGGCCTGCCTCCAACACTCGTCGAGACTGATCGACATCGAAGGCGCCCGTTTCGCAGAAGACGTCGATCCAACCGGCATGAGGAGCCACCGCGCTGAGCATCTCTGCGCAGACAAGGTCGACATAGTCGTCAGCCGAAATCCCATCAGGCACCACATGAGCGCCCAAGAAGGTCACTTCGTCTACGAACTCCTCCGCAAGCATGGCTGCTTGCCGCTCATGTTCAACATCGAGTCCATAGCCCGTCTTGGTCTCCATGCAGGTGGTGCCGCCGAGTAGCGCTTCCCAGACCCGAGTTTCGACCAGCTCGCGCAGCTGATCGGCCCCCACCGTACGAGTCGCATCGACCGTCACAGCGATGCCGCCAGCCGCATATGGTTCACCTGCCATCCGAGCGACGAACTCGGCGGCCCGATCCCCAGCGAAGACGAGATGGCTATGCGAGTCGACCCAGCCGGGCAGCATCGCCCGGCCACCGATGTCCACGCGACGGTCAGTTGTCGGCGCTGCCTTCGCAGACCCGATCCACTTGATTGTCTCTGCCTCGATCACCACCGCCGCGTCACCGAGCACGCGCGCTTCAACGTCGACCGTGGTCAGCTCGGAGATACCGGTGATCAACAAAGACGACATCAGGCCTCCAGCATCGGGATCTTCACGCCACGCTCTTGGGCTACTTCCACAGCGCGGTCATAGCCTGCATCCGCATGCCTGATCACACCCATGCCAGGGTCATTGGTCAGCAATCGCTCAAGCTTCTGCGCGGCAAGGTCGGTGCCGTCTGCGACACCCACTTGGCCGGCGTGAATGGACCTCCCAATCCCCACTCCACCGCCGTGATGGATAGACACCCAGGTCGCCCCCGAGCTGGTCGCCGTCAAGGCGTTGAGCAAAGGCCAATCTGCGATCGCGTCTGAGCCATCGAGCATTGCTTCAGTCTCCCGATAGGGCGAAGCCACCGACCCGGAGTCCAGATGGTCACGGCCGATCACGATCGGAGCGCTCACCTTGCCGGTGCGCACTAGCTCGTTGAAGAGGAGTCCGGCACGGTGACGCTCGCCGTAGCCCAGCCAACAGATCCGGGCGGGTAGACCCTCAAACTCGACGTACTCCCCTGCGGCATCGATCCAGCGATGCAGATGCTCGTTGTCAGGGAACAACTCCTTGATCGCCGCATCGGTGACTCTGATGTCCTCGGGGTCGCCGGATAGGGCAACCCAGCGAAACGGACCAAGGCCTTCGCAAAACAGTGGGCGGATGTACGCCGGCACGAAGCCAGGGAAGGCAAAGGCCCGACCATAGCCAGCCTGGCGAGCCTCGTCTCGGATGGAGTTGCCATAGTCGAAGACCTCGGCGCCATCATCTTGGAACTGAACCATCGCCTCGACCTGGGTGGCCATTGACTCACGAGCCTTCTTGGTGAAGCCTTCAGGATCACCTTCGGCCTCAGCAGCCCAGTCCTCCACCGCAATGCCTGAAGGGAGATAGCTGAGCGGGTCATGGGCACTGGTCTGGTCTGTGACGATGTCGATGGTGATCTCACCGGCTCGGTGCCTGCGAAGCAGCTCGGGGAAAACATCGGCTGCATTGCCGAGTAGACCAATGGACAAGGGCTCCTTGGCCGCCTTCGCCGCCTTGGCTCGCTCGATCGCCTTCGTCAGATCAGTCTCGACAACATCGAGATAGCGCTTGCTCTTGCGTCGCTCAAGGCGGGTGATGTCGACGTCCACAACAAGGGCAACGCCCTGGTTGAGGGTCACGGCCAACGGCTGAGCACCGCCCATGCCCCCACACCCTCCGGTCAGAGTGATCGTGCCGGCGAGAGTGGGTTGTGACAATCGCCCAGCAGCGTGAAGTTTGCGAGCAATGGCAGCAAAGGTCTCGAAGGTGCCTTGCAGGATGCCCTGGGTGGCGATGTAGATCCAGGAGCCAGCGGTCATCTGGCCATACATCATCAGCCCTTCGGCCTCGAGGCGGCGAAACTCCGGCCAGTTGGCCCAGTCACCGACGAGATTGGAGTTTGCGATCAGCACTCGCGGGGCCCACTCATGGGTGCGGAAGACTCCGACGGGCTTGCCGGACTGCACGAGCAGGGTCTCATCGGGAGCAAGGTCGGTGAGGGTCTTGATGATCGCGTCGTACGCCGCCCATGACCGCGCGGCGCGACCAGTACCGCCGTACACCACAAGATCATCAGGACGCTCTGCCACCTCTGGGTCCAGGTTGTTCATCAACATCCGCATCGGGGCCTCGGTCTGCCAAGACCGGGCGGTGAGTTGCGTACCGCGCGGGGCACGGACTTCGCGGGCGCCGGGAAGTGTCATCTGGGTGTCCTTTCCTCTTGTCTCCCATGCAATCGCGACCCGTCGACACAGTCGACCCTTATCTCCGGGTTGCGTCTGGGATTCCAGACTGAGGAGGGGCATGGAGTCGCATCGATAGGCGCTTGGTCGCTTTGCGCAGGGCCAGCACGATGTGCTGGCGATCACCGGCATCGGCCTCCTGGTCGGGAAAGGTGATGCCCAGCGCAGCCGCAGGCAGTCCCAAATGATCGAAGACGGGCAGCGCCAAGGATGACAACCCAGGCGTGATGTCCCCTTCCTCCACGGCATGCCCACGCTGTCGGGTCTGCTGCAAGAGCCCCCGCAGCCGAGCGGGCGTCCAAGCGCCGCCAGTTGGGTCCAGGGCCACAAAGGCATCACGATTTGGGTAGAGCGCGCGCACGTTGGCCGCCGAAAGCGAAGCAAGCATGGCCCGGCCAGTGGCGGTCAGATGAGCAGGGAGTCGCACCCCGACATCGGTGACCAGGGAGGTGCGGTTGCGAGCTCGGGCTTCCACGACGTAGAAGACCTCGCGCCCATGGAGGACGGCCAGATGGCCACTCTCGCCGACTTGGTCGACCAGTGATTCGAGGATCGGCCGGCCGATCCGAGCGATCGGCACTTGCCGCTCAAATGCTGACGACAACTCCGCTGCCCAAACACCCAATCCGTAGAGGCGTTCTTCGGGTAAGTGGGTGACAAACCCGCTCTCCTTCATCACAGTGAGCAGGTGATAGGTGGTCGATCTGGGCAGGTCGAGGTCTCGCGCGACAGACATCGCCGTTACCGGCCCCTGCCTGCTTGCCAGATAACGCAAGATCCGCAGCGTGTGCTCTGCCGCAGGCACCTTGGAGGCCATCCCCGCTCCTTCATCTGGGATTCCAGACGATACTCCTGAAAGCAGCACGGCGACCCCGACACAATGGAGCCATGCAATCTTTGTGGACTGGCCGCACCGACGGCAGTGGCGCCGAGCACGCCCGCTGGCATCAAGAGATCATCGAGGCACACCCGGATGCACCTCCCGGGATTGCGCTCGTCGGCTATGCCAGCGATGAGGGCGTACGTCGCAACAAGGGGCGCGCTGGCGCCGCGGACGGGCCTGCTGCGATCCGTCGCGCCTTGGCTCCCTTGGCCAGACACACCGATATCCCTTTGTACGACGCGGGCGACATCGAGGTCTTCGATCAGGATCTGGAGTCAGCCCAAGACGCACTTGCACAACGAGTTGGGTCCTTGCTCGATCAGCATCGGCTCGTGGTCGCGCTCGGTGGCGGCCACGACATCGCGTGGAGCACATATCAGGGAGGGCAGTTGAGCGGCCGCCTTTCAGGCAAGCGGCTTGCGATCATCAATCTCGACGCTCACTTCGATCTTCGTGCTGCCGAGCAGCCGACCTCAGGCACTCCATTCCGTCAGATAGCAGCAGCCGAGTCCGCCGCAGGAAGGAACATCGATTACACGGTCTACGGGATTGCCCGCAGCGCCAACACCCGGGCGTTGTTTGCTGAGGCCGAGTCGCTGGGAGTTAGCTTTATCGAGGATGTCGAGTGCACCCCACGGCATCTGCCAGCAGTCCTCGACTCGGTGGCCAAGGTCATCGCTCGAGCAGATGTGATCCACCTGAGCATTGACCTTGATGTGCTACCCGCCGCCACCGCTCCCGGGGTGAGCGCCCCAGCGGCGTACGGCGTACCCCTCGAGACGATCGCAGCCATCTGCGAGTTCCTAGCAGCGAGCCAGAAGTTAACCGTGGTCGACATCGCCGAGCTCAACCCGGCCCACGACATTGACTCCCGCACAGCCAGAGTCGCCGCTCGCCTCGTCGACACCATCGCCAACACCCTGCGCTGAGTCGCGTCCCGGCTCTTCGGTTTCACTGGTTAACCAGAGGTTTTGGCACCTAACACGTGAAATTTCCCGTGCTACCCACCAACTTCACTGGCTAACCAGTGAAACCACAATCGCCCCTGAGTACGACGCTGGCCCCCGAGACCGAAGTCCAGGGGGCCAGCGAAGGTGGTGAATCGATCAGCTCTGGTAGGAACCAAAGTCGAAGTCATCAAGAGCCACCGTGGCCGGAGCCGAGAAGTACTCATCTCCATAATCGCCATATGAGGTGACGGCATATGCCTCTTGACGAGCTTCCTCGGTCGGCTCGACCCGGATATTGCGATAACGCTCCAGGCCGGTGCCGGCAGGGATCAGCTTGCCGATGATGACGTTTTCCTTCAGACCCATCAGGGAGTCAGACTTGGCGTTGAGCGCCGCGTCGGTGAGCACTCGAGTGGTCTCCTGGAAGGAAGCCGCCGAGAGCCACGACTCGGTGGCCAAGGACGCCTTGGTGATGCCCATCAGCACCGGACGACCCGAGGCGGGCTTGACACCCTCGGAGACCGCAAGGCGGTTCTCCTCCTCGTAGCGCACCCGATCGACGAGATCAGAAGGCAGCAACCTGGTGTCACCCGACTCGATCACGGTGACTCGACGGAGCATCTGCCGCACGATGATCTCGATGTGCTTGTCGTGGATCGACACACCCTGACTGCGGTAGACCTGCTGCACCTCAGCAACCAAGTGCTCCTGCACCTTGCGGATGCCCAAGATGCGCAAGACATCGTGGGGGTCAGGGGTGCCCTGGGTGAGCTGCTGACCAACCTCGACATGGGCACCATCGGCGACCAAAAGACGCACTCGCTTGGAGACGGGATGCTCTTCAGGATCAGATCCGTCATCTGGGGTGATGATGATCTTGCGCGACTTGTCGGTGTCCTCGATCTCGACTCGACCAGCAGACTCGCTGATTGGCGCACGTCCCTTGGGCACCCGAGCCTCGAAAAGCTCGACCACACGAGGGAGACCCTGCGTGATGTCATCGGCTGATGCCACACCACCGGTGTGGAAGGTACGCATCGTCAACTGCGTGCCAGGCTCACCGATCGACTGGGCCGCGATGATCCCGACGGCCTCGCCGATGTCAACCAACTTGCCGGTCGCCAACGAGCGGCCGTAGCACTTCGCGCAGGTGCCGGTGCGGGCTTCACAGGTGAGCACCGAGCGCACCTTGACCTCTTCGACACCAGCGCTGATCAGCTGAGCAATGTTGACATCGCCCAGGTCTGCGCCAGCCTCGACCAGCACCTCGCCGGTCTTCGGGTCGGCGATGTCAACCGCGGTGCTCCGCGCGTAGGCACTGGCCTCGACATTCTCGTCACGGATGACCACACCGGTCTCATCCTTGACACCGATGACCTTTGACATGCCCCGCTCGGTGCCACAGTCGTCCTCGCGGATGATCACGTCTTGAGAGACGTCGACCAGGCGTCGAGTCAGATAACCCGAGTCTGCGGTGCGCAGTGCGGTGTCTGCCAAGCCCTTGCGGGCACCGTGCGTGGAAATGAAGTACTCCAGCACCGACAAGCCCTCACGGAAGTTGGACTTGATCGGACGCGGGATGATCTCACCCTTCGGGTTTGACACCAGACCACGCATGGCAGCGACCTGACGCATCTGCATCATGTTTCCTGATGCACCCGAATCCACCATCATGAAGATCGGGTTATTAGCGTCGAAGTTGGCCTCCATGGCCTTGGCGACCTCATTGGACGCGTTGGTCCAGATGTCGACAAGCTCCTCACGGCGCTCTTCATCGGTGATCAGGCCCATTTCGGCCTGCGACTGGATCTTCGCGGCCTTCTCGTCGTACTTGCTCAGGATTTCGTTCTTCGAGTCAGGCGTGGCGACATCGTCGATCGAGACGGTGACCCCGGAATGCGTGGCCCAGTAGAAGCCCAACTCCTTGAGCGAGTCGAGCGCAGCGGCGACCTCGACCTTTGTGTAACGCTCGGCAAGGTTGTTGACGATCCGGCCAAGCTCCTTCTTGCCGACCGGCACGTCGACGAAGCGGTACTTCGAAGGCAGCGCTTCGTTGAACCAAGCCCGACCCAGGGTGGTCGACAAGGTGATCTCGTCACCGGGCTCCCAGCCTTCGGGCAGAGTCACGCTCTTCGGCGGTTTGACACCCGAGAGGCGGATGTTGATCCGGGCATGCAGTGAGATCTCACCCATGTCGTAGGCCATGATCGCCTCGCCCATCGAGGAGAAGGACGAGCCCTCACCCTTGGCGCCAGGCGTCTCACGCGTCAGGAAGAACAAGCCAATGATCATGTCCTGCGTCGGCATCGTGACCGGGCGACCATCCGAAGGCTTCAAGATGTTGTTGGTTGACAGCATCAAGATGCGCGCCTCGGCCTGAGCCTCGGCAGACAACGGCAGGTGCACCGCCATCTGGTCACCATCGAAGTCGGCGTTGAATGCCGTGCAGACCAATGGGTGGATCTGGATGGCCTTGCCCTCGATCAACTGCGGCTCAAATGCCTGGATGCCCAAGCGGTGCAGGGTTGGTGCACGGTTGAGCAGCACAGGGTGCTCGGCGATGACCTCTTCGAGGACATCCCAGACCTCCGGACGCACGGCCCGCTCGACCATCCGCTTGGCCGACTTGATGTTTTGGGCGTGGGACAGATCGACCAAGCGCTTCATCACGAAGGGCTTGAACAACTCGATGGCCATGTACTTCGGCAAGCCACACTGGTGCAGTTTCAACTGCGGACCTGACACGATCACCGAACGACCTGAGTAGTCAACGCGCTTGCCGAGGAGGTTCTGGCGGAAGCGGCCCTGCTTGCCCTTGAGCATGTCGGACAAGGACTTCAACGGGCGGTTGCCAGGACCAGTGACCGGGCGCCCGCGACGACCGTTGTCGAACAGCGAGTCAACAGCCTCTTGGAGCATGCGGCGCTCGTTGTTGACGATGATCTCGGGGGCACCGAGGTCGAGCAGACGCTTGAGGCGGTTGTTGCGGTTGATCACCCGACGATAGAGATCGTTGAGATCTGAGGTCGCAAATCGGCCGCCGTCCAACTGCACCATCGGGCGCAGGTCCGGCGGGATCACCGGCACCGCGTCGAGGACCATGCCAAGCGGGCTGTTGTTGGTCTTGCCGAAGGCGTCGACGACCTTGAGGCGCTTGAGGGCACGGACCTTCTTCTGGCCCTTGCCATTCTCGATGATGTCGCGCAGCGACTCCGCCTCAGCGGCGACGTCGAAGGTCTCAAGGCGCTTCTGGATCGCAGTGGCGCCCATGTGGCCTTCGAAGTACTTGCCGAACCAGTTCTTCATCTCGCGATAAAGCATCTCGTCGCCCATGAGGTCTTGGACCTTCAAGCTCTTGAAGGTGTCCCAGACCTGCTCAAGGCGATTGAGTTCGGCGTCAGAGCGCTTGCGGATGGCAGCCATTTCACGCTCGGCACCATCCTTGACCTTGCGCTTGGCGTCGGCCCGAGCCTCAGCCTTCTCCAGCTCCTCAAGATCGGCCTCCAGCTTCTTGGCGCGCTCTTCGATGGAGTTGTCCCGGCGGTTCTCCAGGCTCTTGCGCTGCAGACCGATCTTGCCCTCGAGCTCAGAGAGGTCACGATGACGGGCCTCTTCGTCGACGGCCGTGATCATGTAGGCCGCAAAATAGATGACCTTCTCAAGATCCTTCGGGGCCAGGTCGAGCAGGTAGCCCAACCGGCTGGGCACGCCCTTGAAGTACCAGATGTGGGTCACGGGAGCAGCGAGCTCGATGTGCCCCATGCGCTCACGGCGTACCTTCGAGCGGGTGACTTCGACGCCACAACGCTCACAGATGATGCCCTTGAAGCGCACTCGCTTGTACTTACCGCAGTAGCACTCCCAGTCCCGGGTGGGACCGAAGATCTTTTCGCAGAACAGACCATCGCGCTCGGGCTTGAGCGTGCGGTAGTTGATGGTCTCTGGCTTCTTGACTTCACCGTGACTCCAGTCGCGGATGTCGTCAGGCGTGGCCAGCCCGATCTTGATTTGATCGAAGAAATTGACGTCGAGCACCTTGGCTTCTTTCCTCGTGGTTCGCAGGTTTGTGGATGACTTGGGGACTGGGGCAGGTGGTCTGCAGCCGCGGCCGCAGACCACCTGTCATCAGACTTCTTCGACCGAGCTGGGCTCGCGGCGAGACAGATCGATACCGAGCTCTTCGGCTGCCCGGAAGATCTCTTCCTCGGTGTCCTTCATCTCGATGGCGCTGCCGTCCTGGCTCAACACTTCAACGTTGAGGCACAAAGACTGCATCTCCTTGATCAACACCTTGAACGACTCAGGGATGCCGGAGTCGGGGATGTTCTCGCCCTTGACGATGGCTTCGTAGACCTTGACACGACCAGGCACGTCATCGGACTTGATCGTGAGCAACTCCTGCAGTGCATAGGCAGCGCCGTAGGCTTCCATCGCCCACACTTCCATCTCACCGAAGCGCTGGCCACCGAACTGGGCCTTACCGCCGAGCGGCTGCTGGGTGATCATTGAGTACGGGCCGGTGGAGCGGGCGTGAATCTTGTCGTCGACCAAGTGGTGCAACTTCAAGATGTACATGTAGCCCACCGAAACCGGATCGGGGAAGGGCTCACCTGAGCGGCCATCGAAGAGATTGGCCTTGCCATTCTCGCCGACCATCCGCACGCCATCGCGGTTGGGCAAGGAGGCGCCCAACATGCCGACGATCTCGTCTTCACGAGCACCATCAAAGACCGGCGTGGCCAAGTTGGTGTCGGGATCGGACTTCTCGGCGTGGATGTCGATCAGACGCTGCTTCCACTCCTCATTGCTGTCACTGAGGTTGAGATCCCAGCCATTCTTGGCCAGCCAACCCAAGTGGATCTCGAGGATCTGACCGATATTCATCCGGCGAGGCACACCAAGCGGATTGAGGATCACGTCAACCGGGGTGCCGTCTTCCATGAAGGGCATGTCCTCGATCGGCAGGATCTTGGCGATCACGCCCTTGTTGCCGTGGCGACCAGCGAGCTTGTCACCAACCGAGATCTTCCGCTTCTGAGCGACGTAGACACGCACCAACTGGTTGACGCCAGGAGGCAACTCGTCGCCGTCTTCACGATTGAACTCGCGTACGCCGATCACGGTGCCGGACTCGCCGTGCGGGACCTTCATCGAGGTATCACGGACTTCGCGGGCCTTTTCACCGAAGATCGCCCGCAACAGGCGCTCTTCGGGGGTCAACTCGGTCTCGCCCTTGGGGGTCACCTTGCCGACCAGAATGTCGCCGGTGGTCACCTCGGCGCCCACCCGGATGATGCCGCGCTCATCGAGATTGGCGAGGAGCTCATCTGAGACATTGGGAATGTCGCGGGTGATTTCCTCGGGGCCCAACTTGGTGTCGCGGGCGTCGACCTCATGCTCTTCGATGTGGATCGAAGTGAGCACGTCTTCTTGCACCAAGCGTTGGCTCAAGATGATCGCGTCTTCGTAGTTGTGACCCTGCCATGGCATGAAGGCCACCAACAGGTTCGTGCCCAGGGCCATCTCACCCTCGTCGGTGCAGGGGCCGTCCGCGATCGGCGTACCGATCTCGACCCGGTCACCTTCACGCACCAATGGGCGCTGATTGATGCAAGTGCCCTGGTTGGAGCGGGTGAACTTGGCCATGAAGTAGCTCTTGTTGCCACCCTCATCGTCCATGATCACGATCTCGTCGGCAGAGACTTCCTTGACCACGCCAGCAACCTCGGAAACCACCACGTCACCGGCGTCGACGGCGGCACGGAACTCCATGCCGGTGCCGACGAAAGGCGCATCCGTAGTGATCAAGGGCACTGCCTGGCGCTGCATGTTGGCACCCATGAGTGCGCGGTTTGCGTCGTCGTGCTCCAAGAACGGGATCAGTGCGGTGGCGACCGAAACCATCTGGCGCGGGGAGACATCCATGTATTCGACGTCTTCACGCGGCACGTCGACGGCCTCGCCGCCGCGGGTGCGGACCAAGACTCGGTCGTCGATGAAGTTGCCCTTGTCATCGATCGGCGCATTGGCCTGGGCGATGATCTTGTAGTCCTCTTCATCGGCCGTCAGGTGGTGGATCTCCTTGGTGACCTTGCCACCCTTGACCACGCGATATGGCGTCTCCACGAAGCCGAACGGGTTGATCCGACCGTAGGATGCCAACGAACCGATCAGGCCGATGTTGGGGCCTTCAGGAGTCTCGATCGGGCACATCCGGCCGTAGTGGCTGTGGTGCACATCGCGCACATCCATCTGTGCCCGGTCACGGCTGATGCCTCCGGGGCCCAGAGCCGAGAGTCGGCGCTTGTGGGTCAGGCCGGCAATCGGGTTGGTCTGATCCATGAACTGCGACAACTGTGAGGTGCCGAAGAACTCCTTGAGCGCAGCCACCACGGGGCGGATGTTGATCAAGGACTGCGGCGTGATCGCCTCGACGTCTTGAGTTGTCATCCGCTCGCGTACGACGCGCTCCATCCGGGCCAGGCCCGTGCGGAGTTGATTCTGGATCAGCTCACCAACGGTGCGCATCCGACGATTGCCGAAGTGGTCGATGTCATCGGGGCGTACGACGATCGGGTCGCCGGCCGGATCCAAGATCTCGGCCTGCTTGGCATCAACCAGGTGAATCTTGTCGTGATTGACGTCGTTTTGATCGGCAGCGTGCAACTGCACGATGAAGCGGATGGTGGCCACCACATCGGCGATGGTCAGCGTCTGCTTGTCGAAGGCCTCATGGGCGCCCAGTTTGCGGTTGATCTTGTGGCGACCGACCTTGGCCAAGTCATAGCGCTTGGGGTTGAAGTAGTAGTTCTTCAACAGCGTCAACGCAGCCTCGCGCGTGGGCGGCTCACCCGGACGCAGCTTGCGGTAGATGTCGAGCAGCGCGTCGTCAGGACCTTCGGTGTTGTCCTTCTCCTCGGTCAACTGGATCGACTCATACTGACGCAACTCAGCCATCACGGCTTCGTAGTCGTATTCCTCGTGCCAGTCTTCTTCGGCAGCCAACGCCTGGAAGGCCTTCAGCAAGACCGTGACGTGCTGCTTGCGCTTACGGTCGAGGCGTACGCCGACCAAGTCGCGCTTGTCGACCTCGAACTCCAACCAGGCGCCCCGACTGGGGATCACCTTTGAGGTGAAGATGTCCTTGTCGGAGGTCTTGTCGGCTGAGCGCTCGAAGTAGACACCCGGTGAGCGCACGAGCTGAGACACGACGACACGCTCGGTGCCGTTGATGATGAAGGTGCCCTTGCGAGTCATCATGGGGAATTCACCCATGAAGACCGTCTGGCCCTTGATCTCGCCGGTCTCGCCGTTGATGAACTCAGCCGAGACATATAGCGGGCGAGAGTAGGTGAAGTCCTTGTCCTTGCACTCTTCCTCGGTGTACTTCGGGTCAAGGAAGACAGGGTTCTCAAACGACAACTGCATGGTGTCGCTGAAGTCGGAGATCGGGGAGATCTCTTCGAAGATCTCGTGGAGGCCCGACTTGCTCGAGACGTCTTCACCATTTGCGCGGCGTTCTTCCACGCGTTGGGCCCAGCGCTCATTGCCGATCAGCCAGTCGAAGCTGTCGGTCTGGAGGGCCAGCAGTTGCGGCACCTCAAGAGGCTCGGCGATCTTGGCGAAGGAGATACGGTTAGGGGCTAGCGATTTCTTGCTGCGCGAGGCGGCCAAGAGGGGTCCTTCCAAGGCTCACAGGTGGCGCGCACCATCCGACCACAAACCAGCCACCGGGCAGGCAGGAAGCATTTGAAGGAGGGCGCAAGGATCTAACCTACCCCACTCGCCCGATGCACACAAGCGCGGGGGTGTCAATCCCCTCACACTCGCTGTGGAGGCTGGGTTTGCTGTGGAGCTGGGTCAGAGCTTGGTAGCCATCGACATGTTCTCCTGGAATGAACCAGGAGGGGGCGTGACGCCATTGTCGCGACACCAACCGCCAGGCGGGCGCTGGCTGCGGCGCGGCACGCCATTCGAGGGCTCCAACTGCATCGGGATCGGCGGGAGCGGAGGCATGTCCATGTCTTTCTCCGCCTCGAGCTCGTTGGCGTCCTTCTCCTCCGACATGCCGATCGGTCCGACCGTCTGGGCATTGAGGAATTGGCGCACAACTGGCTCCTCAGAGCTGAGCAGCATCTCGCGCGGACCAAACATGGCCAAGTGCTTGTGGTAGAGCAGTCCGATGTTGTCAGGCACCGTACGAGCCGTGTTGATGTCGTGAGTCACGATCAAGAAGGTGGCGTCGATCTGGGCGTTGAGGTCAACGAAGAGCTGGTTGATGAACGCCGTACGCACCGGATCGAGGCCGGAGTCAGGCTCATCAATCAACAAGATCTCGGGGTCGAGCACCAAGGCGCGAGCCAAGCCGGCACGCTTGCGCATACCACCGGAGATCTCGCCGGGGAGCTTGTCTTCAGCTCCAACCAGGCCCACCATGCCCATCTTTTCCATCACGATCCGCTTGATATCGGACTCGGACTTCTTGGTGTGCTCACGCAATGGGAATGCCACATTGTCGTAGAGGTTCATGGAGCCAAACATGGCTCCGTCCTGGAAGAGTACGCCGAACAGCTTGCGGATCTCGTAGAGCTGCTTCTCCGAGCACGAGGCGATGTCGACGCCTTCGATGATGATCTCGCCCTCATCAGGCTTGAGCAGACCGATCAGGGCCTTCAAGAACACCGACTTGCCGGTGCCTGAAGGGCCGAGCATTACCGAGATCTCTCCCGCCGGAATGGTCAGCGTGACGCCACCCCAGATCAGCTGCTTCCCGAAGGACTTGGTGAGGTTGTTGACCTCGATCTCGACACCCATGCAGATGCTCCTAAATAAGTACGATCCCCTGACTGTGGCTCAACGCACAGTCAGGCTCGACGGATAAGCTAACGCGCGAACCCACCTTCGCGCTACGCCTGTCCATCCCTTGTCTGGGCCGGTTGGGGCAAATCTAGCTATTTGCCCATCGACTCCGACCTTGAAACAGCTCAGCGGCCGCCCGAAGTTGGACGACCGCTGAGCCTGAATCTTCTCGGCATCCGCCGAGTGGGTCACTTGAGCGTGACGCTGGCGCCGGCGCCCTCGAGGGACTCCTTGGCCTTGTCAGCAGCTTCCTTGTTGACCTTCTCCAAGACGGCCTTGGGAGCAGCCTCAACGAGCTCCTTGGCTTCCTTGAGGCCGAGGCTGGTCAGCGCACGGACTTCCTTGATGACGTTGATCTTCTTGTCGCCAGCAGACTCGAGGATGACATCGAACTCATCCTGCTCGCCGCCGCCGTCACCAGCGTCACCGCCGGCTGCGGCTGCACCTGGGGCTGCTGCAACGGCAACCGGAGCGGCTGCGGTCACGCCGAAGGTCTCTTCGAACTGCTTCACGAACTCGCTGAGCTCAAGGAGAGTCATTTCCTTGAACGCGTCGAGTAGCTCGTCTGTGCTGAGCTTCGCCATGGTGGCGTTCCTTTCGTTGGTGGTTCACATGTAGTCGAACCGGGTCATTACTTGGGTGGTGTTCAGGCCTCTTCGGCCGGCGCCTCTGCAGCCTCGGGTGAGGCTTCATCGGCTGCAGCATCCGCGGCTGGCGCCTCGGTAGCTGCTTCCTCGGTCGGGGCTGCTGCTGCCGGCTCGCCGGCACCACCCTTGAGGATTGAGGGATCCTGCTCGGCCTTTGCCTGCAGCGCACCGGCGAGCCGGGCAGCCTGCGAGACGGGGGCATTGAGCAGGTAGACGGCTTGAGAAAGCGAAGCCAGCATGGCGCCGGCAAGCTTGCCCATGAGGACCTCGCGGGACTCCAGATCGGCCAACTTGGCGATCTCCTTGGCGTCCATCGAAGCGCCGTCAACAAAACCGCCCTTGATAACAAGAGCAGGATTCGCCTTGGCAAAGTCACGCAGACCCTTGGCTGCTTCGACCAGATCACCATTGATGAAGGCGATCGCGGTCGGGCCGGTGAGCAGTTCGTCGAAGCCTTCGACGCCTGCCTCCTTGGCTGCAATCTTGGTCAGCGTGTTCTTGACCACGGCGTAGTTGGCGTTCTCCCCGAGGGCTCGTCGCAATTCCTGCAACTGCTTCACGGTGAGACCGCGGTATTCGGTCAGCACAGCACCGGAGGAATCGTTGAACTGGCCAACGATCTCCGCTACGGCTGCTGCCTTGTCTGGCCGCGCCATGGGTCTCCTTCCAACATCTACTGAGCGCCCAGGTGGGCGACTCAGGGAGAAAGACCTCACAAAACAAAAACGCCCCGTGCTCAGGTGCACAGGGCGGGCGCAGGTGATCTCAGTGATCGAAAAGCGGTCCTACTGTGGCACCTGCGCTGGTCGTCCGCGTCTTGCGAACCTTAAGGATCCTTGCGGGATCCGCCGGCGGTCTTCGGCTCCAGTGCAGGAGTCTAGACGCTCAGGCGCTGGTTGAACAAATCGACTTCGGATGGCCAAGAAGCAGTCTGGCCTGTCGGATCTGCAGATCCGACAGGCCAGACCAAGGGTTGCCCCCGCTCCGCGCCTTGGCTCAGCCTTCAGGCTGATTGCGTCGGCGGAGGAAGAGCAGCACGCCACCTCCCAGCAACACCATGACTGCGCCACCGTAGATCCAGCCGACCCCCGGGCCACCCGTGTTGGGCAACCGCTTTGGCGGTTTGAGTCCCGGGGCTGGCGGGGCGGGCGGATTGACCACTGGTGGCAGCACCTGGGCTGGCGTGTAGTGGTTGGTGCTCGTCTTGCACTCCACCATGTCCTCCCCTGGCGATTCCGCATCCGCTGGCATCCGCCTGTCACCTATCGGCGTGCAATCCGTCGACGGTGGGCTGACGCCAGCCCCGGTGGCCACATTGGACAACTTGACCAGCCAGGCTTCGTCATTGACATGGACCTGATAACTCAACAACACCGAAGATTGAGGAGCGACCGCTGGCAGGGTCCAGGCCAGCCCATTGCCCGACTGGGTGGCTGTTCCGGGATAGCCATCGACGAAGCCGACCCATGCCGCGTTGTTGAGCACTTGCGTCAGATCATCGGAGATGACTGTGCCTGCTGGCAGCGGCGTGGTCCCAGAGCGGTTTGTGACCTTCAGGGTGTAGGTGACCACAGTGCCTGGCTCAACCATCGACTCTGTTTCGGGGTCGGATGACTTCTCCAGAGTCCACTTCGGCGGCACCGGATGCTCCGTGGTCGTGGTGCAGGTCTCGCACTCGCCAGGCGGCTGCTCACCTTCACCAAGCCCTGTCACGTGGTTCTTCAGTTTGGCACCCCATGCATCGTCATCCACCGTGGCCTCGTAGGTCAGCGTGTAGGTGGTGCCAAGCCCGGAGATCGTGCCCAACGACCAGGTCAACTCGTCGTCTCCATCCTCCAGGGCAGCTGTGCCGGTGCCCGTCAGAACATTGCCCAGCGAAGCATAAGGATTCACCTCGCTGAGATCATCAGTGATGGTGACGCCATCGACTGTGCCTTCACCGGTAGAGGTGACGGTGACCGTGTAGGTGATGGTGTCACCGGGTTGCACTTCGGTGCCTGACGGCGGGTTGGCCGACTTGTTGACGATGTATCCATTGGCTTGGCGGATCAAGGTGTTGGTCACCTTGACGCCCACGCGAGTGGGCCCGTTCTCCCCAGCACTGGACGGCAGGTCGAAGGTGACCTTCTGCCCGGTCACAGAAGAGTTCTGACCACCGGTCACCGTGAAGCTGACTGGGCCCCAGATATTGCGTGGTGACACGTCTGGCAAGGCACCCTCGGTGACCTCACAGCCACTTCCCAATGGGATGTTCGCGGCCGTTTCCCAAGTCTCCCCAGCCGAGATCGACTTCGAACCGGTCCACTCCCCATCACTGGCGTCGGTGCACTTGTATGACATGGCATAGGTCTGCCCATCAGGCTCACCTTCGGTGTCACCAGCGAGTTCTTTGGTGATGCTCAGACCCGTGCTGACCCGCTTGGTCTTGTTGGTGACTTGCAATTTCACCGGAGCCGCACCTGTGCCAACGGTCACCGTGGCCGGTGAGAGCGAATGGCCATCCCAGACGTACGACGGATCAGTCGACGGCGGGCCACTGGGTGCTCCCTCGCCGGTGACCTTGCACTCAGAGCCAATCAGGATCCCGTCGATCACATCTGAGCCTTCTCCGGTGATCGACCAGTCGCCCGTGACCGGCGCGTCGGTGCCGTACACACACTGGTAGGTGCCGGTGAAGGTCTGGCCGGTTGCCTTGGTAGCCCCCTCTGGCAGTGCGATTGTCTTGGTGATTTCGAAGGAGCCGTAGACCCGCTTGACCGAGTTGGTCACGCCAACCTGGTTGGGCCCATTGCGAGTCAAAGTGATCTGACCGTTTGCTGGGTTGTAGCTCGGGGCATTCCAGGCATAGGACCCATCGACGAGTCCACCACTTGGGGTGACCTCAGAGACGGTGCAGTCAGCCGTCACCGGGACCTTGATGTCTCCGATGCTGCCGTCTGCCTTGAACAGCGCAACCGTACCTCCGGCCGCGGGCAACTCCCAGACGCCATTGGCAACCGTGGTCGCGCCAACCTTGCAGGACCAGACCCCGTTCACCTTGGCGCCGGGCACGAGCACCTTGTCGTTGCCCTGGAAGCTCTTGGTGACCGAAAGCGCACCGTAGACCCGCTTGGGCTTGTTGGTCACAGTGATCACCACTGGTCCGCCACCACCCACGGTCACGTCGGCGCTGACGACCGGGGTGTCCCAAGTCCAGCCCTCGTCCACCAGACCCGATTCTGAAGGTGTGTTTTCGGTCGCCGTGCACTTGGTGGTGGCCGGCAATCCAGTGGTGGCCGGATTCATTGTGGCCGCTCCCGATCCGGTCACGCTCCACGTGCCGCTCTTGACCACTTGCCCGTCGTACTTGCACTCGTAGGTGCCGGTGAACACCGCACTGGACTTGACGACTCCAGGATCAGCGACAATCGCCTTGGTCACCCCGAAGTTGCCGGTCACCCGTGTGATCGGGTTGGTCACCGTGACTTCGGTGGGCGTGCTAGCGACCGTCACCGATCCACCATCACTGACCGATGGCGCACCCCAAGCAAACGAAGCGTCAGCCAATAGTCCGGGAGGAAGGGGTGCCTCGGCGATGCTGCAATTCCAGCCGACGGGCACATTGTCCACCAGCGTCACCGGAGCGGCTCCGGCAGCGATCGTGACATCACCAATGATGTCGCTTTGGCTGGGCAACTTCTTGTTGCAGGTGTAAGCGACCTTGAACTGCGGCCCGGTGCCCACGTAGCCGGACGTCTCACCAGTCAAAACCTTCTTGACTGTCAACTTGCCGGTGTGACGCAAGACCTTGTTGGTGACCGTCATGGTGCCAGTCTTGCCCGCTTGGGTTGTGCCAGCAGCCAGCGTCGGGGCATCCCAGTAGTAGGAGCCATCAGCCGACGGAGGCGTGCCCAAGGCGGCCTCAGTTGGCGTGCAGGTCGAGTTCAACAAGATCCCACCGGCAGGAACTCCGCTCAGGGTCGCCGCACCGGCTCCGTTGATCGTCCAGGTGCCTGAAACATCCGGATCACCTGCACGCTTGCAGGTCCAACCACCCGAGTAGGTGCGATTCGGATCAACCACTCCATCAGGGTCGGTGAGCACCTTGTTGAGCGCGATCGGGCCCCGAACTCGCTTGACATGGTTGGTGGCCGTGAAGGTATAGCTTCCGGTCGTGCTGGAGACCACCTGCGAGCCGGAGAATGTCGGCGCATCCCAAGCAAATGATGCGTCCGCCAAACCTTGGCCGGGCGTTGGGTTTGCCTCGGTGATTGAGCAATCAGATCCGAGGGGCACGTCAAGTTGTCCGGTGGCACCAGCCTTGACATCGATGGGGCCATAGGTCGTGGACACGCCGTTCAGGGAGCAAACCAGGCTCAACTTGAAGTCGATATTGCCAGTGTGGCCAGGAGGCGTGGTGTCCTGCACGACCTTCTTCAGGTTGACCTTCACCGTCTTGAGACTGATCGCATTGGTCACCGTGACCGACACAGCCTGTCCGTCGGTTACCGTGAAATGACCATTGTTCGGGGTGATCGTGGAGGAATCCCAGGTGAAGGGATTCTTCGCGGCCGGCTTGCCGGTCTCTGTCACCACGCAGTCGCTGCCATTGGGGATCAGCCCAGCAGCCACATTTGCCGTCTGGCCAGCCTTGGCAGTCAGATCACCGCTGATCGCAGACCCCGACTTCGGCGTGCAGACATAGTGGAAGGTGAAGTTGCCATCCTCAAAGGCGACTCCAGCTGCGCCACCTGTGACCGTCTTGCCAACTGAAAAGGCTCCGAAGGTGCGGCGTACCGGATCGATCACGGTGATTTCACCGGTGGAGTTCGCCTTGGTCAGCGTGACAGGTGACCCAACCGTGGGTGATCCCCAGATGTACGACGCATCTCCTGCAGCCGGCGGCGCCGACGGCGCGTTTTCACCGGTCACCGAGCAGGCTGAGGTGAGCAGAATGTTGGTGCTCACGGTGTCGCTGCCAGCGCCTGTGGTCGACCAACTCCCGGTGACCGCCGGGTCATTGCCATATTGGCATGACCAGGTGCCGCTGAAGTTGACTCCAGCACCATTGTGGCCATCCATACCTTGCACGACCTTTGTCACCTTCAAGGTGCCATGGGCCCGCTGGACCGTGTTGGTCACGTCAACGGAAACGGTCTGGTTCTTGGCGGAGATGGTCACATTCTGATCGCCGGGCTTTGGTGCCCAGGCATAAGACTCATCGACCAATTGTCCTTGACTGAGGGCAGCCTCGGAGACCGAGCATGCCGTGCCAACCGGCAAGTTGGGAGTAGTCCCGGTGCCGTTGGCATTGAGGTTGAAGGTATTTGAGTAGTTGCCTGCCTGACCTTGCGCCGGGGCATTGCAGGTGACTGTGATTGGGAAGACCGCCGATGCCTTGACACCTCCTGCGGGGCCAGAGATCTTCTTGGTCACCTTTACCTGACCGAAGATCGGCACGGTGTGGTTGTGCACGGTGACCACTTTGGTCTCACCCGCAGGAACAGTCGGTGTGGCAGACGGATCATAGGTGGCTGCGCCCCACTCGTATGCCGGCAGCAGATTTCCTGTGGGAGGAACCTCATCCACGCTGCACGCCGTGCGGGCTGGCACAGTGACACTCGCGCTGCCACCATTTGCGAGACTGACCTGACCGCTGGCGGTGCCACAGGTCCAGTTGACCTTGAAGTTCTTGGCGCTTCCGCCGGTGTAACCGGCCCCGTCGACCTGCTTGGCGATGGTCAAAGTGCCAGTCTCACGCTTCAAGAAGTTGGTCAGCTCAGCCGAGGCAAGTTGGCCCTTGACCACTGTGACCGCGGAGGTCGAGTAGCCATCCCAAGCCACGTCTGGGCCGACGAAATCACCCGGTTGCGTGGTCTGGGTCGGCTCGGTCAAGGCACATGAGGCAGTGGCTGGCACACCAGTGATGGTGGTGGTGCCGTCCTTGGCCAAGTTAACTGTGCCCGTCTTGACCGTGGTGGCACCAATCTTGCAGGTGTAGGTGATCGGGAAGGTGCGTGACGGGCCACCGGTGTAGTCAGACACAGCCGCCCCTGGTCGAGCATCAACCCGCTTGGTGACCTTGAGACTTCCGGTGTCTTGGGCGAAGGTGTTTGCGATCGCAACCGTCGGCACTTGGCCGTCGACGATCGTGGCCTGTTTGTTGGCAGGGGTGTAGCTCGGGGCATTCCACGACCACGACGAGTCCGCCAAGTGGCCAGTCGGCTGGGTCTCGGTCACCGTGCAGGTGGTGCCTGCGGGGTACTCCGGGCTCAGGTACGGCGTGCCTTGGGTGACCGAGAAGGCCACTGGACCGATCCCTCCCGTGCAGGTGTAGGTGCCGGTGAATGGCGTGCTGTTGGTGCCAGTGAAGCCACCCGCCGGACCGGTCACCGTCTTGGTGATCTGGAACTTGCCACGGGCATAACGGTTGTTCACCGTACAGGTGACATTGGCGCCGTCAGCGATGTTGACATTGCCATTGGTGACCGGCACATTGCCGCCTGCTGCCGTCTTGCAGGACCAGCCATCGGGCACGTAGCCTGCCGGCCCACCACTCTCGCCCAGCGCATAGGTGCCTGCCGTGACCCGCTTGTTGGTCACAGACGCAGCGCCCGAAGCTCCTGAGATCGGCGATGGCCCATTGGCCGTGAGGGTCCATGCCGTTGGTTGCGCGCTGCCCCCATCCACGGTCTTCTTCAAGGTCAGGTTGGCCTTGGGCGTGTAGGTGTTTGTGTAGGTACAGGTGATCGGCTCTGCAGACACGGTGGCTGGCTCGCCTGCTGTGAGAGCAAAGGAACCATTGGCGAGGTTCTTGTTGCTGATTGGCACATTGGCGCCAGTGCCGTCCTTGCAGACGATGTCGGTCAACTCCCAGGTGTCGGCGCTCGGGACGGCTTCGTCGACAGTGACGGTCTCGCCCTGAATGAGCTCCGACGCAGCAGTCTGGTCGGGAGTCGACTGGGTGGGCGTCAGGTTGAAGGAACGATTGTCCCAAGGTGACCCCAAGCGATCGCTGTCACTGGTGAAAGCAAAAGTGGTGCTCGGGATAGTGGCGCCGCTGACGGGCGTGGTCACCTGCTTCTTGATCACCAAAGAGCGCACTCTGGCCAAAGTGGCGTAGATGCAAGCCTTGGAGGACCCAGACTCCTTGGTGAGGAACTGAGTCGTGGTGTTGGCTGGCATCGTGGCCGGGCAAGTGCTGCCGGTCACCGGGCTGAAGCCGTTGACCACCAACTTGTAGGTCGCTCCGTCCTTGGTCAGCGTCTGATTGGGGATCTGATTGGTGAAGACCACCTGGTCTGCGCAGCCATTGTCGTTGGGCCCACTCGGAAATGCGCAAGGGTTGGCGCCGTTGTCGGTCTCCCACAGTCGCCAGTCGTAGGTCAACGTCGGGGTCGAGGCGAAGCCAAAGAGTTTCACGTCGAGCTTGCCGGTGTAGTAGGTGGCCCCGCCGTTGATCGGGTTGTTGTAGTGGGTCACCAATGACAGCGGGAAGGGGGTGCCGACGGTTACGGCCGATCCAGCAACAGGCGAGACACCTATTGCAGATTGCACACTTGTGTCCAAGTTGGATGGGCACCCACTCCAGTTATTGCCGTGAGCAGTCAACGCTTCTTTGGGGCTACTGATGAAGCCTGAGGCCGACCCCGAACCCGCCGCTTGGGGTGTACGCGTGGCATATTTGATGCAATTGTCGGAGTCACTCCCGTCTGGAGTCGTGTAGTCCGACTTTGTTCCCTTGTGGTCACGCACTTGAGCCTGCACATCGGTCAGGGTGACCGTAGCGGCATCTGCTGGAGAAGCGATCAAGGTGATCGGCACCAAGACCGCTGCCATCAACATGAATGCAGACAGCAGACTGATCGGCCGACGGCGGCGATATTGGAAGGTCCTGAGGGCACCCAGAAGGCCCTGTTGGTCTCGTCGCGAATAGAGTTTGGTGTTCATCGCTCAGTCCCCCTAGACCTAGCTGTATGCCGGTCTTGGGATTGGCCTCGAAACCCGAGTCCAAGTGCCATCCCCCAAGACTTGACTCCTTGAGGAAAGTAGATGCTCGGGGGTGCGCTCAAGCGCAATGGCGACTTATGAAGGCTTCAATTGCCCGAAGGAGCATAAATGCATGAACTTGGACATAGAACCCCAATAGTTCCGTAAATCTGTCTAGTCCAGCTCGGCGCGCCTAGTTGACAATTGCAAATGTTAACGCCTGAACGTCTGCGCTACTTCTGCATTGACGGGCTACCGCGGCATTGACGGCATGCCCATCCCGAAGTTGCCAATCTGATCCTTGGGGGGAGCCACGGCGTTGACTGGAGTGCCGAAGTTACTCAGCTTCATGGTGAGGTCGAGAGACTGCCCCTCGACAGGCAAGCGCTGGGAGACCTGGCGCGGCAGATCATTGGCATCCATCCAGACATTGACGATCGCCTTCTTGGGCATGAAACGCTGCATCTGCTTGGGCATCTTCAGCCAATTCTTCATCGCGGCCGAATCCATCGTGATCTGGTATTGCATGGTTTGGACACCGTCGACCACAGCGGGCCCGATCCGCTTGAAGGCCCCTGGATTCTGCAGGGAGACAAGCAACTGGGTCGGGTTCAAGAAGGACAAAGGTCCACTGAGCCCCATCCCCATCTCGTTGTCCGGCAGGAGCATCCAGGTCTTGCTGTTCGGGGCCTGCATCGGTGGCTTCACATAGGTCTGGCCATCGACGTAGATCATCTTCCAGGGGCCCATCATGTTGATGCTCACCACGGCCTTTGGGTTGTCCTTGCTGAGCGTCGCCTCACCCTTGGACGACACCTGCATCCCGCCGAAGGCCGCCTTGGGGATCTCGAAGTGGAGACTCTTGGCCCGGGCGAGCGCAGCCGCCAGGCGCATCGGCATCGTCTGCGCATTGAGCGTCGGCGCAGGCACGGTGGGGGCGGCAGACTCGACAGCCGTGGGCGCTGAGGTGGAAGGTGTCTCGCTGGGAGCAGCCGCTTGCGTTGCCGGGGAGGAGCTCGTGCTGGTCTGCCCACTCGCCTTCGGCTCGGCGCCGGCCGTCGACCCCTTGTCACCACATCCAGTCAGGCCAAGGCCGAGCAGGACGATCAGGGCGAGTGTCGTCGTACGACGGGCAGTCAGGCTTGGCATCTAGGTGCTCCCGAGTGTGCTGTGGGGATGGACTCGTAAAGACGAAACTACCCGGCCGAGACAAGCGGCCGGGTAGTTCGGTGAATCTGGGCTAGATCAGGCTCACGCGTCGTCGTCCGAGGCGACATTGCGAGTGCGATTGGGATCGATCTGAATGCCGGGGCCCATGGTCGTGGAGACCGTGATCTTCTTGATGTAGCGCCCCTTTGAGCTGGCTGGCTTCAACCGGAGTACCTCTTCGAGGGCTGCAGCGTAGTTCTCTGCCAACTTGGCCTCCTCGAACGAGGCCTTGCCGATGATGAAGTGCAGGTTTGCATGGCGATCGACGCGGAACTCGATCTTGCCGCCCTTGATGTCGGTGACTGCCTTGGCGACATCTGGCGTCACCGTGCCGGTCTTGGGGTTGGGCATCAAGCCACGCGGGCCGAGCACCCGACCCAGACGGCCGACCTTGCCCATCATGTCTGGGGTGGCGACCACTGCGTCGAAGTCGGTCCAGCCGCCATTGACCTTGTCGATCAGCTCGTCGCCACCGACGATGTCAGCGCCAGCTTCACGGGCCGCATCGGCCTTCTCTGCATTGGCGAACACCAACACGCGGGCGGTCTTGCCGGTGCCATGGGGCAGGTTTACGGTGCCCCGCACCAGCTGATCTGCCTTGCGCGGGTCAACACCCAAACGCATCGACACGTCAACGGTCTCGTCGAACTTCTTCTTCGAGCCGTCCTTGGCGATCTTGATGGCGGCCAACGGGCTGTGGAGCTCGTCCTTGTTGAACTTCTCCGCGGCTGCACGGTAGGTCTTGCTGCGTTGCATGTGAATCTTCCTTAAGGCTGAAGTTGTGGTCTGGGCCATGCAAGCCCCGCCACTTGGATGGGATGGATCAGTCGGTGAGAACGCCCATGGAGCGGGCAGTGCCTTCGACGATCTTCATCGCCGCGTCGATGTCATTGGCATTGAGATCAGGCATCTTGGTCTCGGCGATCTCGCGCACTTGATCCTTGGTGAGCTTGCCGACCTTGTCCTTCTGGGGCACACCGGAGCCCTTGGCCACACCGGCAGCCTTCTTGATCAGCTCAGCCGCAGGAGGCGTCTTGGTGATGAAGTCGAAGGTGCGATCTTCATAGATGGTGATCTCGACTGGCACGACATTGCCGCGCATGGACTCCGTCTGGGCGTTGTAGGCCTTGCAGAACTCCATGATGTTGACGCCGTGGGGGCCCAGGGCCGTGCCCACGGGGGGTGCTGGAGTGGCTGCTCCAGCCTGCAACTGCACCTTGACCAGGGCAGCAATCTTCTTCTTTGGAGGCATTCCTTCGTCCTTCTTTGTTGTTGCGTTGTGGTCAAACGAGCCGGACCGGCTCTGCCACTTGGTTTTGAGCTTCGTCTAGACCTTTTGGATCTGGTTGAAGCTCAGATCAACCGGGGTCTCCCGGCCGAAAATCTCGACGAGAGCCTTGACGCGCTGGCCCTCGACATTGATCTCAGTGATGGTGGCGTGCATCGTGGCGAATGGCCCGTCGATGACCATCACGGAGTCGTCGACATTGAAGTCGGTCGTGGCCGCCGGGCGCGCCTGGCTCGGGGCAGCCCCACCCTTGGTTGCACTGGCGGCATCCGCCTCAGCCTCGGCTGCTGCGGCTTCGGCCTGCACTGCAGGCGCAAGCATGCGCTCGACTTCGTCAAGCGTGAGAGGCACTGGGTCATGGCTGGTGCCGACAAAGCCGGTGACTGAGGGCGTATGACGCACGGCCGACCAGGACTCGTCGTCGAGGTCCATCCGGACCAGCACATAGCCAGGCAGTGACGGCTTGGTGCGCACCTTACGCTGGCCATTCTTGATCTCGGCAACCTCTTCGGTGGGCACCACGATCTCGTGGATATAGGCCTCCATGTTGAGCGAGGTGACCCGGTTTTCGAGGTTCAGTTTGACTCGGTTTTCCATGCCTGCATAGGTGTGGATCGCAAACCAGTCGCCTGGCTTGGCGCGGAGTGCCTCACGGAACTCCTCCAGGGGGTCTACAGGAGTGGCCTCTTCGGTCTCGACGACCGTTTCAGCTTCACTGGCGCCCTCGATCACAGCCTCGTCCTGGTCGACAGCCTCGGCCGGCTCAGCGGTCTCGACGTCGTCGCCAATGGGCTGCTCATCGATTTGATCAGACACAGACACTTCCTTGTTACTCCCTAAAACTCACTCGTTGACGTCAGCCGAAGATCTTGAAGACCAGTTTGCCCAAGCCCAGATCAAGCAACGAAACATAGGCGATGAGCACCAGCACGAAGACGAGGACGACAATCAGGTAGGTGACCAACTCCTGTTGGGTCGGCCAGACGACTTTGCGCAACTCCGCCACGACCTGCCGATAGAAGGTCAGCGGGCTGGTGCGCTCTGACTTGGTCGTAGTGCCTTCGGCCATGACCACATCACCGTCCAATCCAATCGATCCAACATTTCTCGCAGGGCACGAGGGACTTGAACCCCCAACCTTCGGTTTTGGAGACCGATGCTCTGCCAGTTGAGCTAGTGCCCTTCGGTGATCCGGGCATGACAAAGCATGGCGCGATCCACCAAATGAGGAGTGTACGCAGTCGGGTGCCAACAAGTCGAACTGAACCACCAAAGTGCGCCTGATTACGATAGTCCTCATGAGTGCATCCCAAGACAAGCCACGCGTATCCCGACTCATCGGAGGCATCGCCGAATCAGCCACCTTGAAGGTCGACGCGAAGGCGAAGGCGCTCAAGGCCGAGGGGCGACCGGTGATCGGCTATGGCGCCGGCGAACCCGACTTCCCGACACCCGACTATGTGGTTGCGGCTGCAGTGGCAGCATGCAGCGACCCCAAAAACCACCGTTACACCCCCGCTGCCGGTTTGCCAGAGCTGAAACAGGCGATCGCGACAAAGACAAAGCGGGACAGCGGCTTCGAGATCGACGCCAGCCAGGTGGTCGTCACCAATGGCGGCAAGCATGCGGTGTACGCCGCGTTCATGACCATCGTCGACCCGGGCGATGAAGTGATCCTGCCCGCGCCGTACTGGACCACCTATCCCGAGGCAATCCGGTTGGCCGGTGGCGTCCCGGTAGAGGTGCTCGCTGATGAGACCCAGGACTACAAAGTCACCGTCGCCCAACTCGAGGCAGCCCGCACCGAGAAGACCAAGGCCCTGCTCTTCTGTTCACCGTCAAACCCCACCGGCTCGGTCTACAGCACCGCGGAGATCAAGGAGATCGGGGCGTGGCTGAAGGAGCACGGCATCTGGGTGATCACCGATGAGATCTATGAGCACCTGCTCTACGACGATGTCGACACCGGCTCGCTTCCGGTGCTGTGCCCCGGCCTACGAGACACCTGCATCGTGGTCAACGGGGTCGCCAAGACCTATGCGATGACCGGTTGGCGAGTGGGCTGGCTGATCGGCCCGCCTGATGTGGTCAAGGCCGCCACCAACTTCCAAAGTCACGCCACCTCCAATGTCGCCAATGTCGCGCAACGAGCCGCGATCGCTGCCGTCGAGGGAGACCTGAGTGCGGTTGATGAGATGAAGGTCGCCTTCGATCGGCGCCGCAAGACCATGGTGTCAATGCTCAACGAGATCGACGGTGTGGTCTGCCCAGTGCCACAGGGGGCCTTCTATTGCTATCCGTCGGTTAAGGGCCTGCTGGGCCGAGACATCGATGGGGCAGTAGCGACCAGCAGCGCCGAACTCGCCGAGATCTTCTTGGAGAAGGCCGAGGTGGCCGTCGTACCCGGTGAGGCCTTCGGCTCCCCAGGCTATGTGCGACTCTCCTATGCCCTTGGCGATGAAGACCTTGTGGAAGGCATCAGTCGGCTGCAGAAGTTGTTGGCCCAAGGGTGACCCAGCGCCGGGACCTCCGGTCCTTGCCAAAGGCCCATCTGCACCTGCATTTCACCGGGTCGATGCGGCACGAGACTCTGCTCGAGTTGGCTGCCCGCGATGGCCATCACCTGCCCGATGCGCTGGTTGATGACTGGCCTCCGCAACTGTCTGCGTCTGATGAGAAGGGTTGGTTCCGCTTCCAGCGGCTCTATGACATCGCTCGGTCAGTTTTGCGCACCGAAGGCGACGTACGCCGATTGGTGCTGGAGGCAGCTCAGGACGACCGTGCCGATGGCGCGGTCCGCACCGAAATCCAGGTCGACCCGAGCGGATATGCCGCCAAATTCGGTGGCATAACGGCCTTCACCGAATTGGTCTTGGATGCCGTGTCAGATGCCGCGGCGACAACGGGGCTAGACATGGCGGTCACGGTCGCGGCCAATCGCACGAGGCATCCCTTGGATGCTCGCGCACTGGCACGTCTCGCGGCGCAATACGCCGGACGAGGAGTGGTCGGTTTTGGGCTCTCCAACGACGAGCGCCGAGGCGACACCACTGAGTTTGCAGGGGCATTCCGCATCGCCGACAGGGCCGGGCTGATGCTGGCGCCCCATGCAGGCGAACTCCTCGGAGCGCAATCGGTGCGGACCTGCCTGGAGTCTTTGGGCGCCAATCGGCTCGGCCATGGCATCCGGGCGAGCGAAGACCCAGCCCTACTCGACGAGATCGCGAGCAGGGGCATCACCTTGGAGGTGTGCCCGGTGTCGAATGTCTCGCTGGGGGTCTACTCCGACCTCAGTTCTGTGCCGCTCCCCCAACTCATGGAAGCAGGGGTCAGTGTCGCGCTGGGGTCAGACGACCCGCTGCTCTTCGGCGCCCGACTGGCCAGTCAGTACGCCACCATGCGGGCCGCCCACGAGCTCACCGACTCGCAGTTGGCCGAGCTCGCCAAGTCATCCGTCCACGGATCGACGGCCAGCCAGTCCGACAAAGACGTCTGGCTGCAAGAGATCGACCAATGGCTGGCCGATGACCCTCAGGAGCCGCTGGCGACTTCCTTGGCCCACTTGTAGTTGGCCTTGCCAGCAGGAGTACGGCGTACTTCATCAACCACGTCGATGGAGCGTGGCAGTTTGTAGCCAGCAAGCATGGTGCGGCAGTGTGCCTGGATGTCTTCCAGAGTCGGAGTCGCCGCCCCAGCGCGCAAGGAGATCACGCCCGCGACCCGTTGTCCAAAGCCAGCATCATCAACACCCACCACGAGCGCATCGGTCACGTCAGGATGGGCTCTCAGCGCGGCCTCGACCTCTTCGGGGAAGACCTTCTCGCCCTTGGTGTTGATGCAACCCGAGCCACGACCAAGGAAGACGATGCTGCCGTCAGCCTCGATCCGACCCATGTCACCCAGGAGCGAGGCCCTGCGACCATCGGCAAGGGTCACGAAGGTGCGCTCGGTCTTCTCGGGGTCTTTGTAATAGGCCAGAGGCACATTGCCGATGCGGGCGATCATGCCGATCTCCTCCGAGCCCGGCTCCAGGAAACTGCCGTCTTCACCCATGACTCCGGTGTTGACATTGGAGGGCATCCGCAAGGTGCCCTGCTCGTCGATGGTGAACTCGCCATCGTTGCCCGACTCTGAGGCGCCGAAGTTGTCACGGAAGTAGATGTCTGCCTTGATCTCAGCCATCCGATCGCGCACCGCATTGGAGAAGATCGCCCCGCCGCTGGATACCGAGAAGAGAGAGGAGAAGTCGAGCTCATCCTTGAGCTCATGCATCTTGTCGGCGATCGGCGAGCCCATGCCATCACCCACGATCACCAAGACCTGCACCTTGTATTTGTCGATCAGGCGCACGAGCTCCTCGGCATCGAACTGGCGAGTCATGATCCAGGTGGCACCCAGGAAAAACATCGTGAACAGCGAGAACGACGCCGCACCGTGCATGAGTGGGGCGGCGTTGAGCATCACCATGCTGGGGAACTCAGCCGCGCCCTTGCCGAGCTCTTCGAGATTGCGGCGGGCGTCGCCGTACGGGTTGCCGCCCGAGAGTGGCTTCATGAAGAAGTCGTGGTGGCGCCACAAGACGCCCTTGGGATAGCCGGTGGTGCCTCCGGTGTACATGATGAAGTGCTCATCGCCGGTGCGCTCACCGAAGTCGTTTTGGTCGCCGAACTGGGAGTACTGATTGAAGTTGTGCACGGTGACGCCTGCAGCCTGGGCGGCATCCTTGAGCGACTTCGTCGGATCTCCCAAGATCACCAATGCCTTGAGCTCAGGCAGTTGATCGACCAGCGTGGCCAACAGGTCTTGATGCTCAGGCAACTCGACCACAATGACCTTCGAGTCAGAGTCATGCATGATGTGGCGCAACTCCGGCCCGGTGTAGCGATAGTTGACGTTGACCGCGGGGGCACCGATCTTGATCAACGAGACGATGGAGATCAGGTGCTCCATGCTGTTCATCAAGTAGAGGGCTACGTGGTCACCCTTGCTGACGCCCAGGTCAGCAAAGAAGTGCGCGAGCTTGTTGGCTTCGGCATCTAGCTCGGCGTAGGTGAGCTGCTGGTCACCGAAAATGATCGCGGTGCGATCAGGCACTGCCGCTGCGACTGCCTCGAAGGCGTCGGCGAGGTTGAACTGGATGTCAGTGTCGCGGCTGGCTCCCATCGTGGTGCCACCGGTGATCTGTTCGGTCATTTTCAATCCTTGAGGCTCGTGTGACGGAGTACCCCGAACGATAGCCGACTGTGTGAAGGAGGACACATCCAGATGTGGGCGCACTTCTCTTCGCTGGCCGACCTCCTAGATAATGGATCCATGACCAACTATCCAGGTGAGCCCGCGAGTCCAGCCGAGCAGCCAGACCAAGCCTCGAACAGCAGAGAAGAGCCCACTGAAGAAGTCGGATATTGGGCATCTAAGTCCGCGGCAGAAGAGCAGGGCGCTGAGCCCACGGTGTCTTATCCCCAGACAGCACCGGTGTGGAATCCAACCACTCAACATCCCTATGGCACCATGCCACCGGCCGCACCTGCACCGATGCCGACCCCACCGCCACCGAACTATCCCAATGTCCCATCTGGTTATGCCAATGTGCCGCCGGGCTATTCACCGGTACAGGTGCCCGTGCTACCCCAAGCCAACACGGCGTTGATCTTGGGGATCATCTCGCTGGCGGGTGCTTTCGTCTGCGTCCTACCGCTCTTCGCGAGCCCAGCCGCCTGGTTGGTCGGAAACAACGCACTCAAGGCTGTGCGCGCAAGCAACGGCCAATACCGTGGCGAGACCGAGGCCAGGATCGGCCAAGTGCTTGGCATCATCGGCACCGTGCTGCTGGGCTTGGCCATCATCGGACTTGTGTTGTTCTTCGTGCTGATCGCAGGCATTGCCGGCCAGAGCGCCTACAGCGGAGTGGTGAGCACCTGAGTTCGGTTACCCAAGTCAAATGCTCGGGCGCCGGTCAAATCTGCAGACCTACCAGCGATGGTTCGTTCTCCAAGCGCACACCAAATCGCTGCTCCACGCCAGCCTGGATCTCCCGGGCCAAAGCAATCACTTCCGCTGCACTGGCACCCCCTTGGTTGGTGAGCGCGAGCGTGTGCTTTGAGGAAACCTTGGCTGTCGTTGCCCCATATCCTTTGGCGAAACCAGCCTGCTCGATCAACCACGCCGCGCTGAGCTTCACCTGCCCTTCAGCCACGGGCCAAGATCGGGCCCCCTCTGGCACCTGGTCAGGCGCAACGACCGGGTTGACAAAAAACGAGCCGGTGCTCCAAGTGTCTGGGTCAGCAGGATCTACGACCATGCCTTTGGCCCGACGCAGCCTCAGCACAGTGTCACGTACGACGCTCAAGCCGGCGCGTTGCCCCGGCTCCACACCAAGGCTTCGAGCCAGCTCGTCGTAGGCGATTGGGGCACTGAGATCGCCCATCTTCAACTGGAAGGTGACATCCAAGACCACATAGCGCCCAAGCTCACGCTTGAAGATGCTGTTGCGATAGCTGAAGCCGCAATCGGCAGCCGCAAAAGTGCGTACTTGTTGATCGACCCGGTCAAAGGTGCGCACCCGGGCGATGGTCTGGGAGACCTCCTGCCCATATGCGCCAATATTCTGGATTGGGGCAGCCCCTACCCGCCCGGGGATCCCTGACAGGGCCTCGACACCCACCCATTCACGGCGCACGGCATTGGCCACAAAGTCATCCCAGACCATGCCTGCCGCAATGTTGACCAAAACTCCCCCACACATGGCCATATTTGACTCACAGTCATCGGCATCCACCTTCATACCGGTGGTGCGCACTGCCACCACGCGCCCTTCGAAGGGATCATCGGAGGCGATCAAGTTGCTGCCATCGCCAATCACGAGCAGCGGGATGCCGGTCGCATCGGCGGTTCGTATGGCGTGGATCAGCGCCGCCTCGTCTGCGGCCTCGACATAGTCGGCGATCGGCCCACCCACTCGCGTGGTGGTGAGCTCAGCAAGAGTGGTCATCAAAATCGGAGACTACCGGGCAAGCGAAACGGCCTCCAGATCAATGATCCAGAGGCCGCCCACAAGTTGGCAACAGCTCAGCGAGTCTCGCGATGAGCAGTGTGCTTGCGACAACGAGGGCAGAACTTGTTCATCTCCATGCGATCTGGATCGTTACGGCGATTCTTCTTGGTGATGTAGTTGCGCTCTTTGCAATCCACGCAGGCCAAGGTGATCTTGGGGCGTACATCTGAACTCTTGCTGGCCACTGTCGTGCCTTCTTCCTGCTCTGCTTCGTATCTATGTCTGGTAGCGGGAGCGGGGCTCGATCCCGCGACCTCACGATTATGAGTCGTGCGCTCTAACCAACTGAGCTATCCCGCCCTTGGGCTCCCCTCAACCCCGCGGGAACCCGCGTTGGCGAGGAAACTCCCCGAGCCCCTTTACGGAATCGAACCGTAGACCTTCTCCTTACCATGGAGACGCTCTGCCGACTGAGCTAAAGGGGCGTGCGTTGCTGCTGGATGGGTTGATCCTGAGCAACCACACAGTGGCCGTTGAGCCGACGAGTAGCTTACACAGCCCTAGGGCGATCCCGAAATCCGGCGTTAGATCTGGTCTTGGATCCGCCGGAAGGGACGCGCCTCCTCCAACTCATAAGACAACTCCAGCAAGGTGCGTTCGCCTCCGCGGCCACCGCTGAGCATCAGACCAATCGGCAAGCCGCGCTTGTCCGTGGCCAGCGGCAGCGACACCGCCGGGTCGCCGGTGGCATTGGCTAGAGGGGTGAAAGCCACCCAATCCATCAGCTTGTCGATCACCGTCTCGTAATCCTGCGCCGGGTTGAGCCAGCCCAACTCAGGCGTCACGTGAGCCAAAGTCGGGGACAGCACTGCGTCGTACTGTCGGAAGAACTGGGCGCTGCCAAAACGTGAGGCCTTGAGCCGGGCAATCACCACGGGCAGTCTTGCGAGATTCTTTTGAGCTCGCTTGGCTAATCCACGCGTCAGGGTGCTGTCTTGAGTCTTGTCGAAGGGCGCCCCCATCGACCGCTTGCCGTTGACCTCAATGGCCAGAGCCATCAGCGCCCAGTAGGTCAAGAAGTCTTCCTGGAAGGTGCCGGGCACGAAGGGCACCACCTCTTCGACAGTGTGCCCCATGCTCTCCAGCAGATGACCGGTGTTGCGCACTGCATCGCGGATCTCCTGATCACTGTCGCGCTCGATGGAGTCGGTCAAAAGCCCAATCCGAAGACGCTTCTTGCTAGGCCCAGTCACGTCACCGATCGGTGCCAACCGGTGCGGGCGATAGCGCCGCTCAATCTCACGCAAATAGGCGGCCGTGTCGCGTACGGAGCGCGTCACGACCCCATCAGAGACGATCTGCACCGGCATTTCGCGCAACATCTTGTCTTGAGGAGTGCGACCCCGACTCGGCTTGAACCCAACCAATCCGTTGCAGGCGGCCGGGATCCGGATCGAGCCGCCACCATCGTTTGCGTGCGAGAGCGGCACCGCTCCTGAGGCCACGAGCACCGCAGAACCAGCCGACGAGGCTCCGCTCGAATGCGCCGTACTCCAAGCATTGTGGACGTCTTCTTCGTCAACAAACTCCGCACTGGCCGAAAAGCCGTATTCAGACAATCTCGTCTTGCCCAGCACCGTGATGCCAGCCCCCTTGAAGGCTGCCGCATAGTCGCCATCGGCCTGCTTCGGGGCCGAGGTAAAAGCCCTGGATCCATGCTGACTGGGCAGGCCGGCAACATCGCTGTTGTCCTTGACGAAGCCAGGGATGCCGGCGAAGTAGCCAGTAGCAGGAGAGAGACTCTCCTGCTGCGCCAACTCGAAACGTTCAGCAGCCACAGCCGCCAGGATTGGGTCTACCTGCTCCACCCGAGCGATGGCCGCATCGACGACCTCACGGCGTGAGACTCGCCCAGCATTGATCTCCTCGACCAGGCCAACGGCATCATGATCGCCGAGCGCATCGTCGGTGAAGGCGTGGACATGTTTGCGAGCAGGCGTCGCAGGTCGCTTGGGGACAGGCATGAAGTCACCATAACTGCGTGCGCCACACCCGGCACGCGACGCCCTGTCGCGGTCTAGAGACCCTCAGTCACCCCAACCCATCGGGAAGACCTCGAAGGGTACGGCGTATTTCACACCCATCCGCGCACCGGCGGGACGGGCGATCCCCTCGAGGAACTCTTCAGGATCCCATCCCTCCCAACCCAAACCGTCGATATAGGCCCGGTGCGCCTGCAGAGACCGCACTCCGGCCGCGAAACTGTCGGTGGTGTCCACACCGTGGGTGGCCTTTGGTGACCCTGACACCCACACCTCACGCACCCCACCCCAAGGCTCGAGCCCATCTGTGAGCTGCTCCGGGAAAACCCACCGGTTACCCGCATCACGAACTGCATCAAGCACGGCTTTGCCCACGGCGATGTGATCGGCCTGATTGAGATTGGAGCCACCGAAGGTCTCATGGTGATTAATGGTCAAGACGATCTCGGGGCGGTGTCGCCGCACCACTTCAGCCAAGGCTCGCCGCAGCGGCACGCCGTACTCCAAGATGCCGTCGGGCAGTCGCAGGAAGTCGCAGGTATCGACGCCAACCTCGGCGCAGGCCTCGAGCTGCTCCTTCTCCCGCAGCGGACCGCACTCGTCTGGATGCATCGCGTCGATGCCGGCTTCACCTGAGGTCACCATGCAATAGGTCACCGACTTGCCCTGGGAGGTCCAGCGCGCGACTGCGGAGCCTGCGCCATACTCCATGTCGTCGGGGTGGGCCACGATCGCGAGCGCGCGATCCCAGTTTTCGGGCAGAAGCTCCAGGCTTGGGATTTCATTCATGTTTTGAGCATCTCACTGCAACAGCAACGGCACCAGCCATGGCACGATCAAACTCGTCGCCAGGGCCGACAAACCCATCGACAGCGCAGCAAAGGCGCCCTCTCGCGGGCTCTCCTGCAAGGCACGGGCCGTGCCGAGTCCGTGCGAGGCAGCACCAATCGCGAGTCCTCGGGCCACCTCATCACGCACCCTGGCCAGCCTCAGCACTGCCGGGGCAGCAACGGCGCCGGTGATGCCGGCAACGATCGTGACCACAGCAGTTAGAGCTGGTTGCGCATGCAGCGTCTGCGCCAACGCTATCGACACCGGCGTCGTGGCGGCCTTTGGGGCCATCGACCGTTGGATCAACTCGCCGCCGCCAGCCCATTGCACCAACAACATGGCCGAGACCACGCTCACCAGCGCACCGATGACGACACCCAAACCGACTGGGATCGCGTGGCGCCGCACATGGCCCCACTCACGATGCAGCGGAATCGCGAGCGCAACCGTTGCCGGGCCCAGCCAAAAACCCACATAGGAGCCGCCGATTAAGTAGTCGGCGTAGTCGACATCGAAGGCCCACAAAAACAGTGCCACCAAGATGATCGCGACCAACACCGGCTGTGCCAGTTGAGATCGAGTACGCCGATACAGCCAGCGACCGATTGCGTAAGCGCCAACGGTGAGGGTGATCCCGAGCAAAGGTGAGGTGCGCAACCACTCAAGCGCCTCTGCCCAATTCACGAGCCTTCGCCACGCTCACGCTCAAAGACCCTGATCAGGGCGGTCACGACCCAGCCCGTCACGAGCAGACCGACCAGCCACGAGCCCCACAGCCCCAAACTGATCGGGAGCCAGTCGTCACGCAGCTCACCAAGGAGTACGACGATCCCGACTCCGGCCGGCACGAAAAGCAATTGCAGATGCTTGAGCAAAGGCTCGGCGGCCGTGGCGACTCGGCCTTGTTGTGAGCGGTCACCTCTGAGCAGCAGGAGCACCAGCATGATCACCATCCCGAGCACCGGCCCGGGCATGGGCAGCCCGAGCAGGCGTACGACGAACTCGCCGGCCAGTTGGCACAGCAAGATCGCGACCAGGCCAAGGATCATCGCGGGCTCGAGTCTCTGCGATGACAACCGATCAGATGCGGGTCGATCAGGCCGAGTGCCTCGATCAGAGCCTGGCTGGTGGTTGGGCCAACAAACTTCAAGCCCGCTCCCTTCAACGATTTGCTCAATGCCGTCGAGGCAGCCGTGATGGGGGCGACTTCCTCGGAGTCAGTGTGCATCGGCGACTCGGCTGGGCGATGCGCCTCGATCAACTCGACGAGCCCACCGTGGCTGCGCAAACCCACGACGGCTTGGGCATTGTGTCGGATCGCGAAGATCTTTGCGCGATTGCGGATCACACCCGGATCCTTTAGCAGTGCTTCAAGATCGTTGTCGGGCATGGTCGCTACCTCGTCAACAGCAAAGCCACGGAAGGCGACTCGCAGCTGCGGGCGTTTGATCAAGACCGTCTTCCATGACAGCCCCGCTTGGAAGGCCTCGAGGCTGAGGCGTTCGAAATATGCCTGCTCACCTGCGGCCGGCACTCCCCACTCGCTGTCGTGATAGTCGCGCAGGAGCGGATCCGTGGCCCCCCAGGGGCAACGGCCCCGCCCGTCAGCACCCACGATCGCGCGCATCAAACCTCCCCTGCAGATCAAACAGGAAACGCCTCACACCGAGGTGGTGCAAGGCGTTCGCTGCGTGGCAGGTGCAGGATTCGAACCTGCGAAGTCAGTGACGGCTGATTTACAGTCAGCTCCCTTTGGCCGCTCGGGCAACCTGCCAACGCGACTGGCCCGATAGGCTGGGCCGAGTAGCGCACCGATGTTAGCGCAGCAATGACCCGCATCTGAAATCAGCACCTTGGAGGCAGTAAACATGGCCGACTCATCCTTCGACATCGTGAGCAAGATTGATCGCCAGGAGGTCGACAACGCATTGAGTCAAGCCGCGAGGGAGATCTCCCAGCGCTTCGACTTCAAGGGCACAGGGGCTGAGATCAAGTGGTCGGGCGACCAAGCGATCGAGATCTCGGCCAATGCCGATGATCGCGCCAGCGCCGTACTCGATGTCTTCAAGGACAAACTGATCAAGCGCCAGCAGTCACTGAAGATCCTCGATGCCTCAGAGCCTCGCCAGTCTGGCAAGGAGTCCAAGATCACGATCAACCTCAAGGAAGGCATCAGCAGCGAAGATGCCAAGAAGGTCGCCAAACTGATCCGTGACGAGGGCCCCAAGGGCGTCAAGGCGCAGATCCAGGGCGACGAGTTGCGGGTTTCCAGCAAGAAGCGCGACGACCTGCAGGCCGTGATCGCTCTGGTCAAGGGCCAGGACTACGACTTCGCGGTCCAATTTACGAATTACCGCTAGGCGCCGCGCCCAGTTGCTCAACGTCGTACGAAAAGTGGCCACAAACCCTCAACTCGTATGACGTTAGGGCGAGAGGCCACCATTCGTATGACGCAACGCTCCAGAATGCACCGTTCGTATGACGCAATTCGGGGGCGGCGGATAACCAAGGGCAGGCCGGTTTCGTTGTCTGGCTAGACCAGAATGACCAGGCTGTGACATCGACATGGTCTGCGTCACAAGTTGGGCGTAGGATGTTATTTCGTACTTTCGGTATGTCAACCAATAGTGCGATCAGGTCAACCGGCAGCGGACAAAGACTAAGGACTCCAAGTGGCCAAAGAGGTCAAACAACTCGATCGGGTAATCATTCGTTTCGCCGGCGACTCCGGTGATGGCATGCAGTTGACCGGGGACCGCTTCACCCAGCAATCTGCGGCTTTCGGCAATGACTTGTCGACCTTCCCGAACTTCCCAGCCGAGATCCGGGCTCCACAGGGCACCCTGCCGGGCGTTTCGTCCTTCCAGGTGCACTTCGCCGACCACGACATCCTCACCGCCGGCGACTCACCCGACGTGCTCGTCGCGATGAATCCCGCGGCCCTGAAGGCCAACTTGGCCGACATGAAGAAGGGCTCCACGATCATCGTGGACCGCCACGACTTCACCACCCGCAACCTCCAAAAGGCCGGCTACGACGCCGACCCACTCGAGGACGACTCCCTAAGTGACTACACCCTCAATGTGCTCGACCTGACCGGCATGACCGTCGAGGCGGTCAAGGAGTTTGGTCTCTCCCGCAAAGACGCCGCCCGCGCCAAGAACATGTTTGCCCTCGGCCTGTTGTCTTGGATGTACGGCCGACCCACCGAGACCACGATCGCCTTCCTGGAGAAGCGCTTCGCCAAGGTGCCTGACATCCGCGATGCCAATGTGAAGGCCTTCAAGTCCGGCTGGAATTTCGGCGAGACCACCGAGGTCTTCGCCGTGCAATACGAGATCAAGCCTGCCCGGATGACACCTGGCACCTACCGCAATATCAGCGGCAACCTCGCCTTGGCCTACGGCTTGGTGGCAAGCGGCGTCCAGTCAGATCTGCCGGTCTTCCTCGGCACCTATCCGATCACGCCCGCCTCCGACATCCTCCATGAGCTCAGCAAGCACAAGGGTTTCGGCGTGACCACCTTCCAGGCCGAAGACGAGATCGCCGGCGTCGCCTCCGCGATCGGCGCGTCATTCGGCGGCGCACTCGGCGTGACCACCACCTCGGGTCCAGGAGTGGCCCTGAAGTCAGAGGCGATCGGCCTGGCCGTGATGACTGAGCTTCCGTTGGTGGTCATCGACGTACAACGCGGTGGCCCCTCCACAGGACTGCCCACCAAGACCGAGCAGGCTGATCTGTTGCAGGCGATGTACGGCCGCAACGGCGAGGCCCCGCTGCCAATCGTGGCTCCCCAGTCTCCCGGCGACTGCTTCGATGCTGCCATCGAGGCGACCCGGATCGCGGTCACCTATCGCACGCCGGTGATGCTCCTGTCTGACGGCTATCTGGCCAATGGCTCTGAGCCTTGGCGGATCCCAGACGTGGAAGATCTCCCCAAGATCGAGGCCAACTTCGCCACCGAGCCCAACCACACCAATCCCGACGGCACCGAGGCATTTTGGCCCTACGCGCGCGACGAGGAGACCCTGGCTCGCCCATGGGCTGTCCCGGGTACGGCGGGGTTGGAGCACCGCATCGGCGGCCTCGAGAAGGGCGATGGTCACGGCAACATCTCCTACGATCCCCGCAACCACGAACTCATGGTCCGCACCCGCCAGGCGAAGGTCGACCGGGTTGCCGACTCCTTGCCGCCACTGGTGGTCGATGACCCATCCGGACAGGCCAAGGTCCTGGTGCTGGGCTGGGGCTCCACCTATGGCCCGATTGGTGCCGCATGCCGGCGCGTGCGCAAAGCCGGCAACGACGTGGCTCAGGTGCACCTGCGTCATCTCAATCCCTTCCCCAACGACTTGGGGGAGATCATCAAGGGCTATGAAAAGGTCCTGGTGCCGGAGATGAATCTCGGCCAACTCTCGCTGCTGCTACGCGCGAAATATCTTGTCGATGTCGTCGGCTACAACCAGGTCAACGGCATGCCTCTTAAGGCTGCTGAGCTCGCTGACGCAATCAACAACTTGATCTCGTCCACGGACGTCTCGTCCGCCAACAACACGGAGCTAGCCCGATGAGTGTCGATCTGCCCATGCCCACCAACTTCGCCGGCACCAAGGGAGTGCCCGCCGCAGAAGGCAAGCAGACGGCCAAGGAGTTTTCATCCGACCAAGAGGTGCGTTGGTGCCCTGGCTGTGGAGACTATGCCGTGCTCAAGGCTGTGCAGTCGTTCCTGCCTGATCTGGGCCTGCGCCGCGAGAACATCGTCTTCGTGTCCGGTATCGGGTGCTCTTCACGCTTCCCCTATTACCTCGACACCTACGGGATGCACTCGATCCATGGACGGGCCCCGGCGATTGCAACCGGTTTGGCAACCGCGCGTGAAGACCTGTCGGTGTGGGTCGTGACCGGCGACGGTGACGCCCTCTCCATCGGAGGCAACCACCTGATCCACGCCATGCGGCGCAATATCAACTTGAAGATCTTGCTCTTCAACAACCGGATCTACGGCCTGACCAAGGGGCAGTACTCCCCCACTTCAGAGGCAGGCAAGATCACCAAGTCAACGCCCATGGGGTCGGTCGACCACCCATTCAACCCGGTGTCCTTGGCGTTGGGAGCTGAAGCGAGCTTTGTGGCCCGCACCATCGACTCTGACCGCAAGCATCTCACTTCGGTGTTGGCTGCCGCCGCCGCTCATCGTGGTACCGCGTTGGTCGAGATATACCAGAACTGCCCGATCTTCAACGACGGCGCCTTCGAGTCACTGAAGGACAGCGACACCAAGGCTGATGCGATCATCCCGCTGCAACAGGGCGAAAAGATCACCTTCGGCGTCGACGGCAGCAAGTGCGTGATCCATTCGAAGACCGGTGGTGTCGAGGTGGCCAACACCTCTGCAGTGAGTGAAGACCAAATCGTGGTCTTCGATGCTCACAACCCCGATCCGACCTTGGCCTTCGCGGTCTCGCGCCTCACCGACGCTGGCGTGCTACACCAGTCGCCGATCGGCATCTTCCGCGACGTGCCACGCCCGACCTACGACGACCAGGCTCGCGCACAGGTCGCAGACGCTGCCAAGGATCTCGGAGACCCCGCCACGAAGCTTGCCGCCCTAGTTACCGGCGCTGACACGTGGACGATCGTCTAGAAGATCCCGCCACGAGCACCAAAGGCCAATCGGCTGGCCTGATCTACGGCACCGGCGCCTACCTCCTGTGGGGGCTGTTCCCGCTGTTCTTCTGGCTGCTTCGCGACACCCCGCCACTGGAGATTTTGGCCCATCGGGTGTTGTGGTCGGCCATCGGCATGACCGTCGTACTGTTGATCACAAGGCCTGGTCAAAGACTCAGGGAACTCCTGAAAAATTCCACGGCCCGCAACTACTTGCTGCTGGCCGCAGTTGTGATCACGGTCAACTGGGGGATGTACATCTATGCCGTCACCACGGATCGCGTGGTCGAGGCCTCCCTTGGCTATTTCATAAACCCTTTGGTGACAGTGCTCCTTGGGATCCTGGTGCTGGGTGAGAGCCTGAGGCGTGCGCAGTGGTTGGCCATGGCGATCGCGACGGTCGCAGTGGGCATCATGACAGTTGACTATGGACATCCTCCCTGGATCGCGCTCACCTTGGCATTCTCATTTGCCTGTTATGGCTATGCCAAGAAGAAGGCCGACATGGGCGCCGTGGTGAGCTTGACCTTCGAGACTCTCAGCATCGCGCCACTGGCCATCATCTATTTGCAGTTCTTGTCCCCGGGCGCAAAGAACACCTTCTTTGACCAAGGCATCCAACACGCTCTACTGCTGGTTTCCACTGGCGTAGTCACCGCGGTGCCGCTCTTGCTCTTTGGAGCTGCAGCCACACGACTCAGCTTGACCTCTTTGGGGATCTTGCAATATCTAGGGCCAGTCATTCAGTTCGTGATCGGCGTCTGGGTGCTCCAAGAGCAGATGTCTGCACTGCGCTGGGTGGGCTTTGCCCTGATCTGGATCGCATTGGTGATCTTCACCTTCGAGGCGATCCGACAACACCGACGTACGCTCCTCGACGCGGCCCAGAGCGCCGCCCTGTAGCGCCAACGAGCATTCGGCGCGCGTCTGCTCACCGACAAATACAAAACCGAGTTGGCAACGGGCCTACGCCGTCAGATCAGTCGACATCGATTAGGAGGAATGCCGCACCGACCTGGGCCCGTTGCCATCTCGGTTGGTCTTGAGTTTGCTGGCCAGTTGACCTGCTCTGCCCGATCAGGGGATCAGGAAGGCGCCGCGCCAGACCTTCTCGTTGCGCTTGCCCAACAGGCCGACCTCACGAATGAAGGCCACCGACTTTGCGCCCCACTCATTGAGGGTCTGTTGGTAGTTGGGATTGCTGCGAGCAGCAGCGAGACCGACCTTGGGATCAATGCCGACCGAGGCATAGACCTGGCTGTTGACCAGTGCCTTGGTCACCAAGGTGACCACGTGGGCGACCATGGCCCGCTGAGTCATGAGTTGACGACGTGACAGCCCATGCATGCCGCGACGTACCTCTTCGCGGGCAAATGACATGTGGCGAGCCTCTTCGATGACATGGATACGGGAGATCTGACGCATCAGCGGTTGGACCCGCTCGTCATTCATCATCTCGCGCTGCCAGACATCGAGGATCTCTTCGACAACCAAGATGCCAGCGAAGGCAGCCGGGCCCTTGACATGCTTGACGTAGAGACGGCCGGCAGCGTGGATCTTCGGGGCCGGGCCATAAGCAGGCACATCCAGCTTCGTGGTGGTCTTGCCAAACATGGTGGAGTGGCGGCACTCATCGGCAACTTCGGTGAGCGCGTAGTGCATGTGCGCGCTCTTCATGTCGTCGTCGTACAGGTCACGCAACATCACCTGCATCAACATGAGTTCGAACCAAACCGCTGCGCTGACCATTGAGCCGGCCTCGTGATTGGACAGGGTGATCTGCTGCTCCAAGGTGAGCGAATCCCACAGCTCGGTGCCATAGATCGAGATCCGCTCCGGGGTGATGCCCCACTTGCCATCGACCAGGGGCGCATCCCAGTCGACGTCGACCTCGGGGTCATAGGATTGCTTGGCCGAGCCACGCAGCAAGCGCTCGAAGATGGCGTTGTCTTGATCAGGAAGTGTTGCAGTCATGTTCGATGAGCCTCCCAACTCATAGAAGTTTCGCCCTGAGAGGATGCAACTTTCTCGCACCTCCACAAAGATGGGAAATCCCACGAGCGAATTCACAGTTTCTGGTCTGCATCACCAACGGAATCGCTCGCTATAAGTCACATAATGCCCCTTTTGTGGACCCAAATTGGTCCAGTCCACTTTACGAGGCGTTAACGAACGTAAAGAATCAGAATGTAGCCGGCTGGGCCTCGATGGCCAGGAGGATAGAGCTTGCGAATCAGGCGGATCGCGTTGCAACGACGTCGGCAAATGCGTCCAATGCCGCTCGCACAGGGCCATCCGGAAGCACCTTGAGCAATTCCTTGGCCTCGTTGGCCAACCCACTGACATAGCGCCGAGCCTCGTCCATCGCGGGGTGCTGCCGAATTAGTGCCAATGTCTCGGCATGCAAGTCATCGTCACTCAGGTCTTGAGACAACAGTGTCTTGAGTCGGTGGTCCGCGGGGTCCTGGGAACGCATGGCAATCAAGGTGGGGAGGGTCAGCACGCCCTCACGCAGATCTGTGCCCGGAGTCTTGCCTGACTCGTGCGACTCGCTGGCTATGTCGAGGATGTCGTCGGAGAGCTGGAAGGCCACCCCGACCTTCTCGCCGTACTCCGTCAGGGCCGCCTCAACATCGGAGGTGGCTCCTGAGTAGATGGCCCCATATTGAGCAGAGGTTGCAATCAGCGAACCGGTCTTGCCCGCAACCACCCGCAAGTAGTGCTCCAAGGGGTCATCACCCTCCCCTGGCCCCAAGGTCTCCAGGATCTGGCCCTCCACAAGCCGGGTGAAGGTCTGCGCCTGGATCCGCACCCCACCAGGCCCTAGGCCCGCGGTGAGCTCGGACGACTTGGAAAACAAGAAGTCGCCGGTGAGGATGGCCACATGGTTGTCCCACCGGGCATTGGCTGAGGCAGCACCTCGACGCAAATCGGCTTCGTCCATGACGTCGTCGTGGTAGAGCGAAGCGAGGTGGGTCAGCTCAACAACGCATGCAGCAGTGATGATGTCGTCAGAATCCGCCTGGTCACCCGTCTCGGCCGCCAACAAGACCAGCAGTGGGCGGAATCGCTTGCCCCCTGCCTGCATGAGGTGACGTGCGGCTTCGGTCACGAATGCTGCTTCGCTCCGGACGTGCGAGTCCAGAGCCTCCTCGACCACAGCCATCCGAGCCCTTAGTCGCGCCTCCAACTCAGGGTCGGTGACCGGCAAGGCAAGTGAACTCACCGGATAAACACTCCCACGCGACTAAGGAGATCAAGCAGCGGCCCCGGGATCAAACCAAGTGCCAAGGTCACCGCCGTGCCAATCATGATCACCGTCGACGTGAGCGGCGATGGAATCGCGACACTGACGCCATTGTCTTCGCTGTCTGCGAAGAACATGACCACGATGATACGGATGTAGAAGACCAAGGCAACAACAGAGATCAGCACAGCCACCACGACCAGCGGCCAAGCTCCTGCTGACATCGCCGCCGCGAACACAACCCACTTGCCAGTGAATCCACTGGTCAGCGGGAGTCCGGCCATGGCGAGCAACAAGAAGGCAAAGACACCAGCAAGCAGCGGCGACTTCTTCCCCAGGCCGGCCCAGTGCTTCATCGAAGTTGCCTCACCGTTGGCATCCCTGACCAAGGTCACAATTGTGAAGGCCGCCAAGGTCATGAAGCCATAGGTCGTGAGATAGAAGAGCACTGCGGTCACGCCGTCTGCATCTTGAGGGCCAACCTCACCCAAGGCTCGGATGCCGAGCAGTCCCACAAGGATGAAGCCGGCGTGTGCGACCGAGGAATACGCCAGCAGACGCTTCACGTCGGTCTGGGCAACAGCCACCACGGATCCGATGACCATCGTCAAGATCGCCACGATCCAGATCATCGGTGCCCAGTTGACGTGGATGGCACCGAAGGCGACGTACATCAAGCGCAGCAGCGCCACGAAGGCCGCTACCTTGGTGCCTGCAGCCATGAAGGCAGTGACAGCGGTGGGCGCGCCCTGATAGACGTCTGGGGTCCAGTTGTGGAAGGGCACGGCACCAACCTTGAACAACAGGCCCGCCACCATCAACCCAAGTCCGCCATAGAGCAAGACCTTGGAGTCACTGCTACCCGCGACCGCCTGAGCAATCCCGGCATAAGACATCGATCCGGCAAAGCCGTAAACCAAGGAAATGCCATAGACGAAGAATGCGGAGGAAAAGGCCCCGAGCAGGAAGTACTTCAGCGCAGCCTCTTGGCTGAGCAAACGACGACGCCGTGCCAAACCGCAAAGCAGGTAGAGGGGCAGCGAGAAGACCTCGAGTGCCACGAAGAGCGCCAACATGTCGGTGGAGGCAGGAAACATCATCATGCCGCCGACTGCGAACAACAGCAGTGGGAAGACCTCGGTGTGCTCCAGTCCTCGGCTCGATGCCTCACGCTCGGCCTCGGTGCCCGGCATGGCTGCAGCCTGACCGGCAAAGGCGAGCACACCACCTTCGAGGTGACGCTCCGCGAAGATCATCAACGCCAAGAGACCGAAGATCAACACCAGTGCCCAGGTGAACAGGGTCGGTCCATCGATGGCCAGCGAACCCATCGCCACAACTTGGCCACGCTTGGGAGACAAGGAGTTGGGATCAAGACGCTTGAAGACGAACACGGCCATCACCAGCGCGCTGAGCAGACCCACAAACGAGATTGCCACCTGAGCCAGATAGCGCTGTCTACGCGGCAAGATCGCCTCGGCGAGCACGCCGATCACCGCAGCCCCCAACACGATCAGCATCGGAGCGACCTGGAAGTAGTCGATCTGGGGAGTTGGAATGGTGTTCATTTGACTTCCTCCCCGCCAACCTTGGCCGGTGGATCCTGGAGATGGACCTCACTCATCGTGTGGTCAACCGAAGGATTCAAGACGTCTTGCAACGGTTTGGGGAAGAATCCCAACACCACGATCAACAAGAACAACGGCGCCACTGCGGCGATCTCCCTGATGTTGAGATCGGGCATCCCGATCACACCCTCACCGGGCTCACCGGTCATGACTCGTTGATACATCCACAAGATGTAGATCGCTGCCAACACGATCGCTGGGATCGCAAAGGCTGCTGCCCACGGCGACCAGACGAATGACCCGGCGATCACCAGCATTTCAGAGACAAATGGCGCCAGGCCGGGCAGGGACAGCGAAGACAGACCAGCGACAAGGAAGAGTCCAGCCAAGATTGGAGCTACCTTTTCGACTCCCCCAAAACTGGCAATCAGAGCCGAGCCACGCCTGGAGATCAGATAGCCCGCCACCAGGAACAAAGCCGCAGTCGAAAGCCCGTGGTTGAACATGTACAGGTTGGCACCAGAGAGTCCTTGACTGTTCATCACGAAGATGCCCATCACAATGAAGCCGAAGTGCGACACCGACGTATATGCGATCAGTCGCATGATGTCCTTCGAGCCGATCGCCATCAACGCGCCGTACAAGATCGAGATGATCGCGAGTACGACGACCACTGGCGTGGCCCAACGCGATGCCTCAGGGAAGAGCTCCAGACAGAAACGGATCATCCCGAAGGTGCCGATCTTGTCGAGCACGCTGACCAGCATCACCGAGGTGCCGGGGGTGGCTTGCTCAGTGGTGTCGGGTAGCCAGGTGTGCACTGGAAACATTGGCGCCTTGATCGCAAACGCGATGAAGAAGGCCACAAACATCCAGCGGCCCACCGAAGTACCGAAGTCGATATTGGCCAGGTCACTGAGCAAATAGGTGGGAGTGCCGGTGATCTTGGCGGATTGCCAATACAGAGCGACCACGCCCGCCAGCATGATGAGGCCGCCAGCCAAGGAGTAGATCAAGAACTTCAAGGCGGCCTTGACCCGATCGGGTCCGCCAAACCCAGAGACCAAGAAGTAGACCGGGATCAGGGTGGCTTCGAAGAAGACGTAGAACAAGAACACGTCGGTCGCCATGAACACGCCGAGCGAGAGCGCTTCGAGGATGAGCAGCCAGGCAAAAAAGGCTCGCTCGCCGAAGCGACCGTTGGCGCCGTCATTCCAACCGGCAAGGATGACCACAGGGGTGAGGATCGCGGTGAGTACGACGAGGCTCAGCCCCAAGCCGTCAACTCCGAGCGCGTAGTGGGCACCGAAGAGACGGATCCACATCGTTTCTTCGGTGAACTGATAGCCGCCGTCTGCCTGGAAGCGTACGGCGATCACGATCGCGAGCACGAGGGTCAACAACGAGACGAGCAGTGCAGCACGCTTGGCTGTCTCCGCGGAGCCGTCCTGCCGGTTGGGCAGGATGGCGACCACGAGGCCACCCAACAAGGGCAGCAGGAACAAGATTGTTAGCCACGGCAAACTCATCAGAGGTTCACCACCAACAGGGCGAGCAGCACTAGGACTGCACCTCCAACCAGAGAAAGGGCATAAGAGCGAACGAAGCCGTTTTGCAGTTTGCGCGACACTTCAGCGAGACCACCCACGGCCGAGGCGCCACCCATGACCGCGCCGTCGACGACTCCGTCGTCAAAGGCATGCAATCCCTTAATCATCTTGAGACCAGGTTGGGCAATCACTTCGTCGTTGAAAGCATCGGCGAAGAACTCGTTGCGGGCCAAGGTGACGAATGGTGAGACGTCTTCTGGGGCTTCACGAGGCACGTCCTTCTTGCCTACCAGGAACCACGCCAGCGCCACCCCGACGGCGACCACGAGTACGGCGATCACCGACACTGCCACCGCAGGGATCGGCGGGTGATGCTCGTGCACTTCGCCTACGACCGGTGCCAAGAACTTCACGATCCAGTCGTTGATCAGGAGCAGCCCGCCAAGCACGGACAAGGCTGCCAGCACGATCAGTGGCACGGTCATCACCTTGGGCGACTCGTGCGGGTGCACGTCTTCTTCCCAGCGCGGCTTGGTGAAGAAGGTCATCAGCATCAGGCGGGTCATGTAGAAGCCGGTGACTGCAGCGCCGATGATGGCGCAAATGCCGACCAGGAGGTTTTCACCCAGGGCAGCCTCGATGATCTTGTCCTTCGACCAGAAACCGGAGAAGCCCGGGAAGCCGATGATCGCTAAGTAGCCCATCGCAAAGGTCAAGAAGGTGACCGGCATTGCCTTGCGAAGTGCACCGTAGTGCCGCATGTCGACGTCGTCATTGGTGCCATGCATCACCGAGCCGGCCCCTAGGAACATATTGGCCTTGAAGAAGCCGTGGGTGAGCAGGTGGAAGATGGCGAAGGCATAGCCGACAGTGCCCAGGCCACTGGCCATGATCATGTAGCCGATCTGGCTCATGGTCGAGCCGGCCAGCACCTTCTTGATGTCGTCCTTGGCGCAACCGATCGCAGCACCCATCAGCAGGGTGATCGTGCCAACGGCGACCACGGCTGAACGAGCATCAGGAGCCAGATCGAAGATGAAGTTGGACCTGACGATGAGGTAGACACCTGCGGTCACCATGGTGGCAGCGTGGATCAGCGCTGACACCGGCGTGGGGCCCTCCATGGCGTCAAGCAACCAGGTCTGCAAGGGGAACTGCGCCGATTTGCCACAAGCGGCCAGCAGCAGGAGCAGCCCGATCGCGGTGAGCACACCGGTATTGGCTTCGTGGGCCAGCTCAGAGACCTGGGCAAATGACGTCGTACCGAAGGTGGCCAAGATCAAGCTGATCCCAAGCGAGAGACCAATGTCGCCGACCCTGTTGATCACGAAGGCCTTCTTCTGGGCGGCCGCAGCGGTTGGCTTGTGTTGCCAGAAGCCAATCAGCAAGTACGACGCCAAGCCGACGCCTTCCCAGCCGAGGAAGAGGCCGACGAAGTCACTGGCCAGCACCAACATCAGCATTGCCGCCACGAAGAGGTTCAGGTAGGCGAAGAAGCGCCGACGCCGATCATCGTGGGCCATGTAGCCGATCGAGTAGACATGGATCAGGGATCCGACGCCGGTGATCAACAACAAGAAGAGCGCGGAGAGTTGGTCATAGAGCAGACCGAGCTCAACTTGCCACCTTCCGGCACTGAACCAAGTCCACAGGTCGACCTGGATCGCACGTGAGTCAGCGGGCTGCCCCAACAGATTGAAAAAGAGCACC